>Ga0208958_1000673_pt1 | contig 39995 bp, 42 predicted proteins | sample RifOxyB1_FD_184032 | JGI IMG/M metagenome (GOLD analysis project Ga0208958, IMG submission 184032) | Soil microbial communities from Rifle, Colorado - Rifle Oxygen_injection B1 (SPAdes) | ecosystem: Environmental > Terrestrial > Deep subsurface > Rock core/Sediment | place: Rifle, Colorado...
GACGTGATCTCAAACAAGGTGCCACAGAAGTTAAAATAGATAGTCAAAAATATCCTGTTTATTGCAAGATCAAAGAAATAAACTCTCTTAGCTCTCATGCCGATGAACCACACCTGCTCAATTGGCTCAAAAATATTAAAAATATAAATACATTATTTTTAACTCATGGTGATGATGACAGTCGCATCAAGCTTGCCTCTGAAGTACGCCGAAAACTTGCTGTTCCAGAAATTATCCTACCTAAATTAAACGAAGAAATTAACCTTGAAGTGTAAATATTATGGACAAAAAAATAGCCGCTGGCCCAAAAAAGCGTATGTCTAGTCTAAAACCAGCAAGTTCCAAATCAAACAAAATCGAGAAACTGCTAAGCCAGAAATGTCCATGTTGCGGTTTTTTAATTGGGGTTATTGCGGGAAGCAAAGAAGCCATATGTAAAAATTGTGGTTTTAAAGATCCTTGTTGTGAATAATATATAATAAACACACAAACATGGTTTCTGAAATAGAACAAAAATACCAAGTAAATAACAAAGACGAAATCCCTGAATGGATTGTTAATGAGGCAGAGCTAATTAATCAGGCACTGGATAGAAAGCTCGTTACAGCCAAACAAGCCACAGAAGGATTAACTTCTGAAGAAGAAATTGCTGAAACAATGAAATCTCTACTCAAAAAAATGGTTGAAATTACCTATTTTGTTGAATATCCACCTGAAAACGTAGACCCTAAAAACAGGGGAGGAGAATTAAAAAAATTATTCAGCCAACCAATGCTTGATGATGATGGTTCAAACACCACTCTTGCTGATTATCTTTCCTCAAAACACGCCAGTGTTTCTCTTGCCATGTCGACACTTGATCAAAACACGGCCGATGCAATCAGGATTTTAAATGAAAAAAAAGTTCCCGTTATTGCCTGGGTAGTTGTTGAAGATATTGAAGGCTACTGGTCAAACCCAGGAAGTTTAACGCAAACTGCTGTAAAAACCCAGGAAATAATTAATTGGGCCGCTGAGAATAATCTTGATATCACAACCTTAGGTTTTGACATGGAAAAACCACTTCCTCTAATGAAAGCTGTTACACAAGGCCATATAGTTGAAATGGCAAAAGAACTATTCCGTTATAAACAAAGAGCAAAAAAAGAAAAACAACAGTTTGGAGATCCCAAAAAACGCATGCAAGGATTGGTTGAATCACTCAAAGAAAAAGGGTTTGGTGTTGAGGAATATATGATGCCCTACGCTGCTATTTTTGGCACAATGCAAGTTCCCAGTGCCGATCGCCGGGCAGTCATGGCCTACACATCCATGTTTCCAAGTTTTTTAAGAAAAATTGGCGTTAGGCTACTCAAAGGAACTAAAGAAAGAGCTGCTCTTGGCATTGTCAGCGGCAAGGACAATGAAACTCCTGGACGTGACTTAACAGGCGGTAAACTCCCACACCACCTTACTCATGAAGAGCTAAAAAGAAATCTTGAAACGGCATTAAATCAATCAATTGATATTGGTAATCGCCAGATTCGCTTCAAAGAGCTCTACCTTTTTGCCCTGAACGACGCTCGTGTTGCACTCATGATGGAAAGCGCTCTTGAAAAAAGTTTTACTTGATCATTCAATTTAGCTTGATTTATCCAAGAGAATACCTTATAATATACTAATTATTAGCTGTTAATTCTCTAGCTGAGAGGAATAAATAACATGAAAGTGAAAAAGCATGTTGGGATCTTAGCAAGCAAGAGGCTTGTTTTAGATTCAGACGGTAACTTACTCATGGTATGTCATAACTGCGTGGATGGATCAGTTACAACCCGTGAAACAGTAGGAGGCGTAGAGTTTACAATTACTGAAGATTGTCCTGTGTGTCACGGCGCTAAGTTTGTAAGTGTCCATGAAGCAGCCAGAACAGAAATAAACGCAGCCAAACGCAAGTTTATGATTAACTTGCTATTCACATTTGTTTTCTCTACCGTGGCAATCGTGAGTCTATTGTATTTGCATTTGCGCTCTGAGGCTCCGGTGGTGATAACCGTATCACTTGGACTTATCATGGCCTTATGTTTATGGCTTTTCTGTTTTCTTGAAACATTCGATTTCTTTGTAGATTTCCGAAAGGAACAAAAAAAATTGAGTGTTCTCGATAACTATGTTCACAGTCAAATAGAAAAGGAAAGGCTGACATCTGAATCGGATCATGAACCAAGCGAAGAGGTCCAAGATTTATACCAACAGGCAGAACTAAAACGGTTGGGGATTGGGTTTGGCGAATAAAAATATTCCCCTGGTTTAATCAAAAAAATCAGGGGAACTCATATTAATAGCAACACCAGCATGCATTATGATGGCAGAAGAATTGCTTTTGTAATCTCAATTCCTTCTTCAAGGGTAGAAACAATAAATCCAGCAGCCTCTCGTACCATTGCGTGGTTGTGTATGTTATCTTCTTCCATCACAAGCACAATCGGCTTTCTTAAATAATCTGCCCAAGCGATTTCCATTACTGTACCAATTGAAACAGCACTTGCTTGCAAAAAATTAACAAAGAGCAAATCAGATGTTGCAACATCAAATCTATCTCTAGTCATGATTCCTCTTGGAACTGTTAAAGGATGTTGAATTTGATGCTTACCATCAATGACGAGTGCATTCCTCAACATTTCCTTTGCTCGCATTGGCGAATATGCAATTATGTCAGGAAGTAATTGTGCAGAAACATAATTTCGCCAAGAAACCGCTACATCATACGACCTTCCACGTATTGGCCCTGCCAAATATACTTTAAACAAACCTGATTTTCCTTTCACTAAATATAAAAGTTCCTTAAGAGGGAATTATACATTAAAAATAGAGCGATCAATGAAAGAAATGCTATTGAAGAGATAGACCTTATATATTACACTTCTTGTGAACAACAACTTCTAAATATGGCATCTAAAGTAATAAATCTAAAATACACAACGATCAAAGACCTTCTACTTGATTTTATCTGCAACAGTCTTAATTTGATAGTCTAAAGACTAGTAATGAGTAACCGAGAACGAATACAACACTGGGTCGTTGAAAAACTGCCAGTTTCAGTACAGTTACTAGCAAAAGACAATACAGTTGAAAATTATATTCAAGCGTTACCCCAACTTGACACCCTTGAGCGCTATAACAAAGAGCATCAGGGCACTTGGCGCAAAGTTGTTCGGAGAATCTGGAGTAATTACTATTCCGCTGGTCAACCAGAACAGACAAGAATCGCCCAAAAACTCTCGCAGGATTTATCAGCAAGAAATTTATCTATCCTCATGGAAATGCTTTGGCATTTTGAATTTCACGAAGAACCAGAAAGTGGTAACGATCAAAACAGAATTGCAGTTTATGGTAGTTTACTAAGTCAAATTACTCAACTCATAAGTACAGATGAATCAAAAGCAAACACCTTCGAAGAACACATCGGAGGGACACTATCAATTCCTGAACACTTTCGCTATCCCATTACCCTATATGCCCGCAAACAGCACGCAGCTAGAGTATTTGCTTCTTCTGAACCAGATACTATTTCCTGGAAACTGGTTGAAAAATTGGAGCAAGAAGGTAAAACGCCAGGCCTTCGTTTTCTTGTTATGGGACCCCACTTTGAAGGCATAGTTGAATTAATACAGTTATATTATCTAAAAGATACAACCATCTTATCGGAAAACAGTCCTTTTATCTCACAGCCGAAAGTATTAAGAAACGACAAAGATGAAACTGGAGAAACAGAAACAACTGATAAACAGGATTTACTTGTGGTAGTTGAAGATCCAGCACAAATAAAAAAAGAAGACCTTTTACAATTTGTGAACAGTTCAGAAACAAATTACATAATTGCCTTAAAAACAACACCGAAAATTGTAAGACAGCTTGAATACTTATTTGAGCAAGGTTTTAATGGAATTATCCTTTTTTCTATTGTTGATCCAAAAAAAGAACTTTCAGGGCAATTAGTACAAGTATCTACAAAAAAAATATTCCATGACCAGTTTGGTGTAGAAATAGCATATTATGTGAATGCAAATTCAAATCGTGAAAATACCAAAAAAACAAAGAAGAAAAAACACTAAAAACGCAAACACACTATATCCTAACTTAATACACCCCTACTTATTTCATAAACAATAAACAAAAGATAAACTATCAATAAAACAAAACCTTCTTTTCTGGAAATATCCTTTTTGGTTTGTGAAAAAAAGTAAAATAATCCCAATCCCGAAACTATAAACAAAAAAGTAATCGCAAAATTATCAAACGTTAAAATTTCACCTTCACTTGCAATCGTAAAAATACCAAACAACAAAGTGTTTGCAGCAGCAGAGCCTAAGTAATCACCAAAAGCAATATCTTTTTTTCCAGATACAACTGCTCGAATGGCAAGAGACAACTCTGGCAAATTTGTACCAAGCGACAAAACAATCAAACTTATATAAAACACCGAAATATTCAAAAGCTGAGCAAAAGCTAATGTTTGGGAAACAATATATTGACTAGATACAAATACCAGCCCCATCCCAAAAATCACTTTAGCTAGATCTTTAAACGAATAAACTTTTGTCAAAAGCGCCTCACTGTGATGTTCCTCTAAAACACCATGTTTTCTTTGAATAAAATAAAAAATAACTCCATATGACAAAACTAAAAACAAACCCTCAAAACTAGACACCTTGTTGTCAAGGACCATTAGTCCTGGTGCAGAAAGGACAGCCAAAAGCCCAAGAAGATTTCTTGTATCAAGATTATGATTAAGCTTAACTCCTTTACCTAGGATGGCCAAAACCGGAATAATAAAAAGGAAAATAACAACTGTTCCGCCCAGTAAAGTCCCAACAAAAATTTCAGGTTTGCGATCAAGCACGGCATTAATCCCAAGCGCCGTTTCAGGAATAGAAGTTAAAAGCCCAAGGATAAAAAACGACAATGCAAATGAAGAAAGCCTAAGTCGTCTTGCAATTCTATCAACAGATTTAATAATAAGACCTGCCCCCAACCAGATAGCAATAAAAGAAAGAATATATAAAACCAAACTATATATTAATGACATATTCACAGTATACCCAAATTCGATAACAATTTTATAATACTTAATTATTTACCTCGCAATTACTTCTCTGGTATAGGTAAACTAGAATGAGAACGTATGATTGGAATAATCTTTGCACTATTTTTATAGGTTTCTCTCAAATATCACTTCGTAAAAGTTATAAAGAGTTTCCGCCTTCAGTTGCCTTCTTTTTTGATTCTCTTTTTGGTTTATTCATATGGGTTCCACTGGCAGTCTTTATGGGAATATCTGGAACGGCAAGTTGGGGAGAGGCAATACTCTTTGCAATTGTTTCTGCTATTCTCTCCGAAGCAATCGTTTTCTATGCCCTCTCGCACGGAGAACTTGCTGTTACTGCTACTGTTCTTGCAACATATCCTGTTTATACAGTAATTCTCTCAAGATTATTAAATAATGAAATTCTTTCTTCCGAAGTATTGTTTTTTGTTATTCTTGCGATTTTAGGGAGTGTTATAGCAAGTTTTCCAGATAATATTAGAAAATCAGATTTTCGACTAAGCAAGGGAGTAATGTGGCCTTTTATTGCAGCGGTTTGCATCGGTCTTTCAGACACTATTTCAAAAGGTTATATAAACAGATCAGGAAACTTTAGTTTTCTTTTTTCACTTGGATTCGTGCAAATTCCAATAGCTCTTGCATATTTAAGAATTGAAAAACAATCTCTCGGGAAATCTATTAAAGGAGTGATAAAAAGCCTAAAAGAATACAAACATGCTCTATTGGGAGGCTTATTTAATATTAAAGATTATCCTCTGGAAAGTGATATTATTTAGGAATGTTAGTTTCAATTCTGTCCATTGTCATTTTCTCGTCTTCATTAGCAAAAATATTATCCGATTTTTTCGTTTACAAATTAGGCCTTAACTTTTTCCTAAATCAATTTTCAAATTCAATTCCTTCATTCTCAAGTGAACTGGGAATAACAAAAACTCTTGACTTAACTTACTTTTCTTTACTAATTTCTATATCAATTCTTCTTTTTGGTCTTTATTCTTTTGTTGCCAAATCAGAAAAAAATCATATTACCATTTTGGATACAAGCTATTTATCTTTTTCATTATTGCTTTTTTTACAAACTCATTTTGTAAGGCACTCCGGCAAGGAAGTATTAATATTTTTTGTTATCATTGAGCTGCTATATTTATTAGCCAAGAAAAAATATCGAGATTATTCATTTTCAAATTGGATTATTACCGCCAACGGTTTTTTGTCTGGATTTTTTGTGATGCTAGTTGTCAGACAATTTACAACCTCAATACTTTGGGTGGTTGGAGTAATTATTTTTGTTGTAACACTTTATCATCTATTAGCTCGGGATAAAAAGTATAAATTTGTTACAAGCCCTTTTCATGTTATTTTAACCACCTCAGCATTATTTCCTTGGAACAACATGTTATTGTTCCTTTTAGGAATTCTAACAGGAGTCGGGCTATTGTCTAAAAAAACACCTTTGTTTTTAGAAAAAAACAAAAGTCTTATCTATTCTCTCGCACTTTTTTTCATGATTTCATATGATCCACTTTTTTACTTCGGGAACCTCGATTCTGTTGAAGAAGGTTTCTGGCTAGCCTGGCTACAAAGACTTATTTCAGGCCAAACGTTATATAAAGACGTAGCGGTTTATCATCCTCCTGGGATTATTTGGGGATTGGGATTTTTTGTTAAGATTTTTGGAGAGAGTGTCTATTCAGTTAGATTATATTTTCACATCCTCAAACTCATTGGTCTAGGGATTATTTTTCTTTCTCTACGAAAATTACTTCAAACAAAACTAAACATTATTTTAAGTTCAGTCCTGATTTTATCTTATGTTACTGGTTTTGTTAGAAATAATATAGAAATAAGACTTGGACTAGGTCTGTTGGGGATATATTTACTCATGCATTTTTTTGAAAAGAGAAAGTTGAATTGGCTCATCTTATCAGGTGTGGCAACAGGTATAGCAACATGTTTTAGTCTTGAAACAGGTATTGCCGCATTTATCGCATCAATTGTAGGTATTCTCATTTTTGATCATAGGTTTAAAAATACCCTGAAAAGTATTTATATTTGGTTTATGGGAATTGCGCTCCCATTAGGTCTCGTTGCTGGAGTGTTGATAAGTCAAAGAGCACTTAGAAATGCCCTGTCCCAAATTATCTTTTACGCAAAAGCTTTTTCCCTTGGCTATTTCAACGTAGGTGTTCCACGGTCAGAGTTATACAATATCCTTCAATGGTGGAGAGTTGAGAAATATATAGACTCAAGCGCGGTCGTTTGGGAAATAAGTACCTGGTTTTTGGCAATAGCACTAATCTATCTTTTTTACAAAGCAATAAAAAGAGAATTTGTTTTAAAAGATAAATTTGCAGGAATGCTTGGTGTTTATTGTTTAGTCTTAAGTAGAGTAGCTCTAGGCAGATCAGATTGGTACCATCTCCTTTTTGTGTTAATTATTGAAATAATACTTCTTGTCTATGTACTTGAATCAATGGAAAAAGACCAAAGAAGACAAACGTTATCCATTGGATTGTGGATTATATTAGGCTTAGTTGTAAACAGAAGCCTAATGCAGGAATTTATAAACAGACAAATTTTCAAGCTTCAATCATATGCCAATATTTCCCAAACCTATAAACAATACAAAACACCACGCGCGAAAATTGCCATGGATATTGATGCACCAGCAGATTCAACCGATGCACTAATAGACTTTCTGCAAACAAACACAAGCGAATCAGACAAGATTTTTACATATCCCTGGAACCCAGAACTATATTTTTTGGCCAATCGCAACAATGCAACTTCTTTTGACACCCCATATTCTTTTTTTACGATTGATTATCAAAACCAGATAATTAAACAATTAGAAGAGGAAAACCCTAAATATGTAATATTTAACCCTGATATGAATTTTGCCTCCATGAGTGTGGGAAGCCTTTCTGAAGTACAAAAGTATCTAAATAGTAATTTTGAACCAGTAACAACATTTGGAAAAGAAAAAGTACTGACAAAAAAGTAAAAACAAAATGTGATCTTACTTTTTGGTTTAATATGGATATAATTGTGCCATGTCACTATCTGTCGGAATCGTTGGTCTTCCCAATGTTGGAAAAAGTACGCTGTTTAATGCCCTCTCAAAAAAACAGCTCGCTTATGCTGCCAATTTTCCTTTTGCCACAATTGAACCCAATATTGGTGTTGTTCCTGTTCCAGATATAAGGCTGTCTCAACTAGCCGAAATCGTTAAAACCTCGGAGAATATGACAGATCTGCCACCTCTTGTTCCTGCAACTGTTGAATTTGTTGATATCGCTGGACTTATTGCTGGAGCCCACAAAGGTGAAGGACTGGGAAATAAGTTTCTTTCCCATATTCGGGAAGTTGATGCAATCTGTCATGTTGTTCGAAATTTTAAAGATGAAAATATAATTCGCGAAGGCGCAGCCAACCCCAAGTCTGATCTTGAAGTCATTGAAACAGAACTAATGATGGCTGATCTTGCCACTCTTGAAAAACAAAGAGAACCAAATAAATCAGTTGCTACCAAAGAAGACAAATATCGCTGGGAAGCAGTGCTCTCTTTTATAAACGGCATTAAAAAAGCCACTCCAATCAGAAATATAATGGGTAAGGAGAATGCAAAATACGCCAATGAAATGTCTCTTCTTACTGCAAAACCAATTTTGGTTGTTCTAAACAGTGACGAAGAAGACTTAAAAAATGCCGATACACTGGAAACTAACTTTGCCAAAGAAGTATCACTAAACAATAATCAAATTATTGTTGTGAATGCCAAACTTGAAGAGGAATTGGCAGGACTATCTGAAGAAGATCAAAAAGAATATCTTTCTGAACAAGGACTTGAAAAAAACGGTCTTGAGCGTGTTATCCAAAAAGCTTTTTCAACCCTTGGTTTAATTACTTTTCTTACTGCCGGTGTCAAAGAAGTTAGAGCCTGGACAATTAAAGAGGGGATAACAGCCCAAGAAGCCTCTGGAGTAATTCATACCGACTTTATCAAACACTTCATCAAAGCAGATATTGTTAGCTTGTCTGATTTTTTGAAAGAAAATGGTTGGAAAAAGGCCAGGGAAAATGGAAAAGTAAGACAAGAGGGGAGAGACTATATTGTTTCTGACGGTGATGTTATCGAATTTAAAATTGGGCAATAAAAAAAGCGCTTTAATTATAAGAAAAATCAATTAAAGCGCTATATATTTTAAAACTGGCATGGGCACGAACGGAATCGGACCGTCACACTCGGTTTCACAGGCCGCTGCTCTACCATTAAGCTACGCGCCCAGATGCCAAAGCTTGGGTTTAGGTATTAAGCCACCAGTTGATGATTTCAACTGCTTTATCTGGGCTTAATCTCTCTTGAGCACCCTCCTTCAGGTTTTTGATTGTCACTTGACCACTGTTTAATTCTTCAGGGCCAATAATTACAACAATCGGTATTCCTTTTCGGGAGGCAATGTTCAATTGCTTACCTAAGCTTTGAGCGTCGCCAGTATATACCTCTACTTTGTATCCTGTCAAGCGCAGTTTTGTTGCAAACGCAAAACTGGCTTCGCAGAGGTCTTGATTACCCAAATCAAACAAAGTTACAAAAACATCAGAGGCAAGGTTGAGATTGGGACTAATACCCAGCTCTTCCATGACTGCGATGACTCGTTCAAGTCCAAAAGAACTACCTGAGGCAGCCATATCTGGACCACCCATATTGGCAATCAGCTTATCAAACCGACCACCACCCGAAATACTGCCAGAGATACCATTAACAACCGTTTCAAAGATTGGTCCGGTATAGTAGGCAAGTCCACGGGAAAGAAGCGGCCAGAATTGATAGGCACTCTTTGGAACCCCAAAAGAATCAATGTAGCCTGTGATAACTTCAATATCACCCAGCGCCTTTGCCACGTCTTCAGTTGGAAAAAGAGAGTTGATGACTGCAACCACTTGTTCAGTGGGTTGACCGCAGACAGCGACCAATTGCCTTGTTACATCTTCAAGATAATAGATATCATTCTTGCAAAGACCGCTTCGTAGCAAGTCTTTTCGGCATTTTCTCATTTCAGTCCGGTCTAGTTTGTCCCAAGACCGAAGGATGGCAACAACTTGATCGCTACTCGACGTAATGCCCATCGCGCTAACCATTGCGTTAAGGAGGCGCCGGTCATTAAGACGAGTGATAAATTGGTTACCAAAACCAAGTTCCGTAAGAATGCTGTAGTTGATAGCAACAATCTCAGCATCAACCACAGGACTTGCAGAACCTACGGTGTCGAAATCACATTGAATAAAACGACTCCAACGACCAGCTCCAGCCCCACCTTCATTCCGAAACACTGGACCAATGGCATACCTTTTGTAAGGAGTAATGAACTGATTCCAGTGCATTGTGATTGCGCGTGCTAAGGGCACTGTGTGATCAAAGCGAAGGCCAGCTTCTGCCATATCAACGTATTTTACTAATTTAAAGTATTTGCTGGATTCTGCTTCATCACCACCAGTTCCTTGAAGAACTTTCTTTAGTTCAATTTCTGGTGTTTCAAGAGGCTCAAAACCGAATCGCTCAAAGGCGCGTCGCATGATAAGCATCACTTCAAGTCGAAGTTTTGCTTGTTTTCCCAAGAAATCAGCAGTGCCTCGAAAATTACCAACCTTTTGTTCTTCAGACATTTTTTCCCTTTCCCTTCTTTTTATAGCAATCTCAAAGCGAAATGATATATTTCGTTTTGGATTGATATATAGGAATTCCTAGCTTGCCAAACAAAATGTCAAAAACCGACATTTTGTTTTAATATGACTATATTAAAAAGGGTGGTAGATAAAAAAAAGATCTACCACCCTGGTTTATGAGTCTCGCTTAACTTAGATCGTATGCAAGCGAGAACAAGAGTCGGCCAACATCACTACCCGGTTTGCATTAACGTCAGTATGGGGTAGCTGTTCGTATCCTGCCCGCATAAACAACTTGTAGGCAACTGACAGATCGTTGGTTCGAAGAACTGACGGGTAGTTAGGAAAACGCTTTCTGGCTTCATCAACAACATATGAAACAAGCATTCTTCCATAACCTTTTCCCCGACAATAAAAAGCATTACGAACTGCCAGTTCTGAATAGTAGAAGACCGGGGTTTCAAAAGGAAACTCGTGGGCAACCTTTTTTGAAACTTCCTCGCTTGACATGAGAAATCCCCAAGAAAAACCAATGATCCCATGTTCAGGACATACAAGAAGTGTCCCTATAAAACCTTCCTCATTTATTGCCGAAGCAATATAGGGTTCCACTTCCGATGGTATCCATGCCCTCTCTAAAGAGGCGGGCCAGTGGTTACAAGGATTAAGAGGGTTGCCTGATTCAAACTCCGCCTGGCTATAATATCGACCACATACATTACATTTCATATATTCAAACCAGGGATATTCCGGCCAGATGTCGCAGTAGAGTTCGGCCAGTTGATTTAATTCACCTGGGCGAAACTGATACTCACGCATATCTACTAAAACCGCGTGCAAAACACTGTGGGGCGGGTCGCACATGACGAACTCCTTATTTATTATTAACGTACCGTACTGTATAAAAATTGTATCACGATATGCAATAATATGAAATACCAAACTGGGTAACAACAATACGACAAACTTATAGTGATATATTATTGGTTGTCTCCCATTGACTAAATCATTTATTAGTAATATAGATAACCATAACTTGAAGGTCATGCATATGTTTTATTGTTTTTGGTGGATTTAACTTTAAGTTTTTTTCGCTCGTTCACAATAAGGAGGTTTTTACCAATGAAAGAGCAAAATTATATGCGGGGATTCTGGGCACTGCTTATCTGTGCAGTGCTTTATAGCATCTCTGGAGTTGCAGTTAAGGTTTTAAACGAGACCTTTGGAAGCTATGGACAAGTTGTTGTAAGGTCAGCTTTAATCCTTTTGGTTGCCGGAGTTTACCTTGCATATTCTAAAAACGGCTTTGCTATGCCAGGGCTTAATCGAATTCTCTTGTTGTTTTTAGGTGTAATAATTGTTACCCAATTCTTGGGTAATCTATTTTTCGCTGAAAGCATGATGCGCATTAAAGCTACAAATGGCATTTTCTATCTTTACGCAGCACAGCTTTTAGCAGGGATATTCCTGGGGCCAACCATAAATCACGAAAAAGCAACAAGTACCCATTTTATTGCTTGGGGACTGACTCTGGTAGGGATTATGGTTTTTTCATATCCGTTTAAGGATTTTCAGGATCCTCTTATGAAAACCGGAATTCTGTTGGCTATGGGAACTGGCGCCATTGAAGCGGTTAAATATGCTGCCATGAAAAAATTCAACGGTTTTGACCGCTTCAAAATCATTTTTTACACCTACCTGGGTGCAACTATAATTATGACCAGTGTCTTAATTTTTGCTGGACAACCGTTTTCAACAGGGGAGTTTCAGGCAATCACTTTACTTGCTCTTGTGGTCATGGTGGTGATTGGAACAGTTTTGCATTGGCTGCTTTTGTATGGTAATCAGAATTTTGAAGTAAATCTGGCAAGTATCGTTATTGCTTCAGAAATAATGTTTGCCGCAGTTGTCAATTTCATACTTCTTGGCGAGATACCATCTCTCAAGGAGGTAATCGGAATGGTAATTTTGTTTTCTTCTCTCGTTCTTGTGAAACTGGCGAATTCAAATAAGCCGGTTTCATTTAGTGTTCATCCGGCCAAACAAGGCTAGGATAATTTTAGGGTGATGTCGTAAGTTTTTTTAAACTGCTCCATCACCCTTTTTTGCGTTTAAAGACCTTTGAAAGTGTATAATACAGTTATTATGGGTCAAACTAGTAAAACTTTAATTATTCTTGATATGGATGGAACTTTATATGATCTTGATGGTAAAGGTGGTAAATATCAAGGTTCGACACTTCAGAAAGCGGTTCTTGGGAACGCAGTTGGTTTTCTTTCAACTTTATCAAAACAAAGTGAGAAAGATGCTAAAAAAGAGATCGACGAGTGTCTACTTTCCAAAAGGCCACTTAGTGGTTATTTTGCTAAGAGGTACAATCTCACAAGATCAGAATATTTTGATATTGTTTGGAACATTCCTCCTTCCGGAATTGTTAAACATGAGCATGATTTTGCATCTATTATAAAAAATCTACAAAAAAACGGCATTCATTTTGTCTTAATTACCGAGTCACCAGCAGTTTGGCAAAAACAAATATTTAAATTTTTAAAGTTAGAAAGAGATTGGTTTATCGATATTTTTACTGGTGAAATGTTTCTTGCAAAGGGAGAGGTTATGCAAGATATCACAAAAAAAGTTAAGGCAGAAGTTGTATATTCAATTGGAGATCAGTATGAAACAGATATCAAACCAGCAGAAGATTTGGGGTACAAAACAAAAGAGGTCAAGAATTCGCATGAGACTTATCAGTTTATGCTAGAATTGGAAAAACTTTTATCACTCTCATGAATAAACGAAAAATCATTATTGATACTGACCCAGGAGTTGATGACGCAATGGCAATTATGTTGCTTAGCGCATCAAAAAAATATGAAATACTTGCCCTAACCACAGTTGCAGGGAACAACAATATCCAGAGTGTAACAAACAACGCTAGATTTTTGGCGGATCTTACTAATCTTGGGTGCCCTGTATATTCAGGAGCGGCCAAACCCCTGAAAAAGAAATTAATTACTGCCAATGTACACGGAAAAACAGGTCTTGGAAATATTCCAGTCAAAGCAAAGCAGCCCTTAACCAACGATGCTACAAAACAAATTATCCGCCTTGTCAAAAAGTATCCAGGTGAGGTCACACTTCTCACAATTGGACCACTAACGAATATCGCCAAAGCCCTGCAAAAAGAGCCAGGTTTTGCCCCACTGGTTAAAGAAATTGTGATGATGGGTGGTGCAATTAGTGTGCCAGGAAATAAAAACCGAGTAGCTGAATATAACTTTTTTTGTGATCCAGAAGCAGCAAGTATTGTTTTTTCCAGTGATGTAAAAAAGATTCTAATTCCACTGGATATTTGTAATGTAACTCCAATGTACATGACCGATTTTAAAAAAATGACACACTCACCACACTACAAAACAATTTTGATATTGATGGAAGGTTATATTAAAGCAATTAAAAAGTTTGAAAAAATGAAAGGAGCTTTGGTTTATGACGCTCTGGCTGCATATTTTTTGCTTGACAAGAGCGCTTTTAGTTTAGAATCAATGGATGTGAGAATTGAAACAAAAGGAGAATACACAAGAGGAATGAGTGTTGCCGATAAAACCACTTGGGGAAATAAAACTGTTAACGTCAAAGTCGCAACCGATCTGAATAGAGAAAGATTTATTGAAAATTATATTAAAATTATGAACAGTAGTTAAGAATCTACTTGTTTTTTAATATTTAAAGAGTATATTTAAAATTAATTATCATGAATTTACCAATTTTTTCTAACCACCATCACATAAACCTCTTTAGGTAGGGGATTATTGTGATCTCGTAAGTCATAAACCCCTACAGGGGTTTTTTTAGTCCTAAAAAATGGATATAGAAAGGAACATTAACAAACCAGAGATGGAAAAGGTGATTGCAACACCATACCCGTTTGTATCGATCTATGATCTTGATGAGGTTGTTTCTCGAGTGGCTCGTATTTCACCTCAAGAGCAAAAAATAATTCGAGAGGCGTTTACAGCCATACAAAAACAGTTTACTCCAAGAAAGGCAACATACTATCAACTAAGTGCTTCTGCCATCAACAAAACACTGGATGAAAAGTTAGAAATGGAGCTAGCTCGTCAAGACAAAACAGGGGTATTAATTCTGGATCGGTATATTGGCCGAGAGATTAATGCCAATGGAAATTTGTTTAGACTTGAGCTGTCACGAGCGGCAGATGGTAGTGGCCTAACCGCTCGACCAGGATCCAAGATCCCGGTTAATGAACAAGTAGAACAATTGATCAGTTGGGTCCGTGGCGGTCAATTTGATGAACTTCTCATTGTTGATGATGTTCTGGCGTTTGGTGACACTAGTGTTTACCTAATTCACCTTTTGCAAGAAGGTTTAAGTGGCACGCCAGGACCACGCCTACGGATGCTTGTTGGACTTGCTGCTTTTGGAGGCGGCTGGAAAGGAGCGGAAACCTTAAAAGATCACACTGGAATTGGAATAGAGTACCTGTATAAACTTCTAGCCAGTGATAAAAATGAATGGTCAAGTGGAATGGCAGTACCTGCTTCACGAGATTTTACTATCTTTGGAGGTAAAATTTTATCCGAGGAAGATGGTAAACAAAAGTCGGTACCTTACTTTTTGCCATTTCAAAAAACCGTTTCTAGTTTTGTAACTTTGGGAAGGGAACAAGAACTGGGAAAGAAGTTTCTAGCTTTTAACCTTGCCCTAGTTACGCTACTTGACCAAAAAATTGGCAGAAAGTTAACACTAGGCGATCTTGATGAAATGGGTTTTGGTATTCCGACAAGTTTGATTCCCAAAGTTCGAGAAAGGCTCGCAAATTTTCCATCCAGTTTCGCACTAACTGACTTTATTTTAGAAGCCGAGCAAATTCTCGATTCTATCTAAAGTTAGTTTGGGCAAATATGAAAAACACCAGTAGATGTACCGAATAATTCTACTGGTGTTATTTTTTTGTTTATTTACAAAAAACTTTCAAGGAATGATAGGAAAAAGTCTCTGGTTTTTAAAAGATCTGGAATTTCAATGTGTTCATCGGGTGCATGGGCAGTTGTTCCTTTACCACCACCAAACATAAAGGCAGGTGGTCTTCCAACTTTGTCCCACAGCATTTGAAGATCAATATAGCCTCCTTTTCCAGGGTTATCGATAACTATTTTTTGAGAAATTGCTGACTCCCCATTTTTTTGATACTGCTTTAGTTCTTTAATGTCAGTGTACCAGGCACCATAGTTATGAGTTTTTTCAACTATCTCAAAACCTAAAGCTAGTTTTTTTGTTTCTTCACTCAAAAAGTTAAATATTTTGTCTGGGGTTAAGTCGGGAGTTGCCGGACGAATATCAAGAACAAATTCTAAAACATCAGACACTACATTTCCAGCTTGACCAACAACACTAAGATGTCCGTCTTTATCTTTGGAATCAGGACGAGACGCACCTCCTAGAACATAGGCGATGTTAAATGAGCTTTCACCCATAACCGGATGCTTATGTTTTTTGACAAACTTCTCAAGTTTATTCAAACAAATCATGCCGTTTTGGATTGCGCTATTACCAGTACCTCTTGCTGGATGACCAGATATTCCCAAAAAGCGAACACGAAACTCAATTAGTCCGCGACACCCATGACCAAATTGTAGATCTGAACCATCAGATGAGACAATGAGTTTCGGTTTAATGTAGCTATATTTTTCAACGAGTGACTTCATACCCAGAAAGTCGTATTCTTCGTCAGCATAAAAAATAAGCCAGATATTATCAACATCCTTTGCAAGCTCTACTGCCTGAAGCATCGCGGCAATACCAGATTTCATATCAGCCGAACCACGCCCCCAAATTTTATTTTGATTAATCACTCCCTTTAATTGATTAAATGGAGAATTCTCAGATGGAGCAACCGTATCAGTATGACCTAAAAAGACAATATCTGGCTTACCTTTTTTGGCAATAAGATTATATCGGCCATAGTTGAGTCTTTGTTTCTCAACGCTAAATCCTGTATTTTTTTTAATTCTTTTTTCTAAGTAATCAACAACTTTATTTTCGTTTTGATTTTTACTTTTAGACCGATCATCTGGTATAAAAGAGGGGAGTTCGATTAAATCAATAAGAAGACTGGCCAAATCTTGGTCAATTGGATCTTTGATGTCGCTAAGTTTATTTATCATCATCATATAGATACCTATTATAGTCAAAATACTATAGTTTGTATACTTAAAGATGACATTAAGTCCTACCTATTTTAAAATGAATATGATATACTCTCAATCTGATATGAAATACGAACTTATCACTGTTTTGCCTGGAGACACAACTCCTGCAAAAAAGAAATCAGCCACAGCTAAAATCGAAAAAATTGTCAATATTCTTGAAGGCAAAATTGACAAAGTTAATGATTGGGGCAAAAAAGAACTAGCTTATCCAATCAAGAAAAATAACTCTGGTGTTTTTCTCATTTTCGATTTAGAATTATCTGCAAAGGCAGCCAAAGAACTGCTTTCAAAGCTAAGGATAGAAGAAGAACTTATTCGACATTTACTTATTAAGCAAAGATGAGCAGGAGTTTAAATAAAGCGACATTAATCGGGAACCTCACCCGTGACCCAGAATTAAGGTACACACCCCAGGGAACTGCTGTTTGTACTTTTTCAATTGCTACCAACAGACAATGGAAAACAGAATCTGGTGATATGCGCGATGAAGCTGAATTTCACCGTATTGTTGCTTGGGACAAATTAGCTGAAATTTGTGGGCAAATGCTGTCTCGAGGTAAAAAAGTCTATGTTGAAGGCAGAATTCAAACAAGAAAGTGGCAAACTCAAGAAGGTCAAGACAGAACAACCACTGAAATTGTCATTTCCGACATGCTTCTTTTAGATCGAGGCACTGATAATGCAGGTGCTCCTCGCCCCCAAAATCCAGAAGATCTGGCCTATCAAGACATTCCAGAAGATCTAGACCAGGCGCTTGGAGCCGATGAAAAAGCACGCCCAACACAAGTAAAGGCAAAACCAGCCAAAAGCGAAAGTCCAGCCGTAGAAAAAGATGATCAAAAAAATAATGATCTTCCAGATGATGACATTCCATTTTAAACTCAAATGAAAAAAACCCACGAAAAAAGGCGAGTAGTAAAATCAACACCCAAACCCAGAAAGCATATTGATTTCAGTTTCAAAAATTACGAAATACTTAATCGTTTTATTTCCGATCGTGCCAAAATCCCAAGCAGAAGAAGGTCTGGTCTTACTGCCAAACAACAAAGAAAACTCTCAACCGCCATTAAACAGGCAAGATTTCTTGGGCTGCTTCCATTTAAAGCCAAAATCTAATTCTTTGCTTTATGATCAAATTTACTGCTCCCTCAGTTTCAGTCCAAACTGTAAAAAAAACTTTTCTGTATCTTGTTTTTAGCATCACCCTTTTAACCTCTGGTTATGTTGTAGGTGCCACAACCAATCAACCAAATGAAAGTAAAAATATTAAGGTCACGCTTAATCGGGAAGTACCAGCCGACAAAAATCTTGATTTTTCTCTGTTCTGGAAAGTTTGGGACGCTCTTGAGGATTCCTATTTTGACAAATCACATTTAATCGCTTCTGATATGGTGTACGGTGCAATCAAAGGTATGGTTGCCGCAGTTGATGACCCTTACACTGTTTTTCTTACTCCCAATGAAAACAAAATCGTTCAAGAAGATTTAAATGGTAACTTTGATGGAGTTGGTGTTCAAATTGGCTTTCAAGGTAAACAACTTGCTGTTGTCGCTGCCTTAACCGGTAGCCCTGCCCAAAAAGCTGGAATCATGGCTGGAGATTTAATTGTAGGTATCAAGGACGAGAAAAAAGGTGTTGATCGAACAACCGCAAACATCAGCTTACCCGAAGCAGTTCAAATCATTCGTGGTCCCGCAGGAACCACTGTAACACTTGCCCTTCTTCGTGATGGCACTACTGATCCAATCATCGTTGATCTTACCCGTGAATCAATTTTCGTTCCCAGTGTTACCTTAAAATATGTTGGACAAGAAAACAAAATTGCTCATCTTTCCATCTCAAAATTTGGTGCAGAAACATATACTGAATGGGACAAAGCAGTACGAGAACTTCTTCAAAACCAGGCTCTCAAAGGGGTGATTGTTGATGTTCGCAATAACACAGGAGGATATTTACAAGCCTCAGTTGACATTGCGTCTGAATTTATTACAGCCGGAAATGTAATTGTGATCGAAGAGCAAGCAGGCAACGCACGACATGAATTCAAGGTTAATCGTGTTGGTAGATTAATCGACACCCCAGTTGTTATGCTTGTCAATCAGGGAAGTGCTTCTGCTTCGGAAATTCTTGCAGGCGCACTCAAAGATCAAAAAGAAGTAAAGCTAATCGGTAAAAAAACATTTGGCAAAGGCACGATTCAAGAACCCCAAAGGGTTGACGGTGGTGGTGGGCTTCATATAACCATTGCTAAATGGCTTACCCCAAAAGGTACTTGGGTTAATGAAAAAGGCCTTGATCCTGATTTTGACGTTGATGATAATCCAGATACAATTGAAGACGAACAGCTTCTAAAAGCAATTGAAGTATTAGGAAAGTAATAAAAAATGAAATTTATTACAGATGTTGATCAATCCCGGAAACAGTGGGGGACCACTTCTCAACTCATCAGGTGAAGTCATGGGTGTCAACGTTGCCGTTGCCCAAGGTGCTCTAAACATTGGTTTGCAATTCTCATAATTTGGATTAAAGGATATATAGCCGACTAAAAACAAAAAATGAGGCTATATATCAGCGTATTAAACTTGCTATAATAGTACAATTGACGTTGTAAGAGAAAGAGGATTGAAGTGTCACAACGAACACACACTCGCACTGTAAAAGTCAAAATCACAATTGAAGGTGAAAACCGAGAAGCAGATATTGGTACGCTTGAGGCTGAATACGCTAACCATGAAGCAATTGCCCAAATGTTGGAAATGCTATTAACCAACGCAATGGTTTTTGGTCAATATGCAAGCCCTTTTTACAATCTCTTGATGAAAGCCTTGAATGATGTTGGGGAACAGCATGTAGTTTTACTGGGTGAATTAGTAAAAACAATTGGTCAGGAGGCTCTGGCTGCCGAGCTAGCCAAACACTATTCTGAAGAGAATCCAGAAAGGCCAAACCCATTTAATGATTTCATTAACAACCTTGATCTGGATTAAGACCTAATATATTTTTTAATTTTAACCCTAGATAATCATCACTATTTAGGGTTTTTTATGTCTGAAGTAACTCCATAATTTTTTCTAAATTTCCATCTATTATTTTATCAAGATTACCCCACGATTTATTTATTCTATGATCCGTCACTCTATTTTGAGGAAAATTATACGTTCTTATTTTCTCGCTTCTATCTCCAGTTCCAACAGCACTTCTAAATCCTGCCAACTCCTTCATTTTTCTACTCTCCTCAATTTCCCATAATTTTGATCGAAGTAAATCAAGTGCGTTCAGTCGATTTTGTTGCTGATTTCGCTCAGTTTGTGCCGTTACCACAATTCCAGTTGGTTTATGAGTAAGTCTCACTGCTGTGCTGACTTTGTTGACATTTTGCCCACCATGACCACCCGAGCGGAAAAACTGCCAATCAAGATCTCCCTCATTAATAAAAACATTACTAGCCTGAACCTGGGGAAGGACAGCCACTGTTGCAGTTGAAGTGTGAACCCGGCCTCTTTTTTCAGTAGAAGGTACCCTTTGTACTCGATGAACACCTGATTCTTTTTTCAAAGAAGAAAAAACACCCTCACCAGATATCTTTAGAGTAGTTTCATCTAATTGTTCGGTTTTCCAAGCCCGCTTAAGTGCGAACCTCAAATACATTCGAAGAAGATCCTTTGCCCAAATTTTTGCCTCATCACCGCCGGCTGCACTTCGTAATTCTAAATATATTGTTTCCATCTAAAGTTCACACAAAAGCTTTAGCTTTTCTTTTTGCTTTTTTTACCTACTTTTCGAAGCTCTTCAAGGGTATCTGGTCTGCTTGTTTCTTCTTGGAATTTTTTCACTCTTTTTATTTTTCTGCGCTCAGCTTTAGAAAGCACTGTTTTCATGGCACGTTCTTTTCTAGCGCGAAAAGCATCAACTCTTCCAGCAGTATCCACAAATTTCATTTGTCCTGTAAAAAAGGGATGACAAGCACTACAAACATCAACCTCATAAGAAGGTTGTGTAGCGCCAACTGTAAAGATATTACCACAAGCACATTTAACTTCGGCGTCTTCATACCATTTTGGGTGTATTTTTGTTTGCATACGAAGCTGATTATATCAGTAAATTTATTCTAAAGCAAAAACTTTAAACAAAAAAAGAACCCGGTAGTGTTTTTGTTATTATTTACACTCCGGGTTACTTTCCAATCATTTCTACCGCTGATATGTATGAATTATCTCAGTTCTGCAATGCGTTCACGGATAAGACCGGCGACCAAAGTCAAAATATCTGGAAGCCGTTTGTCATAAGCAAGCTTGACAGTCTCTGGGTCCCCAGTATAAGGACACCAGGCCCATTTGATTATCTCCCGTTGTTGTCCAGTTCCACTATCCTTATATGGAAGGATCTGGAAGACAAAAATGCCAAGCTCTTTCATCGGATCGTCCGGGTTCGGAACACCGTAAACCTTTTCACGCCCCGTAGCAACCAAGCGTTGGTCTACTGGAACTTCAGCTCTAGATTCAAGGGCTGAGCAATATCCGATTGCACCCTTCAAATCATGGATTTGCTGATGAATATTCTTTTGGCTGTTACTACCGTTACTTGCCATTTTTAAGACTCTCCCTTTTTAGAATTTAAACGTAAAAAACAGACACATGGGAGTATCAGCGGTAGACAGAAAAGAAGAATATCTTTCTTCACTTCTGTCTCAATTAAATCTGTAAAAAGTACGAATAAATTTTATGGGACATCTATTCTCAGAGAAAAAAAGAATGTATGTCCCAGATGAAACTGTTAAGGGTTAGTTTTTGTTTAGACCCGGATGATGAGAGCCTTGCTGTCGCCTAAGTGCATCCATTGCGTTTTTGATTTGTTGTGCGATATCTTTTGCCTTATCGCCGTTATCTTCATCGTCCTGAAATACTTGAGACATTGGATCAAGAGCGTGGCAACCATTATGCAAAGAAATAAGATGCATGGTGACCGAAATAAGCACTTTCCCAATCTCTTCCAGCTCGTCCGCTATGGTCTCAAACTCAAGATGTGCTCGGTATTGTTCTGATGATACACCAAAAATTTTTGCCCGAAACTCAATACTTTGTTCATGGCAAGCCTTAACCAAGTCACACTTAAGGGCCATATAAATTTCATAACGAAGCCTCTCCTCAATTTCAGGACTCGGAGAGTCAAGAAGACGAGAGACAAATTCAGCGACTATCTCGTTTACGAAATATACATTATGAGCCTCACATCGCGGCTTACCGCAATTGCATTGAACAGCAACTGTTTGCCTGCCATCAAACACCCCGTATTCAAGGTGAATAAGAGGACTCTTATTTTCGTCCATTTTCAAACCCTATCTACTAAAAAGAGCTTCGAACCCTTAACGCGGAATGATTATATCAAATAAAACCTATAATGCAAGTTTTTAGCGTTTGGTTTTTTTATATTCTGCCAAAGATACCCCGGTAAAGATCACAAGTGCTCCTGCTAAAAACTGCCATGTTATTTTCTCACCAAGCCACAATACTGCGATGGGAGTAGAGATTAAAGGCATAAGATACCGAAATACAGCAGCCTCGCTTACCTCAATTGCTTTTTGTCCCAAGGTCCAAAGTGCATAAGCCAAAGTACCTGAAAACACAGCCATAAATATAACTCCCAAATGAGCAGAAAAACTAGCACTCTTAATTTCAGATGTGACAGCATCAACCCCATAATAACCAAGTACTAAAGGCGCAAGTAAAAAAAAGCCAAGAAGAAAAGACAAATTAGAAAGCGTAAATGCCTTCACGTTTTTTCTGACCAATATTTTTGTCAGGATATAACCAAACGAATCAAGTAGAACAAAAGCCAGAATAATACTGTTTCCCAAAAATCTCTCAATTGCCAACCCTTCTGTTACCAGAGGTTTAAATATAGTAAAGACAATACCTGCAAATGCCAATGTGATTCCCAGCTTTTCTTTTCTAGTAATACGATCATTTAAAATCACAGCACCTGCAATGGAAACAATTATTGGACCAAACGCATCAATGATTGTAAAGTCAAGAACAGTTGATTTATTAAGTCCCCAAAACAAAAAGACCAGTGCTAACACATTGCCAAAAGCTGCGTAAATAATAACCTGTAACCAGGTCGTTAAATCCTTTGGCAGCTTTGGACGAAAATAAAAAAAATAAAAAATCGCAATTAAAGCCGAGTAAAAAAAACGGTAAAAAAGAAAAATAAATGGAGAAAAATCAGATAGTGTAAATTTAATCACGCTTCCAGCAATACCCCAAATAATTGTAGGTATTAAAAGAATAAGATAAGCTTTCACCCGGCGTTTACTCATGCCATATTCATTCTTACGGAAAGAAGTTTAGCTTGCAATAAGCTGCTGAACTATTTCAGCTAAAGAAGCAATTTTTTGTTGTCTTGTTGCTAAATTTTTGAGCACAAGTTTATTACTCTTAATCTCATCAGGGCCAATAATAATAGCATAAGGAATGCCTTTTTGATCTGCATACTTAAGCTGACCCCCAATCTTCTTATCTGATTCCAAAGCAATTTCACAATTAACCCCATTGTTTCGTAAATTCGAAACAATATCTAAAGACTTTTCAAAAATGTCAGACGAAAGCACACAAACCAACACCATGGTTTGTGTATCTGGCAAATTTGGCCATAGATTTAGCTCATCAATTACATCCGCAATTCGATCAAGACCCAACGTGGTGCCTGTTGCAGGATAATCAAACCCGCCCAAATTTTTAAGTAAATTATCATATCTACCTCCACCAGTTAACGAACCAATTTTAGGCTCTTCTACCACAGATTCAAAAATTGGGCCAGTATAATAATCAAGCCCGCGAGCTAGTGTAGGATCAAAAACCAAATTTTTTGCACCCATTCTGACAGCTTGATCACAAACCTGGCTTAGTATGGCATCAGGTTTGACTTGCTTGAGAATCTCAAAAATTTCTTTAATAGCAGATTCGCTTATCCCTTTTGTAGCAAGCTCATCCTCAACCTCAATTGGTGTTTTTTTATCCAGTTTATCAATGCTTTGAATAACACTAAAATACATTTCATTTTTTATCCCAGCTTTTTCCATAATCGAAAAAAGCACCTGGCGGCTATTCACTCTAATTTTAAAGGATTGAAAATCAAGTGCTCTTAAACAATCACTAATAATGGCTAAAATTTCAGCATCAGCAGTAGGGGAGTTTGAACCCACAGTATCAACATCACACTGATAAAACTCACGATACCTACCCTTTTGTGGCTTATCCGCTCTCCATACTGGTTGAATCTGGTATCTTTTGAATGGAATGGGCAAATCTACATTATTTCCCACAAAACGGGCAAGAGGAACAGTAAGATCATATCTTAAGCCCACATTACGACCACCAGGGTCTTGAAAAAGATACATTAATTTTTCAGCTTCTTCGCCGTATTTACCAAGCAATATTTCTTGATATTCCAAAGAGGGTGTTTGAAGCTCATCAAAACCATATTTCTCAAAAACACTACGCAGTCTTTTGATAATTTCATTACGAATCACCATTTTTTTTGCAGAAAAATCACGAAATCCTTTTAATGTTTGTATTTTTTTGTTCATATTTTTTTAAATATATCCTAAATGTTGGGGAGAAAAAAGCACAAATTTTTCTCCCCGTGAGTTATTTAGTGGATATGGGTGTTCATTTTAGCCTCCTTATTTAGTCAATTAGGATGAAAAAATAATCATCACTATCTCGTAAGTAGTTTGGTAGGGTATAGTGCTCAACACCTACAAATAACCGTGGCCCTAGCAATCCACCCTCCTCATCAAAATAATAAAAAGACACTCGATGAGTAAAATCAGGTTTGGCAAGTGTATTTTGCAAAACCCGCTCAAGAACAACAATCTTTCTATCGCATATTGACACAGTCTTTTTGCTCTGTCGGTATAATTGCATTTTTTAAAACACTCCTTAATTCTTTTTATGTGCTTTTTTCCACTAAAAAACCAGCCCTAAGCTGGTAGTTTATTTTATGACATCAAAAACTTACCAGCCTTAGGCTAGCAAGCTATGATGAAAGTTAGTTAAAATTCTAAACATAATTAGAATTATATTAATTTAATCAATCAAATTTGTCAAATTAGTCAATCACAAACAGCGATTTTACCTCAAGAACATTTTCCGCTTGAGTGCCAGTAATCAAAACAAGTTGTTCTTCTTTAAGGTTAGAAAAAGTTAGTTTCTTTTTCTTTTCTACATTTTGACTATCAGCCTCAAAAATATCACTTGCCAACAGTACTTGAATGGGCAGTTGATACCCATTTATCTGAAGGATCTTCTTGTTTATCTCGCTAATTGTACCAAATACTGCCTTAACAATAATTTCTTTATCTTGAATTGTGACAAGTACGCGAGAGGCATTTAAAATATCATTTTCTCCAACAACACCCATTGCAATTACATAGTCACCAATTGCTAAATCCTTTGTTGTTGCCTCTTTTATTTTACTAACAATATTAACAACAGTTGTTGTATTTGAAAAAGTAACCTGCTTAATGTCTCCATCATCTGATTTCATCTGGAAAGATGTGTCAGTAATATCAGTGACTGACCCAAGATAGGCATGAAAGTTATCATTGTTAGAATTTTCCATCTTATTTTTTGAGACAAGTGTTGAAAATATCACCGCTAACTTTTTTTCTTCTATTAAACCTGAAGAGTTAACAGAAAAAAAAGTAACCTGGTTTAGCCCACCAGAAACTCCAATTTCAAATTTAAATGCACCGGCCTCATCCGCGCTTGTTAAATAATCTTGATTCTTAGTCGAAGCAATAACAAGTGCTTTGGGTGAAGTTTTTCCAGCAATCAAAACTGGTGATTCTGAAACAACAGAATAATTCTCAAAATTAATCACAAAATCCTCAGCCTTAGAATTTGTTGGCTTTGGAGAGGGAGTTTGTTGACCAGTATTTGTGGCTTGATCACTTGTTGATAAAAGAGTGTTGCTTGCCATCCAGACACTAAAAGCAACAGCCAACCCAAGTAGGCTACCAAAAAAAATCGCAATAATAAGCTCTTTGTGCATATTGAAGCTTGCCTAATATATGTAAATTATTATTACTTGTCAAGAAACTGAGCTTTTGTTAGGATGAGTGGCATGGAAATTACCTACCTCGGACACTCGTCTTTTAAGATTATAAACAAAACAACCTCTGTTCTTACTGATCCGTTTGATCCTCAAATGTTAGGTGTGAAATTTGCACCCCAGTCTGCTGATATTGTCACAATTTCTCATGACCATAAAGATCATAATAATACAAAGGCTGCTAGTGGTTACAAAAAAATTCTCACAGGGCCAGGGGAGTATGAAATCAATGGCGTTTCCTTTATAGGCATTAACAGTTTTCATGACAGTGAAGAAGGAAAACAAAGAGGCCTAAATACAATTTTTATTATTGAAATGAATGATTTTCGCCTTGCTCATCTTGGTGATTTAGGGCACAAACTTAGTGACAAAACCCTAAACACAATCGGTGATATCGACGTTCTCATGATTCCAATTGGAGGAAAATACACAATTAATTCTGCAGAAGCTGTTGAAATTGTACGTGATATCGAACCAAAAATCATTATACCCATGCACTATCAGCTTCCAGGAGCTACCAGTGAATTAGAAAAAGAACTTGAAACAGTTGACCAGTTTATCACCACCCTTGGTTGTAAAGTAGAGCACTTGCCCAAGCTTACGCTTCGCGAGGGTGCACCGCTTGCCGAGGATCAAACAATCGCTCTTCTTGCCAAAAAGTAAATTAAGCTGCCATTTTTCTCACAACTTTTTGTGAGAGGAGTATATATTATTATTAAAAAATGCCAGCTCAAACCCCAACAAACTCAGGTTCTGCAAAAATTAAGATTCCACCTCATTCAACCGAGGCAGAGATTTCTGTTTTAGGTGCTCTTCTTCTTGATAATAGCGCTGTTGTCTCTGTTGCGGAATTTCTTGAAGCAAATCATTTTTATGATGAAAAACATAAATATATTTACCAGTGCATCATTGATCTTTACGAGGAGCGCTCTCCAATTGACATTCTCACCGTCTCAGAACATTTAAAGAAAAATAAAAAGCTAAAAATAGTTGGTGGTACAGACTATCTTGCCGGTCTTGTTAATAAAGTTCCCACAGCCGCGCATGTCGAGCACTATGGCAAAATTGTCAAAAATCACTCCACCAAACGCTCACTCATGACCTCGGCTGCAAAAATCTTTGATATTGTCTTTGATGAAGGTCTTGAAGCAGATGAACTGCTAGATAAAGCAGAATCAGAGATTTTTTCTCTTACCCAAAGACATATTACTGGCGGCTTTACCGCTGTTAAAACTACTCTTGCTGATTCATTTGACCGCCTTGACGAACTCCACAAACAAGGTGCTGGCCTAAGAGGGATTCCAACTGGATTTATCGATCTTGACCACATGCTCGCTGGCCTTCAAAAATCTAATCTTATTATTCTTGCGGCTAGGCCTGGTATGGGAAAAACCACTCTTGCAATCAACATTGCCCAAAACATGGCAGTCAATTTAAAAAGACCAGTTGGTGTTTTCTCGCTTGAGATGAGTAAAGAAGAATTAGTGGACAGACTTCTTGTTTCTCAAGCTGATATTGACGCCTGGAAATTGAAAACAGGTAAGCTTGACGAAAACGACTTTACTGCATTTTCAGAGGCAATGGGGGTTCTTGCTGAAGCTCCGCTTTACATCGACGATACCCCAGCTCTTTCTATTTTAGAAATGCGCACCAAAGCCAGAAGATTACAAGTTGATACTGGAGTTGAACTTATCGTTGTTGACTATCTTCAGTTGGCAAGAAGTAGAAACCTTGAAAATAGAGTTCAAGAGGTGGCAGAAATTTCTCAAGGGTTAAAAAACCTTGCTAGAGAATTAAAAGTTCCAGTTCTTGCACTTTCCCAGCTTTCCCGTGCCGTTGAGCAGCGGGGGATTAAGCAGCCACAATTGGCAGACCTTCGCGAGAGCGGCTGCCTTTATGGAAACTCACTCGTCACACTGGCCAGCACTGGACAGCGTATGCCTATTAAAAAATTAGTAGGAAAAACAAACATCACCATTCTTGCCATGAATAAGAGTCTAAAAATAGTACCAACGAAAGCATCTAGGATTTTTGCAACCGGTACCAAACCAGTTTTTAAACTCTCTCTAAAAAGTGGACGTGAAATAAAGGCAACTGCAAACCATAAATTTTATACAATGTCAGGATGGAACAGGTTGGATGCGTTAAACAAAGGCGACAAACTTGCGGTTCCCCGGCAGATTAATACCAATTTTGTTCCCACCGCGAATCTGAGTGAAGACAAACTCGTTTTATTAGCACACCTGATTGGAGACGGGTGTTACCTAAAAAGACAACCGCTTCACTATACCAACTCAGATATGTTACTTATTAATCGAGTTGCCAAAGCAGCCAAAGCAGAATTTCTGGTTAATACCAGACTTGTGCCTCAATCAACTTGGTTTCACCTTTACCTTAGTTCGAAATCTAAACTTGCCAGGGGAAAACGAAACCCAATTGTTAAATGGCTAGATGAGGATCTTAAAATTTTTAATCAACATTCAAGACAAAAACGGATACCTAAGGTTATTTTCTCCCAATCATCCGAAAATATTTCTTTATTCCTTCGCCATCTCTGGGCAACAGATGGTTGTATTCATATTAACAAGCGACCCAAAGGTCCGAAAGTGAGAATTTATTATGCATCAGGAAACAAAAGACTCTGTCGTGATGTTTTCCATCTCCTCTTAAAATTAGGAGTTTTATCTACAATTTCACGCTCGCAGAAAAAAGGATATCAAGACATGTGGAATGTTCAGATACAAGGCAAAACAGAGCAAATGAAATTTTTAACCACAGTTGGTATTTTTGGAAAAAAGGATAACTTAGTCAAAAAAGCAACAAAACTTTTAAAAGATATTAAAGAAAACCCAAATAACGATATTGTTCCCAAAGAAATTTGGCAGGAAATCGAAAAGCAGAGAATTAAACAAGGTCTTAGCACACGTCGGTTTCACTCACTACTTGGTTGGGCATATAGCGGCACTCAACGACACACAAGCGGTATCAGTCGAAAACGTCTTGAAAAGATTTTGACCATTATTAACAGCAATAAACTTAATAATTTTCTTCATTCAGATTTATATTGGGATGAGATTAATGCAATTACGTATATAGGAAATAAACCAGTCTATGATATTACTGTTCCCGTGCACTCAAGTTTTATAGCAAATGACATTATAGTCCACAATAGTATTGAACAAGACGCAGACGTTGTTATGTTTCTCTGGCGTGAAGATGATGAAAACCTAGAAAATATGAAACTTAGTATTGCAAAACACAGAAACGGACCCTTAGGACAAATAGATCTTCACTTTAGAGGGGATAGAATCAAGTTTTACAATAAAGACAAAACCCACGCCAAAAAATAATCATGCCTACCCTTTTTTACAAAGAAAATAAAAATATCCCCTTTAAAATTAATTTATTGGGGATATATGCTAAACTTATGACTTAAGAATCAGCCTTTTTTCTTTCTACAAGTTCAACATCAACATTGAACACTTCTCCTAATTGTTCGAAAAGCTCGTAAAGGCGATCAGTGTGCTCATTGTCATAAATTTCAACGACCATTACGCCCTCGACTCCTGTTCTATCAATCGTAGGCCATTGTTTAACTATTGCAACGAGTCTAGGAAACCAGAATCTACGCTTTACCATAATTTCTCTATCACACCTTTTGCCGCTAATATAGCTACGATCTCTTCTACAGTGAATAAAAACATATTTATTTGCATCAAGCAATTCCAAAAATAGCGACATAAACTTTTGCCATGCCATTGCTTTGGTATCCACAGGATTAGTGGTTACGCGAACTGTCATTTCAAACCTCTCTACTAAAAAAGAGCATCAAACCCTAAACGCGAGATGATTATATCGAATAAAACCTATAATTACCACTTGAGACCGGTCTTATGAGTTCTTCGCTCGCCACTTTATTATTAAAGACAAAACCCACACCAAAAAATAATAAAACTCACACTTTTTACGAGAAAACATAAAAATACCCCCTTTGAAATTAATTCATTGGGGGATAAAACTTACCAATCAAACTCTTTCTGCTTCTCTATCGCAAGTTCAACTTCAATCTCAAATTTTTCTGCCAGTCGGTCGAAAATTCCATAAAGGGAATCAGTGTAATCAGTGTTATAAATCCAGATGATCATTACACCACTAACCCCTTTTTCATCAATATCAGGCCACTTAAGAATTCTGGCTATGTCTTTAGTTTTTGAAAACCAATGTTTTTTTCTCAGTGCAATTTCATTAACCAGATAATCTTCAGATCTTTCTTCATAAGAATACCTTTTTGATTCGTTTGGTATAAGTTCGTATTGACTATCATGCAGCAGTTTTGCTAAAGAGGCTACAAACTCATACCAGACCATTTTTTTGACGTCCAACGGCAGGGTCGTCGTATATACAGGCATTTTCTGCTTGACTCCTATCTTAGATTTCCAATTTCTGAATTTTTACTTTTGTAAAAAAGGTGCTTATCTCTTTAGTGCCGGGGGAGGGAGTCGAACCCTCACAAGGTATTAGCCTTACACGATTTTGAGTCGTGCGCGTCTGCCAATTCCGCCACCTCGGCATATAATGGTATTTTACCAAACTTTGCAATTTTAAGCGATTTTTATTATGCTCAACAAGCTTCATGAGTATATTTTGCAAATAATAGCTTTTGAATATATAACCTCTTACTAAAAGTTGCAAACTTAAGTAAGAGGAGTATAAAATACCAACTGTGGCAACATTATCAGCATCAGATTTAAAAGGAGGAAAGACCTTCATCTATGAAGGCAAACCATTCCGTGGTGTCAAATATGCCCATCAAAAAGTTGGTCGCGGAGGAGCAACTGTTAAGATTTCAGCACGGAACCTTGAAAACGGTTCTCTTGAACACATGACTTTTAATTCAACTGCAAAATTTGAATCAATTGAAACCACAAAACGACCACTTCAATATCTTTACAAAGATAGTATAAACGCGGTTTTTATGAATGAGCGAACTTTTGAACAAGTCGAAATCCCACTTGAAATTTTGGGAAGTGATATCAACTTTATCAAAGAAGGAGATACCGCAAACATCCTTTTTTGGGATGACAAACCACTTTCAGTTGAGCTCCCTCCAAAAGTCATCATGACTATCAAAGAAACCGATCCAGGAGTTAAAGGAAACTCCGCCTCAAACATGTACAAATCAGCCACTCTTGACAATAATGTCGCAGTGAAAGTACCGCTTTTTATCAAAATCGGAGACAAAGTCCGAGTTGATACCCGAACAGGGGATTATGTTGAACGTGTTTCTTAAAGAGAGGTACTAAGAAAATAAAAAATAATAAGAAGGTAAATTACTTTACTCCAAGCCAAACTATCGAGGCTAAAATCGTTACCACTTGAGTGATCAGTCCTGGAACCATTGAAGTATCTGTTTGGATTGATTTTTGAAAGGAAATCCATTTTTTAATAAACTTACTTTTTAAGTGGAAAAAAAAGTATGGACCTTCAATTACATCTGGTAAAACACCAGCAAAACCGCCAAGAAGCACAACCGACATCCGCATAGGATCAGTTGACGAAAAATAGGCAATTGTGATTAATGAAGCAACAGATAAAACAACGTCAATTATTACAATTTGAGTACTTCTTTTTGTGATCTTTCCATATTTTTGGATTTCAGTATTCAGATGTGGATTCCAATGTGGAACTTTATCCAGTAAAAAATGACTGCCAAAAGCAAGTGGAATTGAAAGGTAAGGATTTGCAACTTTTGCAGCAATTGTTGCGCCAACAATAATATGTGGTGTTTCTAGCACAGTAAACAATATGATATACTCAAGCCCAGTTTAATGTCAATCATTTTAAGTGTTTTAGCCTCATTTCTAGGGTTTATCTTCTACCTTTTTTTTGTATGGAAGAAGCTTAAAGAAGACTATGAATCAAGTCATATTTTCACAGTTTCACTTTTAACTTTATTTGGTGTTATTTGTGGTTCGCTATTTACACATTTCTTCATTTTCCCTCAAATACAAAATTTTATACCCAAAGATTTTCTGAATTTAAACGAAGCTTGGTTTTGGGGTGGGGTAGTGGGGTTTATTGTTGCTTTTTTTATTTCAGCGGGCCGTGCAAACTTTAAGTTATCAGAGACTTTTGAACCTATATTCGTTGGCCTTCTGGTTTGGTCAGTATTTTTGTCCATTGCAGCACTCGATCTTATTATCTTTGTTATTGGCTCAGTCTTTATAATGTTTTATTTCGCCCTAAGCTCAACTTACAAGAAATTGTCCTGGTATAAATCTGGTAAAGCTGGTTTTGCTGGTCTCACCACGGCAGGTTTTCTATTTTTAGCAAGATCACTCCTTGCTCTTTCCAATCTTCACATGATATCATTTATCGGTAAATTTGATGCTGTTCTTTCAGCAAGCATTGCGTTTGTTATCTTTTTCGCAATCTATAATTTAGCAGAGCTTAATAAATAAATGGCCAAAGCTACAAAACAATCAATTCTAAAAACAGGCTTTTCTTATCCTGTTTCACTCCTTCGCCCAATCAATGATTTTCTTAGGTTTCAACTTAAACGTCTTGAACGCAATAAAAAACATCTTACTGAAGAAGATCCCTTTAGCAACATTGATCGCTTAAGCGATAATGCAGCACCCGATGCTGATGCTGAGGAACAATTTGGACATGCTCGCGCCACAGCCTTAAGACGACAAATTGAGCGAAACATTATTCAGACTCGACGAGCTCTTGCACGAGTGAAAATAGGCAAGTATGGAATTTGTGAAAAATGTGGCAATATGATTGATACCGATCGCTTAATTATTTTTCCTGAAACAACAGTTTGTGTTAAATGCAAAAAGAAAAAAGAAATAAAGCGAAGGAAATAACTCTTGAATCTCCCTCCATTCTTTATCAGGATCAAGCTGTTTTGGTTGTAAATAAACCTTCGGGTTGGGTGGTAAATGACTCGCAAACAACCGCCAATCAGACCACACTCCAATCATGGTTATCAACACTAAATTATGAAATCGCAAAAGATCACACTCTTCGAAGCGGTATTGTTCATCGCTTAGACAAAGAAACCAGTGGGGTGATTATCATTGCAAAAACCCCCGAAAGTTTTGCCCAGTTGCAAGACCAATTTAAGCTGAGAAAAACCGAAAAAACCTATACAGCCCTTGTCCATGGAAAAGTTGATCCCGATGAAGGTGGTGTAAATGTACCTATTGGTAGATTACCGTGGAATAGACAACATTTTGGTGTCCTTCCTGGTGGCAGGCAATCAACCACCTATTATAAAGTGATCAATTATTATCAAGATCTAGCAAATATTTATTCGCTTCTTGAAGTGCATCCAATCACAGGCCGAACTCATCAAATTCGAGTACACTTAAAATATGCAGGCTATCCGCTTGTATCAGATCCACTTTACACCGGCAAAAAAGCCTTTAAAAAAGATCGAGTTTGGTGTTCAAGGTTATTCCTCCATGCAAGTTCTATTTCTTTTTTTCACCCAACCTCAGGAGAGAAAATAAATTTTTCAGCCGAACTTCCAGCTAATCTACTTCAACCACTCAATGCTTTACAACTCGTGAAAAAATAGCTTACACTAAAAACGTACAAACATGGAACAGTCTGTTATTCAAAGTCTCTTTTTTATTCTTCTGGCAGCACTGCTTGGCGGAACTTTAGTTCATTTTATTAAACTACCGCTGCTTATTGGTTATATTCTCGCCGGTGTTTTGTGCCGTGTAATTCTTCCCTTTTCAGTTCAAAATACTGAAAGTTTTACTCAAATAGGACTCATTTTACTACTTTTTTCGATCGGTCTTGAGTTATCGCTTTCTAAACTAATGCACGTTGGTAAAGTTGCAATTTTGGGTGCAATTATTCAAATGCTTGTTACTTCAATCGTATTCTATTTTCTTTTATCACTACTCAAATTTGAACCAAAAACAGCATTAATCTTTTCATTTGGATTTAGCCTTTCTTCAACTGCTCTTGTTGTTAAGATTTTGGAGGATCGCTCAGAAACAGAAAGTCTTCAAGGAAGAATAATGATCGCTTGGCTTCTGGTGCAAGATTTGGCAGTTATTCCTTTTATGGCCCTTTTACCGGTTCTTTCTGCAAGCTCTACCAGCTGGTTTTTGGCAGTCACACTAAGCTTGGTGAAGAGCATTAGTGTTCTTTTTGCTATTTATATAATCGGCAAGAAACTTGCGCCTTTTTTTGTCCACCATATTGCTACCAGAAATTCCCGTGAACTTACTATGCTTGGAGGGGTCTCTTTTGCTCTTGGTACTGCTTACTTGGTTTCGCTCGTTGGCATTTCGCCCGCACTCGGTGCTTTTCTAGCCGGAGTTGTTATTTCTGAAACAGTTGAAAATCATGCAATATTCTCTGAAACAAGACCGCTTCGTGAGCTTTTTGTCATTTTTCTCTTTGTCTCGCTTGGTTTTTTGATTCCGCTCGATATCTTAAATACAAACCTTTTTCTTATTATAATTATTGTTATTTCTATCTTGATTATCAAGCTCGTAGTAATTTTTGTAACTCTGCTATGTTTCGGCTATAAAGGAAAAGTTGCAATCAGTACAACACTAGGCCTACTACAGATAGGAGAATTTGCACTTGTAATCTTCCTTTCTTCAGTCAACGAAGGACTGTTAACTCCCAATCAAACCTCGCTTGGTATCGTGTGTGTCTTAATCACTCTTGTTTTGACGGGACCGATTTTTTCACTCGCAATTCCGCTTTGGAGATTTCTTAAAAAAACTCTTCGTTCGCAAAGCAAACTTTACCAACTCCTAATATCCAATCACAAGTTACATTCCCTTTCAGAACAACTTAGTAACCATATTATTATTTGTGGTTTTGGTAGGGTGGGGAAGTGGGTCGGTCGAGTACTAACAGCCATGAACATCCCTTTTGTTGTGATCGACTATAACCAAGACGTTATCGGCTCACTTCAGAAACAAAACACGCCAGTAATTTACGGGGACTCCGCTGAACAAAATATTCTTGATCAAGCTAATCTCAAAAATGCACGTGCAATCGTTGTTACTATTCCAGATCGACTTACTCAAGAAGAAGTGATTAGTTATGCTCAAACTGTAGCTCCAAATGCCTCAATTTTTGCCCGAGCCCATAATGACAATGATGCCAAAATACTCGCTAGATTTAATATTGAGCGCATTATACAGCCAGAATTTGAAGGTGCGGTTACAATTGTAAAAGAAATATTAAGAACTCAGGGTAAAAGTCTAAAGGAAATCAAAGAACGTATTAAAGCCCTGCGTACTGCTCATACCAAAAACACTTTTAAATGAGAAGATATTATTTAAAAAATAGAAAAACTCAAAGTAAATCACACCCAAAAAAGAGAAAAGCAAAACTAATCATTGCATTGATTATATTTTTTCTTTCCTTATTCCTTTTGTTTTTACTAAGTAAATCTAAAATTACCAAAGATCGCATAATTATTGCCTCACCAAACAATTCTGAAGGAGAAATAATTATTATTGATCCATCAACAAAAACAATAAATATTATTCAAATCCCCAAAGATACCCAAACGCAAGCAGCACGCCAAAAAGGCACTTGGCGAATGGGTAGCCTCTGGAAACTAGGTGAACAAGAAAAGTATAACGGTAGTTTTTTTTCAGACTCTCTAATTCTCACGTTTCAATTACCAATTGATTATTGGGCAGAAGAAGGGTTTTCAAAATTAGCCAACAATCCGCTTTCATTGACTGGATTCATTTTCGATAGGACAAAATCAAACATTAACTTTATTGATCGCATAAAACTTTCCTTAATAATTTTCAGTATCCCCAAAAACAATGTCACCACAATTAATCTGAAAGATACTGATTTACTCAAATCCACAAAATTAATTGACGGTGAAAACGGTTATGTTGTATTGGACAAAATTCCTCAATTACTCACCAGGCTATTTTTTTCACAGTTCATTTCCGAAGAAAATTTGAAAATAAACATTATTAACTCATCCAACTCTTCGCGCCCCATGACACTAATCGCCAGTGTGGTTCAAATTCTCGGTGCCAAAGTTAATTCTTTTCAAAATAGTCCAGAAACAACAAGCGCGGGTTGCCTTGTTAGATCATTAGGCCAGTCCCAAACCCTAAATTCAATTCTTCAAATTTTTTCATGTAAGCATGAAGCAAAAAAGCCAGAAGGAAACTTTGACCTGGAAATAAATTTAGGGAGTGAATTTCTAAATCAATTCTAAACTCTTGGAAAAGAAATAATCTTTGCACACTTATCGCTTTTGCTCACTTCACGAATAAACACAATAACCTCTTTTTTTCCTGTTGCTTTTATATACGCTTGATAACAACAACCATCTCTCATTAGTTGTATAAGCCTTGCAGCCAAATCATCTGGTAATCTACCAATGTAAACACCTTCCTGAGTACAAATCGAAACACGATGCAACGCTGGTTTAATTTGTGCCTCGTATCCGCAATCAAGCCCAAGCACAGTTTTTAAATCTCCTAAATGTAGTAAAGAAATTGTTTTTGTTTTACCGGATTCTTCAATAAAATATTGGTAATTGTTCCCGGGTGAAATGTTATTCTCCTCGTTATTTTGTTTTCGGTCTCCAGTTGAGGCGTACTTTTCAATTGCTCGAATCGCAATCGAATTCAAAGGATCGATCTTAAGTACTTTTTTTGTGATTGTCTTCGCTTTTGTATGATTGTTCAGCTCAAAATTCGCTTTTGAGAGACGATTTAACGAATCAACATCTTGTGGCTCTATTTTAAGAAGCTCTTGATTAAGCTTAAGCGCCAAATTCCAGTCATGAATAAGAGCAGCACCAATCGCTTTTTGGGCAAGGGTTTGTTTCATTTAGTATCTCTATGAGTATAAATTGCTACCAATGCTTGTCAATAGTGTTTTAGCCCAAATATGCAGTATATACTCCTCTAACATGAATTAGTATATTATATAAGAGATTATATATTCAAAATATTATTTTCAAATATACAAATTAGGGTATTTTGACTATAATATCAAGTGATATGAGTGGACACAGTAAATGGTCAACCATCAAACGCCAAAAAGAAACAAAAGATATTGCCAAAAGCAAAGTTTTTTCTCGTCTCTCCAGAGCAATTTCTATCGCTGTTAAATCTGGAGGAGGGCCAGATCCAAATTCGAATTATAAACTAAGAATAGCAATTGACACTGCTCGTTCTGCTAATATGCCAAAAGATAATATTGAACGAGCCATTTCAAAAGCCAGTTCAAGCGCAGACCTTTACGAAATCACCTATGAAGGATTTGGGCCTAATGGTATTAGCGTCATGGTCGAGACGGCTACAGATAATAAAAATCGAACTAGTCAAGAAATTAAAAATCTTTTGGAAAGGGGAGGGGGATCTTTGGGTGGACCAGGCTCAGTCTCATTTAATTTTGAACATAAAGGTTTTATCCAAATTCAAAAAGATGTAGCACTGGTTGAAGCACAAATGCTTAAACTAATTGATCTTGGAGTAGAGAATATTGATGACAATCCCTCTACTCTTGATGTCTATGTATCTCCAAGTGAGTTATCAACAAAAAAAGAACTTTTAGAAAAAAATAACTTTATTATTCTTAAAACAGAATTGATTCAAAAAGCAATAAACCTCATTAACTTACCCAAAGAAAGCCGTGAGAAAATTGATAAATTCATTGACGCAATTTACGATCACGACGACGTCCAGGCAGTCTATACAAACGCCAGCTACAATTAACTATAACCAAAAAATGCTAAAACGACAAAAATTTATTCTTGTCTCTTTTCTTTTAGCTTTAGGGTTTATCTTAATAAATCTACTTGAAGGTAATGAGCGCTACTGGGGCATTGGATCTCTTTCGCTACTTTCCATCGTTTTCTTTTTCTGGGTTTTAAAAGAAGGAATTGGAAAAAACGCCACCCTTCTTACCTTAATCTTACCCAGTCTATTTACGCTTGGTGTAGGGCTATTTTGGTTTTTACTGCCAACTAACGTGATTGCTCGTATTCCAGTTGTTATTATTTATGGAATTGGCATCTATATATTGTGTTTGACAAATAATATTTTTACTGTTTCGGCGATCAGGACAATCGCTCTTTCTCGCGCAGCCAGGGGTGTAGGTTTTGTCATTACGCTTTTTACTTCATTTCTCATCTATGACGCAGTAATGTCCTTAAAAATTTCAATTTATCTTGGCTCAATAATTATTTATGCACTATCATTCCCGATTTTTATACAAGGCCTATGGCAAAGCAAGCTGACCAAGGAATTTTCATCAAGTCTTCTTATTTACTCGTTATACTTTTCATACGCCATTGCCCTCGGTTATATTTTTATCTATTTTTTACCTGTTACTGTAATTGTCGGATCAATCTTTCTAACAGTTGGAACTTATGTTCTTTTAGGCCTAGGCCAGGCTAAAATTGAGGGTAGGTTATTTAAACAAACCATTAGGGAATACCTAATTATCGGCTCGGCTGTATTTCTAGTTATGCTATTTGTTACTAATTGGCGAGGCTAAAGTTAAGGTAAATTATTTTATTTTTATATAAAAAAATACTAGTTCAACCAAGGGGAAAGGGGAGAGGCCTATAATATTATATACCCATAAGAAATATTATAAGATAATACCTTTTCACAAATAATGCAGACATTTTTCACGGATATAGCGACGCAATTGACAATGTGTATGTTTGATATAGTTAATTGAGCTGATCCACAACAAAGAGAATAAAGTAATTCTATATGTTACATCCAACTCTTTCTTAGTTTCTCTACTTACTGCAAGCTAGCTCAATTGTTTTTGTATGATCCTTCGTGTTAATAGATCAATAAGTTATCATGACGCACAATAAAACTTGTGCGACGTAATGAACTTAAGAAAAGAGAATAGTGCATTCTATCTACTAATTTCATCGTGATTCTGTTCTAGTAACTTAAAACAATTTTCTATATAAATCAGTACATCTTGTTATTTCTTATCTAGACTAAAACAATTAAATGCCTATCTAAACCAAGTAATTTATGACAGTAAAATTTAGCATTTCTCACTCCTTAAATTAGAGATGATAAATCATACATCCCAGCACCCAGACAGGCCTTAAAATCGCTTCAGTGACGTTGTATATAGCCTCAATTACATAGAATTCTAAAGACGGTTTAAAAGTATTATTTATTTCAAAAAAACTTAAAAATTAGTTTAATTAATTAAACATTTCATAGAAATATATTATTAGTATTTAAAGATTTAATAATAAAATTTATTTGCCAAATTAATAATAAATCAATTTGGTGTTTAAAAGCTTTTGTTGCACGCTAAGAAAATCTATTGTATTCTGATATTTAGCATGGTCGCACAATCTCCCCTACCCTATATACAGAGCGTGAAAAGAAAACATGAAAACTGACAAAAACAGTGATCTAAATACCAAAATTAATGATTTTCTTGAATACCTTGAAGTTGAAAAAGGATCCTCCTCTCTGACTCTTCGTAATTACCGTCATTATCTGGGCAGGTTAATGAATTGGCTTCAAGCCTTCAAAAAAACATCTGATATTGCTGATATTAATCCAGATAATATTCGTAAATATCGCTTGTATCTATCCCGCATTACCGATCCCAAAGGGGCAACCCTGTCTCGTCGAACCCAAGGCTATCACGCAATCGCAATTAGATCGCTTCTTAGGTGGCTTCTTAAAAATGATTACCAAGTTCTCTCTCCCGATAAAATTGAGCTTCCCAAGGTAAGTGATCGACAGATTAAATTTTTAAATGGTGAACAAGTAGACCGATTATTAAATGCCCCTTCCCTGTCACATATTAACGGAAAACGCGACAAAGCAATTTTAGAAGTTCTATTTTCAACTGGAATTCGCGTCTCGGAACTA
>Ga0208958_1000674_pt1 | contig 39967 bp, 54 predicted proteins | sample RifOxyB1_FD_184032 | JGI IMG/M metagenome (GOLD analysis project Ga0208958, IMG submission 184032) | Soil microbial communities from Rifle, Colorado - Rifle Oxygen_injection B1 (SPAdes) | ecosystem: Environmental > Terrestrial > Deep subsurface > Rock core/Sediment | place: Rifle, Colorado...
TTTATTTGATCAGGAGTAGCAATATTTAACTTTGTCAAAAATTCAATTAATTGTTCCAAATCAGATTTATAAGCCAAAATTGTGGCTGGAGATCTACCTAATTTTTCTAAACTTGTTATAAACTTGGGAAGTAAGTTTTTTAAAATATCTTGTGTCATAATAGTCTTAAACTTATACTCTGACGGTATTATACAATGAAACAAAAATTAGTCAACATTATAGGGTTAATAGCTTCAGTAGTAATTTTTTTGATTCTAGTGTCATCTTTGATAAAGAGTTTAAAAAGAATCAATGAAGGTAAAGCCTTAGTTAAAAGAAATGAAGCTAAATTGGAAAAGATTCAAAAAGAAAATGAAAGACTTGAAGAACAACTAAAAATAATCCAAAGTGATGAATTTGTAGAAAAGCAGCTTAGAAATAAACTAGGACTTGTCAAAGAAGGGGAGATTGTAGTCGTTCTTCCTGAGGCTGATATAGTTAAAAAACTCTCTCCAATCATTCCGGAAGAGGAAGAAGTTAAACCAAAACCTAATTGGCAAAGATGGATAGAATTATTTAAGTAAATTTGTGTTGCGGGGTTGGGAGTTGCGCCCAACCTGTGAGATTATGAGCCTCACGTGCACTGTACACTACCCCGCATATATCTAACAGGTGTGATTATAGCATAATTGTGCTTGAATTTGATACAATACAGTTTACGCCAGCGTAGCTCAGTGGTAGAGCGTTCGTTTCATAAGCGAAATGTCAGAGGTCCGATCCCTCTCGCTGGCACCTAATAAATTATGAAAACAGCAACTAAAAAAATTCTTGCAAAAGGTCTAGGAGAAGGGTATGTAGGAAAAAGTATTCGTGGAAAGGTAGATAGGGCAGGTTTCCAACTGGAAACAAGTGGATATCAAGGACCAGAAGGGAAGTATCATGATGAATGGGCTGCTCATCAAAATGGTGGTGGTCAAGAATTGGTAGAAGATGTAGATGGTGAAAAAGCAACCAGAATTTACGCAGGGGGCACTTTAGAAGAGGGAAATCTAACAAGTTTGGGATTAACTGGCAAAGATGTTATCGGGAAATTAATTTTTTTTGTAAACCAATTAGGTGACAAGACAAGACTTGACACGGATGCAGAACTTAAAGAAGGAGATTGGATTTATTCTTACAAGGTTATGAAGTCAGTTGATGAAATTCCTTTGGTTGTTGCTGAAGAAGAAATACGATTCAAAGATAGTTTAGTATTTGTCCATTTTCATATAAATTCCCCAGTTAAATAAAGAATACTTCTATTCAATCTCAATAAATGCTAAAATTCAGGTCTATGAAGAAAAGAGTTTTATCTGGTATTAGAGCAACAGGAAGGCTACATTTAGGTAACTATTTGGGGGCAGTTTCTGGCATGCTTGAACTTCAAAATTCTAATGAACATGAGACTTTCTATATGGTTGCTGACCTTCACACACTAACAACTCCATATGAGAAAGAAAAATTAAAAGAAATGACAAGGAATGTTATTTTAGATTATCTATCTGCAGGACTTGATCCTAAAAGTTGCACAATTTTTATACAGTCTCAAGTTCCTGAACACACAGAACTTTTTTATTTACTTTCAACCGTTGTAAGTTTAGCTCGCTTGATGCACCTTCCTACTTATAAAGATAAATTAAAGCAATATCCAAACTCTTCTACGGCAGCACTTTTAAATTATCCTGTTCTGATGGCTTCTGATATTTTGATTTACAAAGCAGGTCTTGTTCCTGTGGGCATTGATCAAGAACCACATTTGGAAGTTGCCCGCGAGATTGCCAGAAAAATGAATGATTTATATAGTACCAACTTTCCAGAACCTGTTAGGTTTGCAACAAAGGGAGAATATGTACCATCCTTAACTGGAGAGGGAAAGATGAGTAAAAGTGTTGAAGGAAGTTATATCTCACTTACGGATTCATTAGACGAGATAAAGAAAAAATTAGCAGGTGCCCCGACTGATTCAGGAAAGGGGGAAAAACTTCCAGAAAGCGGGGGAGTTTTTAATTTATTTAAATTTGTAGAATTATTTGAAGGAATTGAAAAAAGAAAAATATATGAAGAAAAATATCTAAAAGATGGTATTAGATATGGTGATTTAAAACAGGAATTAGCAAAAGCAATTTTTAAAGAATTAAAACCTATCCAAGAAAAGCGTAAAGAGTTTGAAAGTAGTCCAGCAAAGGTAAATAAAATAATTGAAGAAGGTGCAGAAAAAGCAAAAAGTATAGCTAAAGAAAACCTCCGAGAAGTAAAAGAAAAGATGGGAATAATCTAAAATCATGGATGAAATAAATTTTGATCAATTTCAGGCAGTAGATATTAGAATTGGAACCGTTCTTGAGGCCGCTGTTCCTGAATGGAGCCATTGGGTAATTAGGTTAAAAGTTGACCTCGGTCCCGAGGTAGGAGAAAAAACTTGTTTTTCAGGAATAATGAAGTTCTTTAAGCCCGAAGATTTGATAGGGAAACAATTTCCATTTGTAGTCAACTTAAAACCGAGGATGATTGGACCTGATAAAGAATTGTCTGAAGTCATGATGATCATGGCCTGTCCAGGGGATATCCTTGACGATGAAGAAAAGGCCAACGAAGTTCCTACTGTTTTATTTCAAATCCAAGAGAGGGTAGAAAATGGAACCAAAGTAAGGTAAGCATAGCTTGCGATTTCATCTAAAGCGTAGCTTGACCACAAAAAGTGTGGTAGAATCATTCTCGTGAATAACCCAATCAAAAAAGAAGTTAATAATAAAGGTAAAAAGAAGCAAGTTACTGTTAAATTCAAGGTTAATATTTGGACTGTTGTTTTTGGCACTTTGTTAATTATTTTTTTTCTTCCCCCGCTTTTTTCAATGCTTGGAATTGGATCTACTGATTTAAAAATTGATCTTTCTCAAGCCTTAGTCGATTTGAAAAATGAAAAAATTGAAAAAGTGTCAATTGAAAAGAATAATTTAATCTTAACTTACAAAGACAAAACTACAAAACTAGCTTCTAAAGAAGAAGGTCAAAGTTTTACTGACCTTTTAGTTGCTTCAGAGATTGATCCTAATAAGCTTAACTTTACTGTTGTTGATCAAACTCTTGCTAAAGCCATAGCCGAGATTGCAAGTATAATTTTACCCATTATTTTACTAGGAGGATTTTTCTTCTACATAATGAAATCACAAACTAAAGGGGCACAAGATATTTTTTCTTTTGGAAGGAGTAAGGCAAAAATATTTGCCAAGGGTAAACAAAACATTTCTTTCTCTGATGTTGCAGGCGTTGATGAAGCTAAAAAAGAATTGGTTGAAGTTGTAGATTTCTTGAAAAACCCAGAGAAATATAGAAAGATTGGAGCAAGAACCCCCAAGGGAGTTCTTCTTTTTGGTCCTTCGGGTGTGGGAAAAACATTGCTTGCAAAAGCAGTTGCTGGGGAAGCTAATGTTCCATTTTTCTCAATGGCAGGATCAGAATTTATGGAGATGCTTGTTGGAATTGGAGCTTCCCGTGTTAGAGATTTGTTTGCTCAGGCAAAGGCGCAAGCTCCATCAATTATTTTTATAGATGAAATTGATGCTATAGGTAGACAGCGTGGAAGAAGTGGTTTTGTTGGTGGTCATGACGAGAGAGAACAAACTCTAAATCAGATTTTGGTTGAGATGGATGGTTTTACTCCAAACGAATCAGTTATAGTTCTTGCTGCAACCAATAGAGGAGATTTGTTAGATCCTGCTCTTTTAAGACCGGGAAGATTTGATAGGCGCGTGACTCTTGATATGCCTGATAAAGAGGGAAGAGAGGCAATACTAAAGATTCATTCTAAGGGTAAAAGCTTTGGAAAAGATATTAATTGGGGAAGAATTGCAGATAGAACTGTAGGCTTTTCAGGAGCTGATCTTGAAAATATGCTTAATGAAGCAGCAATTGGGGCCGCCAGAGAAAATAAAAAAGAAATTGATATGGGGGACATTGAAGAATCTGCAACAAAAGTAAAATTAGGTCCTGCTAAAAAAAGACTTCAAACATTGGAAGATAAGAAAATTACTGCATACCATGAAGCTGGACATGCAATAGTAACACATTTTACTAAGGGGATGGATCCAGTACATCGAATTTCAATTGTTGCTCGTGGTATGAGTTTGGGCCACACATTAATTCCACCCGCTGCTGATAGAACCCACGATACTAAAACTAGGCTTCTCAATCAAATTACAGCCATGCTTGGAGGTCGAGCCGCAGAAGAGTTTGTTTTTAATGAAATGACCTCAGGAGCTTCTAATGACATTGCCAATGCTACAAAAATTGCTAGAGCAATGGTTATTGAATGGGGGATGAGTAGTTTAGGACCGGTTAATTTTGGACCAGATAGTTCTGCGGGAGAATTTGGACAAACCGAATGGTATCAAGAAAATTCAGTTTCTCCTGCAATGCAAGAAAAAATTGACAATGAGGTCACTAAAATAATGGAGAATGGGCTTAGAGAAGCAGAAAAAGTTATTAAAAAATATAAAGTTAAGCTTGATAAAGTTGCTAAAGAACTGTTAAAGAATGAAACAATTGACAGGGATGAATTTGAAAAAATTGTAGGTAAAAGACAAGATGGTGGAAATGGTGGATTGTTAAAGGAAGTTTGACCCAAGGAAAGATATACCTATAAATCTTATAATTTTTCCAGAGACTACTGCTAAAAAGTATTTTTTGAAAGAGTATTTTGTTGCACCAGCGAATAGTCCTGTCAAATCAAAAATAGGATTTGGAATACAAGCTAGGACAAAAATAGTTGCAAAACCATTTATCGACATCCATTTTTCAACCCGCATGTAATTCTTATTTTCTTTTATAAGTGCTGATCCTCCATAACCAGCAAGATAGCCAGTTGTTTCTCCGATTGAAGCGCCTATTCCAGAAAGTACACCAACAATAATAGGGTTATATATACTTCCCCCAACAAAAGTAGCCATTATTGCAGGTGTTGGGATAAGTATAGTGGCTGAACCTACCAAATTAATTAAAAATATTCCCAAATAGCCATAGCTACTTAATTTAGCCAAACTGTCTCTAAAAATAACAATTAAGATGCTTACGGTAATGGAGAGAAGAATAAAAAAATACTTGATTATCTTTTCTTTGTGTTTGATTATCCAAGACTTTATTTTTTGAATTTGCATATCTTTAGTTTACAATTACCGTTATGCAAAGCAAATTGGTAATTTTTGATGGTAATGCTTTAATGCATAGAGCATTTCATGCACTTCCTCCATTAACCACAAAGAAGGGTGAACCCATTAATGCTGTATATGGTCTTATCTCCATGCTTTTAAATGTGGTTGAAAACCTTAAGCCAACACATATTATTTTTTGTTTTGATGAAAAAGAAAAAACTTTTAGAAGTAAACTTTTGCCTTCTTATCAATCGCAAAGACCTGAAACTGCGCATGAACTTGTTGGCCAATTTGAAAAAGCAAGAAATTTTTTGAAATCTGTAAAAATTCCAGTCTACTCAAAGGCGGGTTTCGAGGCGGATGACGTGATTGGAACAATTGCTACCAATTCCAGTGTGGATGAAGTGATTATTGTTACCGGAGATAGAGATATCTTACAAATTGTTGACGATGTGAAGAATATTAAACTCTTCATGCCTATTGCTGGTCTTTCAAATGGGAAAATTTTTACAAAAAAAGAAACTATTGAAAGGTTGGGAGTAACACCCTCCCAAATACCTGACTACAAGGCCCTTGTGGGGGATCCATCTGATAATTATTTTGGAATTAGTGGGATTGGACCAAAGACTGCAATCAATTTACTTAATAAGTATGACACTTTAGATGGAGTTTATTTACATCTAAATGATTTAGCAAAGGCATTAAAAGATAAATTAGAAAAAGGTAAAGATTCTGCTGAACTTTCCTACAAGTTAGCAACGATTGATAAAAAAGTACCAATAAAATATGATATAAAAAATGCCGATAAGTGGGATTTAATTTCTGAAAATGTACTACAATTGTTTTCAGACTTTGGTTTTAAAACATTAACTCTTAGAATACGAAAGTTGGGCGAATTAATTGAACAAGAAAAACAATGGAGTTTGTTTTGAGATAAAATTTATTATTAAGACGAAATCAGTTATTAAATAAAAATATGAAAGTTGCATTAGTACATGATTACATTAAAGAATATGGCGGAGCCGAGAGGGTTTTAAAAACTCTCTCAGAGATTTATCCTGACGCTCCAATTTATACAGCCTTTGCCGTTAATGGTTCGACCGCTTATAAAGAGTTTAAAAATAAAAAAAATATTGAAAGTTCTCTTTCCCCCATACTTAAAATTTGGAAACTTTACAGTCCATTAAGATTTTTAATACCGGTTATTTGGGGAAGTATGGATTTAACTAAGTATGATTTAGTTATAACTTCCTGTAGCTGGTATGTTACGAGAGGTTTTAAGGTAGGGCCTAAAACCAAGGTTGTTGCATATTGCCACACACCCCCAAGGTGGCTTTATGGTTATGAAACATCAGTTGGTTTTACAAAGTATTGGCCAGTGAAAGTATATGCTGCAATTGTAAGTCATTTTATTAGAATCTATGATTTCAATACCGCACAAAAGATAAAATACTGGATTGCAAATTCAATAAATGTTAAAAATCGTATCTGGAAATTTTACAGAAAAGAAGCAGAAGTAATTTATCCTCCAATAGAAGTAGAAGAAATAAAAAAACAAACTAAAGATATCGAAAAAGAAAACTTTTACTTAATTGTTTCTAGGCTTGTTGGTGCAAAAGGAATAAATGAAGCAATTAATATTGCAGAGCATTTAGGGATAAATTTAAAAATTGTTGGTGAGAGTCATGGCCTTTCAGATGTAAAAGATAAATTGGAGAAAAAAACAAACGGAAAGATAGAATATCTAGGTTTAGTCAGTGATGAAGAAAAATATAAACTCATGGCAAAGACAAAAGCGTTTTTGGCTCTAGCTAAAGATGAAGATTTTGGAATGACGGTGGTGGAAGCCCAGGCAGCTGGAACTCCTGTAGTTGCCTTTAATGGTGGAGGATTTAGAGAATCTGTCATTAATGGAAAAACAGGAATTTTAATAGACGAGATATCAACAAAATCCTTAAAAGATGCAATAAAAAAGATAGAGGAGACAAAATGGAGCAGGGAAACAATAATGAACAACTCAAAGAGATTTAGTAAAGAAAGATTTAAAGAAGAGATGCTACAATTTATTAATGAGAAGTTTAAAAAGAAGTAACATTGCTCCACTTGTTATTATTCTTTTGTCAATTATTTCCATCCACTTTATTTTCAGAGTCGGAGCATATTTAGTTATGAATGGGATATTACCTTTTTGGCTTTTTGCTACTATAGGAAACTTCAGAATTCATCATTTTGTATATGGGAATGTCTTGATTGCAATAGTAAGTTTTTTTGCAATAGGCTTGGGTATTAGGAAGCATAAAAATTGGTTTGCACTTTTTTATGGTATAGGGCTTGGCCTTGTTTTGGATGAGTTTTTGTTGTGGGTTGGAGATATCAAACAACTAACCAGTAATATTGTTATCATTCCATATTCCTTTACTGTAATCGCTGTAGTTGCTTTAATCATTGCATCAATAATAATGATTAGGTTATATGGAATTCATCCAGTTAAAAGAAAATATAAAAAATAATTATGCCAGAACTGCCAGAAGTTGAGACAATTAAATTACAACTAAATAGATTTTTAGTTGGTCATAGGATTACTTCTGTTGAAGTTAGAAACAGAAAAATTTTTCAAGGAGATGAAAAAAGAATAGTAGGAGCTAAAGTAATTGACACACGCCGTTTTGGAAAAGTTACAGTAATTGACCTTGATAATAAATATTCAATATTAACTCACGTTAAATTAACCGGCCAATTCATTTATAGAGGACCAAACTTAAAGACAGATTCACTCTCCAAAAAAGTAATAGGAGGTTTAGCGGGTCCACACACATTGATTGTTTTTACTCTGGATAAAAACGGAGTTCTTTATTACAACGATGTCAGAAGGTTTGGTTGGATAAAATTAGAAAAAACTTCTGAAGTAGAAAACGAAAGCTTTATCAAAAAGTTAGGTCCAGACATGTTGAAAGTCGATTTTAATAACTTTAATGAAATTCTTTTGAAAACTTCAAGAAACATCAAAGCGCTTTTAATGGATCAGAATAAAATTTCTGGAGTGGGCAATATTTATGTGAATGATGCCCTGTGGCTTTCAAAAATTAGTCCAAAAAGAACTTCAAAATCATTGAATGGGGTAGAATCAAAACTTCTTTTTAATGCACTTCATACTGTACTTAAAACGGGACTAAAATATGGTGGAGCCTCAGAACTTGCCTTTGTTACACCTGACGGAAAAGAAGGGGAATACCAAAACCACACATTAGTGTATGGACATCAAGGAGAAATTTGTAAAAATTGTAAAATTAATAAAATAGAAAAGTTCTTTTTAGGTGGTAGAGGCACCTATTGGTGTAGTCTATGTCAGAAATAAGTAACTTATGTCAAAAATAAATAAAAATAAAAAACACAAATTTCATTGGATGCATTTATTTGCAGTTTTGATTTTGGGAGGTTACTTTCTATCTTCTAAAGTAAACATGGTTCATGCACTATCAAGATCGAATCTAATAGAATCATTTTTACAACTTTATTTATTTGGAATAACTTTTGGAATTTTTCTTTTGTATATTATTAGCCACGAAAAATTTTTCCCAGTAGCTAGAGAAATTGAGAAAGAAGAAGAAAAGAAAGAGAAAAAGTTATTAAAAAAATATCTTCGCCATGGAAAAATACTTGCAACTTTTATAATTGGAAGTGTTGGAGGTCCTGTCTTTTCAGCTCTTACAGCAAGACTTCTTTTAAGAAATTTTGCATTTAAATATTTTATTTTGATTCTTGCTAATATACCCTCGACTCTATTTACTTTAAGCCTCGGAAGGGGTATTTTAAGTTTTGTATGATTTTAAAACTTCAGCTACAAAATTTTAGAAATTTTACTAAAAAACAACTTGAGTTTGGGCAAGGAATTAATATAATCATTGCCCCTAATGCTAAAGGTAAAACCAATATCTTAGAAAGTTTGTTTTTTCTCTCGTCCGGTAAAAGTTTTAAAGCAAGACTTTCTGAAGAATCCATTAAATATGAAAGTGATTTGGCAAGAATAAAGGGGGACAATTTAGAGGTTGTTCTTACCCGTGGGTTTTTAGATATTGGTAAAGTAACTCCTGAAAAAGTAGCAAAGAAAAAACTTTTGGTTAATGGAATTAGTAAAAGACTTATAGATTTTGCAGGAAACTTTAAAGCAACTTTATTTTTACCAGAAGATTTGGATTTAGTTACTAGTACTCCAACACTACGAAGAAAATTTTTAGATACTGTTTTATCTCAGGTTGATAGGGAGTATAGAAGAGCAATAGGCTCATATGAAAAGGGGATAAGACAAAGAAATAGACTTCTTTTTAGAATTAGAGAAGAAGGCCTTTCAAGATCACACCTTCTTTTTTGGAATCAACTCTTAATTAAAAATGGCAACTACATTACAGAGAAAAGAGAGGAATTAATTGAATTTATTAACTCCCATAAATCCAATATTTCAAATAAATATTCCATAAGTTATGACAAATCAGTTATAAGTGAAGGACGCTTAGAACAGTATAAAAATGAGGAAGTAGCTTCAGCAACGACACTGGTAGGACCCCACAGAGACGACTTTATTTTTTTGGAAGACAATAGAGAACTTTCCAGTTTTGGTTCAAGGGGGGAACAAAGAATGGCAGTTTTGTGGCTAAAACTGGGGGAACTGGCATTTATAGAAGAAAAAACAGACGAAAAACCAACACTTTTATTGGATGATATATTTTCAGAGTTAGATCATGAACATAGAAAGGTTGTGCTTGATAGTATTAGTAATCATCAGGTGATAATTACCTCAGCGGATGAGCATGATATTGAAGGAATTAAAGATAGTGGTACAATAATCATAAATCTATGACACCTGATAATAAAGGAGGAAGTAGAACGCTTTATAAAAGAGATTTTTGGAAGAGAGATAGGTGGATAAAAGTTGGGACTGTTACTGGAGGGCATAATGATTCGATTGATGAGGTTCCACCACCAGGTGTAAGTGGTCCATTGTCAAAAGAAAGACCTCAATCGAGGGGAGATGTCGGAAATTATAACGCGGACAAAGTAGCAGAAGCATTAGAAAAAAACGAGGAATAAAAACTTCTTAGGTCTTTTATTTCCGCAGGATTTGCGTTAATATAGATGTATGTACTCTCCAAAGTATTCAATTACAAATAAGATCCTTAAAAATATTGGGGTCATTGAGGCTTCAAAGGAAGTAATTGAAAATGCTCCACTGGTTCCTTCTTTTGAAAAACAATTTCAAACCGATGCTCTTGCCAGAACAATTCATCATGGAACACACATTGAAGGAAATGAACTAAATCTTGTTCAAACAAAAAAAATTCTTGAAGGTCAGGAAGTATATGGGAGAGATCGTGATATACAGGAAATTATAAATTACAGAAACGTAATGACTCTTCTTGATGAATTGGTTTACAAAAAAGGGGATTTGTTTACAAAAAAGGAGATTTGTCGTCAGAAATGCTTTTAGACATACACAAAGCCACTGTTGAAAAAATAGTTGATCCTACGAAGATTGGAGTACTTCGAACAACTCAAGTAGTTATCAAAGAAGAGGGAACTGATAAAATAGTACTTAAACCACCACCTTTCGTTGAAGTTCCATATCTGTTGGAAGATTTTTTTACTTGGCTTAATTCTACTAGCGCTCTCGAAATTCACCCAATTTTAAGGGCTGGGATTGTTCATTATGTTTTAGTAGCAATTCACCCTTTTGTTGAAGGAAATGGTAGAACAGTGAGAGCATTTACCCAACTGCTTTTATTGAAAGAAGGATATGACATAAAGAAATTCTTTTCCATCGAAGAAAATTTCGATTCTGATTTAGCTTCTTACTATGATGCACTTTTCCAAGTAGACAAAGAATCTTCAAATATAGGGAGTAGAGATCTAACCCCCTGGATTGAATACTTTACAGGGGTAGTTGCTGTGGAATTATCAAAAATTAAAGAAAAGGTGAGAAAACTCTCCCTAGATACCAGAATGAAAGTTAAGTTTGGAGAACAAATTGCACTGTCTGAACGCCAGATGAGGCTAATGGAGTATATTTCAGACCAAGGGGGGGCACCAATGTCAGCCTTAAAGAAATTGATCCCAATGGTTTCGGAAGACACCGTTTTACGTGATTTACAAGGACTGGCAAATAAGGGCATAATTAAAAAAGAAGGTAGTACAAAATCGGCAAGATATGTATTAGCAAATAAATGACACCACAAGATCCACAGTTTTTATACATGATCTTGGTTTTACCAAGTTTGTTTGGTTTAACCTTAATGGGGGAGGGTGTTTATAAATGCGTACATGAGGAATGGAGTGGTTTAATAAGCATCTTTTTTGGACTCTTGTTTATAGCAATGGTTGTCTTTGCTTACTTTTTCTTTTCTTCATACATGGCTAACCGCGGTGTATAATCCTTCTTGTATGCTATTTTCCGACTTTGCAGAATACCTAAAAAGATTGGAAGTTACTTCTTCCAGGCTTGAAATAACTTCAATTTTAACTGATCTTTTTGATAGAACTTCATCAGACGAAATTCAAAAGGTTACATATTTATCTCTTGGAGTCTTAGCTCCAAATTATGAAGGGATTTTACTTAACTTGGCTGAAAAAATGATGATTAGGACAATTGCCATAGCCTACAATTTGAAAACAGAAGATGTAATCAAGCTCTATAAAAAAGAGGGAGATTTAGGGCCTGTTGCAGAAAAGTTGGCACAAAATACTAATAATTTAAAAAAACTTACAGTTAACGATGTTTACGAAAAACTTAAAATTATTGCCAAAGACGGTGGTGGGGGAAGTCAGGATAGGAAAATTGAACTGATGGCAGATTTGTTAAAACAATTGGATTCTTTATCGGTTAGATTTGTAGCAAGGATTCCAATGGGGAAATTAAGATTAGGTTTTTCCGAAAAAACAATAATTGATGCACTGGCAAGGCACAATACGCTAAAACAAAAAGAAATTGAAGAAAGTTACAATATTAGACCAGATATAGGTTACGTAGCTTTTCTTGTCAAAGAAAATAAACTAAAAGAAGTAAAACCTAAAGTTGGAGTTCCCGTTGTGCCAATGCTTGCCCAAAGGCTTAACTCCACATCTGAGATGATTAAAAAAATGGGTGAGGTGGCAGTAGAACCAAAGTTTGACGGTCTTCGCATATTTATTCATTACAAAAAATCTACCTCGTCACGAGGGGGAGTTGATTTCATTAAAATTTTTACCAGAAATTTAAACTCACTTGATGAAAATATATTTCCAGAATTAAAAGGTGTGGGAAAATATATTAAAGCAGATGAAATAATTTTGGACACAGAAGCTGTTGGTATTGATCCAAAGAGAGAAATGTTTTTGGATTTTCAAAAAACAATTTCAAGAAGGAGAAAACATGAAGTAGAAAAAACTTCTGGAGAAGTACCACTTCAGTTTCAGGTCTTTGATTTGCTTCTAGTTGATGGAGAGAGCTTAATAAATGTGCCATATGTTAATAGACGTAAAAAATTAGAAAAAGTAATCATTAATAGTGGGCTATTGAGGGTTGATGAAAGTATAGTTACAAAGGATCCCGACTTAATCAAAAAACTTCATCTTAAGTACTTAGAAATGGGTTTAGAGGGGGTTGTGGTAAAGCGTGCAAATGGTAAGTATGTCTCGGGTAGAACTGGTTGGAATTGGGTCAAAATGAAAGAAGAAGAAGGTAAATCAGGAAGGCTCTCTGACACTCTAGACTGCATTGTAATGGGTTACTGGTCTGGAAAAGGTAAAAGGGCACAGTTTGGTCTTGGGAAAATTTTGGTTGGAATTAAAGATGGTGAAAAAATAAGAACATTAACGAAGGTTGGTACAGGTTTAACTGAAGAAATGCTTGGCACAATTAAAAGAAGAATTGATAAATTGGAATCAAGAAACAAGCCTAAAGAATACGAAGCCCAAAAAGATTTAATTCCCGATGTCTGGGCAACTCCTTCTTTAATTGTTGAAGTAACTGCTGACAGTATTTCAAAAAGCACCAAACATTCACTTGGTTTATCTTTAAGATTTCCACGTTTCTTACGAATCAGAAATGACAAGGGTCCAAGTGAGGCTACAACATTAAAAGAACTTAATGATCTTTTTTCAATTCAATAATTTTTCTGCTAATATATTTTATAGATGAAGAAATTGCCTAAAATGCCGGGATTGTGGTTGATGTTGGGGCCGGCATTTGTCTGGGCGGCAATTGCACAAGGATCAGGAGAACTTATTTGGTGGCCGTATTTTGCTGCTAAATATGGACTTGCGTTTGTAGGACTACTACTTCCTGCTTCGTTGATTCAATTTTTCATAAATAGAGAAGTATCCCGCTATACTGCAATTACAGGTAAAGGTATTTGGAGTGGGTTTTTATCCTTGGGAGGACTGTTTGCTTATCCCTTATTTCTATTGTGTTTTGTAAATTTTTTATGGTTGGGAGGATATGCTTCAGCGGGGGGAACGGCACTTTTTGATTTGACCAGTTTTCCGGCCGGCTTTTCAGACAGGGGAGGAACACTTTTTTGGGCGTATGTATTAATGATTGGATTTTCGGGAGTTTTTCTTTTTTCAAAGATAATTTATAAATCTTTAGAAAATTTTATGAAAATAGTTTCTGCAATTACTATTGTTGGACTTATCTTTACCGCACTTCAACCCCAAGTCCGTTATGCAGCTGGAGAGTTTTTCAAAAATTTTTTTAATCCCCTTTCAATTACATGGCCAAAAACTTGGGACACGTCGGATTCGTCTCATTTGGTAACGGCAATTGCATTTGCCGGAATGGGAGGCTTTTTAAACCTTCTTTATTCATATTGGATGAAGGATAAAGGTGTGGGGATGGCTAAATATACCGAGAAAGTGAAAGGGTTACTTGTTAAGGATGAATCGATTGATGAAGAAAAAGACCTGATTTTTGCAGACACTGAAGAAAATAAAATAATGTGGAAGGGTTGGCTGAAATTTTTAAATTTTGATTCACTCTTAGCAGTTTCCATAAATGCAATAACTGCAGGACTAACTACATTTTTAGCTTTTGCAATTTTATTTCCACAGGGCATTTTTCCTTCCGGTTGGAAGATAACCGTAATACAAGCACAATTTTTTGAAAGTAGTTTAGGTCAGGCAGGAAGAATACTTTTCTTGTTGGTTGCTTCTGCATTCATGATTGATACTTGGGTGGGGTTGGTGGATGGTGTAGCCAGGCAATTTGCGGATTTTGTTGTAAAGGTAAAAAGTTTTGGTAAAAATTTTAGATTTTGGTATTATTTTTGGTTAGGATTTTTGATTATAACCTCACTTATTACAATAGCTGTTGCACAACCTGGGGCCTTAATTACAATAATTGGAGTAATTTCAATTTTTGGATTTGTTTTTTATATTCCTGCCCTTTGGTATTTAAACTACGTTAAACTTCCTAAAATCTATCCATCTTTTATTAAACCAAAAAAATGGGAGAACTTTACTCTTTGGGGATCGTGGTTATTTTATTTTGCAGTGGCTGTTTGGTATTTAATAATAGTTTTTTAGTTTAAAAAAGACAATTGCTACTTGTAGTTGTATGAACAAACTTTGTTATAATGAAATAAGAAGAGTTGAAATGGGGTGATTAAAGATGGCAGAAAAATCAACGACAGGACTTAAAAAGGAAACAGCAGGAGCTTTGGCTTATTTATTAGGCCCAATAACAGGAGTACTTTTCTTGGTTTTAGAAAAGGATCCATTTGTAAAATTCCACGCAATGCAATCAATAGTTGTTTTTGTAGGACTTTTTGCAATTCAATGGATGTTGGGACTAACTATAATCTTAGCAATACTTGTTCCTTTGGTTGGAATCGTAAGCTTCGTTCTTTGGCTCATGTGTATTTATAAAGCATGGCAAGGGGAAGAATGGGAAGTTCCATTTGCAGGAAAATTTGCAAGAACTTTAGTTAAGAGAGCTTAATATTTTTAGGATCCTAAGAATATTTAAAAGAAACACTCCCAAGATAATTGGGGGTGTTTTCGTGTAGAATAATCATATGAAGTTAATAATTGGATTGGGTAATCTGGGGGAGAAATACAAAAACAACAGACATAATGTTGGATACATGGTTGCAGATTATTCAAAAAAGACAAAAGTATTTAAAACAAACACCTTTATGAATGATTCTGGAAGTTTTGTTTCATCTCAACTTAAAAAAACTGATATAGATTTTTCGAAGTTGTATATTATTCATGATGATTTAGATATAAAACTTGGAGAATATAAAATTCAGTTTGGAAAAGGTCCAAAAGACCACAACGGCTTAAATGATATCTACAATAAATTGGGCACAAAAGACTTTTGGCATATAAGAATTGGAGTAGATAATAGAGATACTATGAATAGAATTTCGGGTGAAGAGTATATTTTGCAGGATTTTACTGATCAAGAAAAAATAATTTTAGAAAAAGTAACTAAAGAAATATGCAAAAAATTGGAGACATTGTAGGGTCTACACAAAACGCTGTAGCTAAATTCAAAAATGACGATACTGATAAATATATTTCTCGTGAATTTCAAAAATATGCATATGAACTTGCAAAAGAATTAGATGATTTAGCTCACAAATCTCTCTATATGAGACTCGCTAAAACCACCTCCAGAGGTTTGTTGGAATCTGCTCGTGGATTTGTTAAAGACGCTTTAAATGTAGAAAGTAAAGGACGCCTATTTATGTGGAAATTAGGAGAACTTAAAAAAATTAAAAAATGAATGGAAATTATGTTGATCTAATAATAATTTTAGTTCTAATCTATTTTGCAACGGAGGCATGGCGTCATGGATTTTGGATATTACTTGCGGATTTTATCGCCTTTTTTGGTTCACTTGTTTTGTCTCTCAGGTTTTACAAATATATCTCTGAATTTTTAAAAGTTAATTTTTCTCTAAATCTTTCAATTTCTAACGCTTTAGGGTTTTTATTTTCAGCAGTTATTATTGAATCGTTTTTGGGATTTATACTTGGTCACCTTGTATACAAATTGCCGGAGAAAATAAAGAAACATAAATTAAATAAATTATTAGGAATAATCCCCGCATTGGGCGAGGGGGTAATACTTATTTCCTTTTTTCTGACATTTTTTATCTCTTTTCCAATTAAACCACAAATTAAAACAGATGTAGTTGAGTCAAAAATAGGTGGAGTTATCTTAGAAAAGACAACAAACATTGAAAAGACAATCAATGAAGTTTTTGGTGGGGTAATAAACGATTCACTGACTTATCTGACGATTAAACCAAATAGTAATGAATCAATAAAACTTAATATTACAAAGCTAGATTTAAAAGTTGACGAAAGTGTGGAGGAAGCTCTGTTTATGAAAGTTAATGAAGAAAGAAAAAAATTGGCAATACCAGAGTTGACTTGGGATTTAAGTATTGTTTCTGTAGCAAGAACTCATGCCAATGATATGTGGAAGAGAAGCTATTTTTCCCATTTTTCACCGGAAGGAAAAGACGTTGGCGATAGATTGGAAAACGCTAATATCAAATATACTTTTGCTGGAGAGAATCTTGCCCTTGCCCCGACTCTTACCACCGCCCACTCAGGGCTTATGGCCTCTCAGGGACACAGAGAAAATATTTTAGAGCCAAGGTTTAAAAAAATTGGAATTGGTGTGATTGACAACGGTGTGTATGGAAAGATGTTTGTGCAAGTGTTTACGGATTAATGCCAAATTTTTTTGAAAGGGTATACGATATTGTTAAAAAAATTCCTATTGGTCAGGTTATGACATATGGTCAAATAGCAGAGGCACTTGGAACAAAAGATGCCAGAAAGGTAGGATTTGCGCTTCATGCCAACAAAAGTAGTGAAGTTCCGTGTCACAGGGTGGTGAACAAAGAAGGGGGGTTGGCCAAAAACTTTGCTTTCAATGGTATGGAGGAACAACAAAGAAGACTGGAGGCTGAAGGTATAGAATTTATCCAAGATGGTTATGTTGACCTTTTAAAATATGGCATAATGGATGTATGAAGAAAGATGTTTTAAATTATTCAATCTACTTTTTTGTATATTTTCTTTTTATAACTTTAATTAATAAATTATTTTCATTTTCCAACTGGCCACTTTATGTTGGGGGAATTGTGGGCTTGGTTTTGCCCAACTTAGATCACTTGCTTTACTGTTTTGTATTTAAACCTTTTGAATTAACTTCAATTAGGGCTAAGGCTTTGATTACTGAAAAAAGATACAAAGAGGCAATTGTCTTTTTGTATTCTACAAAAGACGAAAGAAAAGATTTAATCTTTCACTCCTTGAACTTTCAGCTAATTTTTGCAGTTTTGGCCTTTTGGGTTGTGTCTTCATCAGGTAATTTATTTGGTAGGGGGTTGGTTTTAGGATTTTCTTTAAGTGAAGTTGTTTTTGTATATAAAAACTATGTAGATAAAAAATACTTCTGGATTTCAGTCTTAATCCTTCTAGTCTTGGGGATTATGATGTGAGTTGATGACTTTTCTTTAAAGACTTTTAAAAAGATCAATTATCGGCCCATCTCCGACTAAACATTTTCCGTCGGGGGTGATCAGAAAAGGAACTGCCATTTGATCTTGCGGTTTTTCAGTGCAACTGTTGTACCTGTCCTCCATGATTTTTGCGTTTACCTTGTCATACCAGACTTCATATTTTGTGAGTTTGATGGTATTTTTTTTGTCCCATGAATTTATAAAATCCTCTACGACTTTACAATGTGGACAGCCGTTTCCCCAATAATATTCATATACATTAGCTTCCCTTTGAGGAACATCAACGGGTTTTTGCGGTTTTGTTAAAAAATATGCACCCCCACCAAGTATTAAAACTGTTACGATTATTACAATAATTCCAAATTTATTCATATAGTTGTAATATTGTATCCTGATTTTTTGATGATTTTAATCACCTTTGTACTATCGTGATCGTGGGTTATCTCAAGACTTGATTCTGAATATGAACACCTTGCAGTTATTCCAGCGTCCTCTAAATCAAGTTCAATCATTTTTGCACATGAATCACAATCCATACCGGAAATTTTATACAGGCTTTTACCTGTTGGTTTATTTATATTTTTTTTCTTCATTCCACTACATTAAATGTTCCAGTATACATTCCCATACTGCAGGTGTAAGTTAATCGGCCAAGTTTTGTCGGGATAAATTCTATTGTTTCTGTTCCGGTTGCCGGCAAAATTTTACTGATATTATATTCGGGGATTGTAAAGGATCTGGAACAACCCAATGTACCGTTTGTTATTAAAATAAGTTTTACGGGAATCCCAATTTTTAAAGTATTGGTTGAGGCTTGATATGCTGTATTTTTAACATTAATTGTTACTTCTTGTTTGCCATCAATAATTTTGATTCCTTTTGTTCCGCTTTTATTTTCATCATTAAATATTGCATTCTTGTAATTCTGAAAAGTATGAGGACTTCCACGCAAAATTTGACCTGTATTAATTGATAAAAATCCTAAATAAGCAATTACAATAACAGCAAGTATTCTTAATGGTTTGACTGATAATACTTTTTCTGAGGCTAATCCGAGAATAAAGAAAATGGGGGTAGTACCTAAGACAAAAGCCAATAAAATAAGTCCTCCATAGAGGAAGCTTCCCGAAGTTACAGAAAGAAGCATCATGGCTTGGGTTATTCCGCAGGGGATTAGGACTGTTAGAAATCCTATTATTGCCGGAGTTATTAAGCTTTCTGATTTTGATTGAATTCTTAAGATTTTAAAGAATGCCTTTGGGGGAGTTAAAATAAATTTTCTAAAAATAGGATGGATTTCGGCAAATTTGGCTGCAACTGTCAGTATAAAAATACCGGCAATTATTTGCATCACTCCTTGAGTTTTAGGTGAAATAATTATGCTTGACCCAAGAAGCCCCAATAGGGCACCCAGGATAAAATGGGATATGGTTTTGGCAGAAAGAAACATTATTAAGGATTTTTTCTGCTCTTCTTTTTTTTGATTTGCCAAAGTTCCCGCAAGAAGCCCCCCTTGAACGGCAACCCCCTTGAACGGCAAAACAGGATATTCCACCCGTGGTTAAACCTGTTAAAAAGGCCAAAAGTATTTGATTCATATTGCTTCTTGACATCCCCCCTGGGGGGATATAGACTCAATTATCAATTATATTAATAAATTATGCAAGTAGCAAAAGACCAAATAATACATAGATTAAAAATTTCCAAAGGTCATTTGGAAAAGGTGATTCAAATGGTTTCCGAAGATGAATATTGTATAGATATAGTTCATCAGCTCTTGGCTATTCAGTCTGCATTAAAAAATGTAGATGAGTTAATTTTGGAAAACCATCTTAAAACTTGTGTTGCCGATTCTATTAAAAATGGAGAAAGTGATGAAGCAATCAAAGAGGTAATGGAGGTTTTAAAGAAAAAATGAGCCCAGATAAATTACTGGTAACTGTGGGTGGTTTGGGACTAATGGGATTTATCTGGTGGTTTTTCTTTGAAAAAAAACATGATAATTAAAACCGGGCCGACCTCGTTGGTTAAAAAATCGTTTCCGATAGTTGGTATGCACTGTGCATCTTGTGCCAGATTAATTGAAAAAAGTTTAACCAGAGTACCCGGGGTTTTAAATGCATCCGTTAATTATGGCAGTGAGTCTGCCGTGGTAGAGATGGAGGGTAATGTCTCCGATACAAAATTAGAAAGTGCAGTTAAAAATGCCGGCTACAGGGCAATTCTTAATAAAAGTAATTTATCTAAAGAAGAGGAAAAAGCCAAAGAACTAAAAAATTTAAAAACCAAAGTCATTGTTTCGTCTATTCTTTCTTTAATTGTTTTCGTTGGTTCATTTCCCGAATGGTTTGGTATTAATCTAAACCCAATTTTTCTTTTGGTTTTGGCAACTCCTGTCCAATTTTGGGCCGGATGGGATTTTTATCTGGCCACTTGGTCTGGGCTTAGAAATAGAACGGCCAGTATGGATACGCTGATTGTAATGGGTACTTCGGCGGCATTCTTTTATTCAATTCTTTCCATGTTTGGTGTTGTTGAAGGAATGTATTTTGATACGGCTGCAGTTATCATTACCTTAATTTTATTGGGTAGATTTTTGGAAGCCAAGGCAAAATCACATACATCCGATGCTATTAAAAAACTTCTGGGACTTCAGGCAAAGACTGCACGTATTGTTAAAGACGGCCGAGAAATAGATATACCTCTGGCTGATGTCAAAGTGGGGGATTTGATAAGAGTCAGACCGGGAGAAAAAGTGCCTGTTGATGGTGTGATTACCCGAGGATCAAGTTTTATCGACGAATCGATGGTAACGGGAGAATCTTTACCAGTTGATAAGATTGTAGGAGCAAGTGTAATCGGATCAACGATAAACAAGTCAGGGAGCTTTATCTTTAAAGCAACAAAAATAGGCAGTGAAACCATGCTTTCTCAAATTATTGAGATGGTTAAAGAGGCACAAAGCACGAAAGCGCCGATTGCCAGAATGGCGGATTTGGTTTCTTCTTATTTTGTTCCGATTGTCTTAATGCTTTCTATTCTGACCTTTGTTGGCTGGTATGTTTTGGGACCGATTACCATCGGATTTCCAGTTAATGCTTTTATTAATTTGGTTGCCGTCTTAATTATTGCATGCCCCTGTGCAATGGGACTAGCTACCCCTACTGCAATTATGGTTGGGACAGGAAAAGGCGCTGAAAAAGGGATTTTAGTTAAGGATGCGGCGAGTCTTGAAACTGTACATAAAATTAATACAATTGTATTTGATAAGACCGGAACATTGACTAAAGGTATACCTATGGTAACTGATGTTTCAGACCCGAAAATACTTACAATTGTTGCTTCTTTGGAACAGGGTTCGGAGCATCCTTTAGGGGGTGCGATATTAGGTTATGCCATGGAGAAAAAAGTAAAATTTCAAAAAGTAACCAATTTCAGAGCAATAACAGGATTCGGAATTGAAGGGATAATTGGATCTAAAAAATATTTTTTTGGTAAACCCGATAAAAAGGGTGAAAGTATCAAAAAATTAGAAGATGAAGGTAAAACTGTGATGATATTAAAACAAGGAGTTAAAACATTAGGCTTCATTGCAGTTGCAGATACATTAAAAGAAGGAGTAAAGGGTGTGGTTAAACACCTTGAAAACAAAAAAATAGAAGTCTGGATGGTTACCGGAGACAACCAAAGAACCGCAAAGGCAATCGCAAAATTATCAGGAATCAAAAATGTTTTGGCAGAAGTGTTGCCGGAGGATAAGGCACAAAAGATAAAAGAGCTTAAAAATGTTGCCTTTAAAGTAACCAAATGCGTTGCATTTGTAGGTGACGGGATAAATGACGCTCCTGCGCTGGCTGCGGCTGACGTGGGTATTGCAATGGGAACAGGAACCGATGTGGCAATGGAGTCTGCGGGGATTACGCTTTTAAACAAAGATTTTAAATCAATTCTAATGGCTATCAATTTAAGTAAAAGCACAATGAAAATTATCAAGCAAAATTTATTTTGGGCGTTTGGCTATAACGTCATACTTATTCCGGCAGCTGCCTTTGGGTTATTAAACCCCATGCTTGCCTCATTTGCCATGGCGGCAAGTTCTATTTCAGTTGTCTTAAATTCATTAAGGTTGAATAAAATTAAAATTTAACTAGTATCTATTTTTTTTTAAACCTTTTTAAGTGAAGCAAGAATTGAGTCTATTTCTTCCAAATCGTTTTCATCCCAGTTATTTGGAAGTTTAATTGAAATATGGCCGTAATTTGTAGGTTGACCAAAGCTACCGTCACTATATTTTTGGCAAACAGTAAAGGCTGTTGCATTTTCCTCACCACTTCTTCTTAAAGTCCTGTCGTCTTGTGTTGTCAGTTCTTTAAATGTTTTAAATCTTGAGCTCGGACCTTCAAAATCTGGATCTCCTTCATACAAGCAAAGTGCTCCTCCTGTTGCAGCTTGGAAAATACTTATTTGGTAGCCCCCTTTAACTAAAATGAGTTTCTCGTCCATTGTTGTCTGGTTTTCTCTTGTAACCTTCCACTCATCACTTGCTTTTAGAGTATATTGATCAAATGAAAGACCCGCGCTTTTTGCAACACCACCCGATATTGTTATCAGTTGCTCTTCATTAATAGGTGAATTTGAAAGGTCTGCTGTTTCCGAGGTATCTTCTGTTGTTATTGCTTCAGGTTTTGTTATCTTCTTGGTTTGTGTTCCGAAGTAATAACCTCCATAAGCCATTGCGGAGAGTATAAGAAGAATTGGGATTATTTTTCCAAATACTGAGAAGAATTTGTCCATATAATAACTTGCATTGTAGGAAGTGGGGGTTGACTTGTCAACTTTAAAAAATGTATATTGTCTAAGACATATGGCACTAAATAAAATTACAGATTCATCATTTGACACCGACGTACTTAAAAGTTCTCTGCCAGTTCTTGTTGATTTTTATGCAGATTGGTGTGGTCCATGTAAGATGGCAGAACCAATCCTAGAAGAACTTTCAGAAAGTTATAAAGACAAGATAACCCTAGTAAAGATTAATGTGGATGAAAATCAAATAACCTCAGGAAAATTTGGAGTTATGTCAATTCCCACAACAATCCTTTTTAAAGATGGTAGTGAAGTGGGGAGACAAGTAGGCTTTGGAGGAAAACAAACATTTGAAGATTTAATAAAACGCGGTTTACAACCGTAAAAAGAAATGGGGTGATTCTTAATGGATAATACAAACACAACACCAGTAGCAGATCAACCAACTATGCCAGTTACTGATCCTAATGCACCAGTTGCTGATCAACCAACTATGCCGGTAGTAGAGCCGGTTGTTCCTACTACAGAAATGCCAGTAGCAGATCAACCAACTATGCCAGTTACTGATCCTAATGCACCAGTTGCTGAACCAGAAGTACCTACAACTGAAACACCAGCTGCCTAATTTTTTTAATAAAAAAATGCAAGACACTATTTGTGACGTTGCGATTATTGGTTCTGGTCCTGCAGGTTTAACTGCGGGAATTTATGTTTCTCGTGGAGCCGTCTCAACAATAATCTTAGGTGGAGATGTGTGGGGAGGCCAGCTAATGTTGACTTCACTTGTAGATAATTTCCCTGGGTTTCCGGAAGGGATAATGGGTCCAGAGTTAATGGAAAAAATGAAAGCTCAGACTATTCGTTTTGGTGCAAAGTTTGTACCTTCCAATGTAACTTCGGTTAATTTTGATGTAAACCCTTTTATTTTAAAAACTAGTGAAAAAGAAATAAAAGCCAGATCAGTAATTATTGCTACAGGGGCAGAGACAAAATGGTTAGGTGTTAAGGGGGAGAAAGAATTAATAGGTAGGGGTATTTCTTCATGTGCACCTTGTGATGCGCCTTTTTTCAGGGATAAGTATGTATTGGTAGTAGGTGGTGGAGATTCTGCTATGGAAGAAGCGTTGGTCTTAACCAAATATGCTAAAAAAGTTTCTGTTATTCACAGAAGGGGGGAATTTAAAGCTTCAAAAGCAATGCAGGAGAAAGTCTTCGCAAATAATAAAATTGATGTAATTTGGGACAGTGAGGTTATTGAGGTCTTAGGAGATCAAAAATTTGAGGCCGTTAAACTTAAAAATAATAAAACGGGAGAAGAATCAGAAATAAAAGCAGATGGAGTGTTTGTTGCAATCGGACATAATCCATCAAGTGAGATTTTCAAAGGACTTATAGATTTGGACGAAAAAGGCTACGTAATCTCAAGAGAAGGTTCAAAAACAAACATCGAAGGAGTTTTTGTTTCTGGTGATATTCATGACCATACTTATAAGCAAGCAATTACTGCTGCAGGCTTTGGTTGTATGGCTGGTATGGAAGTTTTAAGGTATCTTTCTGAACTCAAATAAATTTGGGGTTGACAAAAGGGATGGTTTAAGGAAGAATTAACACATGTCTGAAAATTCAAGAGATGGAAGAGCTTCAATTTTTGAGAGATTAGTTCCTGTAATTTTAATAATTACTGTAGGTCTTGCCTTTTTGGTTGGTGTTCTCTGGCAAAAAGTTGAAAATATAGGAAAAGGGGGAACAACAGGTACTGGTACTGATACAACCCAGAAAGCTCCAGAACAAGTTAAAGTTTCCATAGACCAAATTAAAGGTCTTTTTGACAAGGATGTAATTAAATTTGGAAATAAAGATAGTAAATTAATTTTTGTGGAAGCGTCAGATCCATCATGCCCTTACTGCCACGTAGCTGCAGGACTTAATTCTGAATTAAATACTCAGGTGGGAAATCAGTTTAAATTGGTCAAAGATGGCGGAACTTATGTTGCACCAGTTATTGAAATGAAAAAATTGGTAGATCAAGGTAAAGCTTCATTTGTTTGGCTTTACTTTAATGGACATGGTAATGGTGAGTTGGCTACAAAGGCACTTTATTGCGCATACGAAAAAGGAAAATTCTGGGAGGCACATGATTTACTCATGACAAATAAGGGATACACATTTATTAATGATACAGTTAAGAATGATAAAACCAAATCGGGTGATATGGCAAATTTCTTGAAGTCGGCAGTTGATTCAGCTGAAATGAAAAAGTGTCTTGATAGTGGGAAGTATGATGAAAGACTTGCAAGTGACATGGCATTGGGAACAAGCTTGGGAGTTTCTGGAACCCCAGGATTTTTTGTAAATGAAACCAACTTTGCAGGTGCATATAGCTTTACGGATATGGAGAGTCTAGTTACCTCAGCTTTAGAATAATATCTTCTTTCAAATCAAAATAAAAAAACATAGTTAACCATTGACATTAAAATTTGTAAGATCTATAAATAATAGTGATGAGGATCAAGGCTTTACATCCCCAAAAACACTTTTTAAAATTTATCTCTCTTGTTATTTTAGTACTTGGTGCTTCCGTTGGTATTGTTTTAGCTACACAAAAACAAGCAGTTTTTGATGAATCAATGGCAGGAGCTGGTTGCACTTGTAATTCATCCTCTGATTTAGGAGGTAATAAATGTGTGGATAACGATGTTTATGTTTGTAAATATAACAATATTTACAATAGATATTATTTTGTTAAGTCTCAAGGTTGTGGAGCAAATTTAACTTGTAGGCAAGTGGGCTGTGCTGCTATATGTGGGCAATCCTCACTTGATGTTTGTGATACTGACGGTGATACAAGATGTGCTGGGGCGGCGACGATCCAAAGGTGTACTAATGGTGTGTGGACAACATACAAAGATTGTAGTAAGTGGAATTCAACATGTGAAAATACAGCTTGTGGCAAAGGTGGTGGTTGTAAACCAGTAGATCCGTATTGTAAGGTTATTACTGCAACACCGACACCGGGTGAATATTGCCAAATAATAGGTAAGAGGTGTAATGGTAATATCATAGAACAGTGCCTTAATCATTACTGGACAGCAATAGAAAATTGTAGTTTAGGTAAAACCTGTAAGGATATAGTATTAGTGGGTCCGATGTGTATTTCTATTTCAAATCCAAACCCAACCTCATCATCACAACCCATTGTGACTTGCCAATATGATTGTGGAACAAGATATGAATGTAATAACAATGGGGGCACTATTGTTGGTGGGAAATGTGGTTATGTTGGAGAGGTTTGTTGTAAATATTAAAACTCAAAAGATATATGAGATTTAAACCACTTCATTCTAAAAATACATTTCTAAAATTTCTCTCTCTCACTATTTTAGTACTTGGAGCCTCAGTTGGTGTTATATTGACTACACAAAAACAGACAGTTTTTGATGAATCGCGCGCTGCTGCTGGCTGTTATAATAGTTGTACTTCTAGTGGTGGTCTTGGAGAGGTCAAATGTGTAGGCGACAAACTTTATCAATGTATGTATAGGTATGGAAGATATTTTTATGATGTGATTGAAAACTGTAATAGGAAAAATATGAGATGTGTGAATGGTGCAGCAGGAGATTGTCGCGGTGCGCATTGTGCAGGCACAACTCTTAATGTGTGTGATACAAATGGTGAAACTAGATGTGCAGGGACGAAGATCGAAAGGTGCACTGATGGGATATGGACAATATACAAAGACTGCAGTACTTTTGGGGAAATGTGTATTAGTAGCCAGAACAATGCTGTTTGTGTTGTGTGCAGGAATGATGAATATCGTTGTAATGGTAATAAGGTGGAAGTCTGTCGTAATTCTCAATGGCAGTTCGAGTATTATTGTGGTAGCAATCAGAGTTGTGTAACTGTAGGAGCTTCACGGTTAGCTCTGTGTGTCGATAATTCCTCAAATACTCCCCCTAGAACACCAACCTCCCAGCCTATTGTAACGTGCCGATATGACTGTACAACAAGATATGAATGTAACAATGATGGTGGAACTATTGTTAGTGGACGTTGTGGTGGTGGAGCAGTCTGTTGTAACTATGGTATATGAAGCTTAAATCTTTTTCCTCTTTGATAAAAAAGGTTTAAAAATCAAGTATTCAATTACTTTATAAGATACAATTGCAAGTGATCCCCAAACATTTAAGGAATTGTTTATACCAAACATTGGAAGTTCAACAATAATGTCTGCCAAATCCAAAACTTCCTTTGAAACACCATTTGTCTCATGTCCTACTACCAATGCTATTGGAAGGTTTATTTTATTTGATAATAGGGAGTAGGGAATAGATCTTTTATCTTGTTCTACTGCAATTATATGTATTCCTTGTCTTTTAAGTTTATTGACTACATCAACTGTTGATTTGTTGTATTCCCATGGTACCCATTCTTCTGTTCCTACTGCTGCTTTATGAATTCTACTGGATGGGGGATATTCAGAATCACCACATATAAGAATTTTTTCAACGGCTGTGGCATCACCAAGTCTAAAAATAGAGCCAATGTTATATGTATCTAAAACATTGTCCAATATGAAATAGATGGGGTTTCTTTTTATAAGTTTATCTTCCCCGTTAGTTGGTTTTATCTTTCTTAATTGTTTGGAATTCATTCTGTTTATTGGAACAACAAACTTGTTTATCATATGGCTATTATACCAGCTTCGTAGTAAAATACGCTCTAGATGAACAAAAGATTGTTTGTAGCAGGTTTACCATTTTCTTCAACTGATAATGATATAAAAGATCATTTTAGTTCCGCTGGTGTTGTCACTTTGGTCCAAATCATTATGGATAAGTTTTCCGGAAGATCCAAGGGATTTGGATTCGTGGAATTTGAGAAAGAAGAAGATGCAACCCGTGCAATTGAAATGTTTAATAATACTGATTTTGGTGGTAGAAAATTAATAGTCGCAGAAGCTAAACCAATGGAAAAACGTGAATTTAAACCAAGGTCTGGTGGAGGAGATGATAGAAGGGGTGGGTATTCAGACGACAGAAAACCCTCGTTTGGAGGGAAGCCATCATTTAGTCGCGGTGGGGGAAGAAGCGGTTTTTCAAGAGGTGGAGGCAGAGGAGGATTTAGAAATGACAGGTAGTATTTGTACAAGGTGTGGAAAACCAAGAATTGTAGTCAAGACTTATGAAGAAAAAGTAGATACTTCAACTGTTATCTATACCATTACAGAGTGTTCTGATCCTGAGTGTCAAAAATTGGTAAATAAAACTCTTCAGACAGAAAAGAAAAAAAGACAATTTATTAAAGAAGAGCAAGTTAAAAGAGAAGAAGCAAGAAAAAAAATAATTGAAGACAAAAAAACAAATAAAGACGAAGATTAAACTAAAGCTTTAAGGAGTGCTTCACGAATGTTTTTACCTCCAAACCAAGTTTTAAGATAGACAATTGCTTTTTTATTTCTATTCCACTCCTGAAGATAATATTTATTAATGTGACCCCCCCTTTTAACTAACGTGTCAGCTAGTTGGTCTACTGAAAAATTTGTATTGATAAGTTCATTATAGCACAGTTTCAGTCTTTAGCTTGTTTCCTTTTCCACCAATTTCCAAATACGTCTCTAATGTCAATGTCAAAATAGGCAAGGGAGGATAACAAAAGAAATGAAGCCATTCCTTCATCAAGATTTCCAACTAATGGAACATTATCGGGAATAAATTCAAATACACCAAACCCGGGATTAACTAGATATAGTCCAGATAACACACCAATAATTACAATTAATGTCTTTTTCATATTATCCACAACTTGATAAGGTAAATTGAACAAACAATTGAAATAACTGTAACACATTGCCACATGATTTGATAAACAAACCAAATAGAGTCATTATAAAAAACTGAATGAAAAAGAAGATTTTCGGGTTTATTCAAAGAATACGTCTTGGCTGAAAATTGTTGATTAAACCAATAGATGGTTTCTCCTAAACTTCTAACTATCCAAAAAATTGAAATAATTAGAAGGAATAAAACAAAATCCTGGAAAAATATAGAAACTATAGAAGAAATAGCCCAAAAAAGTCCAAAAATAACTGCATCTCCCCAAACAAAAATCCCCAGAAAGAACAAGTAGGGGGTTAGACCATAGGCATTTTTCTTATGTTTAGATTCATAAAAGCCTCTTATAAATACCAAAAAGTTTATGATTCCATAAGATAAGATTATTATTTGTTGCCATTTATTCATATTAATAATTTATATTGGGTGGGTACTTTAGGATCATTATACTCTCATTATTCACCGAATCTTCAATATCTTAAGTTTTGTTGAATTTACTTGATAATTTTAAAAGTCTTGATTATTTCATCAACCTCAGACTCAAGGTTTGTATTTAGAAGGGAAATATAAACATCGCCAATTTTTTTAATGGTTATATTTGACTGATTTTTATATTTGTCTTCATATTCGGATTGGGTGTTCCAGTGTTCTATCACCAGATCATATGATTGTCCACCCCCGTAGATTAAAACAATTCCATTTGGATAGCCATAAAGATTGTTGGTATCGTCTAGGGATTTGTAGTTAGAAGGAAAAGAAATTTCAAAACCATATTTTCCGTTACTGTAAGTTTTCCAGCCTGAAGGAATATTTGATGTTGGAACTGAGGTCGGGATAGAAGTGGGAGTAACAGACTCTGTTTTATCCAAATTATTTTGATCTTCAATTTTAGAAGAATCTTTTTGTTGAGTACCGTAGTAATATGCAAAAGCAACGCTAACGATTACTAATAAAATAATGGGTAATACCTGGCTAAATCCTTTTTTCATTTATATTATTATCTCACAAATAGTCAATATTTAAAAAATGGCTGAGCGTTACGGTCTATAACCTTTAGATTCCATAACCTCATCTCTTAATCTCATCCAAATTTTACCTAATTCATTTCTTCCTTTTCTTTTTTCTCCCCATCCCCAGAAATCATCTTTTGGAGAATCTTCAACAATTTCCCGTTCCCCAGTTTGCATTAGTTTATGCATCAAATATGGATTTTGTTCTAATTTGCTCTTTACTATCTCTTCCATTATCGCAATCTTTCTATCGTCCCAATTTTCTGGTGTTTTATCTGCATTCGCTTTTGCTATTTTGAAAGCTTCGTGTGCTGATTTTGCTTTAAATATTTCTTCAACTAATTCTGGAGCAGTCTCAAAAAAGTGTGATGCCTGATATGCATGTTCTGATGTTTGCCAAGTTCTTCCTCTCCATTCAACCTGAAAACTGGAAAAATTAGAAAAACAATAAAACTCCCTTTCGTAAAAACCAACAATTTCTCCTGAAGTATCCAATTGTGGATCTCTATTTTGATATGTTTCTGTACTCATAATTTCTTGGCTGGGGGACAGGGATTCGAACCCCGATATACAGCTCCAAAAACTGCAGTCCTGCCGTTAGACGATCCCCCAATGAAACAAAGCCTATTGTATCAAATTTAAACCTTAAATTCTTTATAAATACCTTGAATCCAACCTGTTACTTTTCTATTTAAATCAGTACTTCTTTTTACTGAGATTCGTAAAACTCCAAAATACTTTTCTTTGATGTTTTTTCTGAATGTGTGGACCTTGTTTTTCTTAAAGTAGATTTTTTCAAATTTGTTTGTTGGAAAATCTGTTATTTTAGACCAATAAGATATAAGTTCATCTTTTGTTTTGTCGTAAGTTTCATGAATGTATATTTCAAATACAATATCAGTTGTGTTAATAAATAAACATTTCTTAAGCCATAAAAGATAGATTTTAATCATTTTTGGGTCAGAGTTACTAAAAACAAGTTCTTTGCTCGGATTGTGATCTTTTTGTTTGCTGCCTTCTGTCCAGTAAAGAGTAGCTCCTATAATTTTAAGATGGTTGATATTTAATTTTTGTATATCCAAGATGGCTTTACCAATTATTTTTCTGGTTTTTTCAATACGGTTTTTCTTAAGTATCTGACTTCCTAATTTTCTAGCCCTTTCATTTTTCAGTTGCAATCTGTCAATTTGAGATTTTGTAAGTGTTATGTTTCTTAGCCACAAGGATAAAGAGGATCTTGAAACTTTTATCTGTCTAAGTATTTCTGAATGTGAATAACCCCTTTTTCTAAGCTCAATTGCTTTATTTCTCTCTATTAATTTTTGATTCATACATTTATGATATACCGAATTAATGACGAATATCAAGCGTATTGAGATTAATGAATACAATAAGGTATAATATGACGTTCATGGGCCCGTAGCTCAGGGGTAGAGCAGGAGCCTTTTAAGCTCTGTGTCGATGGTCCGATTCCATCCGGGCTCACCCATGGCCTCGTCGTCTAGTGGCCTAGGACAGTTGGTTTTCATCCAACAGATCGTGGGTCCGAATCCCACCGAGGTCACCATGGCTATTGATCTCACTTTTTGTGGTAAAACCTATACATTTGAAACTAAGGCTGGATTATTTTCAAAAGACAAGATTGATAAAGGTTCACTTTTGCTTCTTTCTAATGTAAATATTAACAATGATGACGTCATTCTTGATATTGGTTGTGGTTATGGAGCGATAGGTTTAGTTATTGCTGGTCAAACTTCAAGAGGAAAAGTATACATGGTAGATACTGATATTAGGGCAGTTAAGTATAGTAAAATAAATGCTAAATTAAATAGTATTAGTAATGTAGAAATTCTACTTAGCGATGGCTTTGAAAATGTATCAAAAGAATTAAAATTTGATGTTGTTTTGTCGAACCCTCCAAGTCATATGCCTAAGGAAACAATTATTGAGTTTATTGAAGGATCTAGAAAATATCTCAAAAAGGGTGGAAAATTATATTTTGTGACAGAAAAAAGAATTAGACCGATGATCGAAAGGGAATTCTTAAAAGAATTCCATAATTACGAATTGATAAAATCGGATTCAACTTATGCTATCTCGTTTGCCAGCCAAAGTTAATTGAGATCTAGATTTGCAATTTAACTTTCAAAAGTATTAAAGTTAATTAATGGCAACTTCAAATGCTGAACCTCCTTTAGTGACTGTTACCAATCCTGTTACATACCTTCGTCGTTGGTGGAGTAAAGTAATGGGAAAAGAGGGAATTGATTTATCTTTTAAAATTCATCCAATAACAGCAGTTTTAATGGTTGCTGTTACTGCAACTATTGGTTTTGGAGCGGGAAGAATCTCTGTTCCCGATGGTATTAAAATTCCATTTTTTGAATTTGGTGATGTGCCTTCGGCAAAACCCACACCTTCTGCGGAAGCTGTTTGGAAAGAAACTGCTTTTACAGGCAAATTACAATATTCCAAAACAGAAAACAGATACTTTTTGGTTACTACTTCGTCTGAAGCGATTACCTTAAACATATTAGGAAATCTTGATCTGTCAAGTCTTGTAGACAAAAGAATCTTTGTTGTGGGGGATTATAGTAAAAGTCTAAGAATTTTAGAGGTTACGGATGCCAAAGATTTAGAAATACTTTCTAAAACTCCGATCCCAATTCCAACTTTTGAGGTAACACCAACACCAAGCTTGATACCGACACCTGTACCGTCAGAACCATCTACTAGCGCAACACCTATTGTTACTGATACAATAGAAACAGAATGAAAAATAAAAAAGTATTAGTTATAGTCATTGCCGTATTACTTCTTGCATTGGTGGGTGGGTTTATTTTTATGAAGTCTAAATCTTCTAAAGTTGAAACAAATAATATAGCTACTGGCAACAAAAGTGTTATTAATTCTGTAAAAGATGCATTAACACAAAAGCTAACTCTTAGTTGTGAATTTACTGATGAATCAGGAACTATTGTTAAGTCCTACATCAAAAACGGTGCAGTTAGAGTTACTTCAGTAGGGAGTGAAACTGATAAATCTGGAGAGATTATTATGAAAGATAAAAAGATGTACATCTGGGACACAACTTCCAAAGAAGGCTTTGTCTATGTAATTGAAGATCAAGCGGTTGATGGAGCAGAAAATTCATCTCGGGAGAATATCACTAGTGACTCCTATCTTGACATGATTGATAAATATAAAGATTCATGCAAAGTAGCAACTGTTGCTGATTCATACTTTGTTCCACCAGCAGATGTTAATTTTCAAGATATGTCCAAGTTTCTTGAAAATATGCAAAATCAAGTTTCTCCAATAGAGATTCTAGGTGAATAAATGGATTCGTTATTAAAAATTAACAATCGGCAAGTCTCATATTCTGATATAGGAGAGGGAAAAGTGATTGTTTTTCTTCATGGTTGGATGGATTCTAAAATAGCATATGAAAAAATTACAGCAATTCTCTCTAAAAAATATAGATGTATATGCATCGATTTGCCGGGATTTGGTAAATCTGATTACATAAAAGATGTAAGAGTAGAAAAAATATCTACAATAATTCACAAGGTTATTAAAAAATTAAAAATTAATAACTTCTATTTGGTTGGGCATTCTTTAGGAGGTGCAATTTCAATTGTATATGCAAGTAAACACCAAGAAAGAATTGAAAAAATAGTTTTAATATCTCCATTTGTTAAATATACCCAGTTTCCCAAACTTACATTTTATTCAGTTAGATACCTTGCTCCATATTTGGTAGATAAAAAGATAATTTCCCCAATTTTTAAATTAGTTAAAGCTGTTAATAAAACAATTATTGATAGAAAAATTGATGTTGATTACATCAAAAATTTAAAGAAGGAGAAAGTAAAAAATAAAGCAATAAACGCTTTGAAATATGCATATCAACTTAATAGTCTTGACCTTTATTCTTACTTAAGGCGTATTCGAAAGAATGTCTTAATTGTATATGGCACAAAAGATTCACTTTTAAGTATTAAGCCTCTGGAGCCCCTTTTTGGTGTATTAAATAATATTCATCTAGCTATATATCAAGATGTAAGGCATTACATATTTAGCTACAATGCGGAAGATTTATCTAAAAAAATTGACTTGTTCTTTGAGAGTAATACTGTACAATAAAATCTTGTAGTAAATAAAAAAATATGGAAATAATTCTAAGTATTATTAATTTTATACTTCATATAGATACACATTTAGGAGAAATAATCTTAGAGTATGGTACTGTCTCATACGTCATTTTGTTTTTAATAATTTTTGCTGAAACCGGATTTGTTTTTACACCATTTCTCCCCGGGGATTCACTTTTGTTTGCAGCTGGAGCCTTTGCAGCATTGGGTTCATTTAATATATTTTTGATACTTATGGTTTTATGGATTGCTGCGTTTTTAGGAGACACTGCCAATTATTGGATAGGTCACTTCTTTGGTCAAAAAATAATTGACAGTCCCAAGATCCCATTCATAAATAAAGAACATATTGGAAAAGCTGAAGAGTTCTATAAAAAACATGGTGGTAAAGCTATATTTTTGTCTCGTTTTGTGCCTATTGTTAGAACCTTTGCACCCTTTGTAGCTGGTATTGGGAAAATGCATTATGGAGATTTTATTAAATATAATTTATCCGGAGGTTTCGTATGGGTATTTGGCTTTACTCTTTTAGGATTTTTCTTTGGTAATATACCTTCAGTAAAAGATAATTTTTCTTTAGTAGTTCTTGCTATAATTTTAATATCGGTTGTTCCAATTGGATATGAATTTATTAAACCCAAGCTCTCCAAAACAAAGAAATAACTTTGTATCTTTGTTGATTTTGACATTTGTATTTATTCTGTTTGTTTTTTTAAACAGACAAAGTCTTTTTCAGAAATTTAACCCAAAAGTAGTTGATGATTATTTAAGGTCACAGGATATCGAAGACAGAGAAAATAGGATAAAGGATAGGATTTTTATGTCAGATAGTGATATCTATGTAGCCTCAGGCTATCTTTATGCAAACGGAGCAGATCCAAAAGATTTTAATTTACACCCTCCATTTATTAAATATTTGTTTGGTTATTCATCAAAATATTTTAATTTGCCACTATTTCCAAATATTATTTTAGGTGCAATTTTAATTTTAGAAATTTTTCTGCTGGGAAAACTAGTATTTAAAAATACGTTGATTGGTCTACTAAGTTCTATTTTGATAATGTTTGATCCAGTATTTAAGGAAGTAACTACCTATGCCCTTTTGGATTTGGGCCAAATGGTATTTATCTTGGGATTTTTAATTACTACTCTTTTTTATAATAAGAATTTGTTGCTTCGCGCAATTCTTTTAGGACTTTCCTTTGCATCTAAATTTTATTCACCAGTGTTTGTTTTGTTGGGACTGACATATATATACGAGATCTATAACAAAAATTTTAATTTAAAAGAGGAACTGTTGGTACTATTCATATCCCTTTTGATTTTTAGTTTAACTTATGTTGTAAGTTTTCCATTTAATATATTTTTCTATCAAGCAAGAGTTATTAAATTTATGTTAAGTCACAATGGTGCTACCGAGTGGGGAGGAGTATTAAAAATGTTTTTTACAGGATATTTTCTTTGGCCAATTTTATTTTTAGTAAATTTATTTTTACTTTTTAAGGAAAAATTGTTTAGCTTAAAATTTTTAATTTTTGTAATCCCTGTTGTTTATTTTTTAATCTCTACCTTTCAATTACCGTTTACTCGCTATTTCATTTTAATACTACCTTTTCTATACTTAAGTTTAACAAGTTTAATATGCAAAAATTGTTTAAAGTAATTGTATTTTTGTTTGTCTTTTTTGTAGCTCCTTTACCTGTTTTGGCCAAAGATTATTCTATTGAAACCGTGGATTTCGAGGTCAGATTGAATAAAGATGGTTCTGCAAACGTAAATGAGAAGCGCACCTATAATTTTGTTGGTAGTTTCTCCTGGGCAGATGAATGGATTGAATTGGGGGATTATAAAGTAAGAGATTTAAAGGTAGCAGGAGCAAACAGATTTGAAACCAACATTAACCCAGACAAGGCATATGTTAAATGGTATTACACAGCACTAGATGAACAAAAGACTTTTGTGGTTAGTTATGTGATAGAGAATGCAATCACAAATCACTTGGATATTTCAGAATTTTATTGGAAGCTAATCGGAAATGATTGGGATAAAGAAACAAAGATAATTAAAGCAAAAGTATTTTTACCTTTAAATGTGCCAGATGATCAAATCTGGGCCTTCGGACATGGTCCATTAAATGGAAAAGTAAGTATTGTTTCAAATAATGAGATAAATTTTGAAGCAAGCAGGCTTAATCCTAATAAATTTTTTGAAGTAAGAGTCCTTTTTCCCAAGGGTGATTTTATAAATGCCAATAAAGGTACAAGTAATTTAGAATCAATTTTAAAAGAGGAAGCTGAGTTTGGTAAAAAAACAAAAATCACCAACACAACAAACCTTTTGATCTCTGGGCTTATATCTTTATTTTTTATTTATAGAATTATTGTTTGGTTTATAAGGTGGAAAAAATATGGTGATGATCCAAAACTTCCTGAAGTAAATTTGGCTGGAAAACTTCATGACCCTCCGTCTGATATGGAACCGGTATTGGTAGATACTTTTATGTCCCATGCCACAACAAACAAGTCAATTGTGGCTACAATACTGGAGTTGGTTAGAAAGAAAATATTGTCAATTGAATTTGTAAAGGGTGGTAAAAAGACTCTATTTGGCAAGAAAGATCAATATTTTTTGATACTTAATGGTGAAAATTCAAAGATAACCGAGTTTGAGAAAAAATTAATAAATTTTCTCATGCCTTCAAATACTAAAAAACTTGATTTTGATGATATTAAAGTTATGAATAAAAGATATCCAGTGAAGACCTCTGTTTTTTGGAAAGATTGGACAGATAGTGCCGGTAAAAAGTTAAAATCAATGGGTTTTTATGAAGAAGAAAGCCTAAATCTTCAAAAAAAAGCATTAGTTGAAACATTTATTTCTTTTGTTGCACTAATAGCATTAGCGGCCTTCTTTCAATCACCAATTGTAATTTTTTATGTTTTTTTCATGATTTTGATATCTATCTTTATGCCTAAACGAAGTAAATGGGGAGGAGAAGAGTTGGCTAAGTGGAAAGCGTTTAAAAGATGGCTTAAAGAATATTCTGTAACTAAAAATTATCCGATTGATTCAGTAATATTATGGGAGAAGTATCTTGTATATGGTACTGCCTTGGGGATTTCAGTTAAAGCGCTTTCGCAACTTCCAATTAAATATTCTGAAAGTTTTAACTCATCAGGTATATTTTTAATAGCACATAATTCAGGAAGCGATTTTGGAAACAACATGAGTTCTTTTTCAAATCTTTCTTCTGCCTTAAACACAATGTCTTCAAGTTTTGGAGCAAGTGGTGTTGGTTCCTCGGGTGGTTTTTCAGGTGGTGGTGGAGGAGGGGGAGGCGGTGGTGGAGGAGGAGCTGGTTAACTAAAAAAACAACTACAAGTAAAAACTACTTTATTAAGAGACAAATTAGTTACTTTGTTATTTGATCTTCTTTTTCACCTTCTTTATCTTTTTTCTCAGATTCGGACTTCGGTCTTACCGGTTTAACAGGTGAAAGATCAGTTGCTTTAGGTTCTATCTTAAGATAACTTCCTCCATGAGGAAGTGGTCTTTCAGCCTCGACTCGTGCTAAAAGTTCCTCAGATGTTATTAACCTTTCTGCCATTTTTAATCACCCCCTTTCTAAATAATTTTTTTGAAAATAAAAAAAAGAGCCTTTCGGCTCCCTTGGAGTTTTTAACAGAAACCTAAATAAAATTAAGTTCCTCATACCTTTTTAGTGGGTACTCCTTATTATACTACATTGGTCAACTTTGTTTGTAATACTCCTTGGTTTGGAATACCTTATTGAAATTAATAGATAGAGTGTTATAATTCCCATACTAGTTTAAAGGTTGACTCGTCCTTCAGGATTGATAACCTCCAAATCAGAGAACCTTTACTTTTAAAAGAAATCTAATTACTAATAAATAAGTTATAAATACAGGGAAAGCCTTAAGTTAATTTTATATTGTTCGCTTCGTTCGTGTTTACAGCTTATTTATTGATAATTACTTTTCCTTTCGTACTTTGAAATTGAAATGTAATATGACAGTAAGGCCAGATACTTTAATAGTATCTGGTAAAAAGATGATTCATTTTTGTGGTGAATCATCTAGTTCAAGATGTGACTAGGAGTGTGTAGAGATGTTTCTAAAACATTAAAAATTTAGAACCGTCACTTTTTGAGGATTTGATCCTGGTCCAGGATGAACGCTAGCGACGTGCTTTAAGCATGCAAGTAGAACGAGTTGTAGCAATACAATTAGTTGCGAACGGCTGAGTATAAAATAGGAATCTACCCAATGGTGTGGAATACCTTATCGAAAGATGAGCTAATACCACATGACCCCGCAAGGGAAAAGCGCTTAACCGCGCGCCGATGGATGAGCCTATTTCCCATCAGTTAGTTGGTAGGGTAATGGCCTACCAAGACTATGACGGGTAGGGGATTTGAGAGGATGACCCCCCAGAACAGGACTGAGACACGGCCTGTACACCTACGGGTGGCAGCAACTGGGAATCGTGCGCAATGGACGAAAGTCTGACGCCGCGACGTCGCGTGAAGGATGAAGGCCGTTTGGTCGTAAACTTCTTTTGCCATTAGTCATTGACTAATGGAGAATAAGCACCTGCTAACTCTGTGGATTTTTAAAAATTGGTGCAGAGTACTGACAGTAATGTCGGTAGAGAAAACTTCGCTATATGCTGGAACATTTTATTAACAAGTAAATACTAACTTAAAGATTTAAGACAGTGAAAATTTTACTTGAAACCCGAAAAAGCAAGCGGTTTGCATATGGGTTATAAAACTATCAGCAGGCAATCTTTCACTATTTGGTGAAGGAGTGCCTCAGAGACTACACGCGAAGCTCCAATAGGTATAAAACTTAATGGATGATGATATAGTCCGAGTTGTTCTGTGGGTTTGAAATTACAATTAAAACCTATAGTATCAGCCAGCAGCCGCGGTAATACAGAGGGTGCAAGCGTTATCCGGATTTACTGGGCGTAAAGCGTTTCGTAGGCGGTTTGGTAAGTTATACTTCAAAGACCACGGCTCAACCGGGGGAAGGGGTGTAATACTGCCAGACTATTAGAGGGTTCAAGGGGCAACTGGAACTGTTGGTGTAGGAGTGAAATCCGTTGATATCAACAGGAACGTCAAGGGCGTAGGCAAGTTGCTGGGGAACATCTGACGCTGATGAACGACAGCTAGGGGAGCGAAAGGGATTAGAGACCCCTGTAGTCCTAGCCGTAAACTTTGCCTGCTAGCGATGGGAAATTAAATTTCCGTTGCGTAAGCTAACGCGTTAAGCGGGCCGCCTGGGGAGTACGAACGCAAGTTTAAAACTCAAAGGAATTGACGGGAAGGCGCACAACCAGTGGAGCATGTGGTTTAATTCGAAACGAACCGAAGAACCTTACCCAGTCTTGACATGCTATCGTTTATTTTTCCAGAAATGGAGAGAAATCCTTTAGAAATATTGGATGATAGCACAGGTGTTGCATGGCCGTCGTCAGCTCGTGTCGTAAGATAACACTTTGCGACCCACCAAAGCAATTTGGTGTGAAAAATCTGACTCATATCGGGGGAACTATTGATTTCGGGTTATATAAGGTATAACCTTAAATCATACAATCCCGAGGGAAGTCGAGAATTTTACATGCTGGAATTTACTGCTCGTAAGAATTTAAAGTTAAAAGTTTCCAACCATCAAATGGAGATACTTTTAGGTTGTTTATTAGGTGATGCTTACATAACTAAACTTGGAAAAGTTCAGTTTGAACAAAGCATCAAACAACTTCCATATTTAATGTGGAAGTATAGCCAATTTAACAATCTCGCTTACGGTGTACCAACTTTTGTTAGTAGGTACGACGTGAGATATGGAAAAGAATATAAAAGTGCCAGATTCTGGCTCAGACAATATTTTAGACCATTAAGAGAACAATTTTACCCCGAAGGAAGTAAAATTTTTCCTATTAAGTTTTCAAAATACTTTACTGAAACTGCTTTAGCAGTTTGGTATATGGATGATGGGAATATATATAAAGGTAGAAACATTAAAATTTCTGCTGATAATTTTGATTCTGAGAGTAGAGAGGTACTTAAAAACTTACTTTTTAAAAAGTTTGGTTTGGAAAGTACGATTCAGAATAGTGGAAAAATAAGAATCTCAGGAAAGTCTGTTAAAGATTTTCTAGAAATTGTTAAGCCACATATTCATTCCAATATGTTATACAAGATTCTTTGACCCCGTAACGACTGAAGTTGATTTTATTATCAACCGAGATATGAGATTTAAAGCTCATATCACACGTCAGCTCCCGATTTTTATCGGGATGAAGGTATAGTCTAAATTATAATTATTTTGAAATAAAATAATTGGAGGTGTTCCCTTCAGTGGGGTAACGAGCGCAACCCCTGCCCTGAGTTAAATATTCTCAGGGGACTTCCCTCATTTATTGCGGGAGGAAGTGGGGACGACGTCAGGTCAGCATG
>Ga0208958_1000683_pt1 | contig 39489 bp, 39 predicted proteins | sample RifOxyB1_FD_184032 | JGI IMG/M metagenome (GOLD analysis project Ga0208958, IMG submission 184032) | Soil microbial communities from Rifle, Colorado - Rifle Oxygen_injection B1 (SPAdes) | ecosystem: Environmental > Terrestrial > Deep subsurface > Rock core/Sediment | place: Rifle, Colorado...
TCCATTTAGTGCAAAATGGACTGGAAAAATAATGCCTAAGTTTTCAGAAACTTATACATTTACATTAGAAATGGAAAGTGGTGATACAGGATTATTAATTGTAAATGGCCAGAATCTTGGAAGCAGTGGAACAATTTCTTTAACAGCTGGACAAAAGTATGACATTTCAATTGATTATCAGCCAAATAATAATCAGGGAATGGTAAGGCTGATGTGGGAAAGTCTTTCACAAAGAAAATCAATAGTTGGTGCAAGCCAGTTATTTCCAAATTAATTATTATTTTAACTATAAACTTTTAAAGCATTTTATTCTTTTACTTTTCTATGAGATTTGAAAAAGAGGATGAGACTTTAAAAAGTAATCAAAAACAGCTGAGATTTAATCCTGACGGAACAATTAGGCTTCCTAGAGACATTGAAAGGGATTTATCTTTCAGAAAAAAAGAGGTTTTGGATATATGGGATGTTTCTGAGCAGGATGATGAAACCCATAATCAGAGTGATGATGTTTCAGGATTTAATTTGTATAATTCAGAGAGCAGACTTGCTCCATTGGTTTTTTCAAATAAAAAAAATCAGGAAGATATTGTTAATGAGGTTGTTGATTTTATTAAAAATGGAAAAAAAGTTATTTTTATCAAAGGAATGTGTGGTACTGGGAAATCAGCTATAGCACTGAACATAGCCAAAAAACTTGGGAGAGCAAGTATTATTGTTCCAGGAAAAAATCTGCAAAAACAGTATATGGAAGATTATTCTAAAAGTAAATATGTTTTGAAAGATAATCATAAGAAGCTGAAAATTAAAGTTATAACTGGAAGAGATAACCATAAATGCCTATATTCGAACGGGAAAACTGCAAATCATTTTGATTTACCATGTAAAATTGAAATTAAAGAATCAAATTATCTAAAAATTAAGGAATATCTTAAGGAAAATCCTAAAGTTAAAAATGATCTTGAGCTGAAAGATGTCAGAAGAATATCTATTGCTCCGGTCTGTCCTTATTGGTCTCCTGTAGTACCTGGCGAGCTTGATTTGCCATTGAAAGCTGATAGGAAAAATTATGCATCAGTCAAAGGGAATTACACTATATACAACAGAAAACCTGGATGCACTTATTATGAACAGTTTAATTCTTATTTAACTAATGAGGTGATAGTGTTTAATTCTGCAAAATATAAACTTGAAATGGCTATGAACAGAAAACCTAAAACTGAAGTTGATATTATTGATGAGTGCGATGAATTCCTGGACAGTTTTTCTAATTCCAAAAGAATAAACCTTAACAGACTTTCAAACTCTTTAATTAATATTTTTAGTGAAGATGAGCATAATAATTTCATAATAAAAAAAATAACTGAGATAACTCTGCAGATGATTAAAAATACAGATTTCAATGACAGAATATTTTTATTGAAAGAAACTTTAATTTATCCATTATTTAGGTATTTAATTGAAAACCCTAATTTGATGGATGAAGTGGATGATGAAAATTATATTAATTCTGCTTATGAATCTGCTTTAGACTTTTCAGATTTTTTTGATGAGTCCTATGTTTTGTTCAGAAAAGAAGAAAGAGGGTTAGTTGCCGAGATAATCACAACAAACCTTGCAAAAAAATTTGAAGAGCTTTTGGATAAAGTTAATGCTCTTGTTTTAATGTCAGGGACAATTCATTCAGAGAGTATTTTAAAAAATGTTTTTGGCATAGATAATTTTATTGTTGTTGATGCTGAAAGTATGAATCCTGGAGAGATAAAATTACTGAAAACAGGCAGGGAAATTGACTGTAAATATGAGAGTTTTAGAAGTGGAAAAATAAATAGGGAAGAGTATCTTAAAATTTTTAATGAAGTTGTTGAGAAAGCTCCAAGACCTACACTGATACATGTTAATGCTTTTGATGATTTGCCGAATGAAATGGAAAAAGAAGCATTTGGACTGAAATTTCTTGTTTCAAGGGAAAAATTTATGTTTTCAAATGAGGAAGAAATTTCCAGATTTAAAAATAAAACAATAGACATATTATTTACAACTAAATGCGCTAGAGGTGTTGATTTTCCAGATGACCAGTGCAGAAGCATTGTTTTTACAAAATACCCAAATCCTAATGCAAGAGATATTTTCTGGAAAATTCTGGCAAAGACTCACAGTAACTATTATTGGGACTTTTACAAAGATAAGGCGAAAAGAGAGTTTTTGCAGAAAATTTACAGGGGAGTAAGAAGTAAAAATGATTATGTTTATGTTTTATCTCCTGATTTAAGAGTTCTGGAAGCTGTTGAAAATAGTTTTTCTCTTCGGTGATTTTTAAATAGTGGGATAATATTTATATACTCTTTTTACTGTTTCTTTTTGTATTAGAATGAAAAGAGGTAGATTTATCTTTGGTTTAATATTTGCATTTATACTAATTGTCTCACTTGCAACGACTTTTGCAGTTGATGACTTGCTTAGTTTGCAGGGAAATGTTAAAGAAGGCGGAGCTAACCTTGCTTTGGGAAATTTGACAGTTGTTGTTTATGATACCCAAACAGCTGGAAATTTAATCTATAACTCTTCAGATGAATTTAATGATGCTGTAATTGATGGAAAGTATGATGTAATGCTTGGAAATTCTTCAACAAATGAACTTTCATTAGAATATGGAAAATTATACTACCTTGAAATTTTTGTTAATAATGAAAAGTTTTCTTTTAATAATTCTGGGGCAAGACAGGTTTTTCAGAGCTCTGTTGGACAGGTAAATGGAACATATATTAGTGTCAGTCAGATAAACTCCAGCCATTTAGGATTTGCAGAGGGAGAAAATTTAACTTTGCCTTCTGGTTCATGGTTTAAAGGAATGTTTAATTGGATTATAACTGGAAATTCAAGCCATTATTTAAATTTTAATGGAACTACTTTAGTTTTTGATGAAGCTAGATTGAATGCTACTATTGATAATAAAGTGAGTTTGGCAGGCGCTAATTCATCATGGAATGAAACTTATGCTGATACACTTTATGGAAATATTATTTATGGCTATAACCAGTCATTAAATCCTGTACTTTCAAATATTTTTAACCAGGACTTGAATACAACTAATAATGTTTTATTTTCTGATTTAAATGTTACAAATGTTTTAAGAGTTGGAGGAACTCTTTTGCAGGCAGATACTGCTGGTACATTAAATATTACAGGAACTACTAACTTTAATGGTGGATGGAGAAGTGGCGGGGTAACTGTTTCAGGAGGAAATCTTTTTGCCCAGACAATTTTTGTTTATAATATTACTTCTTTAGCTGTTAATGATTTAGAGATAAATGGAAGTTTAATTCCTGATTTGAATAATACTTTTGACATTGGCAATATAACTCAAGTATACAGGAATATTTATCTTTCAGGCAATGAAGGAGATATTTATTTCGGTCCTAATAGTGTGAAGCAGTGGCTGTATAATCAGACTCAGAGTGCTGTTATGAGTAATATTTTTAATCAAGACCTTAATACAACAAATAATGTTGTCTTTGAAAATATTACTTCTACTGGTAATTTAACTGTGGATGGAGGAAGTTTTCTTGTAAATACCAATAGCGGAAGCACTAATGTTAGTATCACAAGAGCTGGATTAACAAATGAACAATTAGCTTTGTTTGTTGATGATGGTTATGTTAATTTTTATTCTGTGCAGGATGAAGCAACAAATGGAGGATTTGCTTTTTTTCTAGACGGCACTCAAAATGCAGATGCAGGTATGCAAGGTAATTCATTTAAAATAAGTAAAAGTGGAGAGGGTGGGGGACAAAACCTTCTTACATTAGGGCATAGCGGTAATCTTAGTGTTAATAATACTTTTTATGTTAGTGATAATGGTAAAGTAGGAATTGGAACAGCAAACCCTGGTTATATCTTTGATGTTAATATAACTCCAAGTAATTATGCAAGATTTTTTGATGATGATGGATTTGGAGGATTGCAAATTCAAGGTTCAAATCCTATTTTTGCATTAAGACAAACTGATGGAAATAGTGCTTGGTTTGGTGTTGAAGGAAGCTCTCTTAGTATTGAAAATAGAACTTCTGCTTTAGCTTGGCAATCAACACCATACTTACTAAGTTTAAATGCTCCAGCAAGTACTATAGTTACAACATCTGCTGGAAATGTTGGAATTGGAATAGCTAATCCTCAGCAAACACTTAATGTAGTAGGAACATTTAATGCAACAGGTAATTCAACATTTAGAAATATAAGTGCTGATTATTACTTCGGAGATGGTTCAAAGTTAACAAATGTTGTGGCAACTGTTCCTAAAACCCCATTCCAATACACAGCTACTTCAATTTACAATGATACTGCTGCTGTGAATTTAGGAATAGGAACAGCAGGTCCATCTGAAAGAATAGATGTACAGGGCGGTTCAACAACTTTTGGAGCGGCATTATTGCTTAATGCTTCTACAGGTTCGCCTGCTTCAAGAGCTTCAGTTATTTTAATGAATTCTGGAACTGTTCAAATCAGAGGAACAGGAATATACACTTTTAATAATAATGAAACTCATAATGCGACCTGGTTTATAGGAAATCCAAGGGCAACTACAGCTCCATTTTCAGACGCTTTTATTATTGGAAGAAGGGGAGGTTCTTCAATAAATAGTCTTACAGCTTCACTAACAGAAGGCGGTGCCCCTTTTGTTTATATAAGTAATCAGGGAAATGTCGGAATTGGAACAAATGCTCCGAGTAATAAATTATCAGTTGTGGGAACAGGAAACATAACAGGTGGTTCGGCTACAACACAAGGATTATTAGTTGACAGCACAGGAAAAGTAGGAATTGGAACTACTAATCCACAATCAAAATTAAATGTAGTAGGAACATTTAATGTAACAACTAATCTGTCAGTAGGTACGTCTTTATACTCAATTGATAATGGAACTGGAGGATATGTAGATATTGGGGGCAGTAGGTCTAATTATGTTATTCCTCTTAATCCTTCACATCTTATAGTTATTAACAATGTTACTGGTGCAAGAATGACTCTTTTATCAGGAGTAAATAATACTCCTAATGTTTTTTCAGCATATCAATTTTCAAATGGTTTTCATAATAATGCTGTTGCATCTCTGGCTTTTAACCAACATAATAAAAATCTAGGGTTATATGTTTTACCAGGAGTAAATGATACTACTTCTGTAGGTGCGCTTGTTATAGAAGGTTATACTCAAAGAATAACCACAAATACGTCTATTAATATTGGGTTTATTGGGTTTACTAATAGCAATTCTGTTCCATATAATAGTTTTGGCGTTGGAACTCCTAGTTCTGGTGCTGGTGTAATTTCTAATCAGGATGATGTTTTTATTAAAGACGATTTAGAAGTGGATGGTACAGCCTATTTAGCAGGAGGTACAGCATGGACTCAGGGAGATATAGCAGAAAATATAGAAACTAAAGCTTCAAGAGAAAATAAACTCTGCAATGGAGATGTTTCCTGCTATAAGGAAAATACTAATGATGATTTAGATTATGGAGATTTAGTCTGCATTGATATAACTGAAAGTCATACTATTATAAAGTGTGATAAGGTTAATTCTACACTTGCTGTTGGTTTTGTAACAAATACTTCTGTATTATATGTAGGTCCTGATACAGGATATCCTATTTCTTTAGCAGGAATTGTCTGGGCTCATGTTACAAATGAGGGAGGAGATATAAGACCTGGAGATTTACTTGTGTCTTCAAGCACTCCGGGTTATGCAATGAGAAATGATAATCCAAAAGCTGGAACTATTGTTGCCAAAGCATTTGATTTCTGTGATAAAGATGAGTGTGATATAAGAGTGTTTGTTGCTTTGAGTTAGCTTTTCAGATATTTACTTTTTATTTGGTTTTAGCAAAAAGTAAAAATTTATAAATGCTAATGACTCTTAGAGCTGATGAAAAATGGCAGAGAGTATTCTATAGTTTCTGATTCTGATGTTTATAGTAAAATTACTAATATAGGTAAAAAAATAGGAAGGTTAGGTTTTGCAGGGCTTGTTGGAGCTTTTTCTTATCTTCCAGCATATGCATTAGACAGTGACAGTGATGGTTTAGAAGATGGTGTAGAAACAAATACAGGAACTTATGTCAATCTTAGTGATACAGGTACAGATCCATCTAAATTTGATAGTGATTTTGATGGGGTTGGAGATGGTGATGAGGTTATTGGAGTTAACTTAGGAGATGAAACATTTACTTCTAATCCTAATATTTATGACAGCAGATTTTCAGGGTTACCTGATGGTACATTTTTTCCTTCTTATAATCCAGAACAGTTTGGCCGTGTTGTTTCTTATTATGACCCTGATCCAGACAGAGACGATGTGAAGAATGGATCATTTATTGAAAATAAAGTCAATCACATCGATGGAAAGCATGAATTTGCAGTAGGACATAATATTTTAGGAGATAAAATTTATTTTATTAGAACAACAGCAACTACTGGACCGAATAATGGTGTTATTTTTACAGATGCAGATTTATATAGGGTTGATATTGGTAATCCTGATTCTGAAGTTGCTTTAACAACAGGTGGAGAACTTGGAAATCACGAAATTTTTGAGACTGGCAGTTTTAATCTTACTAATACAGGACTTTACTTTTCAGATTCCGGTTTTGCCATAAAAGAGTATTTTGATGATGGAAGAATTATTCCTAGAACTGTTTTAGAATCTGGAACAGGAGAATTATTTGTCAATCCTATTATTTATAATCATTCTACTTTAGGACCTCATCTTTTAGCATCAGTTATCCCCAGTAATGGAGATGTGTATAAGGCAGTTATAAATGCATATCCTTTAACAGATGGAGTAGCAGATCCAGCTGATTTTAACAAGGTTGTTGATATGACTGAAGAAAATCTAGGGCCTGCTTCAGGAGGATCATTTATGGCAAGACCTGGCTCTGATGGAAGGCTGGCATGGATACTTATATCAGACAAAAATCCAGTTGCGCCTATGATTTGTGAAGCAAACACTGATCAGAATTTAGAGAGTAAAATATCTTCAGAAAATTATTATAAAAACAGCAGTGCTTCTGAATGGGCAACAGTGGTCAGCAGAAAAGGTTTGTTTCTTCTCGGATGGTCTGGGACAAATTTACTTATGGCTGAAGATAATAATGGATTTGAATTCTATGGATCAACAGAAACTAATTTATTAAGTGGAAATTCAGATTTTAATCTGCTAATAAAGAATGTTGATAGTCCAGAATTTACAACTTTAATATACCAGCCAGGAAATCAGTTTGCTGTCGATATTCTTCCTGACAAAAGATTTGCAATTACTAATTTTGATGGTGGAAGCAACAATAATGAAGGAAAAATTGATTATGGTGCTTTAGAAAGTGCTGTTTATTTATATTCTTCAAGTGGTAAGGCACTAGTTCCTGCTGATTTTATAACTGACAGTGGTCTGAGACATGTAATTCCTGCAGGAACTTCTATTAATATTGCAGATGGCGGAAAATATATTTATGAAAGGGCTAATTTTGATATCGGATCAGCACCTGATCCAAATGCAGTTATTACAAGGGAGATCTTAAGTACTCCTTCTGGAACTACTTTTTCTACTTCTAATCATCTTGTTGATTTTCCGGTTGGAGAAGAAGTCATGGTATATCTTGATAAAACAGTTGAAGATATTACTGTAAAATCAAATGGAGTAACTTTAACTCCTGTGTCAAGGGATTCTGATGGTATGACAGTTTCTGCTTATGTAGACCATTTTTCTGATTTTAATGTAAGTGTTGGAGGAATCAGTTTAATTAAGAAAGATACAGATGGAGATGGAGTAGATGATAGTGATGAACTAGACAGCACTTTTGGGTATTTAACAAATCCTTTAGATTGGGATAGTGATAATGATGGATTAAGTGATGGTGATGAAATGAACGGGGCTTTTGGTTATTTCCTAAATCCTTTATCACCTGATACAGATGGAGATGGTTTTAATGATTTACAGGAAATAAACAATGGAACAGATCCTACTAATCCTTTAGATGTTCCAAGTGTTCCTTTAAAGCCTTGTGGAAGAGGTATTGAAGGTTTGTTACTGGCAGGAATTGGAGTGGCATATTTGTCAAAGAAAAGATTTTCAAATCCATTTAAAGTTAATTTCTAGTTTTTATTCTAAGTTGTTTTATTATGAAAAATAAAAAGGTTTATAAATAGACACTACTGCAAAGTTGTAATAAAAAATATTAATTAGGAAAACCTTGAAATAAGATGGGAAAAATAATAAACAGGAGAGATTTTTTGAAAGCAGGAATTGCGGCAGGAGTTGGAGCAGGATTAGGTATTTCAGGATATAAATATGCTCCAGGAATTTTATCTGCAAGAAACAGAGATGACAGGCCAAATATTGTTATGGTCACAATGGATACTACTCGATATGATAGAATGGGTTTTAATGGTTATGAAAGAGATACAACACCTAATTTAGACAAAATTGCTGAACAAGGTGTTGTTTTTCATAAAAATTATTCACAGGCGCCGTTTACATCTCCCTCTACAGCTTCATTTATGACATCAAGGTATCCTTCAGACCTTAATGGAATTACAAATCGTAAACCAAAACTTGGAGATGAGTTTACTACTTTAGCAGAAATGCTCAAGAATAGAGGTTATTCTAATTTTGGCTCAACAAGTTCGTCAAGATTAAGCAAAGAATATGGTTTTTCACAGGGTTTTGATCATTTTTCATCTCCAGGCACTCCTGAATTTCCTGCCGGAATACGTTTTGGCGAGGAAACTATAAAATGGATAATAAATGAGGTAAGTCAAAAAGGCAGCGAAGATAATCCTAATTTTTTCTGGGTACATTTTTATGACCCTCATTCTCCATATGCTGCTCCAGAAGAATTTACTTTTAAATTTCATACAGAAGGAAAGTTTGATGATACTGACAAGGGATTTTATGGTTTTCTTGAAGCTTCTGACGGATCTTTTGATGGAGAAAGAGCAGCTATTGGTCCAATGACAGAAAAGGAAGTAGTCAAGCATTCTGATATGTATGATGGGCAAGTTTTATACACTGATCATCAAATTGATAGATTTTTAAAATTTTTAAAACGATCTGATTTTTTTGATTCAGGAAGAGATTTAGTGGTTTTAACAGCTGACCATGGAGAGCTTTTAGGTGAATATGATTGTTTTGCACTTCATGAAGGAGGATATCAAGAAGTTACACATATTCCTTTAATGCTTTTTGGAGCTGGATTTCCTAAGGGAAAATCTTTGGACACTTTAACTGCTAATTTAGATGTACTTCCTACTATAATTGATATTGTTGATTCTAAATATGATGGAGAAGCTGGTAGAATTGATAAAAAAGAAGAATCTCTTGAATGGAGAGGAAAAAGTTTAAATGATTTAATTAATGGCAGAGAAACCAAGTTACATGATGTTGTCCACACTGAATTAACATATGGTGAAGGCCATGTAGTTCATACAGATAGATATAGCTTGATTAAAAGAGTATACAAACCTGTTAAATTAGATAGTAATGATTCTTTTTCTCCAAGTGGATCTACTCTTAAATATAATTCCCAAAATGGTGATGTTTCTGTTACTTTTAAATGGCCTGATGATTTAAGAAATGATATCTCTAAAGATGAGTCTCTTCAAATTCAGTTAAATCTTATAAATGGTGATGAATCATTAGATATTGTAGGATTACCAGATACATTTATGGTTGGAGAATACCAAGGAACACCCATAAGTTCTTCTTTTTGCATGAGAAATGCTCCATTTTTTAGACCTGAAACAAGATGGAATACTCTTGCTGCTTTTGAAAGAATTAAATGGAATCTGCAACTTGTTTCTAATGCTGGAAGTAATAGTGAAAGGGTATTGTTTGATTCATCTTATTTCGGACACCTTGAATTTAAATTAGAACCAACAGAAAATTTTGATTTACTATTTGATTTAAGAGAAATTCCATCTGGAAATGGCTTTGTTAAAGAAAGAGAAAACCATTATAAGAATCCAAACTATGAAGATGTTAGAAAAGAATTGGAAAAAGTTGCCATTGATCATTTGAGGGGGTTAAATGAGTATTCATATAGTTTTTTAGTTAAGAACAGCAATTTTGAAGAAACAGAACAGCTTCAGTCTTTAGGGTATTTGTAATAATTTGTAGTTTGTGATTTATAGAAAAGATTATTAAACATTTATTAATTATTACTACAATGCCTATTAAATTTAATAAAAAAAATACTTTTGTTTTTTTAACTATTTTAATAATTATTTTTATGATTATTCACATAGAACTAACAATTCATAAAAATTATGCCCCTGAAAATATCCTTATAAGAGTCAATAATCCCCAAGGATTGCCTGAGATAAATGCTGACTGCAAGGCAGATATAATTTCAAATCAGCTAAATGTGGAAGATAAACCATTAGTTTCCTTAAAAAGTGTTTATGATTTTATTGATCCAGGCATTTGGAACTACCAAAAGGGGGATAAAGGATTTTATTTAATAGAGACCGGATTTAAAAATTATGCAGGGGAGTTTGAGATAAAAATTGTATGCTACTCTCCAGGATATTCAGGAGTTTCTTATACTATAATTAACAATACAAATATGCCATGTGAGCTCCAATCCAACGGGAAATTTCTAATCTGTTAAGTTTATTCTGTATAAATAGGAATCTTTTTCATAAATCTGTTCTAGAAAAGGGCATTTTTGCTGAAAGTTTGATACCAATATAGCTTGTTTTATTTGTGTACTGTTTATTTTTTTAAGAGCATTTTTTGTGTCAACTACACCTTTTTCCTTTTCTTCACAAGAGCCATATATGAAATCATTATTTCTTTCTGGAAACCCTCCCCCTAGATTTGCCCCAATTATTCCCATTACTTTGCTTCCAGTTAGCGGGTAAATGGCTGTTGATGTGAGGCCATCAGCTATAACAAGTGTTTCACTACGATTATTCTGCTTTATTATATCAAATATTTCATAATTGTTTTCATTTATTATATGCGGCGGATTTAAAGGATTTTTAATTATTAAAAAATAATTTATTAAAATGAATGTTAAGATAAGCAGTATAGCAATTATTTTTACATATTTTAGGTTTTTGAAATATTTTACTTTTTTAGAATAATCACTTATGTTGCCATAAATATAAACTACTCCAATTCCTGCTAAAATGCTCATACCTATAAGATAAAAAACAAATAATCTTGCAAAAGGCACTAAAATATTAAATTTTAAGATGTAATATAAGTATATCTGGATTAATGAGAAAATAAACCAGGGCAGTATTATACTGTTTTTGTATTTAATTGTTGAAATCAATCCAAAAAATGCAAAAATACTTGATATTGCTCCAAAGAAAAATATTGGAGAATATTTTGCTTTTATAGGAGTCCATGTATCTGGGAAAATGAAATAATTTGTTAAACTAAAGTAAGTAATTACTGTTAATGAAATAATTATGATTATTGAAAAAATAAATATAAAATAAATAAAAAAAGCCTTTTTTTTAATGTTAAATTTTTCATGAATATCGTGTTTCATGAATATCATATATAAAAACAAAACACCTGCGAAAAATGTCAGTGTTGGGGGATAAACCAATATTGTTATTATAAGAGTTACGATTAAATAAATTAAATATTTATTCAATACATTATTTATTTTTGAATTCTCCCATTTATAAAAAAATACAAATAATATTAACAGCAAACTTATTCCCATTGTTAAAGGCAGGAAATAATTATGCACCAATAAATCTCCTGTACTTTTAATTGTCCCATAAAATAACATTGACAGCAGAGAAATATAATAATTCTTAAACCATAAAAATGTCAGGTTAAATAAAAGGAGACTGTTTATTACCATAAATATTATTATAAAATATTTGTAATATAAAACAGGTTCTCCAGGAATTATTGAGAATATTACTGCCAGAAAAAAATGGAAACCAGATTCTAAGTTTGTAGATTTTTCAGGATATGCCAAATAAGGATTTGTAAATGGCAGTTTATGTTCATTTATTATATATTTTGCAAAAGCTATGTGATTATACTCATCTGTAAGTATTGGATATTCATAACTGAAATGGGGCTGGTATGCCAAAAGAACATTGATGATAATAACTATGCAAATTATGCTTATTTTCATCCACTTTTTCATTTTATGAAATAGGATGGTTATTATATAAACATTTTTCCATTTTTGTGCTTATATAAATTTTTAAATATATATGATTTACTTATAAAATTGTTAATGAAATGTTAAAATGGGTGGAAAAGATGTTTCAGTTGTAATTCCCTGTTTAAATGAAGAGGAAGGGGTTGGTATTTGTATATCTAAGATAGAAGAAGTTTTTGACATAAACAAAATCAATGGAGAAATTGTAATAGTGGATAATGGCTGTACAGATGATACAATAAATGTAGTTAGATCTTTTAAGAATAATAATATAAAAATTGTTAATCAACCAAAGAAAGGCTATGGAAATGCTTATTTGACAGGCTTAAAATCTGCTTCAGGCGAAGTAATTATACTTGGAGATGGAGATAATAGTTATGACTTTTATGATATCCCAAGATTTTTAGATGAAATAAGAGATTCAGATATAGTTATAGGAAATAGAAAAGTTATAACTAATGGTTCAATGCCTATTCTTCATAGATATGTAGGAAGACCTTTATTTTCTGTACTTATGAGGACTCTTTTTGATTTAAAAATTTCAGATTCTCATTGTGGATTTGGAGCTATCAGGAAGGAATCCTTGAGCAAACTGGATTTAAATAGTTCTGGTATGGAATTTGCTTCTGAAATATTAATTAAATCTAAAAAAAATAATCTTAAAATGAAGGAAATACCAATTACTTATTCTCCAAGATTGGGAAGCTCTAAGTTAAGGACTTTTAGAGATGGTGCAAGACATATCAGACTTATCACTTCAGAACTGTTTAATTGATTATCTTAATATTTTTAAATTGTATTAGTATCTGCTTTTTATGAAGATTGCGATATTCCATAATTTTATGGACAATATTGGTGGTGCTGAAAAGTTTGTTTTGACTCTTGCTAAAGAGCTAGATGCAGATGTTTACACGACTAATTTTGACACAGAAAAAATTAAGAAGATGGGTTTTGCAAAAGTTAGAATTTATTCTATAGGAAAAGTTCCAATTAATGCTCCATTTAGACAGCAGATTGCTTTATGGAGGTTCAGAAGATTAAATTTAGGAAAAACGTATGATTTCTATATAATTGGCGGAGACTGGGCAGTTTCTGGAGCTGTTAATAACAAACCTAATTTATGGTATGTCCATTCCCCTGTCAGGGAAATATGGGACTTGCATGAATACACAAGAAAAAATATGGTTGTTTGGCATAAACGTTTATTTTTTGATATTTGGGTTTTGCTTAATAGGTTTTTATATAACAAGTATATAGGATTTGTTGATTGCATAATATGCAACTCTCAAAATGTTCAAAAAAGAGTGAAAAAATATTTAAAAAAGGAATCAGATGTTTTCTACACCCTTATAGATTTGAATAAATATAAATATAAAAAAAATGGTGATTATTGGCTCTCTGTTAACAGGCTTATAGGGCATAAAAGGGTTGATCTTCAGATAAGGGCATTTCAGGAACTTCCAAATGAAAAACTTATTATTGTTGGATGTTATGAAAAATCAAAACATTTTTTAGATTATGCAAACTACATTAAAAAAATAAAACCGCAAAATGTTGAAATAAAAAGCTGGGTTGATGATAAAGAGTTAATTGAACTTTATGCAAATTGCAAGGGATTTATAACGACTGCAAAGGATGAAGATTTAGGATTAACGCCTATAGAAGCAATGGCTTGCGGTAAGCCGGTAATTGCTTCAAATGAAGGAGGGTATAAAGAAACAGTTATTAATGGTAAGACAGGTATTTTAATTGATGATATAGATGCTGATAAACTTGTTAATGCTATTAAGCTTGTTGGAGAAAATCCTGAAAAGTATAAAAAAGCTTGTTTGAAACAGGCTAGTAATTTTGGTACAGAAGTTTTTGTCAAAAAAATTAAGAAACTAATGGGGGAAATTGTTCATAAAAATTGATTTTAATGGCAAAGAAAAATCTTTTGGTAACTGTTGCAGATGAAAGTTATATAGACGCAGTTAAACAGGTTTTTTCAGGAGCTTATTTTAATGCCGGCTGGAAAGGAGATTATATGCTACTTTCTTACAAAATTCCTGAAGAAAAACTGAAATGGTTTAGAGATAAAGGTATTATTGTAAAAAAATGCGAGCCTTTAGCTGATGAGAAAGTTTTTGGCAGATGGCTTTCAATTGTCCTTATTCGAATTTATCTTTTTAAACCCGAATTTAAAAAATGGAACAAAATAATCTACATTGACGGAGACACAATTATTAGAGCTTCTCTGGATGATCTTCAAAAAGTTGACGGCTTTGCTGCTGTTGAAAACACGCGTAAAATTAAGCATTTATTTAAGGATAATTTTTCTTTTCCTCAAAAATATAGGCAAATAATTAAACTACTTGATGATGAGTATGAAGTTAACACTAAATCCTTTAATACAGGATTGTTTATTTTTAATACTGATATTATAAAAAAAGAAACTTTCTCAAAATTAATTAATTTAATGCGTATTTACAATTATTTTATTCCTTCTGCAGATGAACCTATTCTTAATCTCTTTTTCTACAAAAAATGGAAAAAAATACCATCCTTATACAATTTGATTGTCAGTGAAAATATTAAAATAATTTACAAACTTAATTTGATTAAAATTGAAGGAATTATTCTTCACTTTCCAGGAGCAGGACTTTTTGGTACAAATAAACCCTGGAGCAGGAATCATCCTTTTTACAAGGAATGGAGGTTTAACTTTGACAGGGCAGATGAGATTAATATTAAAAAGCCGTATAAAAATTTTAGAGTTTTTACTAATTCTGAAAAAAAATACTGGCAAAAATATTATAAAAGGCTGTATAATTTATGGAAGATAGAACCATTAGTTGATTATCTTATTATAAGACCTTTTTCACTGATTCTTCTTTTAATTGGCAAAATAGGACTCTTTTTAAAAAATAACTACCCTTTTATTTATTACAAACTGAAAGGAGATGGAAAATGAAGGTATTAATATTAAGTTATGATAATCAGTTTATCAATGGTGAAGAGGTATATATAGGCCAGATTATCAGCTCTTTAAGAGAACGCGGGCATAATGTTCATAATATAATTTTAACAGAGAAAATAAATGACTCTAAATATCCTTTTTTCAATACAAAATTAATTTATTTACATAATAAAAATAAAACTAATTTTAACTCAATATTTTCAGGGAATATTATAAACCTTCCGCTTTATTTTGCTTTAAGGAAAGAAATACTTAGATTTAATCCGGATATTATCCATATAAATAATGTAAAATTTGTTAAAACTGTTATTTTAGCTTCACGAGGCTTTCCAAAGGTTCAAACAATTCATGAATTTACAAGCATCTTTCCATTATACTTACAGTTTTTCCAGACTAACTCTAAAAATTTAAATAATACGAAAATAAATATTAAAACGGCAAAGATTCTTGGAATTAAGAAAAGGACTGTTTTTTTTGATTATATGATATTTGGAGACAAATGGATTAAAAAAAGTATGATAAATTACTTTTTATGCCCCTCAAAATATTTAACTGGCATGTGCAAAAATGAGGGTTTTAAAAATGTAATCTATCTGCCACATTTTCAAGAGGTTTCTAATAAAAGTTTTGTAAATACTCTTAAAGATAAAGATTATGTTTTGTTTGTTGGGAGATTAGATAAGGTAAAAGGTGTGGATTATCTGCTAAATGCATTCAGGATTATTCATGAAAAAAATAAGTCATTGAAATTGATTGTTATTGGGGATGGTCCTGAGATTAGTAATTTAAAGAAATTATCATTAAATTTGGGAATAGATGAATATGTTAATTTTTTAGGAATAGTAAATCATTCTGATATTTGGAAGTATTATGAAAGGGCAATAGCTGTTGTTATTCCAAGTATATACCCTGAAACAGGTCCTTTAGTTGCTCTTGAGGCTATGAAATACTCAAAACCAATAGTTGCTTTTAATGTTGGAGGTTTGCCTGATCTGGTTGAAGATGACTTTAATGGTTTTTTAGTTGAAAGATTTGATATAGAAGATTTATCAAATAAAATGCTTCTTTTGTCAAAAGACAAAAGGTTGTCAATTAGTATGGGGGAGAATGGTCTGAAAATGCTTGAAAAAAAATGGCCGAAAGATAAACATATGGAAAGCTTAATTAATATCTACAGATCAGCTATGTTAAATACTAGCGTAAAAAAAGGGTAAGATGGAAAATTCACTTTTAAGATATTTAAGGAATTATATTTATGCTTTTAGATTAAAAGCTAATGGTTTTGATTATCCTATTAAAATTATTGATAAACCGTACGGAAGAAATACTTTAGTTATATCTCCACACTTTGATGATGAGATTTTTGGCTGCGGAGGAACTTTAGCTAAACATGTCGCCTTAGGTGATAAAGTTTCAATTGTTTATTTAACAGATAGTTCAAATGGCATATCTAACATTAAAAATAAAAAGTTAGTTAATAAAATAAGGAAAAAAGAATCTATTGAGGCTTTGAAAATTATTGGGATTAACAAGGCCTATTTTCTTAATGAGGATGATGGAGTTCGCAGTATAAAAAGAAAAACTATAAAAAGCATGGTTAAAATATTTTATGAAATTAAACCCGATTTGGTCTACTTGCCGTGGTTTTTAGATAATCATGGCGACCATATCAAAGCTAATTTTGTTTTGCTTGAAGTTTCCAAGAATTATGGACTAAACTTTAATGTATGTGCTTATGAGGTTTGGACTCCGTTAATACCAAATATTATTATTGATATTAGTGACTTTTATAAAATAAAGAAAAAAGCTTCTTTATGCTTTAAGAGCCAGATTAAGGAAAACAATTATATTGCAGGTATTTTTGGTTTAAATAAGTACAGAACAATGTTTGGTTTAAAAAGAGCAGCATATGCTGAAGCTTTTTTATATTTACCTGCTAAGGAATATCTTAAATTATTCAAATTAGCTGATAATAAAGAAAAATATGAACATAAAAATTAATGGGTACAAATGGGGTTATTTGAGGGAAAGATTATATTCAGATTTTAATAAACCTTACAAAGAAAAAGAACTTCCGCAAAATATTTTATCTAAACTTAAAATTAATAATGGTAAAAATATTAGAAAAATATCTATCATTATTACTACAAGAAATAGACTTGAAGCTTTGAAAGAGTATTCTCTTAAAAGTCTTGCAGAATTAAATTTTACTAAAGCAGATTATGAAATTATTATTGTTGATAATGGATCTAATCTTGAAACTTATGATTATTTTAAAAATTTGAAAAACTCAAAATTAAGGAATTTGAAAGTACTAAGGGAAAGAAGAAAAGGGGCTTGTTATGGCAGGAATAAAGGAATAAAATATGCAACTGGAGATATTATAGCTTTTATTGATGATGATTGTTATGTTGACAGAGATTGGCTGACTCGAATATACAATCTTTATAAAAAGGGAAATTACTTACTTGGAAGAGGGTATATTTATGATGAAAAATTAAAAAAAATAATAAATCCCTATAAAAAAGGTGAAAAAGAAGAGACTTTTTTTTTAGGCAATCTATCATTTAGAAGAGAGGTGTTTGAGCATGTTTTGTTTAATGAATCTATGACTATATATTCAGAAGACAGTGACTTAATGTCGCAGATTTACATTTATTGGCCTAATTTTAAATATTTTATTGATATGAAACCAATAAAACATTATTCTGCCAAATCAGAATACAGAGACTATGGAAAACCAGTTTTAAATGAAAATGGTGTAATGATGGACAGAAAAATGCTTAATTTATGGAAAATCAACAAGAATAATCTGAGAAGAAACTTGGATGTTAATAGTCGATTATTTGGTGCAAAATATATTTTAAGAGAATTTTCATTTTTTCCTTTAGAGCTGTCTTTTGTTAACTTTGATGCCCTAAGGCTTATAAAAGCAAAAATAATAATATATAAACAGCTTAAAAAATTAATTATTTTTTGTAAAAATGGCAAATAAACTTAAATTTAATACTAATGATCAAGAATTCACAATTAGGAAATATGGTAAAAGAGATGAACAAGTTTTAATTCCTCTTATGAATAAAAATTTTGATGAAAACTGGACTTTAAATGATTGGAACTGGAAATACAAACAAAATCCATCAGGATTTTCAATACTTATTTTGTTAAATGAAAAAGGAAGGATACTTGGGCAATTTGGACATTTGTTTAAAAAATGGTATTACTATGGTAAAGAGTGTAATTCCTTAATGGGCGTTGATGTTTTTATAGATAAAAGTTTACAGGGTTTTGGTTTGACAGGTAAACTTTTCAAATATCTTCATGATTTTCACCCAGAAAAGGGTTTCTTTCATTATGGTTTTCCTAATGATGCAGCTTTGAAAGCGTACAGTAAATCCGGAGATATATACAATAATTATAGTATCTTAAAAATGAATTATCTCTCTAAAAAATACAATATATTCTTCAAGTTATTACTTAATTCTAAAAGTAAAAATATATTTGATATCTCTGAAGCATCTAAAGAAAATAAGGGCAAAATAGATGATTTATGGAATAAAAAGAAAAAAGAGCTTGATGTTTGTGTTGTGAGAGATTGGGATTACCTTAACTGGAGGATATTAACCTGCCCAGATAAGATGAAATTATTCATGATTAAAAATGGAGGAGAGACTGTAGGTTATTTTTCTACAATGATTAAAGATAGAGTATGCTATATTACTGATATTCTTATTCTTAATGATTTTACAAATAAAAATACAATAAAACAAATTGAAGTGTTTTGCTTAAAACACAATATAAAAGAAATAAGGATATTTATAACTGACGAGTCAATTAAAAGTCTATTTAAATATTTTAAATTTAATTTTTATGAAATTGGACAATTCACTTATTTCAACAATATTGAAAAAGATACTAGAATCTTGCCATACTTTACTTTTACTGATTTTGATTCTGTGTGATCATTCCCATTTTATAACAACTGTTGCCCACCCCATACCGACTCCGAATCCACTTAAAGCTATTATATCACCCTTTTTTATTTTATCTAATTTTATAGCTTCATGAAGAGTTATTGGTATTGAAGCTTCAGCAGTATTTCCATATCTATCTAAGTTAGTATATGTTTTTTCCATAGGAAGATTTAGAGAGTCCATTACAGATTTTATTATATTGATGTTAGCCTGATGTAAAATTACAAAATCTAAGGCATTTGGGTTTAGTTCTATTTTTTTTAAACAATTAAAAATGGATTTAGGAACCATGCTTGTTGCAAAATCAAAAACCTCTTTTCCCTCCATTGGTTTTCCTAATATTGGATCATCAAAAGATTCTGGATTCTCAAATGAAGCCATACCTCCAAATGGAAGATTTATTAAGTGATATTTATCTTTTTCATTTCCCATGTCTACACTTAGTATACCTTTATCAGCTTCACATCTTTCAAGAACAACTGCTCCTGACCCATCTCCAAAAAATACTGATTTCGTCCTATCCCTCCAATTACATAGTTCAAATAATTTAGCATGTTGGGTTGTTCCGATAATTAAAGCATTTTTAAATGTTCCATCACTTATGAATTTAGAGGCAATTATTAATCCAGTTACAAAACCCTGACAACCATTTCTTATATCAAAAATGGCAGCATTTTTCGAGTTTATTTTATTTTGCACTATTGCAGCTGTTGCAGGGGTTGTCATGTCAGGATAAGTTGTTGCTAATACTATTAATTCTATATCGGAGGGAGTTAAGCCTGAATTTTTTATTGCTTCAAGAGCTGATTTTGTAGATAAGTCAGACCCCATTTCCCCATTTTTTGAAACCCTTCTTTCTTTTATCCCTGTTTTTTCTTTTATCCATTTATCAGAAGTGTCTATTAATTTTTCCAAATAATAATTTGTAATTATTCTTTCAGGAACATACATTCCAGTACCTATAATTTTTGAAGAATATTTCAGCTTAATAAACCTCCATTTACCCTTATTGTTTCCCCATTAATATAATTTTCTTCATTTGTCAACATAAAGTAAACTAATTCTGAAACAGCTCTTGGACTGCCAACCCTTTTAAGTGATATTTTGTTGATTATTTTTTCTTTTATTTCATTTGGGATAGAATCCACCATTTTTGATTCAATTAAACCAGGTGCTATTGCATTTACAGTTACATTGAATTTTGCCAATTCTTTAGATAATGACTTGCTAAAAGCTATTAAGCCAGCTTTAGAGGCAGAATAATTTGTTTGCCCAAAATTGCCTATTTCCCCAGCCAAGGATGATATGTTGATTATTCTTCCTTTAGACTCTTTAATCTTAGGAATAATTTTTTTTGTTAGTATTATTGTACCAATTAAGTTTGTGTTTATTACATTAGTTATATCTTCTTCAGGCATATTTTCAAGAAGACTATCTTTTTTTATTCCTGCGTTATTAATTAAGAAATTGATTTTAGGATAAATTATAGATATGTTTTCTGTAAATCTGTCAATTGAATATTTACTAGACAAATCTAAATGGAACATTTTTAATCCAGTATTTTCTTTTTCTAATTTTCTTGCTTCTTTTTCATTTTTATTATACGTTCCTATTATTTCTATGTTTTTATTTAATAAAAATGTGGCTATATCTTTACCTATTGATCCGGTTGCTCCTGTAACAATGGCTACCATTTTTTCCATGATTCTAAGGAATATAGAGAAATTTTTAAATATATGCAAACTTTAATATTAAGAGTATCAGTTGAGCTTTTGGAAAGGTTTATTAAATATTTTTTTATTATTTTTAAATGCATATTTTATTTAGGGAGATAATTAATAATATTAGGCTTACTCATAGAGATATAGCATATTATTTAGGTTTGCTAGAAGAGGCAGACTTATCCGATATTCATTATGGTTACTGGCACAAAAAGCCAACAGAAAGAATATCATACAAACATTTTGCAAATGCCCAAAAACGCCTTTCTGCCTTAGCAGTTTCTTTTATTCCAAGAAATTACAAAAATGTCCTTGATATTGGCGGAGGAGTTGGAGGTTTTTCTCATTACTTGACTTATAAGGGATATTCTCCTGTTTGTATTGTTCCAGATAAGAATTTAATTAATTTTGGGATAGCTCATTTTCATAACTGTAAATTTTTCCTTGGATCAGCAGAATACTTTAAAATTAAAAATAAATCCGATGCAGCCTTTTTATTTGAATCACTTCAATATTTTACTAATAAGGAAAGGGCTTTAAAAAATATATATAATCATTTAAAAATGAACGGAAGAATAATTATTATCGACGAATTTTTTAATTCAAAAAAGTATGGTTTAATGAATGATGCATTTTTAATAGAATTTCTTACTAAAAGAGGTTTTACTTTAATTGATAATTTGGACATAACTAATAGGATTATTCCTACTTGTGATTTTATAATTAACTATTCATGTGGAAAACAAAATGAAATATTTAAGATGTGGACAGATAAGAAATTAGATTATCTCAATAAGACTCTTTCTTACAGGATCATTATATTTGATAAAATTTCTTAAGTTTTTTGTTTATTATATACCAGAAAACTTTTATAAACTGATTATTTATTTATGGATGTATGGAAGCAATTGTAAAATTAAAGCATTTTGAAAAAGAGATTGATCCAGATGATATTGGGAGGTCTAAAAAAGTGATTTTTAAGAGAGTTGAGGGAAAAATTATAGTTTAATGAAAGAAAATGAACAATAAAATAACCTCCAAACTTTTAAGTAAGTACTTTGAATTAACCTCTAAAGCATTAAGTATTGTTAAATCAAATGTAGTTAAAGGCAGAGAGCAAGATGCTAAAGAAATTATTTCTATGGTAAGTAATTATTTGAGCGATGCTAAGCATTTTGAAAAAAAAGGAGAGTTTGTTTTGGCTTATGGAGCATTGAACTATGCCCACGGCTGGTTAGACAGTGGCGTGAGGCTTGGTGTATTTGATGTTAAAGATGATAAGCTTTTTACAGTAAAATGAGAAAAGTTACTAAAAATAAAAGGTTCTTTTTTGTTAGAGATGATTTTTCAAATCCATACACTAAATATAATCTTTTTAAATTCTGGAGCAAGGTGGAAAAAGGTATTTGGGAACCGGAAACTTTTGAAATATTAGATAAATACTTGGATAAAAATAGTACTTATTTAGACTTAGGTGCTTGGATGGGGCCAACTGTTTTATATGGAGCTGGAATTGCAAAGAAAACATATGCTGTTGAACCAGACCCTGTTGCTTATAGGGAATTAAAGGAAAATATTCGCCTGAATCCAAAAATAGGCAAGTCAATTCATACATTTAATTTAGCTATAAGTGGTTGTGATGGGCATATTAAAATGGGAAATGATTCTATGGTTGGAGATTCTTCCTCGACTATAATTCTTAGAGATACAAATAAATTCTTTTGGGATGTTAAGTCTTTTAAGTTTGATACTTTTATTAAAAAGTATAAAATTGAAGATTGCAATTTTATTAAAATTGATATTGAAGGTGGCGAAATGATAATTCTTCCAACTATGCTAAAATATCTTAGGAAAAATAAGCCGACTATTTATTTATCTTTGCACTTGCTCCCACTTAAATATAAGCTTAGATATCTAAGAAGTATATTGCCTTTATTTTTTGTTTATGATAATGTTTATTTAAACTCTGGAAAAAAAATTAATTATTCTTATTTTATTGCTTATTACTTTTTTTATCCATTTTTTAAAGATGATTCAAATGCTCTTTTGTTTACAATTAAATAACCTTAAAAACTTTGTTTTCTTTTTCATAATATGAAAAAAGAGATTGTAGTAATCAGCTTAGGTGGGAGCCAGATATTAAAAAATGGAGAGGTAAATGTTAACTTTCTTTTAAAGTTTAAGAAAATAATTTCCGGGCATTCTAAAGAAAAAAAATTTATTATTGTGTGTGGAGGAGGAAGTATTGCCAGAACCTACATAAATGGTTTGAAAAAAATTAATGCTTCTGAGAAATTACAGAGTTTTGCAGGAATATCTGTTACAAGACATAATGCAAGATTTATGAGCTATTTCTTTGGGTTAGACCAGTTAGAAGGAGTGCCCCATACTTTAGAAGGAGTTAAAAAACTTTTAAAAAGGCAAAATGTAGTTTTTGTTGGGGGTTTGGAATATAAGCCTGAACAAACAAGTGACAGCACTGCTGCACAAATAGCAAAAAATTTTAGAGCTGTTTTTATTAATATAACAAATGTACCTGGGTTACATACGAGTAATCCTTTGACTAATAAAAATGCCAAATTTATACCTTATATTTCCTGGGAAGATTTCCATAATATGGCTGATAAAATAGATTTTAAACCTGGACAGCATTTTGTTTTAGATCAAAATGCCTCTAAAATTATATTAAATTCAAAGATTAAAACCTATATTATTGGGAATGATTTGAGAAATTTAGATAAACTGCTTAATGGACAGGATTTTATAGGAACAAGCATATATGATTAGGTTTTTTAATGCCATTTGACTAGTTTTTTTATGGATTTTATTAAAGGTAATATTAATGAAGCAAGGAAAGAAATAGATAAATCTTCTAAACAAGGCAAAAAAGTAATTGTAACTGCAGGAGATAGTGATTATAATAGGAAGATACTTGAGAATAAAAAAGTTAGTGTTTTATTATTTGTTGATTTTAGTGGTAAAGATAAATTAAAACAAAGAGATTCTGGGTTAGACCATGTTTTATGCAGATTAGCCAAAGTAAATAATATTACAATTGGATTTGATTTAGGATTTTTAAATGAAAAGAGCGATGTGACCATGTCCAAAAAGATTGCTAGACTATCCCAAAATATCAGACTATGCAGCAAATACAAAAATAAGGTTGAGGTATTTAACTATGAAAAAAATGATCTTGTTAAATTAAAGGCTTTTTTGCTTTCTCTTGGGATGAATAATAAGATGATTAAGCAGGCTTTTTAGATACAGGAAAATTTATTAATTAATATCTCAGTATTGGTGTATGGGTATGAAGGAATTAATAGAAAGTTTGTCACCTCTTGAAAAGAAAATAATTGGTTTTCTTAGTCTGGCAAGTTTTAATGAAATTATAAAAAAATCTAACCTTGACAGGGTTTCACTTTTAAGAGCTTTAGAATTTTTAAATTCTAAAGGAATTATAGAGCTTAATGTAGGAAAGACAAAAATAGTTGATCTTGGAACAAATGGGATATATTATAGAAAAAAAGGCCTTCCAGAAAGACAATTACTGCTTATTGTTGAAAAGGGAGCTTTAAGTCTGGAAAATGCCCAAAAACAGAGCAAGCTGAGTGATAATGAATTTAAAGCTGGACTTGGAGCTTTGAAGAAAAAGGCTTTGGCAGATATAAAAAACGGAAAACTAATTTTTACAGGAGATAAATCTGATATTGTTAAAAAAAGCCTTGAAGAGCAATTCTTGGATATTCTTCCAGTGGAATTTAAAAATCTCTCTCCAGAACAGAAATTTGCATATGATAAATTAAAGGACAGAAAAGATATTGTGATAATTAATGAAGAACAGGTTGTTTCTTTTACATTAACTAAACTTGGCAAAGATCTGCTTAAAGAGGATATTTCACATGCAGATAATTTAATAGAGGAACTAACTCCTGCAATGATACAGAAAGATTTATGGAAAGGAAAAAAATTCAGAAGGTATGATGTTACTTCACAAGTTCCGAGAATTAACGGAGGAAAAAAACATTTTGTTAACCAGGCAACTGATTATGGACGCAGAGTTTGGGTTGAAATGGGATTTAAAGAAATGTCCGGGAACTTAATCCAGGAAAGCTTTTGGAATTTTGACGCATTATTTACTCCACAAGACCATCCTGTAAGAGAGTTGCAAGACACTTTTTTCTTGGGCAGAGAAGAAGATTTGAAAGACAGGAAAGTTGTAGAGTCTGTTAAAAAAGCTCATGAATCAGGGGTTGATGGGAGCAATGGCTGGGGTAGCAAATGGAATGAAAAAGAAGCCAGAAAATTAGTATTAAGAACACATACTACTTGTTTATCAGCCAGGGCTTTATATGAATTAAGCAAGCTGCCGAAAGAAGAAAGAAAGGGAAAGTTTTTTGCATTGGGGAAGTGCTTCAGGAATGAAACAGTTGATTGGAAGCATGGGTTTGAGTTTAATCAAACAGAGGGAATTGTTGTTGATGCAGATGTTAATTTTCAGCACTTGCTTGGCTATTTAAAAGAATTTTTCAAAAAAATGGGATTTCCTAAAGTAAGATTCAGACCGCATTATTTTCCTTATACAGAGCCAAGTGTTGAAATAGATGCATGGCATGAAGGTAGAAAAGAGTGGATTGAATTAGGAGGAGCTGGAATATTCAGGCCAGAAGTTACAATTCCATTGCTTGGAGAATGGGTTCCTGTTTTAGCCTGGGGGCCTGGGTTTGATAGAATACTTATGGATTATTATAAAATTAAAGATCTTAGAGAGTTGTATGGTAATGATATTAAACAGTTAAGGGAAATGAAATATTGGAAGGATTGAATAAAAATGACAGTAGTTGTAATCAGAAAAAGTGAAGTAAAAAAGATAGTTGGAAATAAGAATGACCAGGAAATTGACCATGTTCTTAGCATGATGAGCACTGCTGTTGAGAAATTTGACAATGAGAAAGAGCTAATTGAAGTTGAAGTTGCTCCCAACAGGCCTGATATGCTTTCGGAGCAGGGAATTTTGAGAGCCTTAAAAACATTTACTGGGAAGGAAAAAGGATTGCATAAAATTGAAGTTGTAAAATCCGGATATAAACTGATTATTGAAAAATCACTTCCAAAAGATTATCCATATGGTATTTCCTGTGTTGTTAAAGGACTTAAATTTGATGATGAAAAAATAAAAGAAGTTATTGATATTCAGGAAAAATTAGGAGCTACATTATTAAGAAAAAGAAAAAAAGGAGGTATTGGGCTTTATCCGCTGGAAAAAATAAGTTTTCCAATTAAGCTGGTTGGAATGAAACCAGAGGATATTAAGTTCAGACCATTAGAATTTCCAAGAGAACTCAATGGCAGGCAGATTTTGTCACAGCATCCGACTGGAAGAGAGTACGGTCATTTATTAGAAGGATGGGATAGATACCCTGTTTTTATTGATGCTAAGAAGGTAATAATGAGTATGCCACCGATTATTAATTCGCATGATGTGGGAAAAATTAATGAGAATACCAAAGATATTTTTGTTGAAGCTACCGGGACAGATTATAACTTACTAAAAAAACTTATGAATATTATTATTTTTTCACTTGTCGATATGGGTGGAAAAGTATATAGTATGGAATGTGTTCAGAGTGATGGAAAGAAAGAAAATATCCCTGATTTTACTCCTGGAAAAAAGAAGCTTAATATTGAAAATGCAAACAAGCTTCTTGGTTTAAAGTTGAAAGAAAGTGATGTTGCAAAATTGCTTGGGAAAATGGGCATTGACTATAACAAAGGAAATGCTTTAGTCCCTGCTTATAGGACAGACATTTTACATGAAGTTGATTTAATAGAAGATATTGCTATTGCTTATGGTTATGATAATCTTATTCCAAGCATTCCAGAAGTTTCCAGCATAGGAGAGATTTCAAAAAAAGAGCTTATTAAAAATAAAATCAGCGAATCACTTTCAGGATTGGGGTTGATTGAAACAAGCAGTTACCATTTGACAACTAAAGATTATCAAATTAACAGATCTGGTTTAAAGAGTAATGATGAAAATAAATTTATTGAAGTTGAAAATTCAAAGACGGAATACAGTATTTTAAGGAAAGATTTGAGCCATTATCTGCTTAAAATTCTTGGGGAAAATGTTGATGTTGAATACCCTCAGGAAATATTCCAGACAGGAACTATTTTTGGCAGAAAAAATGATTTAAAAGAGGAAGATAGTTTAAGCATTGCATTAGCTCCTGGAAATTTTACAAGGTTAAAGCAGATTTTTGAGTATTTAGGAAGAATGCTGGATTTGAAATTTGAAATTTCAAAGACTGATAACTTTGAACCTTATTTTATTGAAGGAAGAGTTGCAGAAGCAAAGTTTAACGGGAAGTCTTTAGGATACTTTGGAGAGGTGCATCCTAAAATACTTAAAAATTTCAAGATTAAAATGCCTGTTGCTTTGCTTGAGATAAACTTGGAAGAATTATTTAAAGTTTTAACATAATTTAACCAAAATAACTCTTAGTTTTTTTGAAATCACTTTTTTTCCAGTTTTCACCTAGTTTTTTTAGTATTTTACTTGTTTCATCACTTATTTTTTTCCACTCTTCTGCTTTTGATTTTATAAATTCAGCTTCTTTTTTTTCAGAATATTCTACATCTAAGATATATGAATTTATTTCAATTTGTCCGAGAGTATCAAACAGTCTTTCTAAAATCACTTTTTCCTCATTTTCAATTCCTCTTGTTAAAAGCATATTAAACATACTTCCATTTGAGGGATTTAATAATAATTCAGTTAGCTGAAGTATTGAAGAATACTTTAACATTACAGCTTTTCTTATATCTCTTAAAGCTGTTTCCTGATTGAATTCTATTTTTTCTATATCAAACTCTTCATTTAACTCTTTAAAACCAGGCAGTTTGTATTTCTTTTCCAATTCGTTATATATTTCTTTCAGGCCTTTTTTTGCCATTATTAGCTTTAAATTAGTTTGTTTATAAATGTAGTGAAAGCCTGTGCTGAGGATTGAACTCAGGACCTCTGCATTACCAATGCAACGCTCTAACCAGGACTGAGCTACACAGGCATAAAAGTATTGTAAAATCTTAGAAATAATTGATTATAAATCTATTTATTATTTTGTAATCCTTTTTCTGTATTTATCCCTGTTAGACTCTAAATCAAAAAAATCACTTGTCTCATTTGAATCTGTTTTATTAAATGACTTCCAGTCCAGTTTGACTGCCTGTCCTGTCAGAGTTTTAAGATTTACGAAACTATTTCCCATCCACCCCAGGTATAACTTTACTGCCAGCTTTGCCCCATCAGGTGTTTTTAAGTCAATATTTTGTCCAGTTATGCTTAAAACAAATCCTAAGTATACTAATAAAACAAATACTAATAGCACTACCCATATTAATTTGTGCTTTAAGTACCTAAGTTTTACAAATAAAAATATTAAGGCAACTAGGATAACAATCACCACTATATAAAATGAGCTTAACATTTTGATTTTTTCCCCTAATTTATTTTTTATTAAAAGAGGGTTATCTTTAAAAATATTTGGTTCCTTTGAATTTGATAGCCCTGTAGTATAGTGGTCAAGTATCTAGCCCTCTGGAGGCTGGGACCCAGGTTCGAATCCTGGCAGGGCTATTCAAACCTTCTTACATCCTCATGAATTCGGACATACAGGTTCGAATCCTGGCAGGGCTATTTTTATAAACATTATTTCTCTCTTTATTGGTATAAAATGATATCAGAAGTATTAAATTCAATTGTTAGTTTTTTAGTCAATTCCATAGGAAGCCTTGGTTATATAGGAATATTTATATTAATGACTATAGAATCTTCGTTTGTTCCTTTTCCAAGCGAGGTTGTTTTAATTCCTGCAGGAGTTTTAGTTTCCCAAGGTGAAATGTCTTTTATTTTAGTTTTAGCAGCTTCTTTGGCAGGCAGTTTGTTTGGAGCTTTTATAAACTATTTTTTAGCTTTTTATTTTGGAAGAGCTTTAGTTGAGAAGCTTGTTGTTAAATATGGAAAGGTAGTTCTTCTTAATAAAAATAAACTAGAGAAGGCGGATAACTATTTTGCAAGGTATGGAGATATAACAACTTTTATAGGAAGATTAATTCCTATAATCAGACAGCTTATAAGCCTGCCTGCTGGTTTTGCAAAGATGAATAAGACTAAATTTGCATTTTATACTGCATTGGGAGCTGGAATCTGGAGTACTATATTAATTCTTATGGGTTATTTATTCGGAAATAATCTTGATTTAATTAATAAGAATCTGAATATAATTACAATTTTAGTCTTGGTTATTTGCTTATTTGTGATAATCTTTTATTTATTTGTTAAGAGATACAAAAATGGAAATAAAGGTTATAATAAGATTTAAGTAAGATTTTTATACTTAATTTTAAGTTATTTAAACTATAAGAAGCTCCTGTGGTGTAGCGGTCAAGCATTGAGCCCTCTCGAGCAGTGTCTGTTAACTTGTTGAAAGAATACAGCGCGATTCTCAAATCGGCTGCACTCCTTCCTTTTATTAGGATGGTCTCAGTTTTAAGACAAGACTTTGGTTTTGTTTTTATTTTGAGATTTCGGAGAACGGCTCAGACCCGGGTTCAAGTCCCGGCGGGAGCATTTTATTATTAATCTAATTTTACTGAAACATATTCTCCATGTTCATTTTGTTCACAAGGATTTAATTTGATTGCTTGAGGAAGAGTGTATCTTAAATGAACTTCATCAGAAAGTGTCTTAGTATCAGCATAATTATTTCCGAATAGATCATTTCTAAAAGCATCAAGTTGACTAGAAAAATCTGTGTTATACATTTAATCTTTTGGAAATGTTAATATAAATAGATTGCTGTATTGATTTGAAAACATTTAAAACAATCAGTTTATTCTTATATTTACTATGACAAGTGAGGCAGAAAAACAGGTTGAAAAGAAGAATAGAGAAATACTGAAATTGTCTCAGGAAAAAGCAAAGCTTGCAGCACAACTTGCAGCACAAAGAGCTAAGAGTTCAATTAATGGTTTTAGAAAAGAGGTTAAAAAATCTGTAAGTACTGCAATAGTAGCTGCATTTTCTTTTTTAATTGCTTTAGTCTGGAAAGACCTTATTACTCTATATGTTAACAGAATTTCTTCATCATCACCAGTTCAGGGACAATTATTTTCAACTCTTATTATTACAATTATATGTGTTGTAGGTATATTAATTACAACAAAAGTATTATCTATCAAGGAAAATTAAGGGGGGGTGTTTATGCCGTTAAGCAAGACTAGAAATAAGGAAAATACTTCAGAATCTCATAAAGAGGAGCAGATGAGGCAGGGCAATGTCAGCCTTATACTTAATTCTTACAATGATATTTTTTCTGATTTTGACCCAAGGAATTATTCGCAAAGAATATTGTCAGATGATTTTTTACAGGAGTGCAGGAGAGCTATCAGAGATAGACCTTTCAGCAAAGAAGGATTTGATTTCAGTCTTTTAGTTCCAAAAAACAAAAGGAATATTGGCGACGAGAATAAAATAAAAATAAGACTTAAAAATCATTTTCTTAAGCATTATCTTGAAGAAAAGAATGAAATAAAAAGATTAAGAATTGAAGGAGTAATTTGGTTTGCAATTGGAATAGTATTTAGCTTGCTTGCCGCTTTTATTTATCCTTTTGAGGGTTTTTTGTTTGATGTTTTGTTTGTTATGCTTGAACCCGCGGGATGGTTTACTATATGGTCTGGATTGGACAATGTTTTTATTAATCCCAAGAAAAAAATACCGGATGTAAAGTTTTATAAAAAAATGCACAGCTCCCACTTAGTTTTTATTGATTATTAGTAGACTTCTTTTGCCTTGAAGCTGATAAAGAAGAAAAACAGCATTGCTATTCCGAATATTAAAAATATGTAATCAAATGGAAGTATTAGTATAAGCAAAGATGGTATAAATTTACCCAATAAACCTCCTATTTCTATTCTTGTGTTATATGGACCGTAAAATCTCTGCTCTTCTTTTTTATCAAGTATTTTGAAGTAATAAGCTTCTGTTGTCGGCTCTAGCATAGCTAATCCTATACTTGCTAGAATTAAGATTATTAAAACTATATAATAATTTGGAACAAAGAAACATATTATAGATGCTATTGCTGCAATTAAAAACCCTAACTTAAACAATTTTCTAAACCCTATTTTTGATGTTAGTTTTGAAAATTTGTATTCTAATAGTATTAGCGGTATAGGTATTGCAAATAAGAAGTATCCTATTAATAACTCATTCAAACCATTATTTATTATGTATAGGGGGATGAACAAATATATCATAGACCACCAGAAACTTGGACCTGACCCTATGATATAAGTAATTACCCTGTTTTTATTATTCAAAAAGTCTTTTATGTTTTTGAAAATGTTTTTGTCTGCATATCTTTCTTTTTTATTATCTTTTATTCCTGAAATAAAGAAAATTATAATACATAGAAATATGAGCAATGAGGCTATAAAAAATATTGTTTTATTTCCGAATTTTGAAGCTATATATCCGGCCATTAACGGTCCTATTACCCAGGAAAAGTTAGCAAATGTATAAATTAGCCCTTCATTTCTTGGAAGCCTTTTCCTAGGAGATTTATCTTTTATTATTAACCCAAAAGTTGTTATTCTTATGGCATAGAATATATTTACAACAACTGCAACTAGCAAAAATAAATAGAAATTATCAATAATTGAAAATAATAGGTAAGATATTCCAAAAATTATCAGAGATAGGACAAATAGTTTTGACTTGCTTGATTTTTCAATAAGTGGTATGAATACAAAGTATGATAATATTGCTATAAATGATAAAAGTGCTGATACTAAGCCTACCTGTGCACTATTACCCAGGAAGTTATTTAGATAAACTGCCCATATTGTAGTTATAAAAGCGCTTGCCAGTCCGCCTATAGACCCGATAAATGCAAGTTTTCCTATCTTGCTTAACTGGAATTCCCCATGATGCTTTCTTATTAATATTGACATTTTATTTATATAAATAGTTAATAATCTTGAATTTATCTTTATGTTTTGTTTTATATTCTAGAAATTTTTTTATTATTTCTTTAGATGATTTTGATATTCTTATCTTGTTGTTCTTGTGATATGATAGGTATTTAACTTCATTTTGCGGGCTGGGATTGCCGTTTGCTTTTATATAGTAAACTGAGTGATTATTGAATTTTGATTCATATCTGAATAAGATCATTGCAAAATATGGCTCAAGACCTGTTTCTTCTTTTAATTCACGAATTGCTCCCTGCATTCTTGATTCTTTTCTGGAAGCTCCTCCGCCAGGCAGGATAAATGTTTTAGTTAACCCTGCAGTTAATAATATCCCATTTTCTGTTTCAACAATTGCTGTTCCTCTTCTTCTTTTCATGTCACGCTCTTATTTTGTAGACAAAAACCTTATCATAAGGAATGAACCACTTTGTAGCCTCTTCTTTTGTTCTTTTTTCCATAATTTTCCTGAAAATTCTTATTGAGTTGCCATGACTTGATATAGCCACGTTTACTTTTTCTTTCTCAATAAACTTTTTTAAATTTCCAATGAATATTTTTACTCTTTTTTCAACCATTTCAAAGCTTTCTCCTTTTGGAGGCGGGATGTTATAAGAACGATGCCATATTTCAAACTGCTTTTTTCCATATTTTTCTATTATTGTTTTATGATGTTTTCCTTCCAGCTCACCATAAGACCTTTCAATCATTCTATTTGCTGTAATTATTTCTTTGCATTCAGGATGATATTTTAATACTTCCTTTAATGTGTCCTTAGCTCTTGAAAGATCTGTTTGAAAAGCAACATCTATTTTTTTATTTTTCAGTTTTTGAGCTATGATTTTTGCCTGTTTAACACCCAGGGGTGTGAGTTTTGACTCTTTCCACCCTGTAAAAATTCCTTTTTTGTTATAAGTGGTCTGTCCATGGCGGAAAAGATAAACATAATATATTTTCCTTTTTTCAGCTTTTCTTTTTATCATAATAAAATTAAGGTGATAGGATTTATAAACAATACCCTGTTATTTAAATAATGGCGAGGTGGGGATTATTTTTTAGTTTGATTGTAATAATCATAGCTTTGTTTTTGGGATCTGGAATATTTACTTATTATCCTGGAAGTTCACACTGGGAAACTAAAGATGCAGGATTTTTTACAGGTTTAATACATGGAGTTATTGCTCCTATAATGCTGGCTCTTGCAATATTTACTGATTATAATATGTATGAGATCAATAACATCGGGTGGTTTTATGATTTTGGCTTTATAGTTGGGATATTACTGATATGGGGCGGTGGTCAGACAACTAAAAATGTTGTGAGAAATTATTATTCAAATAAAATGACTGAAGAAGACCATAAGAATATTGGGAAGCTGATAGAAGAAAAAATAAGCGAGAAGATTAAGAGTATAAAACCAGGCTCTTCAGATGAGAAAGGACAATTAATACAAAACAAGTCTGAAAAAAATAAAGCAGAAGTTGTTGAGAAAAAAATGCCAAGTGGAAGTGTCAGTTCAAAAGATAAAAAAGCGAGAGGTAAGTGAAAAGGTTTTTAAATCTAAACTTTTTGAGTTTAATATGAATAAATTAACAAAACTTCAGGAAAGCACTGCAATCCCTATTTGTTAATTTATTAAATATTTTTAAACATAATTTTCTTGCAATTAAAAATGGTAAACAAGTCAAATAGCTTTAATAAGTCTGTAATTAGCTCACATAAATATAATTTTTCTTATTTAACAAGCCATGGCAAAAAGTTTCCTAAATTGTACGTGAGAAAATCCAAGATTAACAGCAAAGGAACTTTTTCCAGAGAAAATATAAGGAAAGGAAGGATAGTATGCCCTTTGATAGGCATTGTTTACATAATGTCTAAGAAAAATGAGGATTATTTTCAACATAGCTACCAAATTTCAAATAATCTTGCTGTTGAACCTGTTAATGAATCAAAATTTTTTAACCATTCCTGCAGTCCTAATGTTTTTATAAACAAGAACTGGGTTTTTGAGGCTATAAAAGACATTAAAAAAGGAGACGAGATTGTTATTGATTATGGATGTGTTGACTTTGTTAATTATTTGTTCAAATGCGGATGCAATTCTGATAAATGCAGAATGAAAATAGATGGGTTAGTGCCATCTAACAAAAAATTCCAAAAAACAACCGGAAAATATTTCAGCCCATACCTTAAATCTAAATTTAAACTAAAATAAAATGGTTAAAATAAACAAAGAGTCTACTGCTCATGAAAATATTTTTAAGAAAAGCGAAGAAGTGTCTGGAGAGATAATAAAGGGATATGATTTTAATAAAGGAGTAAACTATAGAGAAATTGTTAAATCATTTGAATCTATGGGTTATCAGGCAAGCCATCTTTCTGAAGCTATTAAAATTATAAATAAAATGAGGCAAAATAAAGCGAAAATATTTCTTGGCTATACATCTAATATGGTAAGCTCTGGTTTAAGAGATATATTCAGGTATTTGGTTGAGCATAAAATGGTTGATGTTGTTGTAACAACTGCCGGCGGGATTGAAGAAGATTTTATTAAATGCATGGGAGATTTTATTCTTGGGGACTTTAGGGCTTCCGGAGTTGAATTAAGAAAAAAAGCCGTTAATAGAATAGGAAATATTTTCGTTCCAAATAACAGATATTTAGATTTTGAAAACTGGGTTATGCCTGTTTTGGAGGAGATTTACCAGGAGCAGAAAAAAACAAACAAGATTTTTACTCCAAGTGAAATCATCTGGAAGTTGGGGGAAAAAATAAACAACAAAGAAAGCATTTATTACTGGGCTTGGAAAAATAAAATTCCTGTTTACTGCCCTGCTTTAATGGATGGAAGCTTGGGAGATATGATTTATTTTTTCAAATATAAGGATAGGAATGATTTTATTATTGATATTGCTGAAGATGGCAAAAGACTGAATGATTCAACTATTGGCTTGAATAAAAGCGGAGTCATAATTCTTGGATCTGGTGTAGTTAAACACTCAATATTAAATGCCCATCTTTACAGAAATGGGGCTGATTATGCTGTTTATATAAATACAAGCCAGGAATTTGACGGCAGTGATGCTGGTGCAACTCCTGATGAAGCTGTTTCATGGGGAAAACTTAGAGAAGAGTGTGAAAGTGTTAAAGTTTATGGAGATGCTACAATTTTATTTCCCATAATTGTGGCAGAGAGTTTTGCCGGAAAATAGAAAATTATAAATACCCAAAGCTATTTACTTTTATGCTCAACTTCGGTTGAGTAAGGGGTGTTCAGATCTTCGGATTTTTCACCCCTTTCAGTTTTTAATGTGTTAAGTTTATAAATTTCCATTAATTATTTCGTTTATGGGCTTTTGGAAGATACTTGGCATAACTTTTCTTGTTGTAATAATTTTGGTTTTGGCTGGAAGTTATATTCTTTATAATCTTGTTCCTTTCCATATTGTTAGTTTTTGTATTTATAATGAAGGGACTAGCATTCCTATTCAGTGCACTGCAAATGCTGACTGCCAGAGTGATTTAAGTCAGTTGTTAGATAATTCTGGTTCTATTGTAAATATTCCGGGTGAAATTAAAGATAAATTATCTCCTGTTATAGAAGAAGCTATTTTATGCGTAAATGAGTTGTGCTTTGTGAAAAATATTCTTTTAATGGAAGGGGAGGGAATTGCTTCTGATTATATTGGCAGTGAGATTCCTAAGGCAAAATCCTGCGAAGGTAAAAGAATAGACATTAATGTATATGGTAAAGAAGTATTGGAATTTTATATAAATAATAAAAATAGTTGAACCGTCAAGTTTAAATGAGATAGTTTCAAGTTGTCATTAGTTATATATCTGATTAAAATAAATTATAAAAAAATAAAATAAATGAAAATGCAGTTTATCCGAGTTATTTTAGGTAATTTTGCATAATTAAATAATAATTGCATGTTAGTATTGAAAAGTTGCATGTCTTTATAATAAATGACTTTAAGAGACTATCTTTTAATTAGATTTAAAAACTCTTTTTTATTTAAGGTTTTATGGCAGGAAAATATGAAATTGAAGTAAGTGATGATGATTTTGATAAAAATGTAATTGAAAGGTCAAAAAAAGTGCCTGTAGTTGTTGATTTTTGGGCAGCTTGGTGCGGGCCATGTAGATATCTCGGGCCTATTTTGGAAAAACTGGCTGATGAATATAAAGGAAAATTTATACTTGCAAAGCTAAATGTTGAGGAAAATGGGGAAAAATCAAATGAGTATGAGATTATGAGCATACCTGCTGTTAAAATGTTTAAAAATGGCAAAGTTGCAGATGAGTTTATTGGAGCTATTCCTGAGGAAAGAATTAAGGCGTGGCTGGATAAAAATTTGTAATTCTAAGGCCTAAAACCAAACCTTTAAAAACAGAATTTTTCTAATCATTTTGATGAAACGTTCAAGCAGAAGGTGGAAAAAAAAGCGTCAGATGAGATGGAAGTGGCAGAGAAAGAAACTTAGGAAAGCTAAACATCTTAGGAAAATAAGAAGAGCAAGAAGTAAGTAATTCTAATCATAACTTTAGCACAGTAATCTTTTTATAGCAACTTTATTTTTCTCGTTGTAATGATGGGTGATAGTGAAATCTGGACTGAAAAATACAGGCCGAAAAAATTCGAGGAAATTGTCGGCCAAGATGATATAATCAAAAGAGTCCAGTCTTTGACAAACTCTTTGAATATTCCTCATTTGTTATTTGCTGGTCCTGCCGGAGTTGGCAAATCAACTTTAGCTTTAGTTGTAGTTAAGGAACTATTTGGAGAGAGCTGGAAAGAGAATTATCTTGAGCTTAATGCCTCTGATGAAAGAGGGATAGATGTTGTAAGGCAAAAAGTAAAGGACTTTGCAAGAACAAAAGCTATTTCAAAAATACCTTTTAAAGTTATATTTCTGGATGAGGCTGATGCTTTGACTAATGAGGCTCAGAATGCTTTGAGGAGAACAATGGAAAACTATACCAGCAACTGCAGGTTTATCCTTTCATGCAACTATTCTTCAAAGATAATTGACCCGATACAAAGCAGATGCGCTGTTTTTAGATTCAGGCTTTTGGAAAAAAAAGATATAGAAAAAGTTGTCAGGAAAATATCTCAGAATGAAAAACTGGAGATTGAAGGCAGTGCTATTGAATCTTTATTTGAGTTAAGCGAGGGTGACTGCAGAAGGGCGATCAACCTGCTTCAGACAACTGCTTCTATAAGCAATAGGATAACAAATGAACTGGTTGATATTATTGTTCCAACAGCAAAACCTTCAGATATCAAAGTTGTTTTAGAGTATGCCCTAGCAGGGGATTTTATAAATTCTAAAGAAAAATTGCTGGATATTATGCTGAAGGAAAGTATTTCTGGAACAGATATAATTAAAGCTATTCAGAAAGAAATCTGGAATTTAGATATTGATCCTGAGCTGAAAGTGAAACTTACAGAAAGAACAGGAGAGATTGAATTTAGGCTGACAGAAGGAAGTGATGAATTTATCCAATTAGAAGCTTTACTAGCTAGCTTTGTCATGGCTGGAAGGAGTTAGGGAATAATGGTAAAAAGTTCTTTAATTATGCAAAGAGGCAGAGAGGTTAGAAGAGTTAACAGGGTTTTAAGAGAGGTTATTGAGTTTAAAAAATTTTTAAAAAGCGCAAATTATCCTAGACATATTCAAGTTAAAAGCTTTGAACCTATCGAAGGAATTAACTATTGTTTGGGATATTTTAGTTTGCTAGGATTATATTACTCTGGAGAGATAGCTAACATAAAACTGTCTTTGGATGATGGATGTAAATGCTTGTCAAGGGATTATTTGAAGGATTTTGATTTTTTAGTTTATGAAAGATTTTTAGATAGGTGGCAGGGTTTTTTAGATTCTAATCATGAGTTGTATGAGGTGTTCTTAAGAAATTATAAATCAAATTTATCTGGGATGGCTTTAAATGATGGATAAGAAAAAAGGATCTCAAAACTGGGCTGAGAAACATAGGGTTTTGAAATTTGATGAATTAAAAGGACAGGGTCATGCAGTTATTGAACTTAAGAAGTTTTTCAATAATTTTCCCCATGGAAAGAAAGCAATATTGTTCCATGGGCCTGCAGGAACTGGAAAAACAAGTCTGGCATATATTGCCAGAAATGAATATGATTTTGAAGTTTATGAATTAAATGCAAGCGATTTTAGAAGTAAAGACCAGCTTGAAATAAAATTAAAACCTGCTTTAGAACAAAGCAGTTTGTTTAAAAAAGGGAAAATAATCCTGGTTGATGAGGTAGATGGTTTGTCTTCTTTAGGAGATAGGGGAGGGATTCCTGAATTGCTTGAACTTATTGACAAGGCACAGTTTCCAATCCTAATAACTGCAAATAAAATATGGGATTCTAAATTTGGAGAACTAAGAAAAAAATCTCTGCTTGTTCCTTTTAAAGAAATTGATTATAGGGATATTTCAGTTATCCTTCAGGGAATTGCTAAAAGAGAAGGTCTTGGATTAAATAATCAGATTATAACAAGCTTGGCAGTTAAATCAAAAGGTGATGTAAGAGCTGCTATAAACGATTTGCAGGCAATTGCAAGTTATAACAATTTAATTGATTCTAAAGATTTAATTCCTTTGTTAGATGAGAGAAATAAGGAAATTGATATTTTTCAGGCTTTAAAACTTGTTTTTAAGAATTTACTGACTCAGGATAGCTTGAGAATATATGATAATGTTGATTTACCTTTGGAGAAAATATTTTTATGGATTGAAGAGAATATTCCTTATGAGTATTCTGGAGAAGAATTATTTAAGGCTTATGAATCTTTAAGTATTGCAGATGTTTTTCGCGGAAGGATAAGAAGGCAAAGGCACTGGAGATTTTTAATTTATCAGAATATTTTTCTAAGCGCTGGAATTTCCCTTGCAAAGAAAAAACCGAAAGTTGGATTTACACATTACCAGAGACCCACCAGAGTTTTAAAAATATGGACTTATAATCAAAGGCAGCAGCATAAAAAATCTATAATTATTAAGTATGCTAAACATACTCATTGCTCAAAAAGAAAGGCTGGTTATGAATTTAATTTTATCAAGAGTTTTTTATTAAATCAAGATATTCAAAAAAGGCTTGATTTAAATGATAAAGAGATAAAATATCTGAAAGAGTTAGACTAGTTTTAATTAATTTTATAGATTAAGCTATTGACACATTCCACCACATTTTTTGCTCGAAGAATTCAGGAACTGTTGTTCCAGCCTCCAATAACTTATAGTTTAATACTAATGGAGAGTTTATCAGGCAGTTATTTGGAATAGTAATATTTGTATAAATACTTTCTATTGATAAAATACGGATCATATTTAATGTTGTATAATCATAACAATAAATATCTATGCCTGCTTGGTTATTGTTGTCTGCTCTTTGTTCACTGAAAGCGTTTATAAGAGGTTCTGGAGGCAGGTTATAGCTTACATTTACGTCACAGTCAGATACCCCATCTGCAAATGTCCCCCAATTATTGTCATATGCCCGAGGTCCATTGTGACAGTTGCTGAAAGCATATGATTTTTGAAATGTACTGTATAAAAGAATACTATCTGGATCAATAACACAATCACTT
>Ga0208958_1000687_pt1 | contig 39413 bp, 40 predicted proteins | sample RifOxyB1_FD_184032 | JGI IMG/M metagenome (GOLD analysis project Ga0208958, IMG submission 184032) | Soil microbial communities from Rifle, Colorado - Rifle Oxygen_injection B1 (SPAdes) | ecosystem: Environmental > Terrestrial > Deep subsurface > Rock core/Sediment | place: Rifle, Colorado...
GCCAGCAGCAACGGTTCCCAAACCGACGGGATCGCGGCTCCTCTGGACTGACATCGTCATGACGGGATAGCGGCGCTCTATGCTATGCGTGAGATGCACAAAGACGAAGAAGACGGCATTATCCGTGAACCGGCAAATCAACGATGAAGATCGCGCCCTGTCCTGACTGACTTTCGACGTGAATATCTCCATGATGCGCTCTTACGATTTGCCGGGAGATAAAGAGCCCGAGGCCCAAACCACGCTGGTCACCCTCCGCCACAGCACGCTTGAAGCGCTCGAAAATCATTTCGCGTTTTTCTGCCGGGATGCCCTTGCCTTCGTCGCGAACGATGAGGCTCACCCTATCGTCGATTCGACATACCGATACCCAGACCGGCTTCCCGGCCGCGTATCGAGCGGCGTTCGTTAACAAATTGCTGAGGACCTGCTCGATGCGAAACTTGTCAAATGTGCCGATCACGGCCTCGTTCGTATCGACGTGCAGCGCGCAATCTGCATTCGTCAGCAGCGGCCTGAATTTCTCAACGATCTCTCGAACCAAAGATGTAAGGTCGAATTCTGATTTTCGGATGGTCAGGGCGCCGGAAACAATCCGGGTCGCGTCCAACATGTCGTCGACAAGTCGAACCAGTTTATCCACCTCGGTATGATTGCTTCTGAGCAGCCGTGTCAGCTTTTCAGGGAGTTCCTCGGCCAGGAGGCCTCGACTGGTCATCCGTAATCCCAGTTCCGTCTGAAGCTTCATGGACGTAAGCGGAGTCTTCAGCTCGTGGGATGCGATCGAGATGAAGTCATCCCGGTCCTTCGTCGCCCTTTCCTGAAGATTAAGAAGGTTTAAGACCTGATATTGCCTGCTACGCGCACGAAGAGCGACCATGACCATGCTCACAAGAGTCACGGGATGAAAGGGGCGCTCCAGCAGTGTCACGTTGCCACTCGGTGCCAAGATCCTAAGAATCCGCCCGGCAGGAAGAGACGTCCGTCCCGGACTGACCATAATGATAATAGGGATATCCGACCAGGGTTCCTGATTCTGAATGGCGCTTTTCAGGGAAGAAACAACATCCGAAGTAAACGCCTCTTCAGCGATCAGAACCGCGCCCGCATTCCTGCGGATCTGAAAACAAAGTGAGTCGATGTCAGAGAAAATGACCGCGCTGATCCCCTCTTGCCTGAGTGCTTTGGCAAGGAGAGTTGCGTCCTGGCCAGTGGGGGCGAGGATCAGAACGTCGAGCCCCGCAGCGTCAACTTTTGCTTCGTTTTGCGCGGCCTCGGGAGCCATTCTCTTTTTCCAGTATTTTCTGCTGCTTCCCATGGAAGCTGGGGATCCCTGTGAGCACCCCTTGAAACTCTGACAAGGGCTCCCCGACGGTTATTCCATTTTTTCCGATCGCGAACTCTCGAATTGTTGTTTCATGACTGCCGCCGCGTTTCTTCATAACAGAAACAGCCTTCTTAACGGCACCGGCAGCCTCAAAAAAGCGGATGATTACCACCGTATCGGCGAGGTACGTAACATCCATCGGTGCAATCATCGCCGCTCCAGGAAGCCCCTGCTGCGCAAGCACCAGAATTGTAGCAACACCCTGGTTCCCGAGGAATGCGAGCAGTTCGTGAAGCTGCAGTATTAAAAATTGCTCTTGTGGCATCGCCTGAAGATAACCATTCAAACTGTCGATCACAATAACGCGCGGCTTTTTCGCGAGGACTGATGATCGAACGGAGTCGGCGAATTCGCCCGGAGAAAGTTCGGCAGGATCAATCTTTCGGACCTCCAGCAAACCTTCAGCGAGGTACTTCTTGAGATCCATTCCGAGCGCGGCGGTTCGTGCCAGGAGCGTGTGAATACTCTCTTCGAATGCAAAGATCATGGCGTACTCTCCGCGCTGAGCTGCCGCGACTGCGTACAGGATGGAAAGAGTAGATTTGCCTGTTCCCGCCGGACCGAGGAATAATGTACTCGTTCCTGCGTCGAGTCCGCCCCCGAGCAGTGCGTCTATCCTGGGGATGCCGCTGGAGATCCGCTCTTTGTTGAATTCTGTGAAGTGTTGCGCCGAAATCATTCTCGGAAAAACCTCGATACCCCCCGTGCGGATGGTGTAGTCGTGATGACCACCCGTAAACTTGATTCCTCGAACCTTCACGATATTGAGACGCCGTCGCTCGTCACCGAATTCGGGATGCATTTTCTGCAGGTTGATTACGCCGTGGACGATGCTCTGAACCTGCAGATCCGAAGGGGCGGCCGTACGATCATCGAGGACCATTACGGTACAGTTTCTGCCGGAAAAAAATTGTTTGAGAGACAACATCTGCCTGCGGTATTTAAGAGGAGTCTCGGCGAGCATTCTCATTTCCGATACCGAATCAAAAACAACACGGGTCGGCTTGACGCGTTCAACCTCGGCCAACAATAATGCCGTTGTCTGATTCATTTCTACTTCTGACGGATGAAACACGGTGTTTTGGGACTCGGGTTGGAGCCGCTCCTCGAGGGACGAAAGCTCGAAAAGCGAAATATCCTTCAGGTCCCAACCGTGAGAAGCCGCCACCGTATTCAGCTCTTCTTCCGTTTCTGAAAAAGTAATGTATAAGCCCTTTTCCCCCTGGCGCGCTCCTTCGAGCAGGTACTGCAAGGCAAGGGTTGTCTTGCCGGTGCCCGGTTCTCCTTGGACCAGATAGAGACGATTTCTGGGGAGTCCACCACGAAGAATGTCATCCAAGCCCGCAATGCCGGTTCGACAACGCCCCTGCTCTGTTTTGCTCATATCTAAGTAAGACCTTTCTCGTAACTGCTTGAGCCTGAAGGGTTTCTGGACGCAACCCACCACGAAGCGAGAAGAACCGAAGAACTTAAAAACGAGAACCATGAAAGAATGGCGGACACGGGTAGACGATTTTCGAACTGAGTGTTTCCAAGTTTCGACTCGGTAACCGCTCAATTCGTCAGGCGATTTCGTTTCTCCGATTTCGCCCGATTTTGTTTCCAACCTCGTTTCCAAGCCCGGAAACACTTTGGAAACAAAAAGCCTTGTTTCCAAAATCGGTCATCGTGTCCAACCGAACGTTCCATTTGTACCATGAGGGGGGTTCATTGCAAATGCCCGCAGTCAAAATGGTGGCCACCGGGAAATCCTTGGCACACACGGATTGGCGCACCGCAAGACGCCCCACCTACGAGTCTCAGGAATAAATCTATCTGCCGTTTAGTAACTGCCTGACTTCTGTAACGAGCTCCTCGGCGATTTCGTGCTTACTCATTTTCCTTAAAGCTCGACAGCGACCGCTTGAACGCACAAAGACGACTTGATTATCATCGCTGCCGAACGTGGCCGTCTTTCCTACATCATTTGCCACGACCAGATCGCATTTTGATCTTTTGGCCAAAGTCACTGCGGCTTGTTTGAGATTTCTGTATGGCTGATCGACGACAGCCTTGAAGCCGACCAACACTGTCTTTGGATATATTGCTTTGATGGTGTCAATGATCTTTGGGTTTGCAACCAGGTCGAGTGACATTTCACGATCACCGGAATCGATTTTACCGCGAATGGGGGACCGAACACGATAATCGCTCACGGCGGCTGCGTGGATAACTGCATCGCATTTTTTGGCATAGCGATGAATCGCCGTTTTCATTTCTCGGGCGGTTCCAACCCGGATGTCTTTCATCTGGGCAAAGGGATCAACTTCTGTACGTCCGCGAATCAGGATAACCTCAGCTCCGCGCCTCGCAAACTCTTCAGCTATCGCTATTCCCATTTTTCCCGATGAACGGTTCGAAATTACCCGCACGTCATCAATCGGCTCTTCCGTGCCGCCGGCAGTGACAACTACGGTTTTACCCGCCATCTCACATCCGTGATCAAGCAGCTTTGTCATTTCTCTTTTTATGACGGCGATGTCCGGCAGTCGCCCCTGGCCTTCGTACCCACAGGCAAGCGCGCCTTTAGCGGGTTCCAAAATGCGGTATCCTCCTCCAAGCAACGTGGAAATATTCGCTTGAGTAACGCTCTTGCGCCACATGTTCACATTCATTGACGGACATAACAAAACGGGCGCTTTTGTTGCGAGCAACACGGTGGTCAAAAGGTCATCCGCGATCCCATGAGCGATTTTGGCCACGACGTTGGCTGTCGCAGGTGCCACGCATACCAAAGAAGCTTTTTCCGCAAGGCTGATATGCTCCACGGTCCGGGTCTTGAGAATCGTCTTGTAATCAAAGCCATTAGGGAACAACTCATGAGCCACGCGATTACCGGAAGCCGCCTCAAATTCATCCGCCGAGATCATTTTTTTTGCGTTGTCGGTCATGAGTACGATTATTTCGTATCCGCGCCGCCGAAAATCACGGACCAGTTGCACGATCTTAAATGCCGCTATTCCCGACGTTACCCCGATAAGAATGGTTTTTCCGGACGACTTCATTTATATGAATTCCTGTGCGTTTTCTGCTTTCCTTAACCCAATCCTACCGATCCATGACCAATGCCGACAAGAGGAATGTCGCTTGGGTGCTTACATCCTATTTTTTTATTTTGTTCGGGTATTCGCTGCTTCGTTCAGTGACTACTGCCCTATATCTTCAGACTTTTGGCGCGGCGGAAACCCCGCTCATGTCCTTTCTTTCAGTTTTTGTGCTCCTTGCAACTGTGACCGTCTTGAATAGGCTACAAAAAAACTATTCGATCCAGAGTCTATTTACTCTGCTGTCGATCTTATCGTGTTTCATCTTCCTCGGCGCATTTGAATGCCTGGATCGTGGGATCAGGCCATGCGCTCATGTGCTGTTCATCTGGAAAGAGGTCTACATCGTATTCCTCATTCACATGTGTTGGGGGTATCTGAACAATCTTCTCAAGGAGACTGCCGCGAAGTACCTGTTTGGTTACATCGCGGCTGCAGGAAGTATTGGTGGGATTGCCGGTGGACTACTTCCGTCCGTCCTCACGCACTCTTTTGGTGCGCGCGGCGTTATTTTGGCTGGTGTGACGCAGCTCGCATTGACCGCGTTTCTCTTTTCGAGAACAACCCGTCTGTCAATTGGAACTCCGAAAGCAGAGAAGCCGCGAACTCCAATTGAATCGCTGAGTGGCGTTCGTCCGTACGTCCTATATATCGCAGCATTGGTAATTTTGTCTCAGTTCTGCATTGGCATCATCGACCTCAAGTTCAATTTACAGTTTCAAAGCGCAGTTCCCGATGTCACGCAGAAGGTAAATCGGTTGGGGTATGTTTTTGCTTCCATTAATGCGGTGGCGTTGATTTCTAAGCTGCTTTTGCTGCCCGTCCTATTTTCCATTACCTCCAATCAGCGCGTCCAATTTCTCATTCCTTCCGTCTATCTCGTGCTTTCGCTTTTCGGCCTTGGTCTCGGATCGCCGGTGCTTTGGGTTGTCGCCCTTTCATTCGTGCTGGTTAAGGGAATCGATTACTCGGCATTCACGGTTTCTAAGGAGCTGCTTTACTACCCGCTCAGGCCGGAACAGAAGTATGGCGCAAAATATGTCGTTGATATGTTTGCATACCGTTTTGCAAAAGCCGTGATTTCGTTTGTTCTCATTTTTATGCAGAAGCCAATGTTTTTGAACGGCTTACTTTCGCTTTGTCTCAGTCTGTGGATCATTCTCGTAATTCGCTTCGGCTTTAGGCCTGTTCGGGTCGAAAACTCATTGGCCGTTAGTGCCATGGACTCTGCCCGGCTATAGCTAATCGAGATAGGGCACATCTGCGTTCATGACTCGAACAACAGGATCGTTCGCATCGATATGCTTTTTAACCCATTCAAGCCAATGAAGCAGCTTTGGCTCAATGGCTATCGCACCTGAAGTCGCAAGACGTTCCTCGATACTTTTGATGAAGGCACGCAGGTTATTGCTGTACTCCCAAGATTTCAGCCGCGTTTCCAAGTCATTAATGCGGGCTTGTTCACGTTCGGCGCGTTTCCGTTCTTCTTCCCATATTTTTCGACGGGCCTCTTCCTCCTTTGCTCGGCGGGCATTATCTAATGCTCGTATACGCATGGATTCGGCACATAGCAGGAGTGCCGAGATAAAGTCATTCAGCCTTGTTTCGATCGGCATCTGGTCCGTATCCGTCCAATTTCGCTGCCCCACGTAGCTGCTGGATTCCTCAATAATAATGTTCAGTTTACCTGTAGGGTTATAGCCCCACTTTTTCCAATAACCCCATTTCTTTTCTTTTTCAGTAGGCTCTCGATTATAGCGTTTTGTCGGCTCTTCCATCCGGACCTCGACTCGCTCCTGCTCGATAATCACAAACGTGCGCCATGCACCCGATGACCATTGCCCACGGTCTTGAATGACATCAATGCGATGTCCGCGACGATCAAGTGCTTTAATGAGCCCCTGCCAAATGAGGAGCGCACGTCGCACACTATCCTTCGCGACGTGGATATTAAGGCAACCCTCTATGCGTGGACGTACTCGGCCATATTCATCAGGTTCGAGCTGCTGCAGAGCGTCCTTAGTCTTGCGAACCAGCACATGTGCCGATCGCAAATCGTCGGGAATGATGATGGCGTTTTCAGGAAGTGCTTCCTGTTCCATTTTTATTTTTATTTCAGGGGTAGGCTCCGGTGGTTCAGGTTGCTGTTGCCCCTGAAATACAATTTGATCTGAGTGTTCCTTTTTCTTTGCAGGCAGCGGATTTCTTCGGACCATATGACCGTTTCGAATCTTTGCCCAATAGCCCAACGGCGGCTTTGGTATGTCGTAGCGTCGACAGGCCTTTGCGATGGCGACGTCGGAAACTCCGAATTCCGTCGCAAGTTGCGTGGTCGGCTTGGACCAAACCAGATTGTATAGTTCTTCCCGGGTTAGACTAACCATTGCGCATTGCCCGCCGTCTGGCTGCTAACTTCAAGTTTAGGCTGAAGAGTATTATTTTGCTGTTAACACCTGTTTCCATAGGTCGAGATAGGAAACCGCATCAATCCCCATTATGCCGCCAAACTCTGCCAAGCCTTTATCGAGGTTGCTAATAATCTGTGTTTTATCGACATTTACGGCTTCTGCGTATTCCTGTACCTTCACGTTAAGGTAATGCCGCAAACAGTGTTCTTTTGTTTCTTTCGTTGGGAATTCAAGACGGACAAAGTTCGCGCCACGTTTGATCATTTTTACGTTGCCAATTCCGAACTTAACAAAATTCTCGGGCTTCCCATCAAGAACAGACATACATTCTTGGCAATTGCAGACGTTCGCGTGGAATTTTTCCGCAGAATCAAGCCAACCTTTGAATCTTAGCGCAGCCATAGCTTCACGGTACCGAATCCGCGAATGTAACAGCGGAACATAATACCGTGCTATTGGGATACCTCCTCCGACCGGAACAACGGACCGATATTCTCCAAACTCAGGACCATGCGCAACCCCTGATAACGCTTCATTGCCAAGCGTTCCTGCGGCCAAAATTGAAAAATATCCACCATGCAAATTAATCACTTCTCGCGTGTTATTTGCGCGGAGCTTCCGAGCAAGTGCTAGCAAGCCTTTGAGTTCGGCACCTCCAGCCTCTTGTTCGTTGAGACCATCAACCCAAAGCAGGTATCCAGCGAGATTCAGCGTCGAAAAACTATTCGCAATTTTCTCAATAAGTTGGTCATCAAGAATCACACCCTGACTAACAACAATCGCTGCAAATACCTTGTTGGCAATCTTCGAATTAATCGCGATGCGTGCCGAAGAAGTACAGATTGGCAGCCACCGATCAACTGTCGTCTCTGTCATATAAAAGTATGGTGCTACTACCGCGTATGGAGGCTTCTTTCTTTCTGATTCGTCGAGATACTTCACGACGTCCGTGTCATTCATTGCGTTTGTGAGTTGTTCGGTCTGAAACGAAAGACATCCCTTCACAAAGGCATCTAAAATTTTCTCATCCTTCAGGTCGTCGGGATTGAGTGGGCGTTTTCCAACGACCCCAGTGACAGGAGCGCCATATGCATTCGCCAAGGTTTGAATAGATGTTTTTACAGCGCGGTTGCCGTCTTTATCGGTCGTCATGACGGCCTCGGGATCATGCTGAAACGCGTGAGTGAGAGGATCCACGATGTAATTCAGGTTTTTCGTTTTTTCCAACAGAAATGCAGCTAGTCCCTGTGGGGCATGAGCGGCCATGTTGGCGTTTATGACGACGCCGGAGTAGGTGTCGGCTTTTGGATAAATGAAATATCGCTGTTCTGCAAACGTGCCAAACGTCATCCAGTGTTCAATCTTCATAATTAATGGCCCTTAAGTTCTTTATCCAATATTCGCGCTGGGCGGGCCATAGCCTTTTATTTACTCTCGGCCTAAGAACCCAAGAGCAGTACGGCTCCTCGGAGGAGCAGTGGATAATTCCGTAACCTTGTTCTTGCGCTGCCGTGATTAGATTCTCAGAAATGGTTCGTGTTCCGAGTGCAATGCATACATAGTCGGCCAAATTTTCATGTACCCGGCACTGTTCGAGGGCCTTTTTCCAGTCGTGCATTTTTGCTTCGATGGCAGTAACCCATCGTCCACGCGTGGCTACAATATCAGCACTTTGTCCCAAACTTGGAACTTCAAGCCGAACCCTATACCCCGAATTTTGCAAAAAAGGCACAAGATGTCCTACAAGCTTCTGCTCGGGGTTTCGATACATTTTATTGGGTTCAAGTTGTTCGTTCATACTCACCAATTCGGTCCTCAACTGCCCTCAGTTTAAAAACTAAGATTACCTCAAACAGAATCAATATGTACGAAACTGTCGCTACCCATGGTTTTAGTGCGTCGTCGACAAACGAAAGGAGAAAGCCAATCAAACCCAAAATAATAGCAGAAAACAAAAAAGCGTAGCATCGCTTCACTGTCTTGCGGCAACTGTCCACGCGCTCCAACACGCCCATAACGCGAACGAGTTCGGTGACGTGATCTAATGCAATCTCGTCCTTCGATTTGGTAGGCTTTCCAGCAACAACGTCTAGGTCCTTGTTAATAAGGCCCTCAAAAAAGAACGAATAACTTTTGGCAACTTTTGCATAAAGTCCCTGCCGAAGAAGTTTTACGCGATCTGTAATGTCCTTTTCGCCGGGGATAAATAATTTGAGCTGGGACAGCGCCCCTGCGACCAGCGTTGTGGCGGCGGATGGTGCCCATGCAGAGTGCCCGATTGCTTGAAATACTAAATCAAGGTCCACCAAGCACCTGCTCTTTGATGCGCGATTTTGTCGTCATCTCAGGATACTGCTGATAAACATAACGAAGCAGTGCGCGTAATGGCACTGTCGCTGTTCGCGTTTTAAATTCTTGAAGCAGTTTTTTTTGATTCTGTGACAACGTGTCGTAAATAGTTTTGGCGAAATTATATCCTCGCTCAGACAGTTGAAACGTCTCTTCATACTCTTGAACTTCAGTTGGTGCATCCTCGGCCTCGAGTGCTGATTGATCCAACCACTTTTGTTGCTCTTCGATCGATTCGAGAACAGTTTCCTCGTCTGATTGATTAGATTTAATAAATTCGCGTAAAATAAAAAACGTCAAATCATCGTAAACATCGACGGAAAAGGGGCCAAAATTCCACGGAAAAAATTCGTAAAAATTATCGTCGGTCACTTCTGTTCCCTGTTTAAAGTGCTGCAGTGCCTCTCGTCGGAAAAGGAAAAGCATTTTCACTAAACGCGTACGACCAATAATTGGCTCATTGAACTGTTCCGATTTCCCTGGGGAGAAAAACAGAAGGAGCATTACATCCCGGCGATTGTCTATCTTTAGGGTGCTTGCCATGTTTGCCCTCCTTTGGCAGACAGAAAAAACATGGATTTCCATCTACCTCAATGCAAATAACACAACAGTAAAGGCAAGTCAAATCAATATGTTAGGTCCGATTTTGGGACTGCTCGACCGCATTTCGAACATCTACTGATGGCACCTGGCTCCCGGTGTATTCGTCACTTCTTCTTTTTGTATTCTTCAATGCAGTAATGAAGCATCTGTTTCACCAGGTCGGTGACCGTAATCTCTTCTTTGCCCGCAATCTCCTTCAGCTCTTCCATCAAAGTCTCGGGAAGCCTGAAGTTAACAAGCTTCAGGGAGGGGCGATCGTCTGCCTTTGTAACTTTAAAACTCATTGTGCATCTCCATCTGTAAGTAACTGATACACATAAATTTATCGCGTCTTTATGTCTTGTAAAGACAAATCAGCTTGACGCACGTAACGCTTTGCGTTAAATTACAAACATCTTCTGCTCTCCGTGATGTTTGGCGGCGACAGGGCATCCATCTTCCCGATTTTCCCTCCAGCTTCACGAATCGCAGCGGACCGACAACTGACGGGAGGCTTAACCTATGGGCGTGCTAAATCAGAAAAACCTACAACTCGGGCCGAACCTGACCCGACTGATCCGCTCCTCCGGGGAGACCGTCAAATCTCTCTCTCGGAAACTCGGTATCGCGCAGTCGACCCTGTTCGGCTTTTGCGTGAACATCATGCCGCGTAACCCGGAGCACATTCGTACTCTCTGCGAGCATTTTAAAATCACTTCCGACGAGCTCCTATTCGGTATCAAACCCGACAAAACCATCCGCCCGGGCGACCGCATTTGCGCCACCATTGAAATCGTTGAAATCCACAAGGAGAATCCCAATGAAGACTAAGCGTGTTTTGTTTGTCGATGATGAAGCGTGTGTCCGCGACTTCTTTCAAAACGTCTTCGTCGCAAGCCTTGGCCGCGCCTTGAACCTTGATATCACGGTTTGTGGAACGCTCGCCGACGCCAAAACGGCATTTGGTCAGAAGCCCGATGTCGTCGTCTGCGACTACATGATGCGAGAGCACGAAAATGGCCTCGATTTTTTTAGGTACGTCACCGCGCTCGACGACCACAAGCCGTTCATCATTTTCACCGGAGCCGACGATGATCTGGTGCGCCCGATCGTGAACGAGCAGGAGGTGTCCGAGAATCTCTATCTCGCGGTCGGTAAGGATTGGGAGCTCCTGAAACAGATGCTCATCACCATTTTGGAGGACGACAGTTCAGCCGACTGAACTCTTGGTATCGGCCACTGAACTTCCGTTGTGGGAGACCCGACAATGAAAGACAATTTTCATTTGTTATCCAAAACCAATGAACGGGTGAATGACGTGGGCGAGATTTGTCTTTCAGATGTCCTGACTATGGAATTGAAGTCACGGAGGCTGACGTCGGCGGAGATTTGCCGTGAGCTCGGAATCCCAAAGAGCGTCTTTTCCGGGTGGCTTGCCGGGGTTAAGCCTTCGGCAAAAAACCTGCCGATGATCAGAAAGCTCGCGTGTTTTCTGGATCTGCCAATCGATCTGCTGCTGTTTAATGCCCGCCCAGACGACGGCGCTGAGAGCACCGTGCTTTTCAGCTCGGTCTTCAAGGACGAAAAACACCGCTACAAGCTCACGATCGAAAAGATTTTGGATCGAGGATCAAAATGAAACCGCTGTCGGGAGGAGGCAGGACTATGAAATTTCGCTTTTCACTTTTAATCACGCTATCGCTATTGACGGCGCAGCAAGCGCATGCGCTGGATGTTCTCGGTGTTCCGCTCGTGCTTCATGCGAATCTCAGCGCCATGGCCGGTAGCACGAATGTCGGAGATGATTTTAAATCGCCGATGCTCGTGCAATGGTCCGGGAGCGGCACGGCGGCATATAAGTTCTACTCGATTTTCATGGGCGGCCTGGCAGCGGGCTTTACGCAGATCTCGCAGTACTCCGATTCGCTCATGACAGGCTCGGGATCACTCTACCGTGGAACCCGCTTTTTTCTGAATCCGACCATCGGCGCAGACATCAACGAAAACATCCGCATCTTCGCGGAGCTCGAAGTTCTCGGCAATTGGCAGCTCTATGCCAAAAATGCAAGCGGTCAGTCGACGAGTTTTGCGCATCCGCTCGGAGCTAAGATCCAAGGCCTTTATCGGCTCCCGTGGATGAACGGACGATTCTACGGCGGCGTCCAGATGGAGCTACTTACGTTTGGGACCATGAACCGGGAAGGTACGACAAGTCGCGACCTCACGGAGCGGCAAAAACTTTGGGGCGCGGGGCTTGTCCTTGGCGCTGCATTTTAGGAGGAGGCTTCCATGAAAACAAAAATTGGCGTTATTTTCGGGTTTCTCACGATTCCGGTTGCACTCGTCGTTATCTACGGCTGCGGCAAGAGCACGGGCACCGCTCCCGGCGGATTTTATGTCCCGTCCGCGTCGGGTCCGGTGATCCAGCAGACTGCGATGCAGGATCGGATCTTCAATTTGATCGACGTATTTCCCCGAGCTTACGCATTCTCCGTTGCATCGGGTCTGTCGCTCTCGAAAGATGAGATTGGGACCTACGATGGTGGCTGGCAGGCGGGCTCATTCGTTTTCGGTAATTCGGGCGCAAACTCAAACAGCAAGGGAGCCTGTATGATGGTTACAAGCATCCGCTCCATGGTCGCTACGGCAGGTGTTGTCGATGGCAACCTCGCCGAATGGAGGTACCTGATCGCAAACGCCGGGGTGATTACTCCGACCATCACGGCGGATGAGATGACAAGCGGCAAGGATCTGTACTTCGTCCCGTCCGAAGCCTCGGGGCACGAAAAGAATTATAAGTTCAAGCTGCGTATCTCGACTCGCCCGAACGGTTCGTTCAAACAATACGAAATGTGGGTCTGCCGCGATCTCTCGGGCACGAACCGCCAAGATGAATACCACTACAAGCAAATCAGCGGAAACACCTACACGATCAGGAGCCACTACGCGACAGGCGGAACAATTGGCGGAAGTCGCCTTCGGTTCTCCGGCACGCTCGCAGACGCAAGCAAGGATCAGTATAGCCATCGCCATGCTGAGTTCCGCAAAGTAACTGAAAGCGGCAATAAATCGCTCCAGATCATCTTTGATCAGGACTACAGCAAGTACGCAGTCGAAATTCAACGCGGGAGCGACAACACGACTTCGGATCCCGCCGAGAAGCGGTATGGCGAGGCCACCGTCGTTGATGGAAACGACGGCGTGAGTGCCTACGCGAATAAGATGCTAGCGATAAGCGCCGGGGTGATGTCCGTGGGCGGCACAAGTTACGGTTGGAACACGTCGATGCAGTCGACTGCCGCATCAAGCGTGAACGCGGGCGCGGCTTCGAATGTTTCAGGACACAGCTTCAGCGCGTTTTCTACTGAAAGTGATTTCAGCGCCGCTGACGGCTCGGCCTGGGACTGTTCCGTCCCATCGGGCTACACGACGTACACGTTTTCGCTGCCGGATGCGGATGCCGCCTCCGCGACGGAGGTCAATCGCTTCGGTAACGTGGGTAACGAGGGCGGATACTACGAACCGCCGACGTGCGCGGGATTGAGCCAATAGGCACTCTGCGGTAACACAGAATGAAAACGAAGCTACAAACAGGTATCCACGATCTTGATACACGCCTATGCGGCGGTCTGCGCCGGGGTCAAGTGACGGTGACCGCCTCTCGTCCAGTTATCGACAAAGCCGCCGTCGCTCTGACCATTGCCTCGAACGCCCTTCGGCGCGGGCTGCAAGTGGCGGTTATCTCGAATTCGGTGGAAGTGGATTGCCTTGAGCGCCGACTTCTCTCACATTTGAGCGGCGTACCGCTATCGCGCTTACTATCCTATGCTCTTACAGAAAAGGACTTAACAAGGATTAAACGAGCGCGACACAAGCTCTCTCGATTGATCGTTCAATCGCCGCCTTTTATTTTTGTACCTGAGTCCATTCGCAGCTTTGGTCGCCCTGATCTTGTCGTCATCGAAGAGCTTCACGGATATCGATACTTCGAACGTAGGGTTCCACCGAGTGCGATCTTGCGCTGGGCAAGATCCATGGCAAAGAAACGAAGTGTTCCGGTCATTGTCTGCGGCGCTGTCGGGAGAAAGGCCGAGGGCAGGCAAGACAAACGTCCACGCCTGTCAGATCTCAAAGACTCCAAACCTGTTCTCCAATACGCCGACCTCGTGGCGCTTATATACCGTGATGAGATCTATGATCGCTCGACAGATGAAAAGGGCGTCGTCGAATTAGACGTCGCACAAAATCGTGACGACACCGGCAAGACCGGCATAGTCAAGCTCAGTTACTCAGACTTGCTTTTTTGAGGCCACAGCTACTTCAGTTTCAACACGAAGGTCTTGTCTTCGAGTACCTGATCTAAGATCGCTTCGATCAGCTTCTGCCGTGAAAGGTCGTTTTCTTCAGAAATTTTGTCGATTTTTGCCATCGTTTCCTCGGAAATCCGCAACGTAACGCTACGTATCTCCGGACTCTTCTTAACTATTTTCATAACATCAGGATTACACAAGCATATATGCATGTCAAAAGAAATGCATCTTCTAATGCATAAAGGCTTGACCAATATGATGCATTGCGTTAATATGGTTTTAGAGCTTGGTAATCAGGCTTAAAACGGAGGTAACGCAAATGAACCTATTCAAGCCGGTAAACGAGTGGATGGTAAGACTGCTTTTCTCGGCAGCGATGATCGCCGAGCATTTCAAGATATACGTCCTTGGCCCTGTGCTGAGCGCAGGCGGCAAGGCCGAGTCGAGCCCCGATGCCCTGGCGCTCGACATGCGCGAACGGGAGATGTCCTACAAGCGCATCGAGTTCAAGTTCATGATCCAGAGTCCGGATGACTTCGAGGAGAACGGGCAGTTTGACATGGCTGTCGCCTGGGCTAGCATGGTCCCGCGTCCGATCCTTGAGCGGGCGCTGCTCGAAAAACATGGCTGCCGCGAAATCATCCTGCTTGGCGAGCACAAGCTCTGCCGCGACTTGGCCGATTACAATGACGAGAACATCCGCTCGGTTTCGGTCACGACCAAACTCGAAGGGATGCTCATGCGCAGGTCCATGGAAGGTATCCTGACTGCGTTTTACGCAGTGTCGGTCGCCCCCCGGGAATTCTCCATCGCGGAGGTTTTGGATTTCTTGCGCAAGAACCTCGAGAACAACGGCTTCGATCTGTCCCGCAAATCGATCGCTCAAAAAAGCGTGGCAAGCCTTCAGTTCGGAGGCGTGCTCGAGAAGAACCGCCGATTCTGGTACCGCTGGTCCCCGGCGCTCAGCCCCGCGCACGCTCTTCCCGTCATCACGAAGCTCATCCTCAAATCCCGCGACACGCTCCCCACGATCTAACTCCGGATCCCGCAACACCTAACCCAAGAAAGAAGGCTTTTATGATAATCCAGGAGACTACTACACTCACAAGCGAACATCAGAGCAAGTTGATCGGATTCCTGCCGAGCATCAACCACAAGGCCATCGCCGCATTCACCCGGGGTGGCGCGATGTTCCTGCAGGATCCGACGACGCTCGAAACCAAAGTTGCTTACAGCCTCTTCAGCGATTGTATCAAGGCGGTCGCTCCGTATGGAGATAACTTCCTCTTCATCACTGAAGATTCGCAGATGATGGTGTTTGACACCAAAACCAACGAAGTCGTCGATTACACGAGCCGAGCCGCGTATTCGATGACAGCCCTCGCTCTTTGCGAAAATGCCCTGCTTCTCGGCTACGCCGACGGAACGATCACGTCCTGTACGACCGACGGAACTCTTCAGAAAACAACGCGCAAGTTTCGCGGCGGAGCGATCAGGCAATTCATCGAGCTCGAAAACGCGGTGATCGCTGTGACGGATCGTCAGATCCTCATGCTCCGCATCGGCTCGACAAAAATCAAGGTGATCGCCGAAAGCGACTACCGCTGTGACGGTGGCGCGTGGAGCTTCGCTGCGATCGGTGACGGTTGCATTTACGCGGGAGGAACGGTTGTCGACCCGAGATATTCAAGAAAATCCGAAGACGAACCCAATTTCGGATTTCCGTTCACTTCTTTCAAGAAGCTCGGAAAAAAACTTCTTCCGGCGTCAATGCCGCCGATCCAGCTTAAGTCCGCCCAGGAAATCCTGGCGACCAAAAATACGACCTGCATGCAGAGCACGCCCGAATTCCTGATCCTCGGATTCCCGGGGCATCTGGTTGTACTTGATCGCGAGACCCTGCGTCCTCTCTTTGAACAGGCGATCCCTGGCATGACTCCGACCGCAGCGTTTGCCATCAATCACACGGTGTTTGTCGGGATGGAAGACGGCACGATCTGCACTTACAAAACCGTAAGCGCCGCCCAGGCGGACATGCGGGTTGCCCACTAATCAGGAGGTGTACGATGAAACTACATGTTTTTGGCGAACAGGAACCCGATGTCACGATCGAGCCGATTCACCTGACGGTCCGGCTCGGCCAACACCCCGTTGACTCCATTATTACCGACGGATCAACGACAGTTGCGTCGATCGACGGATTGTATTGGAAGCTCGGCACGTACAGCCCAGGAAAACCCGAACCGGCAACCGCGCTCGATGCCATGAAGCTCAAGGAAACTCTCCCGCCATCCATTTACACGGGAGAGTGCAGGGTTTCGGGAAAAACCGACAAAAAGTACGTGACGCTCAATCTGAAGCGAGGAGACCGAGCGCGGCCTTATCACTTCGGATGCATGCGGGACGTTCCTCCATACTCCGGACCAGTCACGAGCGCCTACTGTCTGGATAAGGATATTCGGCTTTTTTGGGCTGTCCCGTTCGAAATTCGCGTGCATGACCTTCGCCCGCGCCCCAAGAAGGAACTCGCACGACTGCATCTTCCCGGCATCATCCCGTCGGCAATCGCTTGCTCAAAGGGGCTGGTTGTCGTCGGCACGAATAGCGGCGAGCTCCATTTCCTGAGCTTCTGGCCCAACTGCGTCCACTTCATTTTGTCTCTCGAAAACGAAGCCGTCTAATCAACTTTCACTGAAAGGAGTGAATCGTATGGTCACGATCATTATTATTGCAGGGTTTGCATTGGTAACCGGATTTCTTGCGGGACGGCTCCTGTTCCCGCAGCTCAAGGAGGATCAAAACCGAATCATCGAACTCGAACGGTCGAGAGCCGCGATCGACGCCGAGAAGCGGGCGTTGACCGACCGGCTCCACGCGCAGGAAGAGGATCTCTTGCGCGTTCGCGAACAGATGCGGACTGAATTCGAAAATGCCGCAGGAAAACTCTTTTCCAGCAGCTCAAATCAGTTGCAGGAGTCAGCCGAGAAAACGCTGCAATCGATGCTGACGCCGTTCAAGGAACGACTGCAGGAGCTGCAAAAGACGGTGGCGGATACGTACTCGAACGAATCCCGCGAGCGGTTCGCGCTCAAAAAAGAGATCGAGCGCATTGTCGAGGAAAGCCAGCGCATGACCGCCGAGGCCGGAAACCTCACGCGGGCTCTGCGTGGCGATCAAAAATCGCAGGGCACTTGGGGTGAGATCGCGCTCGAGCGGATCCTTGAGCGATCCGGGCTCCGCAAGGGCGAAGAGTACATCATTCAGGGTGATGGCATGGGCCTGAAAGATCCCGACGGTCGCATCCAACGCCCCGATGTTGTCGTGGTCGTTCCCGGGGCGAAGCACCTCATTGTCGACAGCAAGGTGTCACTGACATCTTATGAACGTTTCATCTCAGCCAACGATGAAAGCGAGAAGGCCGAGCACCTGAAGGATTTCGTGGGCTCGGTCTACTCGCACATCGATGGACTCAGCGGAAAGGAGTACCAACAAAATGAAAAATTGGTGTCGCCTGACTTCGTGATGCTCTTCATGCCCATCGAAGGCGCGTTCGCGCTCGCGGTGCAGACGGATCCCGAAATTTTCTCCTACGCCTGGGAGAAACGGATCGCGATCGTCTGCCCGTCGACGCTCCTTGCGACACTGAGGACGGTCGCGTCCCTGTGGCGCTTTGAGCATCAGAACAAAAACGCCATGGAGATCGCCAAACAGGCCGGCGCTCTTTACGACCGCTTTGTCGCGCTCACGAACGACCTGCTCGGCATCGGCGATCAGCTCGATAAGACCCACAAGACCTACTCAAATGCGATGGACAAGCTGAAGTCAGGCCGTGGGAACCTGATTTCCCGGGTGGAAAAATTGAAGGAACTCGGTGCAAAGACGGCCAAGCAAATGTCAGCAGCGCTCCTGCCTGACGGCGGTCAGCCGCAGGACGAAGAAGAAGCGTCCTAATACCTTAGTAATACTTCGGGTTAGGTGGAGGGGCATTATCCCTTCCACCTAACCAATTGGAGTTATTATATGAAAACAATCACTTACAAACACCTTTGGGACTACTTCAGACACAGGAACAAGCAGCTCGGAAGCCAAAACGAGAAGGTTTACCTGTCGAACCTGAAAAAATTTGCTGAGTTCTTCGGCAAGACCCTTGAGTCCCCGGTCGAAGACGAACTTTATGCCCGGGACAAGACCGATCTCTTCTTTGGTTGGGCGGAAGGCGTTTACAGTGCTGACACGATTCCCGCCCTGAAAACCAAGCTCAACCGTCTGCGGGAAGCCTACCTGCTGCTTTCGATCGAGCAGAACGTGACTGATACAAGTTTCGGGGCGACGCTTGAATACCTGATCTCCCGCTCGGGACTGAGCGTTCCCAAGTTTGCGGAAGAAATCGGGCTGCCGTTTGTGACAGTTTATCGGTGGATCAACGGCACTGCAGCCCCGAACGCCGGCCACTTGGTCGAAGTCGAGAAGATCGAGCGTCGCTTCGGGCTTCCGGTGGGAACGCTCAGGCAAAAGCTCGGCAAGATCGTTTTCGGACAAAAGCAGGTTATGGACAGCATTGCTTCGCAAACCACCTACGGCAAGGACATCGCAAGGCTCAAGAAACTTCCGTATGCCCTTTCTTTTGATCTTTGGCCCGAAAGACTCCGTGCCGACTTCGAGGAGATGAAGTCTTTCTACACGACCAAGGTTCTCCCAGGAAATCTTCAATGGTTCAAGCGTCGCTATGATCAACGATGGCGGGAAGATGAAACGGGCTGTGATGCCGCCGACCGTGTCCGTCAGCTTTACGAGCGATTCTTCGGTTTTCTGACACTTTCGACAAATTCCGCCAACCCCGAGCTGAGTGGCCTTGGTGTCCCCGTCGATCGGCTTTCATTGACCTTGCTCATTAATCCGGAACTGCTGCTCGAGTACATGCGGTTTCGCGAAGTACGTCATGGCAAGGTCACGACCGGCACCGATGATGTTTTCAAGACTGCTAGGGCATTCATCGTCGTGAAGTTCGGCTATCTGAGACAGCGTGACGACCTTGGCCGAAAATACTCCGAGCTACGGCCAGACGGCCAGCTTCACCCCATGCTCGCCGACGAAGACCCCCGGGCATGGAAAATTCGTTGGACAGAAATCTGCGACGAGTCTCTCGACCGGATCGACACTCTTCGGCAGTCCACGGAGTTCGTTCCGTTTCGTGACATCAAGGAACCGCTTCGTCCTATCCTGAACAGCGGAGACATCTACGGGGAGATCAAGAACATATTCCGCACCATGAAGACCGATGCTGACATGAAAGGAGTCACCCCGGGGGAGCGGGCGGTGAGATTCAGGGACTATCTGCTTGTCGTATTTCACTACCTCTTGGTCCTTCGTTGCGAGCACTATTCGCAGATGACCCTTGGGCGGCACCTTGTTCAAACAGCACCCGATCAATGGGTGCTGAATGTTTATCGTAATGAACTCAAACGGCCCGAGATCCTCGACGACGAAGTCCTCAAGATCGAGCTCCCCGGCGATGTCAGTCGATGGATCACTGAGTATGTGACCAAGCACCGCCCCGTACTTCGTGGCTGCGGCGACTATTTTTTCCTGCCCTCGAAAAACTCGAATGCCCATAGTCGTGAGGAAGGATGGCTTACTCCCGACAGCGTCTCCCGCATTTTCCGTCAGAACATGGCTCGCTACTCGCCGTGTCCGACAGGTTTTGGAAGCCACGGCGTCAGAAAAATCGTGTCGAGCATTTTGGATCGCAAGCGGGATCTCGTCGATTTCGTTGAGAGCGGGATGGTGGCGTTGAATACGCCTGCCACAAACCAAAAGCACTACACCTGCGGACAGGTGGCGACCGCCTTTCAGGATTATTTCAGGAAGCTACAGGTGAAGGGTGTGCTTGATCTACCTAAAAACATGGCTGAACGAAAGCTCTCGTTGGAGGAACAGATCGAACGCTTGAAGATTGAAAATGATTTGCTCAAACATGAGCGGGCTCTGCTCCGTGAAACCGTTGGAGCAAAGACGAAGGCTGCTTGAGCAGTGGATACACAAGTAACCTTGATGCACGGAAGCGCCGCAGGCGCTTCCGAAAAAACGGGTTTTTTAGGTATCCCGGACGGAAATGTGATCAGCGGTTACTATTTTTTGGCAGAGCACCTAATGGGAATTGTGCCGACGGGAAAAAATGGAAGATGCGATTTCCAAATGGGTTTTCAGAAATCTGCCGTGTTTTTAGTAACCGCAAAAATGCTCGCTGTTACTACCCAAAAAATCGCATTTTTCAAAAGTGCCTGCGGCACAAGGGGAACCACGGGGGAGATACCCCAATAATCAATGCATATCTCGGCATGTGTAGCAGAAAGGGGGTGATCTACATGCCGAGAGAATCAAAAGCTGTAGCGACGATGCTCAAGGAAATCCTACGCCATCACTTTGGCGGCAAGGAGAACTGCCGCTATCAAATCAGCCGGCAGCGTCTTCAGAAGCTCGTCGGGAAGACAACGCTTCGGGATGCCGATATCCAAGCAATCCACGAGGCGGGCTTGGAGTTGGGCATCGTTGTAACAGATGTCGGCTCGGGCTACGCCGTTCAGGAGCTTGATAAAATGCAAAACTACCGAGGAGTGCCCGAAAGCGTGATTCAACTCCTGCTCACGGCGGAAGAGAGACAAAAATCTCAGGACTGAGACCAACCCGCATTCAACCCGCTTTTCGAAGTCCTGCGAAAAACGGGTTTGTTCCGTATGCAGAATAGCTGCGACCCCCATGATAACCACCTGTTTTTACACATGGCGACCTTCAACTGACTGCTGACACCCCCTTCCTAACCCATTGAAATCACATCCTGCAGATTTTCCAAAAATCCCTGCATAACGGCCCCTTTTTCTCGAAAATATTTTTTGATGCCCGCATTATTCCGTTTAACTAGCCCCGCGTGCGCCTGTATTATGCCTTCGAAGTGGTGATTGTTAGCTGTCATCATCCTGCCACGGGCCTTGAGCCACTTCCAATTTGATGGCCGTGGTCGGAGGAGCAGCAGAAAGGAAAGGAGACACTCGCTAACGTAGTTGTCCTTTCTACCGTTTTTCGGCGTCGCTCTCGGCCCGGCAATGAGTAAACCCTCCCCGCCACCGCCCCTCACGCGCTGCCCACCTAACCATTGAACCTGACCTGACTTAGTTTACCGACCTCTCCGGGGATCGCCAATGAGCGAGGCACCTCGGAAGTCTGAGACCTCGGACTTCAACGCGTCAGAATCAAAACAATGCGACAAGTGCGGCTACATCAAACCGCTTGCCGCCTTCTATTTCAAAAAAGATCGTAACGCTTATGACAAAACCTGTAGTGACTGCCGCAAAAGCAGTCGCAAGGACAAGTATCGTGGGCAGATCGACGAAGCTCGGAATGACTCGCCTGATGGCGAGGCCATCGAACCCTCAGTCCCCATAGTCGAAGATGATTGCGACAAATCATATCACGATGATCTCCCGATTATGGACGAGGAGGCTCTCGCCGAAGTCGTTGGCCTCTTCCAACTGCTGAAGCAGTGGTACGACGAAGAACTTGTTCACGGTCCAATTCCTGGATGGCAATCAATCAACCAATGAAACACGTGGAGGTGTTACTTATGAAATCTTCAATTTACACGAAGGAATACATGGAAGAACTCGAAAAGATCATGGAGGAAGTTCAGTTCAGAAATCTCATTGATCCCATCAGCGACAGAATTAAGCGGGGCTTGGCTGCGGCCCGCGCCAAAGGCGTGAGGCTCGGCAGGCCACCGAAGACAAAAAGGAAGACCTTGAGAGCCTAATAACCCTATGAAGGCTTCGCGGCCTTAGCTGTCAACGCCCGGTGAAGTTCGTCAATTTGCGGGGTTTCCCGGGCGTTTTCAGTAAAAAGTGAGATAATTATTATTCAGGCGCTGATGGCGCCATGCAAGGAGTTGTCATATGAAAAAGAACCCCATGGTTCCGGTGTGGGTAGGAAAAAATAAGCGTGCGGTCGGACTATTGAGAGTCAGCTCAAAGGGCCAAGACGGAAACACGTCGAAACGCACGCAGATCAAGGCGATCAAAGAGTATTGCCGAAAGCACGGCCTTGTTCTCGTGAAAGTTATCGAGATCACGGAAAGCGCAAAAGACGCCGACCTCCGCGACAAGTATCAGGCCGCGCACGAATGGGCCAACAGGAGCGACATCCGTCATCGGGTCTACTACATCCTGGATCGGGAAGCGCGGAACCTGACAGATACGGAAAGCGCCGAGAAAGACGTTCGGCGGGACAAATATGTGTTGCATTATGTCGCTGAGGACAAGGTCTTGCATCGGGATAGCCCCGACACCGATTTTCTGATGCGGGACTATCAGGCTGTGAACAACAAGCATTACAGTCGGGCGCTTTCCACGAAAGTACGGACAGCAACCAAACAGAAAGCCGAGGACGGAGACTTTCCCGGCCGATGGACGCCACTCGGATACAAGCATCAAAAGAGGAAGGACAAACGGGGTCACGAAAAGCGACGTGGCTCCATTATCGTCGTATCGGATAAGCGTGACGTTGAGCAGGTTCAACGCGAGTTTGAGCTTCGTGCCGAGATGTTTGCGGACGATCCGAAACGGGTGCGGTCCCTTGCCGACATCCGCGAACGCATCATCATGGAGGGTCTGGTCCCGCCCGACAAGATAAAGACCTATCACACGAGCACGATCCACCGTCGGTTGACGAACAAGTTCTACGATTGCCGTTTCGATTGGAACGACATCGAGTACCCCGGCAATCAGCCCCGCTTCATCTCGCAGGAAGTCTTTTGGCGGGTTCAGGAGACCTTCGGCATTCGAAATCCTTATCAGAAAAAGAGCGACGGGATTTTCGGCGGCGGGTGGCTCAAATGCGCCGTCTGCGGTTGCCATGTAGTCTACGATCCAAAGGATAAAGTTCTGAAAAACGGTGACGAGGTAACGTATCACCACTACCACTGCACGAACGGCAAGAAGATGCATGCCACGTCGGCGGGAATGCGCGTCCACGAGGAAAAATTGTGGGAGCAGTTCTCCGAAGCGGTGGGGCAGATTTCGATTACTGAAGATTTCGCCAAGCAGATTCTCGACGCCATCAACGAAACGCATCTGAAGGCTCAGACGGCGATCAAGCGGGAGATGGAGGGATTCCGCTCCGGCCTTGCGGATCTCGAAGACGAGGAGGACAGGATCTACACCGACTACCGCAAAGGCGTGCTCGATGAGGATGGCCATAATCGGCAGGTGGCAAAAGTCAGGGAGCAGCGTCAGGAGTTCACGCGACAGTTGGAGCTCGCCAATCTCAAGATCAGCAACGAGGGGATGATGACCGTAAAAACCACTCTCGAACTGGCTACCAACGCGAAACTGTTATGGAATCGACGCACCCCTGTGGAGCGCAAAACAATGCTCTGCAAGCTACTTTCGAACCAAGTTTTGGATGGGTCAACTGTCCGATATGAAATGAAAAAGCCATTTCGGATTTTGTCCGAAATGGCGTCAAATTTAGAATGGCGGAGAGAGAGAGATTCGAACTCTCGAGCGGTTTTACCCGCTGCTCCCTTAGCAAGGGAGTGCCTTCGACCACTCGGCCATCTCTCCGGAGAAGTCGTTCCTAAATGACATAACGCAACTTTGGTCCCCGCCGCAAGCTCAGATCGCAGGCTCATGAACTTTGAACAAACTTTTTTGCTCGAATATTTTTGCAAAAACCCCCTCTGACCATTATAACGCGACACATGATGGATTCCGAACGGACCCGCTCTTCCGTTCAGTCAACAAAACCTGGCCAATCAATCCTACGGATGCATAAAGTCGGCTTTGTCGGATTCATCAAGCGAGGCGGCGCTCTTCTTGAGAGCCGAACGTGAAGCTTGGTTCTTCGAGCAATGCCAAACTATCGAATTTTAGCTTCTATTATCTATTATGGCGGCACTTAACGTCTGAACAGTGCATCTCATTGTACCTGGCGGTGCACTGCGCCTGTACATTTTGTGTGGCTTCGAGTTTTGTTGGGCCAAAGGCGGAGAATTTCGAGGCGAAAGCTTCGACCTCGCAATAGTAGCTGCGCTGTTCCGGGCCGGGGGTGGTTCCCAAATTGATATTGATAATGCTTGCGGGCTTTTGCCGGGAAACGCTGGAGAGGCCGGAATCATACCCTGTCCGATAAGCGTGAAGAATTTTATTCTGATCCGCTGAATCACAAGACCCGGCGAATTCCATATTCATCGGCTTGTCGTCTCGCGCATCATTCATGCCTTGCTGGTAACCGGCTTCTTCATTACACATCTGTTCGCGATAGCTTTCCATCATCGAGGCGCATGAAGCAAGGCAAGAGCTTAGCAGGGCGAGAGAGATGACACAGTAAATTGATTTCATGATTCGAAGCTAATGAATGACTACGATTTGAGCAAATAAATACATGAGGAACAAGCATCAATTCTGGCCTTTTAATCCGCCCTATTCAAATCAGCGACGGTCGTATTTACAGGAATCGCGGGTACGTGGGCGCAAGGAGCCAGCTCACAATTTAACTGATTTAGTTCTCTCATTCGACTTTCAACGTTGGCCAACAGCGAACTATAGGTTCGCGTTGTTACACCCGATAACGAAATATAGGAGAGTTTTATGCGGAAAAACCTTTTCATGCTTTCGGCGATGCTCATCTGTTCCGTAGTATCCGCCTCACAGAATGAACGCAAAGCTGAAAACAAGTTACTTGAATCAGCAGTTCGCGGCACCATTGAAGTGAACCGCGAACTGCGCCGTTCAGGAGAATGTGAGCATTGCGCGGCCAAGACACCCAGTCTCCAAAAAGAGAGATGCCGCGCCCCTGAGACGATTGGCAGCTTTTTTTGGGCTCGCATGAGATCTCTGAAACTCGACCACACAGGCGACTTATCACGAACCGGAGAGATCATTCCGACCATCATCTTCCCGGACAAATCAAAGACACTCTTGGTGTCAAAGGAACTCTTTTGGAAAATTAAAAAGGGTGAAAAAGCACACCCAAGCTCACGATCTGCATATTTCCCATTCAGCAAAATTCATTGTGACCAGTTAAATTTTCAACTACTGCTCGAAGACGAGGACGTCTTTGGAAGAAAAGTGCTATTCAATCTACCCGTCCATCTCAATGCACGTTTTCTCGCAGGATCTGCTGAAAAGAGCCAAATCGTTGTGCTGAAAAAACCGGGGATTGAAGCTGAAATCGAGATCGTCACGCAAAAAGCACCTTCTAAGGACGTACGCGACCGGAAAACACAGGATTTAAAATTCGCCAAAAGCAATGATGCTGCAATGCTCCTCGATAAGTTGGTCAGAGTTGAGATCGTCGTCCCCGGAGCCTCATCCAACAGCTCAGCAATGGAACAAGGGCAGACGAATTACATGAATCTGAGAAGAATGCGAAATCAAATTCTGGCCTTTAGAGACACTCCAGAATTTTCTGATCTGAAGCAAATCTTCAACGATAAAGTCGAAACTGCCATGAAGAAAAACATTGTGGCAACTGATTGGATTAATGAGGAATTTCCACTATTGCCAAGCGCCGGTTCGTTACTCATCGATTGAACCGAACCACCTGCCTCCGAGACGCAACTTTAGTCCCCGCCGCAAGCTCAGATCGCAGGCTCATGAACTTTGAACAAACTTTTTTGCTCGAATATTTTTGCAAAAACCCCCTCCGACCATTATAACGCGACACATGATGGATTCCGAACGGAATACCCCCATCACCCAGATGGAAGCGGAAGATCGCAAGATCAAGCTCGTGGGCACGATGCTCTGCTTGAGCGCCATTCCTCTTAACCTCTGCGCCGCGATCCTGGAATCGACATGGGGAAGCACACTCATCGGATGGATGGATTTATTGGCAATGTTGAGTTGCATCGTATCCGTCCTCTGGAGCAGAAGTTCATGCGAATCCGGAAGGTACGTCTGGTATCCCGCGATTTGCGGTGTCTGGCTCGCCTCTATTCCGGCAATCTATTCGACCGGCGGCGCCAGCAGTCCCTATTTCAGCCCGTACCTCATACTCCTTCTCCTCATTTCCGCGATTCTCCACAGCAAAAACCGATTTCATATTCCGATCATCTTTGTTCTCTTAAATTTGGCAGCCTGGGCGCTGGTCAGCAGGCTCGGAGTCATTCCCCCACCGTCCAATATCGGTAATTTCGTAACGATAACACGCACAGGAATTTTTCTTGCCGCCGTTTACGTGTTCATCGCAGTGTTGTTTCAATCACAACGAAAGCTCATCGAAGAAATCCTTCAGCGTACCCGGGAACTTCACGAAACAAAGTCCCGGCTTATCCATACGGCTAAACTGGCTGAAATCGGAAACCTTCTCGCCGCAACGGCTCACGAACTCGGCCAGCCGACTCAGGTGATCGTGACCGCCTCATCCCTTCTGTCGCAATCGAGTCATCGCGGCATCCTGACTCCCGAAAATGCGCGCCATCTCTCCTACAAAATCGGCGACTCCGCCAAGAGAATCGTCCGCCTCCTCAGTTATCTTCGCGATTTCTCACGCAAGGATGCACTCATGACCGAAACCATCGACATGTCTGAGTCGTTGCGCGCGATACAGATCTTGACGGAACACGACCTCAAATCGAAGAACATCCGGTTCACGCTCGAAATACCCGATCGTGCGCTTTGGGTTTGCGGAGACTCCATCAAAATCCAGCAGGTTCTTTTCAATTTGATCGCGAACGCCCGTGACGCCTGTCTGAAAGAAACCGAACCGAAGATCACTGTGAGAGCGGAGCAACTTCCCCAATGGATTCGCATTTCTGTCACGAACAACGGGCCGCAAATCCCCGTGAGGCTCTGGGCAAGACTTTTTGAGCCATATTTCACGACCAAACCGACTGGAACCGGAACAGGCCTCGGACTACCGATCTGTCAGGATCTGATATCTCAACATAAGGGTCGGATATTCTTCTCTTCTGAGCACGACTGCACCGTTTTTATCGTGGACTTGCCCCAGTATCCCCACACAGCCCCTGCGAGTCGGTCCCGGGAAGCCCCTTCCTGTGTTTCGGCCGTCCACGAATAACCGCAAGACCATCCCTTTCCCTTTTCCCCGAAACTGTACTATGTTGGCGTTAAATCGGAGATCGATAAAATGATTCGTAAAATCCTGGTCAAAATTGTGGTTCAACTCATGATCCTGAGCATTGCCGCTGTTTCTTCCGCCCTCGCGCAGTCCGCACCCCAATCCACCTCCTGGAATGGCCGCATTTTCCGGGCTGAAGGGACTGCCGAAATTTCGCACTCGCAGCTGATTGAAGAACTCAGCGTGGCGAACAATATCGTTATCGGAGAGAAGCACTATGTCCCGGAGGTTCAAAACACCGAGGCGGCGATCATCAGTGGCGTGACACAATTCCTCGGCCGGCAGAATCGTTTCACCACCGCTTGGGAGTTTCTCAACTTCACCGACCAGGAGTTGATTCGCTCCACTTTTGCCCGTTATGTCGCGGGAGAAATCAACGCCCTTGATTTCTTCGTGATCACACAAGGAGACGACAACTCAGCGACGTACATCCCGATCATCAAGAGCACGAAGGATTTGGGCGGCCAGTTCATCGGCGTGAATGTCTCGAGAATGGATCGCGCGATTGTTGCCAAAAAAGGTATCGGAGCCGTGAATCCGGCACTCCTTCCTCCAGGGTTCGATTACGGGAGCCCTGGTTATCACGAGCGCTTCGTCGAATTCATGTCCGTGGGCGGCCATGCGACACCTGAAAAAATCCAGAATTACTACGCCGCGCAATGTTTAACGGACGACGTCATGGCTTACCACATGCTGACCGAGTCCTCGTCAGATCTGCGCTTTCTCGTCGCCGGAAGCTTTCATACGAATTACTTCGATGGCGCCGTCGGCCGCCTGAAAATCCGCGCTCCTGAACAGATCACCAAAACCGTGACGATCATCGACGCCGTGGATTACACCGAAGCAGAGCTGCTCGATCTCATCCATGATCCGAAGTACGGTGACATCGCCGACTACGTTTACTTCGTGAACGAGCCCGGTACCGCGCCGGATTCGGAATAATTCATCGGCCATCCCGGGAACAAGTACGCCCGGGAATTGTGCATTCCCGGGCGTATTCAATGAGTGAACGTTGATGGGCCTAGAATTTGATCCCGAGTCTCTTGAAGAAGGCGTCGGAATTCGGCTCACGCCCCAGAAACTCGCGAAGCAGCTCAAGCGGCTCGACCATTCTGCCCCGTTCGAGGATGATTTCGCGGTACATCTTTCCGACTTTCGGGTCGAGAAGATGATCCCGCTTGGCCTTCACGTCGAAGCGGGTGAATAGATCCTGCGCGTAAACCTCTGACCAGAGATACCCGTAATAGCCGGCGTCGTAGCCTCCCATCAGATGTCCGAAGCCCGCTTGAAAATGTCCACCCGGAATCGGATCAATGCCGACCAGCTCCTTATAGAGTCGATCGTATACGGCCGTCGTGTCGACCTCGCCGACTGACGTGTGATACGTCATATCCAGAAGACCAAGCATGAGCTGCCGGGTATAGAAATAGCCCTGGTTGAAGTCCTTGGCTTCGATCATCTTCTTTACGATCTGGTTCGGCAATTTTTTAGCCGGATCGCGATAGTGACCGGAAATCAGAGCCAATACTTTCGGAGACCAGGCCCAGTTTTCGAGCATCTGAGAGGGCGCTTCCACGAAATCCTGCGCGACATTCGTTCCAGAAAGACTCGCGTAAGGCGCGCGCGTGAGCGTTTGATGCATAATATGGCCGAACTCGTGAAAGAAAGTCTCGACTTCGTCGTGTTTCAACAAGGACGGCTTATCGCCTGATGGCGGATTGAAATTTCCGACCATCGCGGCCACCGGAAAACGGTAGCCTTCCTTCGTCAAACGTCCCCCGATCAACGGGAACGCGGCAAAATGAGGGTACTTGCCTTCGCGTGGAAAGAGGTCCGCGTAAAAATAACCCACGACGAATCCGGCCTGGGAATCCGTGATTTCATAAAGTTTAACTCCCGTGCCCCAAACGCGGGAATCCTTGACCTCCTCGAATTTGACGCCGAGGAGTTTGGAATAAATATCAAAAACGCCCGCAATCACACGATCGGCGGGAAAGTATTCCTTGATCTTCTCATCATCGAGACTGTAGTCGCGTTTCTTGATTTGATACGCAAGGTAATTGATGTCCCACGCCTTAACGGAGGTCGCCGCGGGTTCAAGTTCCTTTTTGTACTTCAGGAGCTTCGCGACGTCCTGACGATTCCGCAACGCCAGCTTTTCCTTCAAACCGTTCAGGAATTTCAGAACGGTTTCGGAATCCTTGGCCATCCTTCCGTCGGTACGGTAGTCAGCCCAGGTTTTGTAAGACATCAGATCCTTGATCCGCTGACGGAGTACGATCGCTTGCTCAAGAAGCTTGGTATTCGTCTCGGCCTGCCGGTTCAGGTACAGGTCAAGCATCCTCCGGCGGGTCTCTCCATTAGCCGCGTTTTCCATGACATGGGTGTAATCGGCGGCCTTCGCGGTCACGATGAACTTCCCGTCCGGTGTTTTCTTCAGACGATTCAGAAAATCCGGTGAAACGCCCGTCAGCTCCGCAGCATCAAAAACGATCTGGGAGGTATCGTTATTCAGGTTCGTCCCGAACTGGCTCTCAAGAACGGCAAGGCGCTGTTTGAGTTCCTTGACCTGCGCGAGCTTCTCTTCCGGAAGCTTCAGGCCGGCCTTTTCGAAATCCCTCAACGTTTCTGAAAGAAGACGCTTCTCCTTGACGCTTCGGGGAGTCGCCTCTTTCAAGACGTCGTAAAGATCCTTGCGGGACATGATCGAAACGTAGAAGGGTCCGAGCTTTTCTTCGCATGCCGAACCCTCGGCATGAATTTCCTTATTTGTGTGAACATAGCCCATGAAAGTAAGCGGCTGCGCAATGTCATTCAGGTCCGCGGCGGCGGATTCGAATTCCAGGACGGTATTGTCGAAAGTCCTCTGGGACGCCGGGATCCTGGCAATCTCATCAAAGCGCGCCTTCGCATCTTCCATAGCGGCTTCACAGAGCTGAGTGATCTCACCTAGCGCATAGTCTGAGCGGATAAGGTTCATCTTGTCCATATTATCCAGTGATTTTGCCAGATTGCGATTCACGGATTTGGGTGCGGCCGTACATGCGCCCACTCCCAGAATCACTAAAATCGAGACTACCCCGATGATCGTTTTCATTCTCGTGCTCCCCTTTCAGAATATCCTGAATCATTTGTTTTCAGGATTGAAGCATAGTACAGGCCCTTCTGTAAACGGCTATGAGCGGACGCCGCCCGATTCCACAGTCAGTCGGCTTGAGAAAGGCACTCGTCAAGTGAGGCACCACCAAATGAAAGAAATGAGCAAAGTCAGCAAGTACGCGCTTTATGAACGGTCGGTCCAGAGTCCCGCGAGCCATGCCGATTGGTTTCGCCGTATTTTTCGGGAAATCCGAGCCGCACGAGGCAAGCCTGGGCCGGACCCTGAACACCTGCAAGAGGATTTCTGCGGGACTTTTCTTCTCAGCTGCGAATGGGTCAGGAGCGGGCCGCGCAAAACCGCCGTCGGCGTGGATCTCGATCACGAGCCTCTCCTTTACGGAAAACGAAACCATTTCGCCCGGCTCTCGAAAGACGAGAAGAGCCGAATTCGGATCGTGCGACGAAATGTCCTTTTTTCGAAGAACCCGGACAGGAAAGAAGCCCCGGACCTGATCACCGCCTGCAATTTTTCTGTATTCGAATTCAAGGAACGTCAAGCCCTTTTGCGTTATTTTCGGAACTGCAAAACATCACTCAACCATCACGGCATTCTGATTCTCGAAATCGCCGGCGGTCCCGGGATGATCGAAAATTCCCGTGAGACGAAAAAGATAAGACACCAGGGCACCCCTTTTACGTATGTTTGGGACCAAAGGTCGTTTGATCCGATCACCCGGGAAGGGCATTTCAGTATCCATTTCAAACGTGGAAATGCGCGCGTGTTCCATGACGCATTCACCTATCACTGGAGACTGTGGACAATCCCGGAGCTCCGGGAAGCCTTGATAGACGCGGGTTTCAAGCGGACCTGCGTTTACTGGGAAACAGCGCACGAAGGCGAAGGCACGGGAGAATTCATTCAAACTGATCAGGGTGACAACGCCTATTCCTGGATCGCGTACGTAGTCGGAATCCGCTAAGAAACGTCTCGAGACTAGTGAGTTAAAGTACCCGACATTTTCATTTTTATCGACTCTGTAAAGTTTACAAGCCCTCTTTATTCTTTGGGAAAGTTGTCGTTGAATAGGCCTCTACAGGGGGATCAATGAGAATAAAATCAACATCACTATTTTTCATCGGGGCTTTAGCTTTGTTATCAGCGCAAGTATTTCCTGCTTTGGTTTTTGCCGGCGACATCGTGCGCCTCAAGGCTGGAGAAATTCGCCTCCAAGACACTTCGCAGATTCTCCTGCGGGAAGCTTCCGGCTTCAAGCGAATGAACCAGGAACCCAAATATTTTATCGTTCAGTTCAATGATCGAATCAGCGAAAAAAACAAAGCGCTGCTTTCGCAACAGGGACTCGAACCCAAGGCTTATTTGCCGGACGACGCGCTTATTGTTCGCGGAGAACAGCGCGCAGCCGGAATGACGGGCTTTCTGCCGTTTGTGCGCGCAGTTGCCCCGTTTCAACCTGAGTGGAAAATCAGCGCGGAACTTTATGAAAGCACAAGCGCGCGCAGTGAGCTGCTCGTGCTGTCGATCATGGATCCGAAGGACGTTGCGAACATCAGGAGCGAACTCTCGACCATCGCCGGTCTGAAAATAAAATTCGTCGGCCAACAGACGATCATCGTCAGAACAAGCCGCGCCGAAGTGAATCAGATCGCGAAAATCGAGGGAATCAGCTGGATCGAAGCGATGCCTGTTTTCGTGACTTTCGATTTCGAAATCGATGCCGATAACCCGCCCGCGACCCCGCCAGCTCTGACGGGCTACGAATCCGGAACCAGACTCATGAACTTCGAAACAGCGTGGCAGCGCGGTTTCAGTGGAGAGGGGCAGATCGTTGGAATGGCGGATACGGGAGTTGATTCCGGCAGCACGAGCACCATGCACCCGGACCTCTCGGCAGTCACGAAGGGCTACGCAATGGGATTCGGTTCTTCGACCTGGGAAGACACCAACGGGCACGGAACCCATGTTTGCGGATCTGTCATCGGAAATGGCCGCGCGTCAGACGGTAAAATCCGGGGCGGCGCCCATTCAGCCAGCATGGTCGTGGACGGCCTCTGGAGTCCCATCATGGACAACCTGGCCTTCAAAAACGACTTTAATTTCCTTCTCGGGGCCCCGTATAAAGACGGCGTCCGCATTCACACGAACTCCTGGGGTGCCGCGAATAACCTCGGCGCTTACGACACGTTCGCCGCGGCAGCCGACGCTTACATGTGGAACAATCCAGACATGCTCATCCTCTTCGCGGCCGGAAACAGCGGCGAAGACAAGAACCGCGACGGCAGAATCGATGAAAATTCGGTCTGCAGCCCGGGAACCGCGAAGAACGTCCTGACAGTGGGCGCTTCTGAGAATCTTCTGGCCGAAGGCGGAATACAGAAACCGATTGGACAGCTCCGGGACGGGGACAAAAAATGGGGCGTGGAGCCGATCAAGAGCGACACTCTTTCGAACAATCCGGACGGAATGGCCGCCTTCAGTTCTCGTGGTCCGACGAACGACGGCCGATTGAAGCCGGAAATCGTCGCCCCGGGCACGAACATCGTGAGCGTCAAGTCGCAACACCCGAAAGCCGGCAAACTTTGGGGCGAGTTCAGCAAGGATTACGTTTACGCGGGAGGAACCTCGATGGCGACTCCGCTCACCGCCGGAGCGGCAGTCGTGGTTCGTGAATACCTCGTCAAAACCCATCAGCTGACGAATCCATCTGCGGCGCTAGTCAAGGCGGCGATGCTGCACTCAGCGACGGACATGTACCCGGGACAATACGGAACGGGCCCAAACCAGGAACTGCCGACCCGCCGTCCGAATGTCCATGAAGGCTATGGGCGTGTGAATGTCGATGCGGGAACAAATCTCGTTTCTACCGTTCTGGTCGACGACAAAACAGGCATTGGCCTTTCTGAAGAAAAATCAGTGAAGGTGAACGTCGGGGCCGGTGGCTCGCTGCATGCGACGCTTTCCTACACCGACGCTCCGGGCGCGGCGACTTCTTCCAAGGCTCTCGTCAATGACATCGATCTCAGAGTCATCGATCCGAGCGGAAAAATCTACGAACTGGCTGACCGGAAGAACAATTCCGAAATGCTTGAACTCTCGAACCTCGCCGCAGGCGATTACGAAGTGATCGTCAAAGGGATTAACGTCCCACAAGGCAAAGACGGGAAACAGCCCTACGCTCTCCTGATCACGAACTGATCGATTGCGTTCACCCTTGTCAAAGCTGAAAGGGCCTGGGTCATCCAGGCCCTTTTTTTTATCGCTGATTTGGATCACAATGGGCGGGTCCCGCGGAGCCCGCCGGGACCACAGGAAACAACCGCTTTTACGATGACTAAACCACGACGTTCAGAAATCGCCTCGATCCTCGACTTGGGAGTACCAATCGCGCTCACGCAACTGGCCGGGATGGGTTTCAGCATGGTCGACATGGCGTTCGTAGGGCGACTTGGAGTGGAGCCACTGGCGGGCATCTCCATCGGGAATGCGATTTTCAACACCCTGATGATCGGTTCCCTTGGATTTCTCCTGGGCCTCGACTTTCTTATTTCGCACGCGGTTGGAGCGGGAAAACAGGATGAAGCCAATTCCATGCTCATCCAGGCACTTTACGTTTCGACTTTGCTTTCAATTCCCCTGATCGCGATCATGACCTGGGGCTCGGGTTGGTTCGAGTTTTTCGGAATCGCCCCGGGAGTCGCCCAACAAGGTCAGACCTATCTTCGAGCGCTCGCCTGGAGCCTCTGGCCCTGGCTTCTGTTCAGCTCATTCCGCCAGTACCTCCAGGGAATGGGGGTTGCACTTCCGGTCCTCTACATTTTGATAGTAGCCAATGTCATTAATGCGCTCGGGAACTGGTTGTTTGTTTTTGGTTTCGATTGGAACGTAACGATCGCAGCGATTCCCCTTCAGCTCAAAGTGGCGCCAATGGGAATCGCTGGATCGGCCCTGGCGACCGGGATTTCACGGGCTTTCATGTTTGCGGCGCTCGCGGCGTACACGATCGCGAAAAGCCGGCGCGGCGGTCTCGGCCTGTTCACGGCACCCCTGAAATTCTCGTTCGAAAAAATGCGACGACTGATCCGCCTCGGTGCACCCGCGAGCGGACAGCTTATCCTGGAAGTGGGCGTCTTCGCGACCGCGACCTTGCTTGCCGGTCGTCTAGGAGCCGCGCCGCTCGCCGCGCATCAGATCGTGTTGCAGATCGCGAGTTTCACGTTCATGGTGCCACTCGGACTTTCGTCGGCAACGGCAGTCAGAGTCGCGCAAGCCCTCGGCGCCGGGGACCGGTCTCTCGCTCGGCGGACGGGTTGGCTGAGTATCGGGCTTTCCGCTGGTTTCATGGCATTTTGTGGCGTGATGCTCCTGCTCTTTTCAAAATCCCTCCTCGGCATATTCACCTCGGATTCCGAGGTGATCCGGATCGGAACAGGACTTGTCATCATCGCCGGTTTTTTTCAGCTGTTTGACGGCGCGCAGGTGGTCGGCTCGGGAGTTCTTCGGGGAATTGGAAACACTCGCGCTTCTTTCATAGCTAACTTGCTCGGCCACTGGTTTTTGGGTTTGCCGATCGGGGCGATGCTCTGTTTTTGGGCGGGCTGGGGTGTTCATGGACTCTGGCTCGGACTATCCGCCGGGTTGGTTTTCGTCGCGATCACACTGATCCAGACGTGGCGCACCATAAACGCTCCTTCGCGGTAAGCGCCCTCCATTTTCGCCGTCGACGTCAATATTTTGGCACTCCCTCAAGGTACGATCTTCCAGACTTTATGATTCCGTTACAATATTGGGCAATTGAGGCACACACATTTTTTCGCGCTGCATCAGTCTCTTCGAATTCCCGCAATAATTTTTCGATAAAATTCTCAACAGTTCTCAGGTGCTTACAGGAAAAAGACGAGAAGAAAAAGAGGGGTACAGAGCTCAACGACATGTTGGTCATTTTTGGCGTTATCATAGTCTGCGGAGCAGTGTTCGGTGGCTACGTGCTGGAAGGTGGCCATATCCGTGTGCTCTTTCAACCGATCGAACTGCTGATCATCTGCGGCGCCGCGTTCGGTTCGCTTTTCATTTCTTCCCCAATGCCGCTCATCAAGACGATCATCAAACAGTCGCTCGGGGCGATGAAAGATAAGGGCGGCAGCAAAGCTGAATATAGCGAACTTCTCTTACTGCTTTACGAACTGACAAAAACCGCGAAGATGAATCCCCTCTCGCTTGAACCCCATGTCGAGAATCCCGAGAACAGCGAAATTTTCAAAAAATATCCCGGCGTGCTCAGTAACCATCACGCGATTCAGTTCATTTGCGACACATTGAAGCTACAAATCAGCTCTTCCATGAATCCTTATGACCTCGAGGAGCTCATGGAAACGGATATCCATTCCGCCCACGAGGAGGAGAACCGGGCTCCAAGCACCGTCGCGCGAATCGGCGACGCGATGCCCGGCCTCGGAATCGTCGCCGCCGTTCTCGGCGTTGTGATCACGATGGGAAAACTGACGCAAGGCAAGGAAGTCATCGGCCACAGCGTCGCGGCGGCCCTGATCGGAACTTTCCTCGGCGTGCTTGGCTCTTACGGCTTCATGCAGCCGCTCGCGGCGAAGATGGAAAACAACAACGCCGAAGAGGGACAATACTACCAAGTGATCAAAGCCGCGCTCCTGGCTTTCGCGAAGGACTGCTCCCCGAAGGTGTGCGTCGAATTCGCCCGGCGCACCATCTCGCCGAAATCGCGCCCCAGTTTCTCTGAAATCGATAAGGCGACCTCTTCCGTATCATCCAAAACCGCGGCGGCCGCATAATGGCTAACGAGAAAGACAAAAAGAAATCCATCATCATCAAGAAAAAAAAGGGCGGCGGCCACGCAGGCGCTCATGGCGGCGGCTGGAAGGTCGCCTATGCCGATTTCATGACCGCGATGATGTGCTTCTTTCTGGTCATGTGGCTCATGGCTTCGGATGACGAAACCAGGGCGGCGATCGCGCATTACTTTAACCACCCGAACACGCCCTGGGTTCAGGGACGCGACCCGAGTTCAGAACAAGTTCGACCTTTGGGTGAAAGAAAAGGCATCGGCGAGAACATTCTGAAGGGATTGGATGGGTTGAATCCGGATGATCTTGTAAAAGACCCGGTCCGTCCCGTAACTGAGATTAAGGAGAACAAAGAGCTGGGTGAACTCGCGGCGGAGTTGCTCGACAATCAGGCCTACGCCTTTGACATCACTCTCGACTACGTCAGGTTTTCTGTTCCTGAGGAGCTTCTTTTCAAAGGGGGCTCAAGCGAACTCAGTCCGAATGCCGGGAAGTACCTCGAAAAACTCGGCCAGCTTTTCAGAGGCTACCGCGGATACATCACCATCGAGGGACATACGGACAATCCGCCGCAAACGACGGGAATTTTTTCGAACGCGTACGAGTACTCGCTCGCACGGGCCGTCTCAGTCATGAACTACTTCATTGAGCACCACTGGGTCGCGGAAGACCGCATGATGCCGATCGGAAGCGGCGGTAAAAAGACCATCTCGCCCAATACAACAGCAGAAGGCCGGAAAAAGAACCGGCGAATCGAATTCACGCTGAGTTATCGAAAAAACGTCTGAAACTACCCACCGAATCAGCCGATCACATGCCACTCACGCCCCAAATGACCCGGCGCGCAGGAGATATTCCTGGTACACATGGCTCTTCAATAGTCCGTATGATAAAAATGCTCTCATGATTTCCGTGAAAACCGTTCTCACAGCTGTTCTGCTCGCCTTTTCCGCCGGAACCCTGCTTCACGCAAACGAATCCGCTGACAAATCGCCGTCCCCGATCTGGATCGCGGAGATTCGGGGCACGATCAACCCGGCGAGCAGCAGCTACTTCCAAAAGACCATCGCTCGCGCCGAAGAAGATCATGCAGGTGCCGTGATTGTCGAACTCGACACTCCGGGTGGCCTCCTGACCAGCGTACGCGACATGACCCAGGCGATGGACCGATCCACGGTGCCGGTCATTATTTACGTTTCGCCCGCAGGGGCTTCAGCGACTTCGGCCGGAGCGCTTCTTATGCTCGGTTCACACGTCGCCGCGATGGCGTCCGGGACCAATATCGGAGCCGCACACCCGGTGGGAGCGCAGGGAGAGGAAATCAAAGGAGCCATGGGCGAAAAAGCGACGAACGATACGGCCGCGTTCGCGCGCGGAATGGCTGAGCTGAAAGGACGAAACGCAGAGCTCGCGAACGAAATCGTATCGAAAAGCAAAAGTTTGACGGCCGAAGAAGCGCTAAAACAGCGGGTCATCGAGATCGTCGCGAATTCACGGGCTGATCTTTTCAAAAAGCTGGACCGGTACCAAATTAAAATCAAAGGTGAGACCCGAAGCCTCCGAACCGAAGGAGTCGAGGTGAAGACCGCCGAAATGACCCCCGGTCAGACACTTCTCCATTACCTCGCGAATCCCAACATTGCAGGGCTCCTCATGACCCTCGGGATTCTCCTTATCTATGTCGAGCTTTCGGCTCCTGGAATGTCGATTCCCGGGGTTCTGGGCGGCATCTGCATCCTCGTCGCCCTGATGTCTTTCGAACTGCTTCCCATCCGAGCGGGCGGGTTGGTGCTCCTTATAGCTGGAGCCCTCATGCTGCTTGCCGAGCCCTTCGTCACTTCACACGGCGCGCTCGCGGTAGGCGGCATCATTTCGTTCGTCCTTGGGCTTGTCTGGGTGATCGACCCCAGCCGGACTTCGCTTCAGATCAGCAGTTCCGTCTGGATCCCCGCAGGGATCGCGCTCGGAATGATTGTTGTCTCGATCGGCTATTTTGCCTCGCGAATCAAGACACTTTCCCGGCGAACTCTGGCCGAAATGGGAGGCGGCGCCGTTTCAGGTCTTTCCGGCTACCACGGCACTGTCGAAAGTGTTGAGCCCGATGGAAAGCACGGCAAAGCCACTTTCAGAGGCGAGCTTTGGAATTTCGAAAGCGAAAGCCCGGTGAAACCCGGCGATGCTGTTGAAGCGATCCGGGCGGCAGGGATGACGATCCGGGTACGGCGAAGATCCGAACTCAGTTGAACTTTACCAACTCTCATCCCGAATCTGCCGAATCGCCTCGTTCACCAGTTCCGGAAACCGCGCCTCGAGGGTCTTCGAAAGCACCATCTGCGGAGCGACGATCTCGGGCTCGATTCCCATGACGCGGATTTTCGGGATATGCTGACCGAGGCTCCGGGCAAGATTCAGGATCTGGAGCATATCACCTTCGTGAGTCGTCGGACTGACCCCCTCTGACCCGCTCAGCTTCTTCACGCTTTCGACGTCTTCGGGCGCGAAAAAAATCGTTTCACCCGGAGCGCGCCCCGTAGGGACGCAGTCCACCCACAGCATCTTCTCAACGTCCTCATTCAGATAACTGAGAAGATCGAGCCCGTGGTTCCCGATCTCGATCACGTCGAAATCAGAATTGAGCTTCGCCTGGGCGATATGCTCCGCGATCCTTAAACCGATGCCATCATCTCCCATCGAGTAGTTGCCTATCCCGACGAGATAGCGACTCTTCATTTTTTGAACTGAACGTCCAAGTAATGGGTCGAACACGAAATGCAGGGGTCGTACGCGCGAACCAGCATTTCGAGGTGAAGTTCCATTTCCTTTTCGGAGCGCCCGTCGGCAAGCATCTTCGGAACCAACGCCTCGAAGTCACGCTGAATATTCGCGTGATTCTGGTTCGTCGGAATAATGCAGTCGCCACCCGTGCAGATCCCGTCCTTGTCATAGCTATAGTGATGGAACAGGATTCCGCGCGGCACCTCCGTCAGACCGGAGCCCGTGCCGAACTTCGTCGGAGCGACCAGCTTCTCTTCCTTGATCCCGTCGCGCAGCAATTCGTCGATCAGCCGGACACCTTCGTAAGCGCTGTGAACGGCTTCGACCACTTGGGCAACCGAGTTCAGATACGGGTTGTAGCACGGAGCCTTGAGTCCGAGCTTTTCAGCAAGGGCCCTGGCTTCCGGGCGGAGCTGGCGATGGTTATTGTTGAACCTCGCAAGAGCACCGACCATGT
>Ga0208958_1000689_pt1 | contig 39357 bp, 48 predicted proteins | sample RifOxyB1_FD_184032 | JGI IMG/M metagenome (GOLD analysis project Ga0208958, IMG submission 184032) | Soil microbial communities from Rifle, Colorado - Rifle Oxygen_injection B1 (SPAdes) | ecosystem: Environmental > Terrestrial > Deep subsurface > Rock core/Sediment | place: Rifle, Colorado...
GACAATTTTTATTGTTTCTTCTTCATTTAATCCTAATTCTTTTAATCTTTTTTTATTTAAAACAAATTCTACTTGTAATTTTAATAGATTTATTGAAATCTCACTTACAATTTCATGAACTCTAATTTCTTTAATTTGAGCAATAATTTTTTCTAAATATTTTTCATCTTTATTATAAGGTTTATTTAAAAAAACTGTCATTAATGGAGTACTAGGTTCTTTTCTAGCGTCGAAAATTTCGATAAGTCTTGGTAAACCTAAAGTAACGTTTACTTCAGCAACTCCTGCGAAGTGGAATGTTCTTAAAGTCATCTGTGTACCTGGTTCTCCGAATGATTCTGCTGTAATAATACCAATTGCTTCCCCTGATTGAATTTTAGCATAATTGTATTTTTCAAGTAATTTATTAAATACTTTTTCAATTTGTGCTTTAGTTAATTTTCTATCCTTTGACTCATCAATTACTTCTTGAATTAATGGTGCGGGGATTTTTCCTTCGTATTGTTTTGCAATTTCTTCTATCATTTTTTCTTTGTGACTTCATCAATTATTTTTTTTACATCAATAGTTCCATTTTCACTTCTTGAAACATCAATTTTATCTTCTCCATAGGAGAATTGAACTATTGTTTTACTTGCGTCTCTGACTGTACCATCGTATTCAACTTTCAAATCTTGAAGTGCGTTAGCAAGTCTTCTGTATAAGTATCCTGACTTTGGAGTTCTTAAAGCTGTATCCATTAATGAGTCCCTACCAGTCATTGCGTGAAAAAAGAATTCAACTGGATTTAAACCATTTTTGTAACAGTGTCTTACGAATCCACGAGATTCTGGGCTTTTATCATGCTCTTTGAATAATGATAAAGTTCTATTTTTGTAACCCCTTTCTATTCTTTTTCCTCTTAATGCTTGTTGACCTACAAGTACACTTGTTTGAGCCAAGTTTGTAATATTACCTTTACCTGCACGAGACATAATAATTGCATTATTTGTTAAAGAAACAGATTTACTAATCATTTTTCCAATAGAGTTTCTTGTTTCGTTTAATTTCTTCATAACCATTAACTCTAAAGTTTCTTCTATTGTTTTTCCAGAGAAATTTTTCAATCTTCCAGAATTATAATCATCAATAATTTCATTAACTGATTTTATTGCATTTGAAGTAATTTCTTTAGATTTATCTCGAACATCTTCTGGAATATCTGCATCTGAAGTTGTGATTGTAAATCCTCTCATCATTAAAAATGCAATTCCTAATTTGAAAATCTTTCCGAATAAATCAACACATTTAGTTTCAGAATAACTTCTATGAATATCTCTTAATAAAGTTCCGTTACCTTCTCCAATTGTTTTTGGATCTATTTGGCCTGTTTTTAATTGACCATTTTCAATAATAACTTTATCATAAATAAAATCTAAATCATCAGGTAATAATGCTGAAAAAACTTCTTTTCCAGTAACATTCTTTTTGAATTTTTTTAATTTTTCAGTATCTATTACACCAATTGATAAAAGTAAGGTTATAGCATCTTCTTTTGAAAGAACCATATTATCATCAGTTAATAAATAATTTCCTGTAACAGCATCTTCAATACATCCAATTATATTTAGACCATGTTTTGGACTCATAATTTGAGTTTCAACTTCCATTAAAATTTCTGCTTCAGCTCTTGCTTCTTCAGTTTGTGGAATATGCAAGTTCATTTCATCTCCATCAAAGTCTGCGTTGTAAGGGTTACAAACTGCTGGATTTAATCTAAATGATTTTCCTGGAAGAATTTTAAGCTTATGACACATGATGGACATTCTGTGCAGAGAAGGTTGTCTGTTAAATATAGAAACATCTCCATCCATCAAATGACGTTCAACAATGTGACCTGGAATTAATTCTTCTAAAATTACTTCTTGAGTTTCTGCTGAAATTTTTTTCTTTTTACTTCCATCTAAAACATAATTAGCACCAGGATAAACTTTTGGACCATTTTTAATAAATGTTTTTAACCATTCAAGATTCCATTCAGTTACTCTTTCAGGCACTGTTAATTCCATAGCAATTGCATAAGGAACTCCAACTTCGTTTAGTTCTAATTTTGGATCTGGTGAGATAACTGTACGAGCAGCATAGTTTACTCTTTTACCAGCTAAATTGTGTCTGAATCTTCCTTCTTTACTTTTGATTCTTTCTGTAATTGTTTTTAATGGTTGACCAGATCTATGTCTTGCTGGTGGAACTTGTGCAACTTCATTATTGAAAAAAGTTGTAACATGATACTGTAATAAATCCCACAAATCCTCGACGATAATTTCTGGAGCTCCAGCGTTAATGTTTTCGAATAATCTTTGATTTATTCTAACAATATCACTTAATTTGTGTGTTAAATCATCCTCTGCTCTTTCTCCAGATTCAAGAGTAATTGAAGGTCTCATTGTTACTGGTGGAATAGGGAATATTGTTAATACCATCCATTCAGGACGAGCAAATTGTGGATTGACACCAATTAACATACAATCAGAATCAGAAATTTTTTCGAATCTTTCTAAAATTTCTATAGGAGTAACTCTTGTAGTATCTTCAAAAAATGTACTTGGTTTTTCAAATTTAATAGGTGTAATTTTTGCTTTACAATGAGGACATTTTTTAGTTGCTTTTGCAGAAGTTCTAATTAATTTGTTTATTTTTGGGATTAATTCATCTTTACCAGTTTCAATTAATTTGTCAATTCTTGCTTTATTTTTTATAATTTCTTCTTCTTCAATTAATAATCTACCACATTCACCACAAGTGGTTTGTAAAAATATTAAAATTGCTTTAACATAACTGATATGCAAAACAGGTCTTCCTAATTCTATATAACCAAAGTGACCAGGACATTCTTTTAATTTCCCTGCACAAGTTCTACATCTCAAACCTGGATCAATTACTCCTAATCGAGTATCCATTAATCCACCCTCTACTGGATAACCTTCTTTATCATAAAGTTCCGGAGTAACTACTTTAACATGTGCTGTCTTTTTAATTTGCTGTGGTGAAAGTAAACTAAAGCTAATACTTCCAACTTTTTTGTGTATGTTTTCCATTTTTAGTACTTACTCTTTAAATTTAATTTAGGGTATATATTCAATGATCTTAATTCATCTAATAATAATTTGAATGCATAACTCATTTCGACTGCATTTACTTCTGCATTAACTCCACATTTAGGACAGGATGCTCTTTTCTTTATCCAATCAAAGATTGCAACTGTACCACAATTTTCACAAATGTGGATGATTGTTTTATCTGAATCGAATCTTTCTTTTAGTAATAATGATGCACCATGAGCTACTAAACAATCTTTCTCCATCTCTCCTAATCTTAAACCTCCTCCAGAACTTCTTCCTTCGATAGGTTGTCTTGTTAATAATTGGATTTTACCTGAAGCTCTTGCATGCATTTTATTTGCAACCATATGTTTTAGTTTTAAGTAGTACATATTACCTATGTAAATCATTGCTGGCATTTCTTCTCCAGTAATTCCGTTATACATTCTTTCTGTTCCATTTTCTCTGAAACCTAATGATAATAATTCTAATCTTAGATCTTTTTCTGCTTCTGCAGAGAATGTTGTACCATCGATATATCTTCCACCAAGAGCACCAACCTTACCACCGATTACTTCAATTAAGTGTGAAACAGTCATCCTTGATGGGATTGAGTGAGGTGAAAAAATTAAATCTGGAACAATTCCTGATGCTGTAAATGGTAAATCTGCTTGAGGCATAATTCTACCAATAACTCCTTTTTGACCATATCTTGAAGCAAACTTATCTCCGGGTTCAGGGATTCTCATATCTCTTAATCTAATCTGAATTAATTTATTACCTTCACCATTTTCAGTTATAATAACCATATCAACAACACCACACTCACCATGTTTAATTGTAACTGAACTTTCTCTTCTAGTGTTTGCAGCTATACTGAATTCTTCCATTTCACCTAAGAATCTTGGAGGAGAAGTTTTTCCAATGATAACATTATCTTCTTTTAATCTTGCTTCTGGGAAAACTATTCCATCATCGTCTAGGAATTTGTAATCTTCTTCTGAACGATAAGCTTTAACTTCTTTATCTGGAATGCCTATTTCATCAATTAAACCACCTTGATATCTTAATTCATCTGCATTGTATGGTCTAAAATAGAATGATCTACCAAATCCTCTTTGAACTGAACCTTCATTAACAATCAATCCATCCTCAATATTATAACCATCATAACTTAGCAAAGCAATGGTAATATTTTGTCCACAAGGATGTTTATCATATTTTGAAAGTTCGTGCATGAATGTTTTTACAATAGGTCTTTGAGGATATTGAAGTATACTAATATCAGTATCCATCCTCAATAAATAATTACTTGCATACAAACCTAAAGCTTGTTTTTGAGTTTTAGATCCTCTGTTAAGTCTGGAACTTTGTCCAAAATTTGCATAAGGAACTAAAGAAGTTGTTAATCCTAAAATTGCAATTGGATCAATTTCTAAATGAGTATGTTCTTTTGTCAAATCTCTTTCTGTTAAAGCAATTAATGTATTTTCTTCTTCATTAGCATCTAAATATTCTATGACTCCTTGTTCAATTAAATCTTGCCATCTTAAATCTTTAGATTGTAATTTTTTAATATGATCTTCAGTTAATAGAGGTTTTCCATTTTCTATGACTATTAAAGGCCTTCTTACTCTACCTGTAGCTGTGTGAATATTAATTTCATCAAATTCAGAATCGTAGCTTGCATTTACAATTGTACTAATTTTTTGTTTTCTTCTTTCTTCAATAAAGGATCTTAAAAATTCTTTTGGATTATCAATTGTACCAATAAATTTCTCATCTAAGAATACATTTGTTGTCATTTTATTAATTTCACTCCCAAATTTTCTAATGTTTTTTTAAGTTTGTCTTCAGGAACATCTTCTTGTGTAATTTGACAAAGCATGGCTAAGTTTTTTCTTAATCCAATAGGAGTTCCTTCAGGAGTTTCAATTGGACAAAGTCTTCCCCAATGTGTACAATGAATTTCTCTTGCTTCAAAATTTTCTTGTGTTGCAGAAAGTAATGAAACTACTCTACCTAAGTGAGACATTGAATCTAAGAAATTAATTCTGGCAATATTTTGACTAATTCCTCTTCTACCACCAACCCAAGAACCAGTTGCAATAGCACTCTTAATTCTAGAAGTTAATAATTTATCTCTAATAATAATTTTTACTGATTGGAATTTTCCCCTCTTAACTAATCTTTGAAAATTATATAAAATATCATTAACTAAAACTCTCATGTTTACCTTGAACAAATCTGCAATCAAATCTCCAGGTAATTTTAATTTTTTATTTTTGTAATGATCTTTGTCAGTGTTTGTTTTTTTATCGATAGATATTTGTAAGAATTTTTTGATTAATTTACATAAGTGATATGCTTTATAGATTCTATCTTTTGGAGCAATACCTACATGAGGTAATAAATAATGATCTAATTGTTCATTAGTTTTTTCAATTTTAATTTCTTTAGGTTGTGTTAAACCAATTTTTTTTGCAATGCATTCAATCGCATCGTCAGTATTTTTTATATCTGCAGAATTATACAAATTAATGTAAACATCATCATATTCTTTTTCATCACAGATAGCGTCCATAATATCTTGATCTTTGGTCATACCTAATGCTTTGATTACTGCAATTAAAGGAATTCTTTTGAATTTTGTAAATGATAAATAGAAAATACCATCTTTCATTTGTTCAATTGCATGAGGGATACTATATGGGCCTCTTTGTGAAAATATTTTTGCAGTATATTTACTTGGGCCTACTTTTGAATGTTGGAAGAAAACTTTATTTGGGAATAAATCCTCAACAGTAATTATTACTCTTTCATTTCCATTGATTATAAAATAGCCCCCAGGATCAGTAGGATCTTCACCATGTTCAATTAATTCATCTTCAGTCATTTTATTCAAATGGCAGTATTTTGATCTTAACATAATTGGAATTTTTCCTATTTGAGAAACAAAAGATTCTCTTTGGACACCTTCAATATAAACTGAAACTTCTAAATATATTGGGGCTGCATAAGTTAATTTTCTTAATCTTGATTCAATAGGATAAATATTTCTTTTTGAACCATCAGCTTCAGTAATTTGAGGTTTTTCAATCCAAATTTTATTGAATTTAATTGTGAATTCTTGAACATCTGTAGGAAGTATTGTAGGGACTATGTCTCCTATTTCATCAATAGTTTTTTGTAATTCAACGTCGATAAATCTGTTAAAAGAAGCAATACTAGATTCAATGAATGAATGGTCCTCAAAATATTTTTTTATTAAAATATGTTCTTGTTTAACCATTGATAACCACCCTATAGAATTTTGTTTTACCTGCTGTTGGGCTATCTCTTTCTATTTCAATAATTTCACCAGGTTCTATATTCAAATGTTTAATTGCAGCGTCAGTTTTTAGAATTTTTGGTAATTGAGACGAAATAATATTTAGATTAGATAATATCTTTTCAGCTTCCTCTTGCGATAACTTTGTATGTTTTGGAACTAAGACATGTTGCGTAATATCTATATTTTTATCCATTTTCTAATACTTTTTTACTCCCCAACTTCCTCTTTTGCAATTGTGATGAGCCGGACGGGATTTGAACCCGCGACCACCTGATTTCTCTCTTGTTTGATAAAAGTTTCACCATATTTCAGGTGCTCTACCAAACTGAGCCACCGGCCCTTACTACGCCCTGACCGGGATTCGAACCCGGGTCGTGGCCTCGACAGGGCCACATGATAGGCCGAACTACACTATCAGGGCACTTGTGACTGTGCTTCTTCCTTCGATAGTGCTGACTATGTTTTCAAGCATTAAATTAATTGAAATAATAAATTTTTCAAATGTGATTAGGAAGAAGGACGCAGTCATAGAGGTCACAGAAAAATCCGGAATTTATAAAGCTTTTGATTAAATAGCAATTATTGTAGAATAAATTATACAATTTGGTTTATTCTATGCTAATTATTTCACCATCTTTTAATACATGAACTGTTTTATTTCTAACATAACCCATTTCTTCAGCAAGATCTGCTAAGGGTGTTAATTTTGTAACATCTCCTTGTGCTGGGATTATATGTTTGGGTTTTAGTAAATTGATTAAATCGTGGTGGTCTTCTCTAGCTAAATGGCCTGAGGTATGAATATCTTTGAATAAACGAACACCTTTTTGTTTTAATTTTGCTTCTAATGCAACTCGATTTGCAATATTGATTGGTGCAGGAATAACCTTACAAGAAAATATTACTTGATCTCGTGGTGAAAATTCATAGGGTAAATCTTTTGTTGCTAATCTTTGTAGTATAGATCTTGGTTCACCTTGATGACCTGTACAGATAATTAAATATTTAGAAGGATTTTTTTGTATTTCAAAAAGTTTCTTTTTTATTTGGTCCGCATATTTTGTTATGAATGCATCTTTCCTGAAATTTACTAAACCTATATTTTCTGCAGCAGTAATATAACGGTCCATAGAACGACCCATAATTATTATTTTTCTGTTAAGTTTTTTTGCAAATTCAATTGTAGATTTAATTCTAGCAATATGTGAAGCGAAAGTTGTAACAATAATTAAATTATCTTTATTTTCTGTGCTTAACATTACATCTTTAAGCATTTCTTTTGCAATTAATTCGGAAGGAGTTTTCATTTCTTCATGAGCATAAAGTGCATCACAAACAAGTAAAATTACTCCCTTCTCACCTAATTCTTTAAGATATTTATAGTCTGTTTTTGGGCCTATAATTGGACTATTATCAAATTTAAAATCGTTACCATAAATAACTAGACCTAAAGGTGTATGAAGAATTCCTAAATTTGCCATAGGAGTTGAATGTGGCATAGGCATAAATTCTAAAGTTAGATTATTAGTTAGCTTTACATCATCATTACCATTTAAAACTTTTAATTTATTTTTTAGTTTTATTCCTTCATCTTTTAGAATACTTTTTAGAACTTCAATTGTGTAAGCAGAACCATAAATTGGACAATTAAATTCATCTGCCATATATGGGATTCCACCAATGTGATCTAAATGACAATGACATAAAACGATTGCTTTAACTAAAGGCTTCCACTCATTGATTACATGATCATTAGGAATTACTCTTAAATTAATTAATTCGTCCCTGGTTAAATTAGTTTTAACTGTTTCTTCATCTTGTAAACGAATAACTTCAGGCAAATAAAAACCCATATCAAAAATAACAACTTCATTTCCTACTTTAACTGCGCACATGTTCATTCCAATCTCAGAATAACCACCAATTGCACAAAATTCCATTTCCATTTTATTTTGATATTGAATAGAAGTTTAAATATTTATCTTAAAGTCTATTTTTGTAATTTTCTTAATTGTATTTGAAGGGATTTCTAGAACATATTTAGCTTTAAACTTAGGTATATGGTGTTGGAAGGGTTTCATGGTTTTGATTTCTAGGATATTTTTATGTTTATCTAACCAGATTACATCAATGGAATTAAGCATGAAAAAAGTGTGGATACTTGTTTCTATTTTAGATTCTCTTCTTGAAACTAATAAAGCTGATTTTTTGTATGTGAATAATAACCCTAAAGATCTAGTTAGGATGTTATTGCATAGTTTTGCTTGAATAATCTGATTATTTATTGTTATTGGAATAAGCATGAATATGATTAGAAGTTTTGATTAATAAAGATTGAGTTCAGAAGTCTTTAAAAAGTTAGAATCTTAATATGAAAATATGACTGTAAAACAATTGAGATTAAGTTTAGAAAGAGTTAGTGATATTCTTAGTAATAAGAGTACTTCTAAATTTGTTAAAACTGAAGATCAATTAAGAATTCCTTTGAAAACAATTGATGATTTAATTTGGAAGATTGCTTTTGACATTGATGATAAAGAACTTCGTTTAGAATTGATTACTTTATTTGATAGGATGAAAAAAGAGAATGAAAAAGTTAAATATATTCGTGAAATGATAAATGTTGTTAAAGAGGTTAAAGAAAAAAATATAAAATTTTCATTATCTAAAATACCTGGAGATGTTAAGAATGATGTGCTTGCGGATTTATTTGAATTAGAGAAATGTTATGATGCGGGATGTTATAGGAGTTGTATAATTCTCTGTGGTAGATTATTAGAAGTAGGATTACATAGGAAATATTTTGAAGCAACTGGGAATGATTTACTTGAAAAAAGTCCTGGAATAGGGTTGGGAAATTTAATTGCTAAGTTGAATGAGAAAAATATTTTAGTTGATCCAGGTGTTATGCAACAAGTCCATTTAGTAAATAATGTTAGAATATTTTCTGTGCATAAAAAGAAAGAAACTTTTATTACATCTAAAAATCAGACTTCTGCCATAATTCTTTTTACCTTAGACACTTTAGAGAAACTTTTTTAAGGCTTAATAGTATGGGATAGTTATGCCTGCTGCTGTAACTCATGTAATTGTTGCAATTGTGATTGTAGATTTGTTTAGAAAATATGTTTTGAAAAAAAAGAATTTCCCGTTATATTTAATTTTGATTGTAGGTATTGCAGGGTTGTTACCAGATTTAGATATTTTATTTTATTGGATATTTAATCTCATTACTAGCGTTCAAATTTCTGAAGTGCATAGATTATTTTCACACACCCTACTAATCCCATTTATTGCTTTTGTTATTGCAGTTGGTGTTTGGACTTTTTGGACGAAGTTTGCACATATATTATTTGCTTTTAGTGCTGGTTATACTATCCATTTAGTTTTAGATTCAACATTATCTGGGAAATTAGCTTTGCTTTATCCATTAACTACTATGCAATATGGATTGAATCTGATTCCAGGATCAATACTTTCTGGAACTTTTTATTTGGGGTTGGATGCGATAATTTTAATCTCTTGGTTAGTCTATGAATATTTTGCTAAGAATATTAAAGATTATGTTTAGATTGAGCAATCACCAGGAAGAATTTGGACGATATCATCGAGGGGATATTTAAGGTTATACTTTTCCATTATTTTTTTCTGAATTAATTTTGCAGTATCAGTTCGTTTACCTTCTTGTTTTAATTCAAAATCTTTTTTTACTGGGGAACATTCTAAATAATTATCTTTGTTTACACCAATGTAAAGTTTGATAACAGGAGTTTGATATTCTCTTTTTCCATAGATCATAAATGCACCCTTAGGTAAAGTTAAATCTTTCTTTACTTGATCTTTTGAAATATGATATACCTCTGCAGTTCTTAAACCTTGATTCCATGCACGTGAAAATGATGCTGTTGCGATTGATGCTTCTTCAATAGTTTGTTTTGAAATAGTTTTTCCTTCGGCTTTTATTACAAAAAAAGGAGAACCAACTAAATCGGTATGAAAAACTAAATCTCCTTCATCAATATGTTTTTTTATAATTATTTCGTTTGTTGTTGCATCTCTACCACCTATACAAAGAAAACCTTCTGAAGAAATAAACCAATGAAATTTCATGTACCATTTTTTTTCTGAAGGTTCAATATATTTATGTGGATTATGCCTTTTAATTTCTTTATTTTCAATCTCTTTAATTTTCTTTTTGGAAATTTCTATAGCTTTCTTTAATCCTTCTAATTTTAATTTTGCTTTTTTAGATTTTTCAAAATAAATATTTGCATTATCTTCTAATGATTTAGTTGTATCTAAACTTAATTGCATAGAATTAATAATCTTCAAAACGTTTAAATAACTTTTGAACTTAGGAGCCATTTAGTAATCAAAATAACTGATTTTGTAATGAGAAAACTATATAATAAGGATATATATTTTTTAGATTATGTTCAGTAAAGAAGTAAAACAAGAATTGATTAAGCAGCAATATCGCATAGTTGGAAATCATTCAGTTGTAAAAATTTGTGGTTGGACAAAAAAAAGTGTTAAGGGTGAGGGAAGTTGTTACAAACAAAAATTCTATGGAATACAAGCTCATCAATGTATGCAAATGTCTACTTGTTTATCTTGTGCTAATAGGTGTGTATTTTGTTGGAGAGGGTACAAAGCACCGGTTTCAGAAGAATGGCAAGGAGAAATTGATGATCCTATTGAAATTATAGAAGGGTCATTAAAACAACAAAAAGGATTATTAAATGGATTTGGTGGTTTTAAAAAAATTGATAAAAAATTATTTAATGAATGTATGCAAGTTAAACATGCAGCTTTATCATTAACAGGAGAACCAATACTTTATCCGAGAATAAATGAATTAATTGATGAATTACATAAAAGAAAAATTTCTACTTTCTTAGTTACAAATGCTCAATATCCTGAACAAATAAAAAATTTAGCTAAAGTCACCCAATTATATTTGAGCTTGGATGCTCCGAATAAAGAATTATTGAAAGAAATTGATTTACCTTTATTTTTAAATTATTGGGAAAGATTAGAAAAAAGTTTAGAATATTTATCTAAAAGAAAAGAAAAAACATGTATCAGACTTTCAATGATTAAAAGTATGAATATGTGTAATCCGGAAGAATATGCTGAATTGATAAAAAAAGGAGATCCCGATTTTATTGAATGCAAGGGGTATATGTTTGTTGGGAGTTCAAGACAAAGATTAACTTTAGAAAATATGCCTTTTCATGAGGATGTTGTTGATTTTAGTAATGAATTAATTAAATATCTACCTGATTATGAAGTTATTTCAGAGCATATTAGTTCTAGAGCTGTATTAATTGCAAGAAAAATATTTAATCGAAATGGAAAATGGTTTATTGGTATTAATTTCGAAAAATTCTTTGCTGGAGAAGAAGATTATTCTAAAGAAATAAAGGAGGTTGGATTGAGTGGAATTAAGACTCGAGACAAAATTAATGCAAAGTTTAACCCCGAATTATGAATTTGATGATGTAACAAAAATTGATGAAAAAATATTTTTTAATAAAGAATTGATTATTTTTGATATTGATAATACTTTGTTTTATCCAGAAACTACTGAAATTAAAGATAATATTAAAGAATGGTTTTTGAAGATTAATAAAAAATATAGATGTATTTGTTTTTCTAATAGTTTCACTATAGAAAAAAGAAGTAAGGAGATTATTCAAAAATTAAATTGTGAACTATTTTTGAGTAGACATAAAAAACCGTCAAAACAATTATTTAATGAGATTTTAGAAAAATATAATGTGGTTGCTGATAAGATAATTATTATTGGGGATTTGAGGATTACAGATATATTCTTTGGTAATAGGTGTGGAGCAATTACGATTTTAGTAAAACCATTTGGAAAAGAATCTAGAAAAATAAGATTTTTTAGATTTTTAGAAAATTTAATAATAAAATTAATTTAATCTTTTTTCAACAGCAGCCCAGTTAATATTCTTGAAAAAGGCTTCTATATAATCTACTTTTTTTAAGCCATAATCAATCATATAAGCATGTTCAAAAACATCCATTACCAAAATAATTTCACAATTTGATAACAAGCCGACATCATGTTCATTAACCCATATATTAAACAAATTATGTTTTTCTTTATCATAGACTAAAAGAATCCAACCAATACCTCGCATTGAACCGAGGGATTTAAAATGTTTTTCCCAATTTTCAAAAGAACCGAATGAATCTTTAAGCATTTTAGATGCTTTTGAATTGGGTTTTAAATTACTTATTCCTAAATTAGAGAAATATAATTCATGTAAACGCATTCCATTAAATTCCCAAGCAAATCTTCTAGATAACTCTGCGAATTCTGGAGTTGAATTTTTATTTTCTAAAATAAGAGTATTTATTATTTCAAGAAGTTTGTTTGTATTAGTAACATAACCCTGATATAGAGTTAAGTGATTTTTTAATAATTGTTCAGAAAAATCAGGAATTTTCAATTCAAAACTTTTTGCTTCGAATTTCATTCTATATGGATACAAGTTACAGGGCATACATCAACTGCCTCTTTTGCATCGGTAATTAGATCTGTTTCAGTAATAAATGCATCTTTGCCTTTCCATTTGATTTTATGAGAATTCTTAAGATGTGCTTTAGTTTCTCTCATTTCAAATAACTTTGGAGATGTTGATTCACATGCACCACAGCCAATACATTCGTCTTGAACTTGTATTACTTTTATTTTCGTCATAATTGGTTTTGGGAATTAATGATTTAAATAACTTTTGGATGTAATGTCTAAAAGTGTATAATTTATAAAATAACTACTATAAGAGCAAAAAGCTTTTTAAGTAAAAATGGGACTAGTTTTAGATGCAAGTGAATTTGAATTTTGATACTGAAAAAGAAAATGTTGAAAATTTAAAAAAACTTGTTGAAGCGTTACAACAATTAATTGCTTCTAGGGAAGGAAAACAATTTCAATCAACACCAACTGTGACAATTCAAACACAAACACCACCTCAAAATGTGCCTGATAGGACTGGTGGGGGATGTAGAGTTATTCCTTATGAGGATATGACTGGAAAAATGGCAAATATATTCTCCGGTAGAAGAATTTAAGATTTATTTTTTATTAAAGAAGAAATTACTTTGAAATCCTCTAACATTTGATTAAAAAGTTCTGGATTTCTGCCGGAATATAAATAATTTGCAGGATGAATTACAGGAACCACTGAAATTTGATTATATTTGAAAATTTTACCATGTATTGAAGTTACGCCAGTTTTGTTTATGATACGATCAGTAGCAAAATTTCCTATTGTAACAATAACTTCTGGTTGCATAATTGAAATTAGTAAATCTAATCTTTGACGACAATTTTCTACTTCATCTTTGTTAGGGTTTCGATTTTTTTCTGGACGACAAAGAATTGTGTTTGTTACAAAAATATCTTCTCTAGTTAAACCAACCCCATTTAGAAGTTGTGAAAGAATTTGTCCAGACATGCCACAAAAAGGAATTCCTTGTTTGTCTTCGTTAGCACCCGGAGCCTCACCAATAAACAAAATTTTGGACTTAGGATTTCCTGAACCAAAAACAACTTGACTTCTAGATTTGATTAATTCTGGACAATTTTGACATAGAGAATATTCTTGTTTTAATTCTTCAAAATCCATTATTTTATTAATTATTCTGGGATTTATATAATTTAGTAAGGTTTATTAATTTGAATTTAAAAAATATTTTTATGAGATATTTAGAAGGAAATGAAATAGTTATAGCTAATTCTTCTTTTTTATTATGTAAACAAGAAGCTATTAAATCTCCATGTTTAAGAGCAAAATCTGGAAGTGTTATTGTTAAAAGTGGTGTACTTATTGGAAGAGGATTTAATGGACCACCTAATGGGATAACATTAGAAAGATGTCTTAAGGATGAACTTCCCAAGGATTTTAAATCGGATAATACTTGCTGTGTACATGCAGAACAAAGGGCAATTATTAATGCTTTAAGAAATAATCCTTTAGATTTATTAGGATCAAGATTATATTTTTTGAGATTAGATTTAGATAATCAGATGCAATTTGCTGGTAAGCCTTATTGTACAATTTGTTCGAAATTAGCATTAGATGTTGGGATTAAAGAATTTGTTTTATGGCATAAAGATGGAATTGCAGTATATGATACTCAAGAATATAATGAATTATCTTTTGCTTTCAGAAGATAATCGTTTATCTTTTTTTTCTCTTTTTAAGAAAATACCTCTGTCCAATTTTGGTTTAATAACCTGTTCTGTTTTTGTGAAATCACCAATTATTTTTCCATAACCTAAATTCTCATCATATTCATTTTGGATTAATTTAAGAAAACCAATAGTTTTTTCGCCCTCAACACGAAGAATATGTCTGGAACGTAAGGATTTACCATATAAAAAATCCATTTCACCAATATCCTTAACAAAAACTTTTTCATTTGAATATTTAGATAACCAGTCTAATAAACCAAATGCAGGAACAAATTGGTCATTAATATCTTCTCCAAGATAAAGGCCAAAGAATTGTTCTTTTTGTTCTAAACGGCATTTATCTAACTCTGGGCTTGCTAGAAAATATTTGTTGTTTAATTTATAAAATTTAATTTCTTTATTTGTAAATTTAGAAACAAAATCTAACATTTTCTTAACCTCGCTATAAAGAAACCAATTGTATTTGTTTTGTAAGGCCAAAGTCTTTTACAATATTTTAGGGTTGGATCTAATTTCTTACCAAAAATTTTTGTTAAACCATCATCACCAGTACAATCAATTTTTTCTAATTTTACGGGGAAATTATCTAAAGCAAATTGGATTACAAATTCATCTTCTTCAGGTTCTAAAGAACAAGTTGAGTAAACCAAAACACCATTTTTATTCAATAATGAAATTGCTTTGGAGATTAATTCCATTTGTAAATAACTGCGCTCTTGGATTCTTTTTAAATTATTTTTTTTCAACCAATCATCTTCTAGAATATAATTTCCTGAACAGGGTGCATCTAGTAAGATATAATCAAAAGTTTTGTTTATTTCTCTAGAATCTAATAAATATGCTATGCAATTATCAATACCTAAACGTTCTAAATTGTTTTCTATTGCTTTGAAACGATCTTTGTTGCTATCTACTGCTATCACAGGAACTTTTTCACACAATTGGGTTGTTTTTGAACCTGGTGCTGCACACATATCTAAGGTTAATGATTTGGGATTAAGAACTTCAGCAGGAATTTGAGAAGCAGCATCTTGGATGTAAAATAAGCCCATTAAATATTCTGGAGAGCTTACAAGATTAAATTTTGATTTGACATAAAAAGCATTTTTTAAGAATGGAACTTTATCTAATTCTACATGTTTCTTTTCCAAACGTTCTTTTAATTTTTCAACAGATATTTTTTTAGTGTTTACTCTAATACATCGTCTTGGTTTGATGAATTTTACTTCACCACCCATTTCTTTATATCTGTCTGTTAAATAACTCATTTGATTTCCATAATTAAAGTCTTATTTTCTATTTTAATAGTTTTAGGTATACTCTTTCGATCTTTTTTGAAAGTATCAAAGAGTTCTTTTAGTTCCATATAATTATTATAAATATATTCACCTTTGTAACGATTTTCAGATATTGAAAGTTCTATTTCTTGATATTGGGATTCTTGATCTTTTAATATTTCTTGATATTTTTTTAGTTTTGGATCTTCTTTTGCTTCTTCTACCTGTTCAGTAAGAAATTGTGAGTAATACAAATCTAAAGCTTCATTATAACTAGACAAATTCTTACCTTCATCAATTGAATGAATTTTAATAGGAACAGGATTATTAGGTAAAAGACTTGGATTTGATTTTTCTGTGTATAATTTTTGAAGTTCATCATATAAAGTTTTTATTTCTTTATCAGAAGTGCTTTTTTTATCCTTAGCAATATTTGAACGGAAACAAAGTTCTTCAGCATACATTCCACCAAGATTTAATGTCATTGCTAAAGTTTTTACAATTGATTCTTTGTTACTAGATTTGATTAATTCTTTAAATTCTTCAAGATTAGAAAAGGATTTTTTTGCTGGAGGGTATTCATATTTAACTTTGGTTTTAATGGAACGATCTTTCCAAGATTGAAAATGTAATGCTGAGAGAATATTATACTCATTATCACAAATAATTATATTTCCCTTAGAGAAAAATTCGGTAATAATAATAAATTTTGAATCTTTGAATTCGAAATTAAGTTCTACAATTCTTTCATTATTCTTCTGTTCAATAGATTTTAATCTAGTATTAAGTAAACGTTTTCTTAAGTATTTACAAAAGTTCAATTGTTCTTGTGGTGAAGGAGATTTCTTTGATGCGATATATAAGCATGTTCCTGGGACAATACGAAGAAGTTTTCTACCAACATTTGTTTTATGTAAAGCGATAATTAATTCTTCATTATTTGGTTGATAGATTTGGTCTACTTTTGAATCTAATAAAGATTGGAGTTCTTCAACAATATACTTGATTTCCAATGAAGAAAGGATTTTCATAGGATTAAAATAAAAAAAGAAGTTTAAAAGCTTATTTCTCTATGTTTACAATCAAACTTGTTGTTTGGGTACCTTCTTGAAGGTTATAAATTGTAATAACACAGGCATATGTTCCTAAAGCTGAACCTTGATCTTCAACCAATACTTTTAATCCGGATAATCCATTACCAGATGTTAATGAGTAAGTATTTGTTTTTGAACTAAGTGTATCTGAAAATGCACAAATTAAAGTTTCAGCATCAGCACCACCCAAGGCTTTTGAAGAGACTTCAGCATAAACATTCGAAACTGTCGATGAACCCAGATTGTTTATTGCTAACGATGCCGTTGCTGTTTCACCCTGAGCTAAAGTTGTTTCTGAAGGAGACAATGCTACTGGTTGGTTAGAACCACCAAAGATTTCCGCAATTTGAGTTTCTCCTTGCTCAAAAGCACCTGAAGTTAATTCACCTACATCTGTAAATACTGAACGAATCCAGACTAATCCTAAACTAAGAATAGTTATACCTATGACTATAATTATGATTGTGGTCATAGAAAGTTCCACTGCACCTTTTTTATCCATGTAATTCACCTCTAATTTGTTTTAGTTAAGGGGATTTATATATATTTCTTTTTGGATAGAATAAATTTATTTAAAAAAATGAGACCGGGGGGATTTGAACCCCCGACACCCACGTCTTCAGCGTGGTGCTCTCCCAGGCTGAGCTACAGTTTAATGCTCTTTTGAGACCCATCCAATAACTCAGTTAAAACAGAAGAAAATATTGTCCTTTTTAAGTGTTTCTCTTGATTTTTGATAGAATTTTTTGTTTATTATCTTCATTGGGATAATTAATTTCATTAAGAAATTTGATTAATTCGGATTGCCTTTTTATTTTTAAAATAATTCTACTTGTCAATTGATTATCTTTTCTAGTTTTGCGAGGTTTTTCGGAATAAATTCTCATTGTTTTTATATTAAAATGAAATAAAAGATTATCTTTAATTTGATTAAAAAAATAAAAACCATCATTTAATAAAGGGATAATTTTGCTCATACCAAATTTAACAAAAGGAGCACTATAATCAACTGAGCCTTCACAAATAAATAGTCTAGATATAAATTCTCTGAAATATTCTTTGTCCTCTAAAATCCAATTAGGAATTTTAAATCCTTGTGTAACTTTCTCACCACTTGGAACCCCAATATAATATAATGATTTAGAAAGTGGTTTACAGTTTACTCCATAAAGATATGAAACTCCAAAAATATTTGTTGTACAATTTCTAATTTTTCCCTTTATATTAAAATTAGAATAAATCTTTTCTCCAAAAATATTTAATGTTTCTTTAGATTTTGAACAAAAATCAAAACGCCATTTAGGGTAACCTTGTAGATTTCCATCACCCATGATATCTGCAACTAACCCAGCTAATTCTTTAGAACCTTTAATTGGGAATAAATAAGCATACTTTTTTAGCATAGAATTAAATCCTCTTTCAGTAATATAGAATTGTCTAATATCTTCTTTACTTACAAGAATTTTGTCCATAAAATTTAAAAAGAAAATTAATTTAAAAAGCCTGCGCGGGCGTTTGTCCTGTCCGGGGCTTTATATCCTTTTCTTACCAGAAATTAAGTCCTGGAGAGTTTCTTTCAAATCTTTTTCTTTAACTCTAATTTGTTTTTCTGAATCTCTGTCTCTTATTGTTACATCTTTGTTCTTAATAGAATCATAATCAATGGTTATAGCAAAAGGTGTTCCAGATTCTGCAGCCCTTAGATATCTTTTTCCTATTGAACCAGACTCATCATAGTCTACAATAAATTCTCTTTCTAATAAGATTTTAATTTGTTCTGCATAATCAGGTAAATTATCTTTTTTCATTAATGGGAATATTGCTACATCAACCGGTGAAATATGATAAGGAACTTTGAAAATAGATTTGCCTTCACCATCTTCCTTCTTTTCATAAAAAGTATCCAACAAAGCAAACACTGGTCTATCAGTACCAAAAGCGATTTCTAAAATATGTGGGATATATTTCTCTCCATTTTCTCTTACAGCCTCTAAAGATTGTTTTGAATGTTCTTGATGTTTTTTTAGATCATAATCAGTTCTATCATGAACTCCGCAACACTCAGTCCAACCAAATGATTTTAATTTGATTTCAATATCCCAGGCATCATCCGCATAGAATGCACGTTCATTTTCTAAATGTTGTCGAATACGGATATTTTCTTTTGGGATTCCCATAGAAACAAATTGTGAATATGCTAAATGCAGACACCAAGCATAAGCTTTTGATTTAATTAATTTTTTTTCAATAGCAGTTTCTAATGAAATTGGATCATACTTTGAGTTTCCATTTTGATGTTTATCTGTGTATAATGGAAGCTTTTCTTTTTTTATTTTATCATACTTTGGCCAATTATTTTTTTCTTTTGGATCAACAAAAATCTGACCTTCGGCTTGAGTAAATTCTCTCATTCTAAGTAAATGTTGACGTGGAGAAATTTCATTCCTATATGCTTTACCAATTTGGAAAACTGCAAAAGGAAGTTTTCTAAAGTAATCATTTAATCTTTTGAAAGGAAGATAAGTAACAGTAGCTGTTTCAGGCCTTAATGAAAAAGGTTTGAGTCCCACTTCTGTTTTCATCATTAAACTATAATTTTTAATTTCATCTTTGAATCCACCTTTACATGAAGGACAAGTAATCTTTTCTTTTTTTATTGTAGATAATAATTCTTTATCTGACATGGATGAAGTTTCTTTATCTGTTTTTTCTTCAATTAATTTATCTATTCTGAATAGAGATTTACATTTTGAGCATTCAATAGTTTTATCAGAAAATGTGTTTAAGTGACCTGATGCTTCCCAAACTGTGTCAGGAAGAACTGTAGGGCATTCTAATTCCCTAAACCCTTGTGAAAATAATAAATTTCTAACTGTATTTTCAACTTTATTTTTTAACAATTTCCCTAAAGGACCATAGGCATAAAATCCAGAAACGCCGCCATAGATTTCTGGGAAAGGACCATATACAAAACCTTTAGACTGCATAAATGCATGTAAGTCTTTTAGAAATTGTTCATTTTGCATTGTAAGGAAGAAAATATTTGAGTTTTAAAGCTTTTCTATATCTTCAAGGTTAATTATTGGAACTCCTAGGTCATCTTCAAAGATTCTTGGGCAAGCTGTATTAATCCAACATTTAATATCCGGAAAGTTTTCTAAATTCGAAATTTGGTTACAAATAAAAATATAAGATTGTTTTTTGCATTTCTTTTGAAAACTAATTGCTCTCTTTAAATTATTTTGACCAGGTTTTGTTGAAACTAGAATGCCTATTTTATTTGCATTGTAATATCTTAATAAAGAAGCCATTTTTTTCTTTTCATATATTTCTAATTCTTCTTTTGAAATTTGAGAAAAATTTTCTGTATGTGGATCAAAAGTATAAACAGGCTTTTTTGTTCTAAAAGATAATATTAATGGGTGAAACTTACCTGTACCAATGAACAAATAAGCATTAATTTTATGTTTGTTTATGACTTCTGTATTACAACCTAGAATTTGCCCTGCAATTTTATAGCCTTTTAATTTTTTAACCTCATCTAAATATTGAATTGTTGTAACAATTACAAATGATTCTTTGATTTTAACTTTTTTTAATTTCTCTTGAATATTTAAATTTTCAGATTTTGCAGGAATATACACTATTTTCATGTTTTAAATGAATTAATTATTCAATTTAAAGGTTTCTAAAGCTATTTTTGAGTAGATAAATGGTTTTAAAATAGAATTCTTAATTTTAAGGTATGAGGAATATATTTTTATTAGGGACTGTACCGTGTATGATGCCTGAAAAAGCATTAGAGCTAAAATTGTTGTTAGAGATTATGAACCCAGACCAGATATTTGTTGAAATTGCTGATAATGATTTGCATAATTATGAAAATTATATGACTGATGAAATGTTATTTATTACAGAATGGGCAAAACAAAATAATAAAAAAATTGTTGGGCATGGTTTTATTTCTGATTGTAATTTATTACTCGAAGAAAATAGGAAGAAAATTTTAATAGAAGAATTTTCACATTTGATTGCAGGAAATAATTGGAAAGTTTTCAATAAAATAGATTCTGAAATTTATGAAAATTTTTATAATCTTTGTTCAATGATGATTGATATTAAAAAAGTTGAAGAAAAACAAAATAAAATGCTTGTAAATATTGAGAAAAAAATAATCCCTAATGGAAAAATTCTAATTGTAACCGAATCTTTAAATTTGAAATTCTTTGAAAAAAATTTAAAAAATGCTGTGATACCTTTAAGGAGATAGGTTTAAAAACTATTTATAATCCAATTTAGTTATGAAAATTGAAGAATGTTATGGTAAATACACTTTTGTTGATGTTCGTTCACCCAAAGAATTTGAAGAAGATTGTATTCCTGGAGCGATTAATATTCCATTATTTTCAAATGAAGAAAGAGCAATTGTTGGGACTTTATATAAACAGGTTGGAAAAGATATTGCTATTGAGAAAGGTTTAGAAATTGTTTCTAGTAAATTACCTGAGATGATAAATGAATATAAAAAATTGAAAGGGAAAATTATAATCTATTGTTGGAGAGGAGGAATGAGATCAGGTTCGATTACAGGATTATTAAAATCTATGAAATCTGATGTTGAACAACTTGAGAATGGATATAAAGATTATAGGAGATTTGTCAGAGAAGAATTGGAGAAGATAAAATTGCCTAAAGCTTATGTGATTTATGGTTTAACAGGCTCTGGGAAAACAGATTTATTACAAGAATTTGGAAATAGTTTGGATCTTGAAGGGTTAGCACAACATAGAGGAAGTGTTTTTGGGGATATTGGATTAAAAATTAGGAGCCAAAAGAAATTTGAAAGTTTATTATTAAAAAGATTATTTGCATTAAAGGAGGAGAAATTTATTCTAGTTGAAGGTGAGAGTAGAAAAATTGGAGGAATACAAATTCCATTGAATGTTTGGAACCAATTACAAAGTGCAATAAAAATTAAATTAAATTCTCCTATGCAAGAAAGAATTGAAAGATTGTACAAAGAATATTGTAGGAAAATAGACAAAGAAATTATTATTCAAAAATTAAAAATGATTGAAAAATTTATGGGAAAGAAAAAGGTTGATGAATTAATTAAATTAATTAATGAGAATGAAATTAAAAAATTTATTGAAATTATTTTGATAGAGTATTATGATAAATTATACAAACATACTGTTGATTCTAAGAAATATGAATTTGAAATAACTAATAGTAAAGATCTTCAGTCCCGATTGTTTTAAGAGGGAATTTTTCTTTGAAAGATTCTATAATAACCCTTTCGCAATGATCTGCTAAATCCGGCATATCAGAAATATCTCCAGAAGCATTTAATATTATTAATTTTGGAACTTTTAGACCCCAGAATTTGTAAATTTCTATAAAGTTATTTTTAAATTTTTCAAAATAAGGGACTAATTCTTTAAGATAATCTAAAGACATATTTTCTTCGCCGCTGTCTGACCTTTCACCTTTACGTTTAAATAAAATCTCTGAATCTGAAACATCAAGAAAGAAAACTACATCAGGAGAAATTAAAGTTTTGTTATCAATTGCTGTTCTTAAAACTAAATCATACATACCAATTTGCATCCCATTCAAAAATCCACTGGCAAAAGCCTGTTCAACAAATGTATGCCTAGCTTCGAGAACATTTCTATTGCCAATTACAACTCCTGGGAAATTATTAATGCTACTACTTAAAACTAATCTCGCGCCTAATGTTGAAATTTCAAATGGAAATGTTGAAGTTTTTCTATCATCATAAAATGCTTTTAGAACATCTTTGTCGTTATTTACTGCTTCTTTCAAGAATGTAACTTTAATTTCTTCAAGATTATTTCTTCTTTTAATCAAATCAATAATTGTATCTTTACCAGAGCAGATATTACCTGAAAATACAACATACAATGGATGAAGTTTTTTACCCATTTTTAAGATACTAAGAGTTTTGTTTAAAAAGAATTATGCTAATGAAAAATAGTTAATCAATAATAGAGAATTCATCAAACTCTCCAATATAGGGTTCTTCATCTAGGTCAATGGATTTAACTTTTGCATTCTTTGTGCCTTTTGTACAAAATATAAGAATGTCTGCAATTGAATCATCATCACCTTCAAGTAAAGCTTCAACTTCATGATTAATATTCCTTGTCCAACCAGTAATATTTAACTGACTAGCTAATTCTTTCAAATTTGCACGAAAAAATACTCCTTGTACTTGTCCTTTAATTACTATGTGTACTCGTCTCATTATCATTAAAAAAATTAGATTCTATTTAAGTCTTTACTTATACCCAAAGAATTTATTGTAATCTTTATGATCATAAATATTAAGAATAAATAAGAATATTTCAACATTATTTCCTTCAATAGTGTATATTAATCTCCAAAAATTAGATAGTTCAATCCTATATAAATTTTTTATATTCTGGTTTTTATAAATTTCTGGAATGAGCTGTTTTGTTATAGGTTGACCATATTGAGGATTTTCTTTGAGGATGGATATAACTCGATTAATAGAATTAAATAATATCCTTGATTCTTTAGTATTTGCTTTTTCTAAAGTTTCATAAGTAACTTTTGCTTGCCATTTGAGTAAAACTTTAATTTCTTTTTTAGAAAACAAGTTATACCTCTCTTGCTCCATTCAACATTTTTTTAAGGTGTTCAGGTTGAGAATAAATCCATTGAACTCCTTTAGGACCATAAATTATTTTGCCACTTTCCCAAAGATATTCTAAAGCAATCATTAAGGTGCTATGCATGATCTTTTTTGGTAATCCTTTTTTTATTTCTGCAATCTTTAAAGGTTTATCTTTATGTTCTTTCAGAGATTTTTCTATCATTAAAACTGTGTTTAAATTTGGATATCTCTTAAATTGCTTATTTGTCAAGGATTTAAGTTCAAATTTTGTGCTTTTCATTTTATATCAATTGATACCTAATAAGTATATAAATGTTTCTTTTGTTTTAGATTTGCACAAAAATCAGCTCCTGAAAAGTTTAATGTGTACTCGTCTCATTTTTCTTGAATTTTGGATAAGTATTGGGTTCCATAAAAACTTTATTATCAGTAACTGCAATACCTTTTTCTTGTTTTAGGATATTTTGAGAATTCATTTTTGCTTTACCTACTGCAACTAATTCATTTTTTAATGTGAATAATGCAATGGTATCATTTATATCAATATCACTATCTAATTTTACAATTCCTGGAACTGATAAGAAAGCTCCGTGGCAGATAGTATCAACAGCATTATCACTTAAATAAATCTTTTTCAAATGTGAAACTGCTTGTTCATAAGGTTGAATTATTTTTTTTAGGTGTGATTCATCACCTTCTTTATAATATTCATAGGCATCTTTTAGATCATGAAGAGTAACCCAATCATCTGAAGAAAAATTACAGACTCTTGTTCTAACTAATTCCTGCATGTGTGCTTTTGTGTTTAATGATTTTCCAAAATCGTCGCAGTTACTAGTAACTATACCATTTTCAATAGTAAAATTATGTTCTTTATCAACAGTTATATCATAAACAGGACCTTTATATTTTATTTTTTTAATAGACCTAATCTTATCTAAAGTAAATTCATCTTGATTTTTAGGGATATTTGGTTTTAGAGAACAGAATTTATTAAAGAAGGATCTTCTCATGGGTATAGATTTAGATTTAATACGACAAAAATTCCCTCCTAATTTTGTAATGGATTTAAATTCATTTAAATATTTGTTCTGATTTAATAAACAATATAAATAATCTTTAGAATTAGATCCAGAATTATTAAAATATTTTTTTAATCTGGATATAAATAATTTCTTTTTAGGATGATTTGAACCAATCAAATTACAAAAGAGTAATTTTGAAGCGGGATCAGTTACAAAAAGAGTATAATAAAAGTTATTTTTTGAATGAAAACTAGAATATGCTAAACTTCTTTTTGTTATTTTATTATTTATTCCTAACTTTAATAACATCTGATGTATTCTTTTAATATTAATGTAATCAACAGAAAAGTATCGTATCTCACAAAGAATTGTACCATTTTCATGTTCTTTTATGAATACATTTCCATCTCCATCAAAATAACCTTTTAAAAATGAAGCAATTAATTTTGAATCTAATTCAAGTATTGGTAATAAATCGCTTTTATTTGATGGACTAATAACACCTAAGCTAGAACAAATTGTTGCAAAAAGGCTATTACTGGTTTGTATTTCCCAAATAGAGTTGGATTTGAATTTTTTGGTTATATGTGTTGTTGGAAAGAGTTTTAAATAAATTTTATAAAATAAATCAATTAATTCAGTTTCAAGATTATAAAACCTTATGCGAGTATACCTAATAGTCTTTTTTTCTTTGGTATTATTTCCATCTGAAGCTATTAATCCTATTAAATACATTAAATCCGGATTTAATTTTGGAGAAATACTGATTATATTACCTTTTTCAGTTTTAAAACAACTGATTTTAGGTTTATATCTATCCCAAAGATTAGCTAATTTAAGATGTTTAATCCTTATATCCACTTTTGAGCTTTTACAGAAGGGTTTTCTATCTACATGTTCTTTTCTATTCATTTCTCTAATACTACCATATTTTTTTATTAAAGCATTTCTGCATAATAATTTTAATTTATTATCATGAATCAAATAATTATCATCTAATAGTTCAGAGATAAATTTTATTTTTGAGATGAAAGGCAGAGTAATAGCTCTAATTAAATATTCTCCTTCCATTAATTGTGATGCCTCCTTCATTATATTTTCTTTTGTATTAGAAATAAGAAATTTATGTTCTGGTGTTGACAAAATTTTAATTCCTGAACAAGTATTAATCTCAACTAACTCTCCTGAAAAATTAAACTTTTGAAAATCAATAATTTTTTCTGGAATTAATTTGCCATTAGAAAAGGAAAAGACTTCTAAATTTTCTTTAGAATTATAAACTTCCTCTATTGTTTTTATTCCTTTATTAGTAAATAATTCTATTTCTGGAGGAAAACATAATCTTCTAATGTATGTTCCTGCTTCACAACCAACTCTAAAAAGTACATCTTGATCTTCAATTTCTAAAATTTCAATGTAATAAATTTCTCTGGTTCTTACTTGCCTTTTTACTGCACTTTTTAATGGGGGCAATTGTTGAATTTTTCCAACAATATCATTGAATTTATTTCTAATTAATTTTTCATCAACTTTTGTATGAATATGCATTAAACAGATATACTCCTTTCCACCTTTCAAAAGAAATTCTGCAGCCCTTGTTGCCTTGCCTAATGTAACTACTAATAGACCTGTAACGTTAGGATCTAATGAACCAGAATGACCAGCTTTATTTATGTCTAATATATTTTTAATATAATCTGAAACTTGATGTGAAGTTGGACCCTGAGGTTTGTTAATTAAAATTAGACCTGAATCAAATAATTCTTTAATGGTTCTTTCTTGAGGTAATTTGCCATAGTTTGAATTAGTAATTCCTTTTATTCTTTCTAAGGATTCATATTTTCTTTCTTCAAATGGGAATTTCATAGTTTTCATGGTTTTATACTCTCTTTTAAGCATTTTGTTTAGTAATTACTGTTGAAATCTTACTAATTATTTGAAATTTTTTTCTTAATGAGTCTATTATTTCATAAAAATCATTAATATTCTGAGCATCAATTGTTAGTTCTAAGTCATATTTTCCAATTTGTCTAACTAAATAATTTATCCCAGAAGCGTGTTGACAATAATTTATTAATAATTTTATTTCTTCCTCAGTATATTTTGAAAGAGTCATAAATGCAAAACAAGGCTGATAATCGAGTTTTGAAGTATTAATTGATGTTTTAAACCCAGAGATTATATTTTCTTTTTGTAAATATTTTATTTTTTTGGAGACTATTTGTGGGCTGAGATTTAATTTTTTGGATAAAGAAAGAATGGATTCTCTAGAATTTTTCTTTAATAAATTGATTAGATTTTCTTCTTCTTTTTTTAGGATTACTTTTTCTTGTTTATAATCAAAAGTATAAAAAGTTTTATTTTGTTTTTTTTCTGTAAATGATTTGCCTATTTCAAATGCGAATAAAACTATAGAAATTTCTTTTTCTAAAATATTATCTGATATTTCATTAAGAAAAGAATACATTTCTTTCTTTCCATTAGAATCTTTAATTTTGAAACTTAATAAAAGATCATACTCTCCTTCACAAAATTTATACCAAGTACATGAAGGATATTTTGTTATAGATGATTTTATTCTTAAAATAACTTCAGGGTTCATTTTTATAAGTTTTATATGCACAGGATATAATGAATAACCTACCTTAGAATAGTTAATTTTTGTATTAAACCTTTGAATAATCTTGGAATCCTCTAAACGTTTTATTATTTTGATTACTCCCTCTGTTGAGAGATTTGTTTGTTTTGCAATCTTTGTTGCAGGAGTTCTAGCATCTTGTTCTAATAATGTTAATACTTTTTTTTCAGAGGATGTTAGGACCATATTTAAGCTAAAAGTAGAGATTATTTAAATATCTTTCTATTAAATGTAGTTTTATCTACTTTTTAGAGGAATAAGTTAAAATATATGAATAAAGCCTTAATTAATAAAATGAAACAAAAACTGATTGAAATAGCAAAAAAAACTTTGTCAAAAGAAGATCCGGCACATGATATTAACCATGCTTTGAGAGTTTTGAAGAATGCAGAAGAGATTGCTTTGATAGAGGGTGGAGATTTAGAAGTAATTGTACCTGCAGCTTTATTGCATGATGCGGTTGTATATCCAAAACATTCTGAAAAATCAAAAGATTCAGCCAAGGATAGTGCAATTGTTGCAAGAAAGATTTTAGAAGATTTGAATTATGATGAAAAGATTATATTAAGAGTAGAAGAAGCAATTATAGAGCATTCATTTAGTAATGGAATTAAACCAAATAAAATTGAATCAAAAATTCTTCAGGATGCAGATAAATTAGAGATTACTGGGGTTATAGGAATTATGAGAACTTTTTGTTATACTGGGATTATGAAGAGAGAATTTTATAATAATGATGATCCTTTTTGTGAAAGTAGAGAACCAAATAGTTTAGCATATGCATTAGATTTGTTTTTTAATAGATTGTTAATTGCTAAAGATAGAATGAATACTGAAACAGCAAGAATAATTGCTGAAGAAAGAACAAAAGTTTTACAAGAATTTTTAGAACATGCAAAGAAAGAAATTAATTCATAAATCTTTTTTTCTTTTTGTACTTGTAATTTTTTTCATTAAGAATTTTCTAATTTTATCTGCTTCATTTAATTCAACAGCAGGAATATTTCCTTCTGCCCTTACATTGCCAGAAGAACCAGCAGTCTGAACTAAGATTGTTGAAAATCCCAACATTCTTGCTATTACTCCTCTATGAAGTTCTATATTTTGTATCCGAGCATAGGGAATATGACTATATTTTTTCCAGATAATTCCCCTTTCTAGTTTTAGCTCAGATGCTGTAAATTCATAAAACCAATTATTATAAAACATCCTTGAATATATTTCACTAGCTATAATAACCAAGATTAAATAGCCTAATAATGAAAATAAAATTATTCTTAGAATTGAATCCCAAGTGAGACTAACAAAACTCAGTAATAAACCTATAAGAGGAGAAATAATCCATAAAGCAATAATTATTCCCAAAAGGCCAAATAATAAAAAACTTCTAACACGAAATTTCCATTTTGCTCCAGGATGTAATTTATTCATTATTAAGATTAAATACATAATGAATTTAAAAAACTTTGTAAAAGTTTAGATAATTAAAAAAATTATTGTTTCTTTCTATTTTGTTTATTAGTTTCAGAAATAATTGTTTTCTCGTGGTGTTTAGCACCTTCATCTTGGGCTTTAATTTTTTCTGCAGAAACTTGAGCGTGTTTTTCAGTTTTAGTTGTTTCTTCTCTCAATATTTTTTCTTGTTCTTTTTTCTCTTCAGTTTTTTGGCCAGTTGTTTTTGAAGCTAATTCTTCAATCTTTCCAGCTAAGCCTTCTTTTTTAACAACTTTTTCTTTTTTCAAAACTTCTTTTTTCACACCAACTAATTCAGCATAAACATAATCGCCTTCTTTGTCTTTGATTAATTCAGCAGAAACTTCAACCTTATGAGGTGGATGTCTATAGCCTTGTTCGAAAATTTTCATATTCAAATGTCTACCTAATTTAATATTCTTAACTTTCATATGTTTGACTAAAAATTGTTTAGTAGCTGTAACAGCTTTTTTAGTTCTCTTATAAATAGGGACCTTTAGCCATTCCTTTCTCAGTGGGATTATGTAAGTTCGTTCCATGTTTAAGCTTTAGTTTTTATTCTTCTCCAATTTCTTTTTATTGTAGTTAATCTTCCTGGATGGATTCTTCTGCCTTTTCCAAATGTTCTAGGAATTGCCCAAAATGGTGCCCATCGTGTTTGGCGTAGTCGCTTAGCTAAACGTAATTTCTTTGCCAAATGTTGATATCTTGTCATTTTTTTATCCTGATTTCTTTTTTTTCGGTCATTCTTGATAACAAGGATTTGTATTGTTCATCAGTTATTTTTTCTTTGATTTTTCCTTGTTGAATCAATTGTGTTAATATTACTAATGATTGAATGGCTTTTTCTTGGTGGACAGACTTTAAAGTTCCGTAACGATTAATCGCTTCTGGAGTCATATATTGTTTGACTAATAACTCAAGCTGATCAACCTGCTGTTGGACTTGAGACTGCTGTTCAAATTGTTTTTGGGACAATTCATTCTGCAGCTCTTGAAGTCTCTGTTTTTTTAGCTCCTCCAGATCCATTTTTTCTCACAATATTATCAAGGAATGATTGACCTTTTGGTGTAACAATCTTACCTTTCCTAGTACCTTTTTCTGTACTTCTTACGAAGCCATCAGCCTCTAATTGTTGTAATATAACTCTGATTATTTTTCCTGAACCTTTTTTGAATCTTTCAGGTTTTACTCCTCTATTTTTCTTTTTACCATAAAATGTTCTTAATTTTTCAACTCCAATTGGACCCATAAGATAAATTTTTCTTAGAATAGAAGCAGCTCTCATTTGCCACCAATCTTTTTCTGTTGGGACTCTTTCGTGTGCTGGACTAGTTTTAACAACTTGTGCCCATTCCGGAATTTGAACCTTACTAGACTTTTTAAGTTCATTTCCAGCTTTTTTAATCAAATCTGAAGCATTTATATCGTGAATTGTTGCCATTTTTGTATTTTGTTTGAATTCAGTGTTTTAGTGTGAATTCTTAGAGTGTGGAATTTTTCGGGATTTATATAGATTTCTGTTGATCTCCAAATGAATGGGGTTTGGAAAGATTTATAAACATGTGGAAGTATATATTTCCAAATGGAAAAAAAATTAATAATCTTAAAACCATTCTTTGAAGATCCAAATAGGAAGTTTAGCATTAGAGAACTTTCTAGAATTTTAAAAATTAATCATACAACAGTTAGACAATACTTAAATAAAATGGTCAAAGAAGGATTCTTATCTTCAAAAAAAGAAGGAGTCTATTTTTTTTATCAATTTGTTTTGTCAAAAAAAGGATTAAATTTAAAGTTATATTATAATTTAGAAAAAATTAGAACTTCTAATCTTATTGAAGACCTTGAGAAAGCATACGATTTTCCAGTCATTGTTTTATTTGGAAGTTATGCTTTTAGTAGAGATGATAACAATAGCGATATAGATATTTGTTTAATCTCAAATATTGATAAAGAATTCCAATTTGAAAAATATGAAAAAAATCTAAATAGAAATGTAAGCTTGCATAAATTTAGCAAAAGTTCATGGAATAAAACAAAAATATCTAATCCAAATTTAATTAATAATATATCTAATGGAATTGTACTATCTGGAGAATTGGAGATTTTATGAATTTTGAAAATAGTTTAGCCAATGGAAAAGCAAAAAAAATTGTGCCAAATAAGATTAGAGCTCTAAGTATCTTTAAATCGTCAATCCAAGCTATTGAAACCGCAAAAACAATCCAGTTTAATCAAATTACTCTAAAATCAATCTTTAGAGAACTTTATGAAGGATTAAGAGAATATTGTGAGGCAATAGGATACTTAAAAGGATATAAATTTATGGATCATGAATCAATAAGCTATTTTTTGAGAGATATATTAAAAGAACAATCTATTTCAATGAGATTTGATAGATACAGAAAATTAAGAAATGGAATAAATTACTATGGTGAAGATGTTGATATTGAAACTGTAAAGGAAGCAATAATTGAAATTCCTCAATTAATTCAAAAAATGGAAAAATATTCAAAAAGTTCTAGTGAAAATTAATAGAAGATATTAAAAAGGGATAAAAATTTTAGTTATAAATGGAAATCAATGAAGATTGTGTGAATTCTTAGAGTGTGGAATTTTTCGGGATCTATATAGATTTCTATTGATAGAGGTTCTAATACCTAAAGAAATTAATTTAGCCTTTAAAATAAGTGTGCTTTTATAATTTATAGTCTCTAGCCCTAATTCTTTTGCAGGAACAAGATTCTCTTTTAGATCATCAATAAAAATACATTCATGAGGATTTACTTTCAATAAAGTAATAACCTTTTTGTAAATAAACTTATTTGGTTTTGCATCATTTGTATTATAAGAGGTTACTATAACATCAAAAACAGAATTTAAATTGTGATTTTTAATTTCTTCTTCAAACCAATCTTCAATATGATTTGTAAGCAAAGCCAATTTATATCCATTCTTTTTGAGGTTTTGGATTAATCGAAAAACATCATTACGAAATTTGAAATAATTCATAATATCCTTTTTTACTTTTTTTGGTTCCAAGTCTAAGAACTTTGCAATATCAACCCAGAAGATTTTTGAATCAATTTTGTTAACCTTAGCTTTGTTCCATAAATCTTTGATTAAAATTCTAAGTTCTTCAGGATTTTTCTTAAATTTTATAGCATAGTAATTAACAAAAGGGCTAAATGAACCTTCAGTTGTTAAAACCCCTCCATAATCAAAGATTATTGCTTTAATCATGAACTAAAGTAACTTTAGAAATTAATAAATATACCGAATAGATTAAAAAGGGACAAAAATTTTAGTTATAAATGGAAATCAATGAAGATTTAACTTTTGAATTGCAGAAGTTGAAAAGTGATGAAATAATCAAAGATAATGCTGTTGAAAAGCTTGCAACGTTATTAATCGATGCTGTTGATGAGAGGGTTGATGATAAAGTTGCGATTGCGTTCTCCGGTGGAATTGATTCTAGTTTGATTGCGTTCATTTGTGATAAATTAGATAAAGATTTTACTCTGTATACTGTTGGGTTTGCAGACTCAAAAGATGTCTTAGCAGCACAAACATTAGCAGATGAAATGGATTGGACTTTGAAAGTTAGGATTATTACTATTGATGAAGTTGAAGCAATTATAAAAAAGGTTATTGAAATTACTGGGAAAAAAGATATAGTTACTGTAGGCGTTGGTTGTGTAACATATTCTGTTTTAGAAATGATGGAAGAAGATATTTTGTTAACAGGTTTAGGATCAGAAGAAATTTTTGCGGGATATGAAAGGCATAAAGGGGATGATGTTAATGCATTATGTTGGGATGGAATGTTGAATATTTATGAGAGGGATATTAAAAGAGATTTGGCATTAGCAGATTATTTTGAGAAAAAAGTGCGTTTGCCGTTCATGGATAAAGATGTTATTGAGTTTGGGATGAAGATTGATCCAAAGTTGAAAACTTATCCAGATAAAAAACAGGTTCTTAGAGATGCGGCAGTTTGTTTAGGATTCAAAAAAGAGTATGCATACAGAAAAAAAAGTGCTGCACAGTATGGTTCAAAGTTTGATTATGCGATTGAAAAACTTGCAAAGAAAAATAAGATGAACAAAAAAGAATATCTTGAGAGTTTGTGATTTTTTTGAATTGATTAATTTCTGTTCCCTCGTTAGAAATTGGATTCTAGTGCAACAATGCCGAAGGCAAAATTTTTGAGTTCAGAAAAAGCCCATTCTATCTAATATATCTAAAACGAGGAATTTCTTTTCCATCAATATTAATATTTTCAAGAAACATTGACTTGGGTCTTGCCCACAGAGTATTATTCCCAAACTCTTCAGAATCATAAAGTGCTTTGTAAATTACTAATTCTTCAAGCGTTTCACTATGTCTTGCAAGACCAATAACTTCGTATTGCTTACCCTTGTAATGTTCATATTTTCCGAGTTTTAATTCTGTCATAATATTTGGTATTGTTAAAGGTATATAATTTTTGTCATGGCTAAGAGCTTTTTCTGAATTGAAACTAACATCAAGATTTAGAGAAGTTTCGTGAAGTGAGAGCGCAGCATGGCTTGAGTTTCGCTTACTGCCATCCATGTTCACTATAATAAATTTTATTTTTTATTTTATTAAGGGCTTGTTTTATGTATGGAATTGTATTTTCTGGGATATTATCTAAATCAAACCATGATAAATCATCACATTTATGAGGTTCTTTATTAATAATTTCACCATTCCATTTTTCTGCTATAAAAAAGACATCAATTATTTAGTTGTATTCATCACTTTTAGAATCTCTATGCATTACATGAACAACTTTTAAGTTTTCAGATTTTAATTCAATCCCTGCTTCTTCTTTAGCTTCTCTAATTATACATTTTGTAAATGTTTCTCCTGGATCAACATGTCCAGCAATCACTGAATAATTTCCATCTTCATATCCAATATTGAAACGTCTAAGAAGCAATACTTTATTATCCTTAAATAAAGTAAGATAAGAAGCAGGAACATTTTGATGTCTTTTTTTTGCCATATTTTAAGATAAAAAATAAACTCTTATATTATTTTCGTTTTTTTGGACAAAATTTCATCTAGCACGAAGTACCATTAATTAAAAAGAAGATAGGGCAAGAAATAATTATTTTGGGATTAATGCTGTTCCTTGAGCAGTATAAGAATGATAATTGGTCTGAACTCCTCCATGACTAACATGAAGACCATCAGAAGCATTATAGCCTACGACCACTTCTGCTTTATCTGGAACCCTTCGAGCAAATACTTCTGCAATAGAAAATTTATCTTCTCTCCAATCTCTACTAGCAATTCCATTAGCTTGTACTCCAACTAATTCATATGAAGTTGGATCTATTCCAGTATTTAAACAATAATCTGCAACACTTATTGTTAAGATTTTTTCTAATGGAAAGTTAGTTTTTGCTTCTGCCATATCAATTGCTATTTGAGAGTAGTATATAAACTTTTTGATTTTCTTTTCTCGCCCATTCCACTATTTTGCGCCAAAAAATTGAAATTAACATCGCTGTTCATTTTTTCTGAATACTTGGAGGGATTTATTTTTAGTGCAACAATGCCGAAGGAAAATATTTTAATGTTTGTTAGACTAAATGTGTGTAAGCGTTTCTTTTTCTAATCTTTAGCATTCATCTACAATTTATAGATTATTTGAAATTATTTTGAAAATAATTTTACTCACCTACCTATTCTCTAAACAAAACACTGCTGTTGCTGGAATACTACCATATGCTTCTCTTAATTTCCTAGATTTAAATAGAGGAATACAATCAAAACTTAATTCTGTCGCTGAACTCTTTTGATTAAAACTTTTTAAAATATTAGACTGCCATGCCCTCTCAATAACATTTTTTGGAGTAACTCTTCTAGCATATTCAAGAACTCTCTGTTTTTCCTCTGCTGAAAATAAATCTGGATCTGAAGCAATCGTCTTTGATAATACATAAACAGGGAATAAAGGAAAAGTATAATATCTGCTCTGTTTTGTAAAAATCTCAGGTTCAAAATAAGCAAAATCTGCTATACATCTTAAATCACTTTTAATTTTACTTTTAATCTTATCATGTCCACCAATTGATGTAAGTACATAAAGTATATTTATATTTACAATAGGACAACTTCCAGAATTACGATCTCTTACATAAGTACTAATTAATCCATCATCAGCTATTAGTGAAAAAAGAAAAGCTTCATAATCAAAGTATTCAAACTTTTTTGGAACGTCAAAACCATTCTGTAATGCTTTTTCAATAATCAATCGTGCTCGCATTGTATCATCAGTATCTGGAGGACGATAATCTTCTTCATTAGGTGGATTTTTAAGCCACTGCCATACATGTATTCCATTTTCATCTACTGCTTGTGCAACAAGAAAATCTAATCCTTTCTGAATTGCCTCCGCTTCTTCCTCAGAATGATGATCTAACAAATATTCAAGCACAAATGTGTGTAAAAAAATACTATCAAGGGTTCTTGTTGAATTCCCTTTTAGTCCAAATGTAGGGAATAATCCTCTTTCATCCTGATATTTAAGTAGCTCTTGCATTTTCTTTTAAGTATCTTGAATACTCATTCCTCCAATGTTCATTAAATTCTCCAAGAGTAATCAACGCTTTTTCTGGATTTTGTATAACTTTTTTTCCTGTTGAATGTAAATCTTTTGCTCTTTTTTCCAGCATTGTAGGATCAACTTTAACTTCATAATCCAAATGTAATACACTATCGTTTCCCCAGACTATAGCATAAGCTACATCATTGCAAAGCGTATCTATAGGTTCTTGATCATGAACAAACTTGTGATAGGTACTGCGTATTTGCTTAATGGAAGGATCTGAAAATTCGTAGGGTTGTATGCCATAATATGGTTGTTGCAATCTACCTTGTGTCTTATATGTATCAAAATATGCAGAGCCAGGATGAATAATGAGACTTGAACTGTAAGTTGAATAGGTAGTATCCCTTAGTTCATATAGAAAATCCAAATTCTCTTGAATTTCTTCTATGGTAGAATCAGGAAAAAACATAATAAAACCATATTGTACAGCTATTCCTCTCTCTGTTAAAAATCTAAAAGCTCTCAAGTTTGATTCTACTGTTGCTGGTTTTTTTATTTTTCTTAACCTTTCATTAGTTCCACCTTCAAATCCAATGAACACCTTTTCTAGACCAGATTGATGTAATAAATCCCAAAAGTCCTCGCTAAGCAACACTCCTTTTTCTCTGAAATCTGTAGCCCGCAAAACTGATCTCCATTTTATTTTATAGTTCCCATTTATTAACTTTTGAGCAAAAGCAGTGTAATGGTGTATAGCATTACTACCAATACCAAATCCATCATCAGAGTGTGTTTCAATTACTTCAATACCAAATTGATTAGTAAGATAATCAATTTCTTCAATTAGATTATCTGGAGAACGAGAACGCCAAGATCTGTCTCTTAATGATTCTGCAGAACAAAATGTACATGCAGCTGGACACCCTTTTGCAAACATCATACTAGCTGTTTTAGTATTAGTGTACATCTTGTTAGAACGTGTTGGTATTGGAAGTTTATCTAATGAGATTCTTTGCCCCCAGCCATTATTAATTATATGTTTATTATTCCTAAATGCTACACCTTGCACAGATTCCAAAGAACTATCTTGTAACAATGCTTCAATTCCGGGAACAATGCTATCAAATGCTTCTCCTAAAAAGATAGTATCAATAAATGGCTTATCTTCTAGAATTTCCTTTGCTGTATGAGAGGCATGAGGCCCACCAAGAATAATTTTAATGTTAGGACATAATTCTTTTATTTGCTCTGCTACATAAAGTGTATCATCTATCGAAGTAAAATAGGGACTGAAGCCAACAATGTCTGGCTTTCTCTCTTTTATAATATTAATACATTCTTCAAGACTGATTCTTTGATTATGAAATGCTTTAAATCCGAGATCATGAACTTCTGTTGAGATTCCAGCCTTCTCTAGCAATGTTTCTAAATATAAAAGCCCGATGTGTTCGAAACCAATTTTGCTATCATGATTTATACCTCTCTTACTTTCGGAAGTGCTTTCATTATTTGAAATTGACCATGGAAGGCTCATTAATATCACTTTTGGAGATTTCATTCTTTGTCACTATCAAAGGATATTTACTAAGGTATAAAAACCTGTGTTGTAACTAAAAACAACAACATTTATATATTTTAGAACTAATTTTTAGAAGATGGTTGAATTATCTAAAAAACTGGAAGAAGCAGGATTAAGTGGGAAAGAATCTATTGTATACCTTGCATTATTAAAAAATGGGCCTATTGGTGGAGGCAGTTTGGCTAAATTGTTAAATATGGATAGAACCCACACTTATAACGTTTTGAATAATCTTGTGAACAGAGGTTTGGCTGGACATATTTTAGTTGATAAAAAAAAATTATTTCAAGCAATGTCTCCAAAAAATATACTTAATCAAATTGAACAACGAGAATTGACTATTAAATCAATCATCCCAGAACTTCTGGCATTGGAAAAATTGAAATCAAAACCAGCAATTGTAACAGTTTTAGAGGGAAAAGAAGGACTACGAACAATTGTCAGATTACTCATTGACTCAAAAGCTAAGGAAATATTAGTTTATGGAGGAACCGGCAAGAGTTATGAAGTATTAAAATATGAAATACCCCCTGTTGCAAAAAATACTGCTCTTCTGAAATTAAAAGGAAGAATCATAACAAGTGAAAAATTGAGAGGAGATCCTTTCACAAAATTACCAAACTTTAAAATAAAATATATTGAAGAGCTTACACCTTCTTCTACTATGATTTTTGGTAATAGAGTTTCTATTAATGTTTTTGGTGTAAAATCATTTGTAATTCTAATAGAAGATAAATTAGTTGCAGATAGTTATAAAAAGTACTTTGAGTATCTCTGGAAACTAGTAAAGGAATAACAAAGTTTTTGAGAATGCCGTTTTATATAATTTTTAAATAATATTTTTTTGGGGCAGGTTACATTATTGTCACCCAGCAGTAATTAATATTAGAAAGCTTTATAAATGGCCAAATTTTTCTTTGGTTATGGTAAATGGAGATTCTGTTATTTATGATGATAAAGAAAAAAAAGCTATGGAGATAATTTCAGACTTAGAAAGAGAAATGTTAAAACGGATGGACGAGGCAGCTCCTTTAGAGGGAAAAGCAGAAGAAATTCATCAACTAGTTTTGGGAAGAATTCAAGATTATTTTCCTAATTTAAAAAGACAATGTTTCGAGAAAAGGGATATGAAAGAAATAGGATGTCTTTTAAGAGATAAAAATGGAGTATATCATCCACTCATTAATAGGATGGTCGCAAGATTATCTGGGAGTTCTCAATTTGATTTTTTTCAAATGGACAATAATCAAAATGGAATTTCTGTGACTCCTGAAGACTTTTTAGCAAACATTATAGCCCATGAATATGGCCATATAGTAAAAAATGAATTTCTTAGATCAGTTGGATTATTAGATTATAGTTCTGTAACAGATATAAATTCACTTAAAGAACTTTTAACATATGATGAAGCTTTTGCATTTTGGTTTGCAGATTCAATTAGCAGAACTAGAAGAAATATTCCTTCCGTAGCTCAAAGCTATAAGCATCTAAATCCAGATAGTTTGGAGAGAATTTATGATGATTTAACTTCTCTTTCGACTGAACATGGCGTTAGGCATGTTCTAGAACCAGCCAATTTATCTAGTGTGTTTGAAAAGAATAAAGGAATTTGCTTCCCTCCCAAAAACGATTATTTATTAAAAATTAACGAAATCAGAGAAAATAGTATTCCGAACATGTACTGCATTATAAAAAATCCTTACTTTTAAACTAAATTAAGAGAAATCACAGACTAAGTTGGTTTACACCTCGTAAGTAAATTAATTATAACTCGTCGACAAAAGAGGTGATTTTAAATGACTTATATACAATCTTACAAAAACCCATTAAATTAATTATAATAAAAAAATTAAGCTGTTGGTTCAGCTGTTTCGTCTTTCAATCCTTTTCTTTGTCTAATTGAAGCAATTACTTTAGGTTGTAAGGATTCTGGAATCTTATCGAATTTCTGGTCAACAATGGAACTAGAACCTCTACCGGAAGTTGCACTTCTCAAGTCTGAAGCCCAACCGAAAATTTCAGCAACTGGCATGATTGCTCTTGCTACCAAACTAGAACCTTCTTGGTCCATGCTTAATAATTGGCCACGCTTGTTCTGAACAAGTTTTGAAATCTCGCCCATGTATTCGATAGGAGCATCAATTTCCATAACTTGTAATGGTTCCATTATTGCAGGCTTTGCATCATGAACAGATTGTCTGATACCATCTCTTACTGCAGGAAGCATTTGAGAAGGACCTCTGTGGATTGCATCTTCGTGTAAGGAACAGTCCATTAAACGAACTTTCATTTTTACACAAGGTTCACCAGCAAGAATTCCTCGTTTCATAACATCTTCATAACCATCCATTACTAAACCAATTATTTCACCAAT
>Ga0208958_1000690_pt1 | contig 39350 bp, 47 predicted proteins | sample RifOxyB1_FD_184032 | JGI IMG/M metagenome (GOLD analysis project Ga0208958, IMG submission 184032) | Soil microbial communities from Rifle, Colorado - Rifle Oxygen_injection B1 (SPAdes) | ecosystem: Environmental > Terrestrial > Deep subsurface > Rock core/Sediment | place: Rifle, Colorado...
GTATAAGGCATGGGAATATATGGGAGATGGGAGATGGGAGATGGGAGATGGGAGATGGGAGATGGGAGATGGGAGATATATCTTATGCTCACACCTCACATCTCATACCTCATACCCCTTAAACCGCGGGAGGGGTTTCGACGAATTCCTTGATGCCAAGACCGATCGAAATGGCGAATGAAGGGCCGAGATCCCTGACGATAGGCTCGAGCGATGTAGGATAGTGAATCTTAAGAAACGGATCGGCAATCGAAACAGGGAGTCCGAGCTGTTCCTGCGCATACGGAACGATACCCGGCAACTTTGAACCGCCTCCCGCAAGGATCACTTGCATGATCGCATTGCCGAAGCTTTGTTCGTACTTGGACTTTGCGCGCTTTACCTCATTCAGTATAGCATCCACGAACGGCATCATCAATGTGGATAGTTCCGATTCGGAGCCGCCAAGGATGCCGCGCTCGCGTTTCAATTTTTCCGCACGACGGATCTTGACGCCAAGTCCGCCGGCAAGCGCCTGTGTGATGCCCGCGCCGGACATGTCGGTTTGAAAATTGTACCGGAGATTTCCTTTATCTACGACCGCAATATTGGTCGATCGCGAACCGATGTCGACAACCAGCGTAGGCGGCATGCTTGCATCCGCGACCGACCGTAACAGCGCAAGACTTTCTATCTCAATGGCGCGCAATCGCAATCCGGCTGCGGCAAAAATGCGCTGATATTTTTCGATCGTCTCATTCGGAATGGATACGAGCAATATCTGCTCCTTTACAAACCCTTGATCATCTTGCCGTTCTCCTACCTTGAGCCAATCAATGGAAACTTCGGTAATGGGAAGCGGGATATATTGCCCGATCTGAAACTGCATCGTCTTTGTGATGTCCGCATCGTTCATTTGCGGCATTTCAAACAATGTGATGAACGCGGCAAACGACGGTATGGAAGCGATCGCATCGCGCGATTTAAAATTGGAATGCTTGATCAATGTCTTCAAAAGCTGAGCGGTATCCGTCTCCATGATCTTGAGTGCGCTGGTTTGGATGGCGTTGTTGACCCGTTCCAAATGGCCATAGCTCTCTAAAATACCGTAGTTCTGTAATTCGGGACCATGTCCGCCCTTGCCGATCTCGACAATTTTGATGGACGTAGTTCCGATATCGACGCCGAGATATGAAGATGAGCCGAACAATTTTATTCCGAACATGATGATGCAATAAAAATGCGTTTCCGTACGCTATTATCGTATACTATACTACAGAAGCACGAAAAACGAAACAGGGAATATGAAAAACGGAGCAGAAGAAACCACAAATGCATATGGCCTTTCGCATATTTCCTTTTTCCTATTCCGTATTTCGCGATACGCTCTCGACATTCTCTTTCCGCCACTCTGCGCATATTGCGAAGCATATCTCGACAACGAAACAACGCCATTCTGTAATGCATGCCTTGGCATGATTGTCAGACAAACGTCCCTGATCTGCCCGATCTGCAACGCGCGCATGGCAGCAAATAAAAACATCTGCACGCACGGAAAAAGCAAGCGCGACCAATATCCCTACCTGCTCGGCGCGGCGACACACTACACAGATCCGGTCGTCCGCGCATGCATCCATCGATGCAAATATGAAAAGGTTCATTCCCTCGCTCCTGTTTTTGCAAAACTGCTTGTCGAATACATAAACGCACTCGACCCGAAGCCAAGCATATTTGCATCATCGCCAATCGTCGTTCCCATTCCCCTGCACATGCATAAGGAACGCAACCGGGGCTTCAACCAATCGGCGCTCATAGCGCGGTCATTCGCCCGCACAATGCAACTCCCCTACGACGAACTACTGGTAAAGCTGATAGACAACGACCCGCAAGCACAAACAAAAAAGCGCATAGCGCGCCTCGAGCGCATGCACGGCGCATTTGCCGTGCCGCGCCCCGCCGATGTACGCAACAAAACCATCATTCTCATAGACGATGTTTCCACCTCCGGCGCCACGCTATCGGAAGCGGCGCGCACACTCAAACAGGCAGGCGCAAAAAAGATACTTGCCCTTGTGGTAGCGAAAGCATGAACAAAAAAAGCCCCGCCGAAGCGGGGCTTTGCAAAACCAAGGAGCCTAAAAATCAAAACAGGAACCCGGGCATTTCGTTACCCTGCCACACGGCAGGCTGCACCGCTATTGCGCAAGCCGGTACTCCAACAGATAGAATACGGCGGGTAAGCAGCTCCCGCCGATGTTCGACAATCTGCGAGGCAAGATCGTCAAGGAATGCGCGCCCTTCCGAACTGACGAGATATAGCAGATCCTCAAAGGAGGACCCGCCTTTGTTTTCGACCAATCTGGAAAGCATCGAAGTAAGCTCTTCCGCAACGCTTTTCCCGCTTGCAAGAATATTTCCATTTTCTTCGGCCATGACTTCCTCCATTCGTATTGGTTATATAACTAAGGTCTGAGATAGAAAGTACGCCTATTATTAAAACTTGTCAATTGACCGAGTGCACGACCACCATGGCTACGGCCAGCAACATGATAAGCAACAAACTTGCGAACGAAAGCACGTAGGCAAAGAACCGGTCGCGGGAATAGAGAAAATCGGCAAGCAAAAAATTAAGCGCAAGTATGATGAAACCGGAAAAAAGCATGCCAAACAGGTCGGTACGCCCGCCGACGAAATCGATCCCCCGATAGGCGTCAAAATGCAGTACGATAGCCTCCCGGCGGGATACGAACTTTACCGACATGAGCGCGGTAATGATGAGGTGCAACGCAAAGCTGACCGCAAGGACCACGCGCAAATAGGTGTCTTTGATAATGTTGGGTAAAAGCATTTTTAAAATTGGAATGGATTCCCGCCTTCGCGGGAATGACAATCCCTATAGTCGCAATCTTCTCAATATTTCCTCTTCCACCTCCGCACGACTCCGTCCATATTTCAATCGGGAAAGCTCGCGCAATTTTTCTACCAACGAGCGGTCACCCCATTGTACATTGGCGAGCCGCAAGTTGAACGGTCGGGTTACCTGCCCGTTCAGCAACAATTTCGCATAGGCCTGTCCGGCCTTCAAGTTTGCAAGGTCATTCTTGGTAAATGTCGGCGCAAGGTCCCGCTCGAACACTTCCGCATCGTCCATGCCTACGCGCAATATGATCTTCGAACCCACGTTGCCGAACACGGATGTTCGGATCTTGTCGGACATTTGTCCGATATACTGGTGCGCAACCGTAAGACTCAATGCATATTTGCGCGCTTCGGAAAATATGGTCGATATGGCATCGGTCGTAAAGTTTTGAAACTCATCCAGATACAAATTAAACTCTTTGCGTTCCGCTTCGGGAATATCGGTGCGCGACAATGCGGCCATCAATATCTTGCCCACAATGACCATGCCGAGCAGCCCCATGTTGAAATCGCCGATCTTCCCCTTGGACAAGCTGATGAGCAATATCTTCCCTTCATCCATCGCCTGCCGAAAATTGAATGCCGAATGCGGTTGTCCGATGATGGGCCGCATGAAATCGTTCGTCGTGAACACATTGAACTTTGATGTAATATACGCCGACATGTTCGCAAGCGAATGTTCCCCGCTTGCCTTGGCCGCCTCCTTTTCCCAAAAATCGATCACCACCGGATTATGGATCCGCGCCAGCTTGCGCTCGCGAAATGCGTCGTCGGTAAAAAGCCGCTGTATCTCCATGAGCGTCGCCGGCTCGTTGGGCGCATCTTCCATAAGCAATAGAATCGCATTCTTCATGTACAGCTCGAACATCGGGCCACCCGAGGTCTTCATGTCATACAGCTTGTCCATGATGCCATACAGTTCGTCGACGATGAACGACTTCTGTTCGGGTCGGGCAAAATCATACTCGAGCATATTCAAACCCATAGGCGATGCAATGTCTGCCGGATCGAATACGATCACATCTTCATAACGATGCTCGGGAATAAGGCTCAAAGTTTTGTCGACCAATTCGCCATGCGGATCAATGATGCACACGCCCTTTCCTTGGCGAATGTCTTCGAGCGCCATTTGCACAAGCAACGTCGATTTACCGGTACCCGTTTGCCCGATGGCATACACATGGCGCATGCGGTCCTGCGGCGTAAGATAAATGGGCTTCACATCGCCACGAAACGAATTTTCCCCGATCAGCGTACCTTCGGTCGGAACGTTTTCCGGAGGCGCAGACTCGCGCGAATCGAGCGCTTTGACGCGCGGCACATCAAGCGAAGGCGTAGGCATATGAAACAGGCTCGCAACCTCTTCGGTATTCAAACAGATCGCGGTGGCATCGTCGAATTCACGAAACGAATATTGCCGCAAAAATCGCTGCAGCTGTTTTGGCTTGGCAATGCGCAACTCCTGCCGAAACGGTGCGGAAAATTGCGCGAACCCAGATGCGATGCCGTCAAGCAGTCCATCGACCTGCAAAGGATTGATGGCAGACGCAACAATACGCACATTCGCAAGCACAAGCGGCTTGGCCATTTTCGATTCAAGCGCCTTTACGGCATCCTCGTTGACCGTCCGCGGCTGTTCGGACATCGGCTGTTCGGCAGGCGCTCCTGTGGCGATCTTTTTCATAAATGCAAGCGTATCACTGCCGCTTTGTAAAACATCCTCAAACTTATCGCCATGCCGCAATCGCCCGATCATTTTAAAAATGGATTGCTTGGAGGATTCCGACGCAGGACGAACCAGCACTTGCAACGCCGCACCCTCACCAATCTCGCTGACCTTGGAAAATCCGCTCAAAATGGAAGAGAACGTATCGATGTTCGCCTCTTGGTAGGTACGAATGGGCAACGCATACGAATGGTGCTGCTTCACATATACGCCGGCACTCACGCCGGTCGCGTTAAACATATTGTAATCGTCGATCGGCTCCACCTGCACCTCCGTAAAAAGACCCTCGATCTGACGCCGTACCGGGTCCATCGACCCTTTTGGCACGCCAACATAGAAATGGATTTCTTCACCAACATGATGCACCGCAACTTCAAGTGCAAACGGAACCTTGAGCCCGAGCAGCGTGCTATACAGCTGCGCAGAAAGGTTGATTTCGTCCTTGAAATCCTTTCGTTCGCGATCATCGCGCGCAATGCGCGGAAACCGCAGCAGCAATAAATGCAGACCGAGCGCTTGGCTCATGCGAACCCTGCGATCATTCTGCCGCACGAAAAACAAAACGGCACCGCCTACGACAAGCAGTGCAATGGCAAAAATGATAATGGAAGTAAAAATTGCGGCCATTTTTTAAACAATATTACGCTTCTTTAATTCTTCGTAGAATTTATCGGAAAGCGCATCGTGCAATGCATCAACGATGAACGGGCCCGACTTCTGCGCTTCAACTGCGGCGTGCTCGACGCCATGTTCAAATGCGTCTTCAACGAGCCGCTCCACGCGATCTTTGATGGCCGCGGAAGCGTCGTGCAAATAGACCGGAAGTTCCATATCTACAGCCGCGGGTTGGCCTGCTTGCGGCACCGCAACGGCCGGCGCTTTTACCATGGGGTGCAACGACTGCCGCACCAATGCGCGCTCCGTGACTTCGGGCGTTGCACCTCCTCCTGCTTGCTCCTTTACTTCCTGCCCGACCCGATGAATGTCGGCCTCTATCTTATTTTGTTGTTCCAGTTGTTCTTCCATACATATGTTTAAGCACTGTCATCCCTGCGAAAGCAGGGATCTACACCGCTATAGATTCCTGCTTTCGCAGGAATGACATTTTATCTTGCTAACTGATATAACTAAGCGGGCAACTCGCCAAGCCTGTCTTCGATAAGCTTGGCGATTTCATACGGCTTCTTAACTCCGGAAAACTGTATCGTCACCTCATCCAGCCCAACAGTGGTCATGCGCACATCGCCAATGCCAAAAATACGGTCAATGGGCCCTTGCGAAACGGCAACGGTACTGATCTGGTCATATCCGGTAAAGATATGCTTTGTGGAAAACAGAGAGAAGTTGCGCGAGATTCCTTCGTTCAAAACAAAGAACGTATCTGCACGGCGAAGTACTTCGCTCGCGATAAGCACGAGCAGACCGGCTGCGGTATACATATAACCATACCAGTAAGAAACCAAAAAAATGAACAACCCTCCCAAATAATATGTACTGTATGCAAACGGATGCGCACGCATCTTCGCGACGGTGTTCTCGGCGGAAACGGAAACTTGATTTGTTGTTTCTTCTGCCATGAGATTATGAAATGATTATGTTAAAAACAGGCGACTTCCTATATACTTATAGATAACAAACTTAATTACCCATACGAGCGTATACGATCGAGTGAAATGCAGAGCGTTGTCCATACAGCGACGCGACAGTTCTCCGATTCCGTTCGCTCATTCGCATCATGACGCCGCTTTTTACAAATCCAAAACGATTCGCCGCGCTTCTCCTGTTTGGTGTTATCATTATAGCCTCTTTCCTAAGGCTCTACAACATTTCAGAAGCGCCACCGGGGCTCTACCCCGACGAAGCCATGAACGGCAACAACGCGCTCGAAGCATTGTCCACCGGCCAGTTTAAAACATTCTACCCGGAAAACAACGGGCGGGAAGGTTTTTTCATAAACCTGCAGGCACTATCAATAGCGATCTTTGGCAATGAACCATGGGCATTGCGCTTGGTAAGCGCACTCTTTGGCATCCTTACGGTCGCAGGCGTTTTTGTATTGACCCGCGAACTGTTTCTTCCCGCAAAGCAAAGCCATGCGGACGAAGAACGCGAACCGCGCATCCGTCGCCATGAAAAAATAGCGCTCCTTGCGGCATTCTGCATTGCGACGTCCTTTTGGCATATCAATTTTTCGCGCATCGGGTTCCGCGCCATCATGGCGCCGTTTTTCATGACATGGGGAACCTATCTTACGCTCATGATCGCGCGCAAACTGGAGGAGTTTAAGGTGCGGCAACGGGCGGAAACGATAACGCCGGAGCTGGGAGCGCCGAGCGTATTCGCCGTACCAAAAGAAAAAACCTATTGGGGCCTCAACCTCCATACCCTGCTCTTTTCGGTCGCCGCGGGTTTTGTGTTCGGCCTCGGATTCCATAGCTATATCGCCTATCGCATCATGCCGCTGATACCGTTCTTGATGTTCGTCTATTGGTGTCTGTCCATGAAAGACGCGCGCAAAGAGCTGGCAAAAACATTTGTCATATTCGCCGCCGCAGCGGCATTCGCAGTGCTCCCGTTGGTGTGGCACTTCGCCATGAACCCGCAAGACTTCTTTGGACGCACCAGCCAGATATCCGTGTTCAGTGCGGAACACCCCATCTTCTCGCTTGTCATTAATATAGGAAAGACGATAGGCATGTTCTATGTGCAAGGCGACATGAACTGGCGCCACAACCTTGCCGGTCGGGCGGAACTCTTTTGGCCGGTCGGGCTCATGTTTCTTGTCGGCATGCTCGGAGCGCTCGGCGCAGCGTTGACGTTCCTGATTCGCCTGCTAAAAGGCACGGCATTCAAAGAAACACATTCCGCCATTTCGGAAACGGCCACGCTCGCCGATCGCACGCCGCCGCTCGCATTGCTCATTCCCCTTGCATGGCTCTTGGTAGCCGCGCTACCGGTCGTCATATCCAATGAAGGCATCCCCCACGCGCTCCGTGCGATCCTCATGATCCCGCCCGTATTCATTCTTGCCGGTGCGGGAGGCATTTGGCTGTACGACCGCCTGCTCGCATTCGCAAAGGGCGCCGACCCGGAATCAACGTGGTCGCACGTAAAGGAAACACTGCTAAAAATATTCGTGGTCATCGTACTCGTACTGCTCCCCTGCGAAGCCTACTACATCTACTTCCAGCGCTGGAACAAAGATCCGAATACGTTTGGTGCATTTGCACAAAACTATGTAGACATCGGACGCGAGCTCAACGCGATCCCGCGGGAAACCCCCAAATACATCATCGTGCACACGGGAGGTGCGGAAGTGCGCGGCATCCCCATGCCGACGCAGACCGTCATGTTCATAACCGATACGTTCACTCCGGAAAAGCAAAAGGAAAAAAATATATTCTACGTGCTCCCGGAACGGGAGCGGGATATCCCCTCCGGAGCCCGCACCTTCATCATCGACTAACCCAAAAGACCGTATGTCCGCCAGCTGGCGGACGTACGGTCTTTACATTTACACCCCATATTGCTATACAAATAACAGCAGTTAACCAACTAATTTTATACGGGAGGATACGCCAGTGCAAAACAAACTAACGCAGATCGTCGAAGAAGCCATCCAAAAACGCATCGCTCTTTTAGTGGATATCATCACCACGGGAAACGAAGGATCGGCCGCGCTGGCTGCGGTACAGCTCGCGTTCATCGGCACAAAAGAATCGGCCGATGCATTGATGCAATTGATCGAAAAGAAAGTAAGCCCGATGTGCCAAGAAGACCTGATCGCGGGGCTGGCTATCTGCTCACCACTTCGGGATCAATACAAGGAAAGGCTTTTGCAGATCAAGCACCACGAAAGGCATACAAAAAGCATGTATTCCGAAGCGAAAGCATACGACCAAAATCTTTTCACCACGCCACTCTGGCAAGAGATTGCCGATGCCTGCGCAAGCGAATTCATTCGCGAATTGCATGCCATTAGTGACCCCGCGGTTGGCGACTGAACCCTGTTCCGTTTCAAGCCCCCATGCAGTCCGCCAGCCGGCGGACTGCATTTTTTTACACCATCAATATCGCGCCGATAACCATGAGCACGATCCCGAACATCGCTTTCATTTTCAGCTGCTCGCCAAGAAACACCGCGGCAAGCAACGCAACGAACACAAGACTCGTACGATCAAGCGCGGCAACGCGCGATGCATCAGCCGACCGCAAGGCCAAAAAATAGAATAGCCACGAAACAGCACCACTTACGCCGGCAAGAACGATCAACCCCCATTCCCGTCCGGTCCACGAGGCCGGCGAAAATCCGTCAAACTTTTTCAAAAGCAAGCTGACCACGATCAAAAACCCCGCCATGATCAGCGAACGAACCGTGGTGGCAAGCACGGTATCGATCTGCTTCAACCCAAGCTTTGCAAAAATGGCGACACCCGCCGCAGTAACGGCCGAAATAATGGCATAGATGATCCACATATATCTTAAGTATATACAAAAATGACACTTTATTCATTCTCGTAGAGTTGTCCCGTCATCAGTCATTAGTTATCGGTCATCGGTTATTTTCCCTCTTTGTCATTCCCGTGAAGCTTGTCCTCGACCTGATCGGGGAACGGGAATCCAGAACCCTCTCCGCATTGTCATACCAGCGGGCGAGAGTCTGCCCTCGGCCATCTGTCATTCCGAACTTGTTTCGGAATCTCGTTTCTTTCTCACAAGATCCTGAAACGAGTTCAGGATGACACTCCCCCCTCCTCCCCTCCCATACCGTATACCCTATACCTCATACTTTATCCTCTACACCCCTCCCCTCATCCCGTTATCGGTTATTGGTTATTGGTCATAGGTTACCCCACGGGGGGTAGACAAACTTAGGAAACAAACGTATACTATTGTCAATGTTCGACAAAGACTATCTCGAAACCCTAAAAGCACGCGGCAAACAATCCCATGTATACCGCCAATTTCAAGACATAGGACTGCAGCTGGCGGACATACTCGGCGACAGGCCACATAAGGCGCTATACATAAAGCTCGCACAACAGCACGATGCGTCGATCCTTATGTCCATCGCGCGGGATGTCGCCGACCGCAAGAACGTCGCAAACAGGGGCGCATACTTTATGAAGGTATTGCACGAACGGTATCCTCTGCCGAAAAAGGAAAAGGCACCGGCAAAAAAGAAGGTTGCAAAGAAAATAGTTAAAAAGAATGCTGTCAAAAGACCAACCAATTTGGATAATAACCAATAAACAAGAAGAAAAGTTCCTGCGCACCAAGCCGGCCAATTTTGATTTTTCAAAATATACCCCGAAGGAGCTCCGCGAACTCATCGCAACCATGCGGTTCATTATGAAACGGGCGAATGGCGTTGGCTTGAGTGCAAATCAAGTCGGACTGGATATGCAGCTCTTTGTTGCGGAAATACCGAAACAAGGCAAACGATCAAAACTCTACGCGATCTTCAATCCAAAGATCACCGACGCATCAAAGGACCTGCGCCCCATGGAAGAAGGTTGCCTCAGCGTCCCCCGCACGCATGGGGTCGTTTCACGCCCATGGGAAGTGACCGTTACCGGATTCGACAAACATCAAAAGCCGGTCAAAATACGCGCAACCGGATTGCTGGCACGAATCTTCCAACACGAGATAGATCATTTGAACGGAATCGTATTTATAGACAAGGCGCAGAATATAGAAATAAATACCGCGCAAAACGAAGAAGTCGACATATAAAAACACCGCTCACAAAGAAGCGGTGTTTTTATATGCGTACTGCTGCGATGCTTATCACTCCGTAAGGAAAGAAAAATCTTGCAGGAATGAACTAATGTCGAGATACACGTGGTTGAACAATAAGTAAATAACCTCCGGCTTTTCTACCGGTCCGATCAGCACAAGACGCTTACCAAGGCCATACCCGATTCCCGCTTCCATGTGCGAAGAATCCCCCGCAGGAAGCAGCAAAATGACAACATCGGCATCTTTGATGGCCTGCACCTCGGATTCGGCGATTTTGGCGATGCGATCGTCTATCTTCCAGTTGACCAACGCCTTGGTGAACTCCTTCATTTCATCCTCGATCGGTTTGCCTGTCAACAAATTGGCGCCGCTTTCGACATATGAATATGCCGAATGCCCGAGCTTATCCAGCTCGCCCGTCAACTGCTCGACCTGCGTCTTATTTTTCCATGGTGACGCTATAAAAAATTTCATGATATAATGATACCATACAATTAACCGAAAAAGAACGATGTCCACCCAACCCAGATTTATATTCTTCGGAACACCCGAATTCGCCGCAGACGTTCTCGAAAAACTCCTCAATAGGGGCATTATTCCGACTGCGATCGTTTGCAACCCCGACAGGCCGGTCGGACGCAAAAAAGTAATCACCCCGCCGGCGGTCAAACTGCTTATTATGGAGCACCAGCTGCAAGATCCGAAGTTTGCCATTCCCCTATTGCAACCGGAAACACTTGACGATGCATTCATCGAACAATTGAGGTCATTCGAGCCGGAACTGTTCGTCATAGCCGCATACGCAAAATTGGTAAAGCAAAATGTGCTCGACATACCAAAATACGGAACCATCGGAGTGCATCCCTCGCTTCTTCCGGCATATCGCGGCGCTGCGCCCATGCAAACCACACTGCTCGATGGGCAAGACATCACCGGCGTAACATTGTTCATGATCGATGAAAAAATGGATCACGGCCCCATCATGGCACAAGAGACGGTGCAAATAGGAACCATGGACTATATCCAGCTTGCAAAAAAACTCGCTGAAATAGGCGGGGAACTTGTGGCAAAAACGATCCCCGGCCTCGTAGACGGTACGATCATTCCACAGGAACAAGACCATACAAAGGCGACCTTTACGAAAAAGTTCTCCACAGACGATGCGTTTATAGATATTCACGACATTGAACGGGCCCATTCCGAAGGCGGCGAAATAGCCCTCGTTATCGAACGCAAGATCCGCGCACTCAACCCCGAGCCGGGGACATGGACCATGGCATCCTCCATTGGCGACCTGCATTTCGGCCAAGAAAAACGGATCAAACTACTAGAAGCGGACCTTTCCTCAGAAAAAACGCTGACCATCAAAAAGATCCACGTAGAGGGCAAAAAACCGTTAGAATTGCATCATCATGAGCAAAGCCTTGACAAATAATTAGCCTTCTGCTATATTAAATTTAATACAAAAACAGCTCCCCAAGAGCCGTTTTTGTTTAAATAAGAGCACATTGCAAACTGAATACGGAAGAAGGAGGGTCAAAAACTTGAAAACATATGGCACTATCGCGGCATCACTGACACTGCTTGCAATTTTTTGCTCCCCCGACACCATAAGCCACGCATCGCTTCCCCCTGAAGCGCGTAGCTTGATCACGAAAACCATCACCAAAAACCCGTCGCGTCCCATCGTTGCCGTCACATCAGCCTATTACAGGCCGGTCAAAGGCCAACGAAAGTATGTGACCGGGTCTTATTTGGGCGACATCCGCTTAAATGGAACAGGGGTTACCAGCTCCGGAAAACGCGCGGAGATAGGCCACTTATCGGCCGATCTGCGCTATAATCCGGTAGGGACGAAGTTTCGCGTCGTTATTGACGGCAAAAACTTTGGCCAATGGACCGTCGAAGATAAGGGTGGAGGAATCAAAGGCCCTCATCGCTTCGACTTTTTCGTGGGAGAAAACGATACAGGAAGAATCGCCGCTCAGTCTTGGGGACGGAGAGGCGATCATAAAATTGAAATGTATCGTGTCGGGAAAAACGGTTGATAGGCATACGCCTCCCAACCCCACCATGAGGCAGCTTCGGCTGCCTCTTTTTTTATGTACGGTTTAATTTGCTTTCTCAGGGTTATGTGCTATGGTATGCTATTGCCTTCGAAAAGTAATGCAAGTGGTGATCGTAATTGCCCTTAAGATAGAACGAATTAAATACTATGGACCAGTCCACAAACCCGGGAGTAACTTCCGAAGAAGTAGTAGTATCTGCAACCGGCGATGCCGATGCGGTAGCGGTTGAAGAAACCAAAGCAGCTGAAGCTACTGAAGTAGCGGCAGAGCCGACCGAAGGCGCAGAAGAGGTCAAGGAAGAAGCTTCCCCGGAAGCTGAAACCGAAGCTCCTGCAAAGGAAGAATCGGCAGCCTAACGGTTCCGACAAAAACAGCCCCGATGGGGCTGTTTTTTGATGTGCTTTTATGAATAAAAAAGAGGCGTTGCGCATATGCGCAACGCCTCCGATGAACGACCGCCGAAGAATCACTTCTTCTTGCGGGCTGCCTTTTCAGGCGCAGGCGCGGGAGCGGATTGAACCACTGCCTTAGCCTGCTGTTTGGGGATCATCGGGATAAGTTTGTTCATGGCGTCGATCATGGCGCCAATCACAACCTTCCCTTGGTCGGTATTTTCATACCCGCCAAGCCCTCCGGCAAGGCCTCCGCCGCTGCCGGCGAAGCCCATCCCACCGCCAAAACCAAAGCTGGTCCCGGTGGCGGATCCGGAAGCGGAAGCGATTTGCTCGCCGTCCTTATTGCTCACCAAGGTGAGCACGACCCCGGCTCCGGATTTTTTAATACTGCCGGCGATTGCGCCGACTACCATGCCCACAGGACCAAACAAGGCTCCAATGCCCATAGCCGCGCCACCGACACCACCGCCAGACTCGTTTTCATTACTGGTAATGACCTCCACCAGTAAGGTGTACGGGGCCGTGGTCTTCGTACCGGCACGCTCCATCGCTTTAGTATAGGCGACAGGGACAAAGCACCCCGACTGCTGTGCGATCAAACGCATTGCAGGCAAGGGGCTGGACGGAAGACCAAGACTGACAAGATACTTGGTTTGGGAATCGGCGTCACCGCCGAGGTCCAAATTCACACCCAGTCGCTGGTCGGCAGGAACACTGCAGGTTTGCAACTGTTTCGTACTGTTGGACTCGGAAGTCCCGGAAGCCGGCTGATCGCCGTTACTGCCGCCAATACCGACCCCGGTCGTCACGCAACCCGTCAGGCCAAACATGAAAATCAACCAGATTGTAAAAAGCCTCTTTGTAAACTCCATCGGACACCTCCTTAACTTTCTTGGTTGTGTGGCGTGTAGATTTACATTGTTGACTGTCTGACACTACTATTACACATTTCTCAGAAAAGTCAAGGTGTTACTATATAGCAGGTTTTTTTCGGTTATTGTTCGTTATTTTGATCGTAACGAAAATTATGCCGAGCAATATCCCGGCAAAGCCAAGAAACTGCACCGCATTCCCAAGCAAGACCGCTTCGCTGGCATAGGCGGATATGATGGCAAACGGAAGCTCGGCGAGCACAGTAATGAGAACATACGAGCCCATGGGGTAACGAACCATGCCAAACGCATACCCAAGCTCGGCAGGCAAAGCCAAGCGCAACAAAAGCGCGGTAAAAAATGTAGTATGTTCTTTTATCTTACGGCTCCATTGTTCAAACAGCTCTTCATGCACAAAGTAGAAGACGACCCGCCTGCCAAAATAGCGCCCGACAAAATAGGCAAGCATATCGCCCACGAGCCAGCCAAATAACAACAATATTGCAGTAATCGCAGGACCCCAAAACACCACCGCAATGGGCACAAGCGGAATGTTCGTCAGCGGACTAATGAGCGCCGCCGCAACCGAAGAAAGAAAGAAAAGGGCCATCGCTAGCGGCTCGTTCCGCACAACAAGTGTGTTGAAAAAATCGACAACGCGCCAAAACTCACTTTGTAGTAAACTTGAGTACCAAAACAAAAGAGCGACAACAATCGCAGCAAAAAATGAAAATATCAGCCGCCTGTTCATATATACTAAGTATAGCAGATGGAGTGCCCGTATCCATTACAAACCCTCCTCTGGCGCAACAGGCTTTTCGAGCTTTGCCAACTGCGCTTCAATGTCGACGTCCTCTATCTTGCGATACAAAGGCGTAACATCACCGATCTTCCAAGCCGCTTCCGGCTCGGGGTACTTCCATGTTTGTCCTTGAACACTAAGCCCAAGGAAGCTATGAATAGTTTCGGATGTTCGCGGCAAGAACGGATTGACCAACATGGCCAACGAACGAATCACCTGCACAAGCACGGCAAGATCACCCTCGACCTCATCTTTTTTCGCCTCATCTTTGATCTTCTTCCACGGTTCTTTTGTATTGATATACCGGTTACCATACTCGGCGACTTCCAATGCCGTTCTGAAAGCGGCGCGGAACTTCCCCGCCTCGATCAGCTCGCCCACCTTCGGAAAAGCATCCCGCGCAACGGCAAGCAGTTCGGCGGACTCTGCGTCCACCGTTTCAGGAAACCGAAGTCCTTCCGGAAACTTGCTCTTGGCGATGGAAAGCGTGCGGTTGACCAAATTGCCAAATGTACCAATGAGCTCGCCATTTACCCGTTGGGCATACTCCGCCCACATAAAGTTAGCATCGCTTGTTTCCGGCCCATTCGCGACCAAAAAATATCGAAGTGTTTCAGGATCGAACGATTCCAAAAACTCCGGAAGCCACACGGCCCACCCTCTGCTCTTGGAAAATTGTTTCCCCTCAAGCTTAAGATATTCAGAAGAAACAATATGATCGGGCGTATGCAATGCACCCTGTGCAAGCAAAAGTGCCGGCCAAATGATCGTATGGAACGGAATGTTATCCTTCCCGTGCACATAATAATGCACCGCCTCTTCGTTCTGCCACCATTGCTTCCATGCATCGGGAGTGTTTTGTTCTTCCGCCCACAGCATGGACGCGGAAAGGTATCCCGCAACCGCCTCAAACCACACGTAAATGCGTTTTGTTTCATAGCCTGGCAACGGAATGGGCACACCCCAATCGGTATCGCGTGTAATGGCGCGATCGTGCAATCCCTGTTTTAAAAAACTCTTGGCAAACCCGCTCGCATTTGCACGCCATGAATCGCTTGTGCTTTCGACCCACTGTTCGAGGGCTTCCTGTAACGCAGTGAGTTTCAAATAAAAATGCTCCGACTCCCGTACTTCAAGCCGGCGGTCTGTATCACTCAACTCCCCTTTGCGATTTAATATCTTCGGATTGATTCGCGGATCTTTCAGCTCAAGCGGATCAAGCAAGGTTCCACACTCATCGCACTGGTCGCCACGCGCGCCGGCATAGCCGCACTTCGGACATGTGCCCTCTACAAAACGATCAGGCAAAAAACGCCCCAGCAACGGCGAATAAAGCGCCTTTTCTGTTTTGGTGTAAAGAAATCCTTTTTTATGCAATTCCAAAAAAAGATCCTGCACCACCTTCGCATGCTGGTCGGTCGTAGTGCGGGTGTAAATGTCGTAAGAAAACCCCATGCCATCAATCAGATTCTTCCGAAACTCATCGTGATATTTATCCGCGATTGCAGACGGCGGGATGCCCTTTTCCGCCGCCTCCACGGCAATGGGCGTTCCATAGCAATCGCTACCGGAAACAAAAAGTACCCGGTCGCCGGCAAGCCGATAGTACCGCGCAAGAATATCGGCGCCAATAAATGCCGATACATGTCCCAAATGAAGACTCCCGTTTGCATACGGCCACGCAAGCCCAATAAAGATTCTCTTATCCATAAGTTCCCTAAATCATACACCCCCGCCTCCCCTTGGGCAAGGTAAAAACCTTATGGCATCCTGAAACATTGACATAAATGGCAAGCACATCGTATAAAGTAGGCAGAACAAAAAAAAGCAGTTACAACCTAACCAATGGAGAATTGCCATGAAGACGCTCATCACATTTAGACACGGCTGTTACGATGGAAGTGGGAACCTCAGCCCGATCGGGGCAGAACAAATAGTGGATGTTGCCAAAATGATCCAAAAGATCAACATGGCCCAATTACCGATAACGCTTCTCTGCTCGACAGCGCCGAGGGCAAAACAGGGTGGCGACATTCTCATCAAGCGGCTGCACATCCCCGAGGAGCTGGCGATCTTCAACGAAAATCTCTGGCAAGACAACCACCATCACGGGGACTTCAATCAGATCGAGAAACTCATCGATGAAAACTTTCGGGAAGATGCCATTCTCCTGTGCCTGCCCCACCTCGATACGGTCTCGAACATAGCCCGCTATGTTGCCGGAAAATTCGACCACAAGACGAAGCACTTCGGCGAATCCAGCTATGGTTGCGGGTGGTTCATCAACCACACCGGATGTTCTTCGTTCCCACGGTAATAACCGTGCAGCGCAAACACAATTGCGCCCCCAAGGGGGCGCAATTTTTATTTGCTGCAGGTTATGATTAAATCACAGATGGCGACTAACCCCTTTAGCTGAGGCGCTTCCTCATGGCATTTAGCAGTAGCCATGGGATTAGACACTTCGCTCACTGGTGGTGATAAAAAAGAAAGGGCGACCTCGGCTATTGCCTTGGTCGCCCTGATTATACTCCTCGGGTCTACAACGGGTTCACATCGTAGACCTTTCAGATGTTCTTAATGGCTTCGGCGAGAGCCTTACGATCATCAGCAAAGCTAACCGCTTTTGCTTTCTCGAAAAGCTTGAGGATATCCTCGCTCAGATCGCCACGATGGCTATTCTGATACATGGCGATCATCTTGTGAATAACGGACATGAGTGCCCGCGCCCGCTTGGAGCCGCTTGGTGTTTCCATGACGCCCTGGGTCAGAAGTTCATCTTCGAACCTCATCTGACCTTCGCGGGTATCCGAGTTATAATAGAGAGAAACTCGAACACTCTCTCCCTTATAATCCTTCGGAGTATCCACAATCCCCTCGATATCCCAAATATTTGCGGCAAGGACCCGCCTCCTTACGGAATCGATCTTCACGCTGAACGCATGCGCGTCATGGGTGTGAACCCACTCCGGCGTATGGAATTTCACCGTCCGCGCGCCCATGTCCGTGTCGAACAGGGAGAGCATTAGATCGAGCTTTGACGGCCCGTTGTCGATTACGAACTCTTTCTGTGTCATACAACACTCCTTTCAATGTGCTTGTGCGTTAGCGGAGGAACGCACTTACCTCCCTATTTCCCCACCTTTCGGCGAAAGAAACGACTTAGCCATACGACCAAGAATTTGCTACTACTAAAGCATTTGTATACTGCTTTGTCAAGTCAAACTTGACAATTAGAACACCACATGGTATTAACAATACAGCATCATTTTTTTATTAACTTTCCATACGGAGGAAGCATTATGGCTATAAGCGAACAAACGGCGCAACAGGCACAGGAAGATCTCGAACAGGCATTGAAAATCGCAAAAAGGGCATGGGAAGCGGCGGATATGCCGCAGATCATTCCTGGCGGCTATGCAGCTGAGGCTACCAAGCCCGCATTCGCCATTCTGGCAAGCACGATACTCACTATCTACGGGAATAGTTAAACCCACTCGCTCCCCACACCCACCCCAAACCCGGCACCCGCCGGGCTTTTTTTGTTAAAAAAGTTAAGACCGAACCCTATTCCGCAAAGTCCGTTCAAACCTCGCCGCAACCGTACCAGTAACAAGAGAAATAAGGGTGGCTATCATGCCAAGCATCACGGCTCCCGCGGCATCATCATTGCTACTGCGTGCGGCTATCATAAGATAAGCACCTGCCGCCACTATAGCACCCGCCGTAATGAACGCGCAGTATTTTATAATTCGCAAAGCGTTCACGGCAGCTTGCGAAAATATCTTGTTTTGCCCGGCATATCCCAGCACTTTGAATGTCTGATAAAGCCCTACAAAAAATGGAATGGACCCAAGATACATATATGCCAAAAATGGATCATCAAAATAGACCTCAGAGAACGCAACAGCATGCGCGTTCACACCTTCCACCCACGGCTCCCAAAGCAGAAAGGCAAGAACACCAATGCCAATAAGCACAGTGACCGCCCGAAGAAATAGTATTGAGCTTTTTTTCATGGGTGATGGATAATGGTACCTGATCCCATTAATGTCAAAAGCTTATGACTTCTTCACAAATTCGGTCCGCAGCACAAGCCCCTTTACTGCATCAGAATTGCATTCAATCTCTGCTTCGTCATCAGTAAGCCGAATGCCCTTGATCTTCGTACCTTTTTTCAGCGTCACAGTCGAGCCCTTTACCTTTAGGTCTTTAATCAAAATAACCGTATCACCGTTCGCAAGAACATTTCCATATGCATCTTTTGTTATTATATCGTCTTCTTCGGTATCCATAGTGATGATTGTTATTATTTATTGATGAATAGTATAGCACAAATAATCATAATAAATGGTACCTGACCCCTTTAATTCAGCCAATTTAATGCTTCTTGTGTAATTCCATTGTACCATTCCAATTCTGAGTTAGTTGTATTTGCTAACTCGTTTGAACGCTCAAAAAATCGTTGAATATGTTTTGGTTCTGGCACATAATCAGCATTGTGAGAGTCCTGAACCATTTTAATAAATACGCTCAATGGCAATGGAACAATAGTCGAAGTTCCACCATAATAACCGATATTCATTTTATGCAAGGCGTAGAAATGAGCTATACAAGCATCGTTTATTTTTGGTGCAATAAACAAGCAATACGCAGGTTTATCAGTTTCTCTTTTAACTTTGGCAAGATGTCTTGTTACTGGCTCACTCTCGGTTTCGTATTGTCGCTGTCCGCTTTGCATCGTAACTTCTACTGTTAATCCAAAGTCACCATAATCACATACGATGTCTGCCATATTTCCTTGTGCCGTTGACATTGGATTTCCAAAATCGTCAAATTTTAGATTTGCTTTTATACTACCACCATCTAACATTGTCATTGCTCTCCAAGTATTCCATTCCAACATTAAAGGAGTGTCATAGAGCGAACTATCCGAAATTTGGTCAAATGTAGAATTGATATCTTCAAACAAACGATAGTCCTTTATTGCAGCGATTTGTTCTGTAATAATTTGCTCTTTCCTGTTTTCTAATTCATTAGCGAAGATGTCTTTTAGCTGTTGTAAAGTTAACATTTCGTTTACCTCAATTTGAGGGAATTCTGCTCTTATTTTTTGCTCAAGCAATGCTCGATCATCGCTTAATAGACTAGGGGTGGTTGCGTTTCCAAGATAAGCTATGTATTGTCTTTCATCATCTATAAAGCAAGGTTCTCTGTCGGTATGTTGTAAGAAGAAATCTACTTCTTGCATTTTTTCAGGCACAATTGAAATTGATTTTCCAATGTGTGAAATATTGACTAATCCTGTTGCTCGAATATACCTAGTACAGGCATCGGCATAATCTCGTAAATTACTTTCTTTTGTTTTTAAGAATTTTGCGATAGAAGCATCATTCGTTTGTCTTGTTTTAGTTTTACCCGAAGCAATATCATCATTATAGATTTTCCTTAATTCTGCATCTAAATATTCTGACTTAAATTTTTTAAGATTTCCTTGATATCGTGCTTTTGCAATTCGAAAATTGTCAATTTTCAAAACAATATTATTAAATTGACGATAGTCGACTAACTGCAAACCAAAAATCATTAATTCGTCAAATTTAAGTGAGCCAAAATGACGAATTAAACGAAATAATTCAAGATAGGGTTTTACCAAAAAATCGGCAGAATCTTCAGAAGGTTTATGATAAGGCGATGGAACTTGAAACTTCAATAATTGTCTTAAAAAAATTTCATCTTTTCGTCTTGATGTAACTAATTCTAAACCTGCTGGTGTTAAGCTTACAGTAGGAGATAAAGTTACAAATCCAAGCGCTTTTGGTGCTCGATTAATTCTATCTCTTGCACTAAATGCAGGGTCATTTACTCCTTCACCATTGAAAAAATTCTCTTCTTTCAATAGATCCATGAAAGCAATCTGTGTTTCCGCATTCCACTCTTGTCCTGCAAAATGAGTATTTAATAACTCAATTTCGGGAATCATTTTAAACGGTGTTCTCGGAGATGTTGTAACAAATATTACCTTACTATTAATTCTCGCCATAAAGTTTTAATATACTAATTCCTGACTAAACTCTAATTCAGGAAAATTATTTTTAGCTACGCTTCCATAATTTGAAATTAAAATATGTGACGCAGTCGCTTTAAACCTATTCCTAATATTTACGGAATACGATTTACCGTATTCATCTACTATCATATCTCCGTAAAGTTTTTCTGTTAATGGAGTTCTACCGATTACCATTAACGCTTTGCATTTTAAATTTTTATAAGCGTTAGCTAATTCAATATGGTTTTGCTCATTAAATCCGTCTTTGTGTTCTATATTTCCATAGTCCGAAAAAATGCAGTCATAAGGTGGGTCTAAAAACATAAAATCATCTTCTTCTGCCATTTCAAAAATGTGTCTGTAATCTACATTATAAATTTCCGCATTTGAAAGTAATTTGTTATGATTTTTTGTAACTAACGCAGTATTCAGATTAGCATATCTACCATAAGGAACATTAAACTCTCCTTTGGAATTATACCTGATCATTCCTGAATACGCTGTTTTGTTTATAAAGAAATACAACAAAGCGTCTGAAAATTTTTTCTCAGTCACATCGTTAAACATATCTCGGATTTGATAGTATAAGGATTCGTTGTCATCTTCAACCCTCAATTCAGGAGTTTTACTTTTTAGTTCTTCAAATTTTCTACGATTTAAAGTGTAAACTTTTTCTATTTGTGTAAGTTCGTTTTGGATTAATTCAAAATCTGTTTTGATGCCATTATAAAATGCTATTAATTTAGAATTAATATCATTTATTACTGCCTTTTTTGGCTCTAAATAAAAATACAAAGCACCGCCACCAAAAAAAGGTTCGATGTACTTGCCATCAAATTCTGGGATATGTTTTACGATGTGTGGAATTTCCTTTGATTTACCACCTCTATATTTAACTAATGGTTTCATACCTATTTAAGTATACCATTTTTGTATTTAAACTATCTATCTTTGAGCTACCTCAGGGTGGCTGGCCAAGTCGAGTTAGAACCACCACCGGATAGGCCCCGCAAGGCTTTTTTGAGCCAATTTTGCCAACCCCATTGACGTACTTTGAGCGCTCATAAAATTACCCCAAAGTTACCTCATGCCCATAGCAGCTTACCATTTAAAGAACGAGCTAACTATATATACGATTACAATAACTGTAAGTCCCGAAATGACGGGGTGTTCTGAAATTTTTTTTATCAGCAACCACCTTTCTCCTTGTTTTCGCTTTTTCGCCATGTTTATATTCTCGTTTTTCCAAAATGATCCATGCTTTACCTTATTACCTGCTTCATCATGAATATATCCTCCAAGCTTATCATAGTGAGCTAATATTTGTTCTTGAGTAGCATCTAAACCAGCATCCGTTTTAGCGCGACTATACTTATTATTGTTATTTATATCGGTTACAAAATAATTTTTTCCTTCACTGTTTAGTTTTATCTCATTCATATTTTTATTAATTACACTATGTGAATTAAGGATAACGAAACACAGCTCACCTCTTTCATTTTATTATCCCTTAATTAACAGAAAAAGTTTCTCCGAAATTGTTAGCTTATTCTCTTTTCTTCTTAATGCTTGAAGGTAGCTATGCAAAGCTTCGTCTACCTCGCAATCAGAACAAATTTTACTATCGATATTAGAATTAGGTTCGTATGGCGAATTGCAACATTCGCATATTTTTATCAGGTTATTCATAAAAATTGGACTGGTTTATTTTGCACTATTTCGCTTGTCTATCCCTGGTCGATTAATGGGGTCGGTCACCATTAATCCCTATTTATTGATAATTTGATATATAGCGTTCTGATTATTTAAAACCCTCTCCTGATTGCTATCAATTTTTGTATTCAAGTTATTAACAGCACTAATAGTTTGAATTAAAACTACTAAAATTATTACGAGCAACAGAATGATTACTGAGTTAAATTTATTCATACCTTAATTAAATTGAGTTATTGTTATATTTTTATAAATAATTTATCTCGCGCTATTTCGTTTATCTACTCCTGGTCGAAAAACTTGTACCCGCCCTGCTTGATGCGCTGAAGGATAATATTTATCGCACTCAAAACATTTCCAACTATTAGCCCAAACTTGAAGTCTTATCCTCTTGCGCGATCCATCGAGGCATTTTTGGCAAAATGGAACGCTATCTCCCTCTTTCCAGTATAGCCCTCCTTTAAGCACAAAGTCTTGTGATGCCTCAAGTTGTAGTTTTATCGTTTGGTTCTCTTCTTTTAGGGAAATATTCTCATCCTTAAGTGAAATGATATATTCTCGAAGACTTACAATTTTTTCCTGCAAATCTAAGGTTGCCGTTTTTTTAACCAAATCAGTAAGCGATTCAAGTATTGATTTAACCTCGCCGAAATTCATCATAATATTCATATTATAACGCAAGCGGTCGGATTTATATAGGCGAGGTTAAAGGGGTCAGGTACCTTTGATTTGTCTCCCCCTCTTGCGGGTAGTTGCTTTTAACTCGTATTTTTCAACTATATCTTCCGTCCACTGATCCGCACCGAATGGCTTAGATTTAATTATAGAATGTTCGATCTTTTCTTTTTCCTCTTCATCCATCCATGCGTTCACGAAAGCAAGATAATCTTCCGGCATCTGAATCGGCCACTCGGTAAGTATACTCCGTTTTGTAGTATCTGGAAATAATCTCCGCGATAGGCTGGAAAAATTCCAGTTTTCCGCCCTACTAGCTATCTTTGCCCGTAAAGGATTTTGTTCAACATACCTGATCACCGAAAATAAGTGCTTATCTCCTTGGATAAGAAATGCCTTATAACGCCCTTGATACAAATGCCCCGTCCCTATTGTTTTATTAATCGTATGCCACCGTTGCGTATGCGTTAGCGTAAGCCACTGCATAAACTTTTGAAGGTCGGTATCTTGCCGAGGATACAACACCAAATGAAAGTGATTCGGCATCAGACAATACGCGAGAATCCGCATATCCACTTTCTTCTGAGCCTCTTCAAGGATATTTTCAAAAAGCTTATAGTCCCCCTCTTTAAAAAAGATTGGGAGACGCGCATTAGCACGATTGATAACGTGATAGATCTCTCCTCCAACATCAATACGAGGGATGCGCGGCATTGCACATAGTATACCGCTTCTTTTTACTGTATCAAAATGTAAAATCAAAGGTACCTGACCCCTTTAGCATCCTTTAGCACTCAAGGGGCGGTCTTATTTTATTGACCCATACTAAGCTTGTCGGAGGGGCTGAAAGCCATGAGCGAGCGGAGCGAGTCGAATGGCTGGCCAAGTCGAGCTAGAACCACCGACAGATAGGTCCCATAAGGCTTTTCCCAACTCTTTTAGTATATCATATCGACGCACCTTGAGCGCCTTAAAACATGGGATTAAATCACTTTTTTATTTTGCATCAGTATTAATTATTTCAACTTGCGCCACTAGTTGATCCTGATTAAATAAATTAATTGGTTTATAAAATATTGCCGTTGCTGTTCCAGTAGATGCCAAAGATATGTTTTCTATATCATTGCAGCTATTGCGAATTAAACTTTCATAAATGGAAGTTTCTAATCTTGACTCGCAATCTGGTTTGATATTATAAGGAAATCCGCTGGTCAAATCCATTATGTTTATAATTATAGCAAGGCTAGTATAAATAAATTTTTTCATAGTTTATTACGGCCATATTATTTGAGCGCCGCTCGTAGTGCCAATCTCGGTTATATCTTCTTCTGGATTAATAGGGTCAGCCACCATTTACCCCTACAGAACATACCTAACCCCATTAATGCCAACCACTACTTATATAGTAACTAGATTAATTATCTTCTTTTCTAACAAACCAGATTGCATTTAAATCTCCTACAAAATTAACACTATAATTATTTTTTGTAACTACCCATAATGCCAATTTAACCTCTTCTATAAGTTTATAAATTCTATCCGCAAGTTCATATTCCAGAGTATTTGACTTAATCATAGCCTCGCCCAAGATTAATTCCGCCTCCCTTTTATCTATGACAAAACCATGGTCCTTATATCCAGTAACTAAATGTTGACCGATAGATTTTGCCGATTTTGGAAGCTTTTTTGTGCCTAATAAACGAGTTGCGTAATCAACAGCCGAATCCGCAATTCTCCTTGTATGTCCCAAATTCTGCAAATCAAGATCAAGGCTGAGAAATCTAGCGAACATATCAGATGATCCCGGATATTTTTCGCTTATTGAAGCAATAAACTCGACCGCCTCTCCAAGAGCAAGTGCCGGCAATTTTCTAATTTGTGGGTCGATCGGACCAAGTTCTGTAATACTTCCCATGTGAATTTGATCAGCGCCGAGCGCAATAAGAGTCGCGGCTGATTTAGCACGACGAGGGATAGAAACACAAAACAGATTAGAATATTCTTTGCAGCAGGTGCTTATAAAATAGGCTGGCCCAATATAACCGCCAGGACTATTTAAGATCATTAAAATATCTTTTCCTTTTTCCCCTCTTTTAACAGCTGAGTATATATCATCCAAAGTATTACTAGCTATATCATAATCGCTATCTTGTATTAAAAAAATGACCTTATGACTATTTCCAAAACCAGACTCCTCTAAAATATCGGATATTTTCTTTGATGTTAATTCCCTTACTTTTGTAAGATTATCTTTTTGTATATCATCAATACATTTACGAAACTCCGTTAGAAAAAAGCTGAAGCTACTTTGCAAAGATACAGCCTTTTTTGTCTCTCCTATTACCGGCTTACTTATTTCTTTGTTTTTTATTTTAGATTTATCTTTCGGCATATTTTTTTGGGGTTAAAGAAGGTCAGATACCATTAATCCCCCTCTCTCTCTTACCCCTCTATAATACGCCCCTAAGAGGGGTTGGGCAAGGGAGGTTACAATTCCTTAAGCAACTTTAAATCCCCCGCAATAAGGGCTTCTTTTTTGGCGCGGGTCCATTTCTTTAATTGCTTCTCTCGTTGCATGGCCTCCACACGAGAATCGAAGTGCTCCGTATACGCTAAAACAAAAGACCCATGGTCTTTTGCGAATTTTGCAGACTTTGAGCTGCCAGCTAAATGCTGCCCGATCCTAAAATCGAGATTATTTGTCTGCCCTATATAAAGATTGTTATTTGAAAACCGAAGGATATAAACAATATATGACATATTGAATTCCTTAGACTCCTCGCTTGTACTCGTCGCTCAGGCCTTCGACTCTGAGGCTCAGGCTCGAAGAGACATTCGCCTCGCCCTTGCGTTGTCTATTGTTATAAACAAGTAAGGTATTTTACGGGGCTGAAAGCCATGAGCGAGCGGAGCGAGTCGAATGGCTGCCAGACTAGGATTCGAACCTAGATGAACGGATTCAGAGTCCGCTATCCTACCATTAGATGATCTGGCAATATGTTCCTAATATTGCCTGAATTTTATCAATTTTGCAAATATTTCCACCTCTTTTCGCTGGGCCAATCTGACATCCCGACTGTGTAATTTTGCATGAAATCCGAAGCCTATCAAGATAGTATATACATCGTTTAAAAGCGTCGGGGACGCGCTTTTAAGAGAAATGACATTGGTATTATACTTCTTATCGATTACCCATGATCCGTCCGCCTCAAACAACCCTTTCATACAACGCACGGTATACGTTTTTTTATTCTTAATCCATTCGGGTATTAGTAAGGGGTGGTTACACTTTATTCCGGTAGCAAAATCTATGCGCTCACTAATATATTTTTGATAAATATAGACATCGGTACATTTGGAATGCTTTCTGTGTCGCGTCTTAGCTTCCTTTTTAAATATCTTCTCCATCAATTTTTTAATGTGCGCAATATGATCAACTTCTGCGGAGTTAAACTGATAAATCAACCGCTCGGTACGAGCATATCGCTCAATACAGCCGTCACCCAATATCGCTCCGTATAGTTCGGCGTAATCAGCAGACGGTCTCATTTTTACATAATGTATCGTTGCGCGACGCTTTTTATACCACTGAGAAAAATTATTAACTGCGCGGCGTTGCTCCGCGACTTTAAGCAAAATAGGGTTGTCATGCTTAGTTTTACCCTTATTCCACGGAATCTTATTACTCATACCTACAGTATACAAATTTTACCTACCATTAGGCAATCGTAGGTACTAAATCATACAGGCGGAAACCCTATTTTAAAATCCCTATTCCCCCTTTGCCCATTTTTTCAGGGTTTCGTAGTCCGTTCCGCCGCAAATGTGTTTGCCGGTATCCGTGTTAAAGAAAAACGGCACACCACCGCACAAACCTTTATCGTATTCCTTTCGCTTCGCCTCGTTTTCGGCATTATGCCATGTTTCAAACGATTGGATCTCTATGCCCTCCTCCGTCTTTAGCCGCTCTACGATCGGCTTCATGTGGATGCAATGTGCGCATTCGGTTCCATAAAATTCGAGTAGCATGATAAGAAATGATTTTAAAGTGAATACGTATATTATCTCCATAATATCATGTTTTGTTGGTTTAGACTCTTATTATTTATGGCGAAAATAGAATGTAACGTCATCGCAAGACGTTACATTGACGAAATGCTGGATTCCCGCCTGCGCGGGAATGACAAAGAGAGGGGCTATAATGACAATACGAGTATGTACGTCATCTGATGACGTACATTGGCTACGAATGGGCGGGAATAACAATACAAAATGCTGGATTCCCGCCTGCGCGGGAATGACACAGAGAAAGGATCGGAATGACCCCGTAAAGTCCGCCGTGGGCGGGGCCACGGGGCAAGTACCGTAAAGAAAGCTGTTACTTTCCACGGGGCAAGAAACGCAAATATGTACGTCATCAGATGACGTACATTGGCGAAATGCTGGATTCCCGTTTTCCCGCCCAAGGCGGGCAGGAACGGGAATGGCACAAGAAGCGGGATAACAAAAAACGATCCGCCCCCTCACAGGGCAGATCGTTTTTATATGTGATAGTTTTGTGAATTTGGCAGTTCGCCGAATTCACGGAACTATTATAGAATGTTTTTGCTTGAGTGAAGTGCAAGGCACGGGAAACGCACCGAGGAAAGCGTACTACCTGTACGGTGACCGAGGGGCGAGGGGCCCGTAACACAGCAATTCGCCAAGCAAGGACGTTCTATCTTAGCGGGTGACAGAAATCGACTCACTCAACTCCGCGCTAGCTGAGTTGATGCTGACCCGACGGGTCGTTGTGCTGTACGAAATAAAATATTTCGTGGCAGCAAGCGTTCCATTGGTCGGATCGGTCGGCATGGTCGAAACATAGGTCGGAACGATGCAATCTTCAATATCCACGCCGTCAGTACCGATCTCGGCCGAAACCGACGGTAATGAAGTGGCGGTGGCGCATGTCCAGTTACCTCTGTTGTCTGCCATATTCTGGCTGACCGCGTTCAAGATCGTGTTGACGTTGCTCCAGCGCTGCGTGTTGCGAGCCTGTGCAAACTGTCGTCCCGGGTTCAACGCAACGATGACCACGCCGGCCAAGATCGCGATGATACCGATAACCACGAGCAATTCGATCAAGGTAAAACCTTTTGTAAAATCTTTTTTCATTGGTAGTAAAACTAACTGAATGATAAAAACTCCTCGACCTTTTTACTTACTGTCCATTATACTATGGATTAAAAATATCGGCAATGACGCATGCTGCAGATCCCTCGATTTCACTCCGCTTCGCTGCGTTGCACTCGGGATGACAATGCGAACTCTGGATTCCCGCCTTCGCGGGAATAACAAGAAAGGAGCGAATTTCCCCTCTCACGCCTCGCATCTCACATCTCACACCTCATACCCCTTACTTAACCTCGTCCCATGAAACGATCTTGTAGGCATCGGTGGTCAATGGGAAACTCGGTGGCGGACCATAGAGCAGATTGGTATCATAGACCAAACTGCGGGACACGTAGCCAGTGCCGTCGGTATAGGCAAACCCATACCGCTGGTTCGAGCCGAGCATGCCGTAGGATGTAACAAACGTACGGGCATGGTACGGCGAGCAGCGATCGCGATTGGGGCTGGTCGTCGGACCTTGATAATAGTAACGCCCCACACGGCCGTTCTGCGCCATCAGCGCGGCATCGATGCGGATGGTGGCCGCACTGACCATGCCGATGTTGATATTCTTTTGCGCGATCAGCGCGACTACGTCATTGCCCGTATAATTCGTATACAGCAGGTCGGCGTTCACGGTAATACTCGAACGGGTCGCCACATTATCGGGGAACCGCGCCGCGGCTATGGTCACGCGCGCGCCATTAATCTGCCCGCTGACCCAAACGTTATCTTCGATAAAAATAAGCCCGTTCGCCGGCATGGGATAATTCCCGAGCAACGATTTGGTGCTGATACTCCACGTCCCCCATCCATCCTGGGAAAGCGCGTTCGAGCAATAGCTCGGCGCCGCGACCAATGCGGTAACAAGATGCAGGTCGAACGTATCATCTGTCTTGAGCACGATCTCGTAGCCCAAAAGCGTCGTGGACGTCGGCCGATAAAACCCGCCGGCCTGTGCGTCGGCTTTCATTTGTGAAAGGTTGGAGGCGATGCCGGCGAAATCTACCGCAGGAACGGGAAACTGCCGTCCGACCAAAAATACGTCTGACCGATCTGCAACATCGTTTGGCGGAGACTCGAGCGCGCGAGCCGTATCGGTAACGCCCGTCGCAGGCGGCGGATTGACGTGCGTGTGCACGCCGAATTCCTTTTGCCCCGTATGATCGGGGTCGTCATAATCGGTTTGCGCGCTGGTGACCAAATTGTGCGCAATGCCGTCGAAGCGTATGCCTCCGTTGGAATGGATCTCGCCGAACACTTCGGTCCCCTGCCCAAATCGCACGGCCGCATTGAGCACAGCCGCATATTTTGCAAACGACGGAATGCCCATGCGCACGCGAACCACTTTTTCTATGTCGGGATTCGACGCAAGCGTGCCGGTCGAATCGATGGTAACGATGGTCGAACCTTGTACGGGCGGCGTGATGTCGAGCGTATAGGTTCCCACCACGGTACCCGACTTATCGGTATATTCATGCACATACGGGCCCGGCTGTCCGGTGCCGTCCTGAAAATCCTGCGGCGCATGCGCAAGGTGCCAACGGTAATACTCGATGCCCGCCTCGGCAATGGCAAGCGCCTGCGCACGGTCGGATTCACGATAGACGGTATCGATCACGGAATCGGTCCATGTCAAAAACCCGGTCAATGCGATGATCGTAATGGCGCCATAGAGGAGCACCTGAATGGAAAGTTGCCCCGAGCGCTTCCTGTCATTCCCGCGAAGGCGGGAATCTATATGGAGGGGGTGGATTCCCGCCTTCGCGGGAATGACAAAGAGAGAAGCTGAGATGACAAGGAGAGACGCGGGAATGACAGCCGAAAAAAGTTTGGTTAAAAATATTATCATAAATTAGTGCGCAAATTACGCGGAACTATTTCTATGCTCGAAGAAAGCGGCACTGTCTTGTTTGGATCGCGCACCGTCAGATCAACCCGGATCAATCGAATATTCGAGATCGTGATCGGATAGGTCATGGCCGCTTCGGTACCGGTATAATTTACATCAAAATAGGTAAAGATGGGCGCGCCAACAACAACATAGTGCGCGACTTCCGTCACGATCTCGCTTGCGCTCGTATAGACAAGCGGATTGCCGCTTGGGCGAATGATGCCTTTATATAACGTCGTTCCATTCAAAAAGTAGCGCATTTGGTCGACGATGCCATCGGCATCCGCATCGACGAAAAATGTCAGCGAACTGGTCGCCGCCTGCGCGATGGCATAGCCACCCAATGCGGACGGGACCATGGAACGCACTTCAGGCAACATGGCTGCAAAGGTGGTTTCAAGTTCCTGTTGAGCGGTCAACTGTTGCGTGAACAACAGCTGATAATCGAAGATCGTCTTCATGAATGTGCCGATAATAAACGCAATGCCGGCAAAAATGGCGAGACTGATAAGTATCTCGACAAGCGTAAAACCGGAGTTATGCTTATTTTGATTTGAATAGATATCCATGAGTGTCATTCCCGCGAAGGCGGGAATCTATACAAGAGAAGTGGATTCCCGCCTCCGCGGGAATGACAATACGCACATTATCCCTATCCCCTTTTCCCTATTTCCTTTTTCGCTCTCTTACTATACCAATACAGTCCTCCAACAAGCATAACAAAAAGCGCAAAGGGTACATAGACGATCGGCCTCTTGATCAATTCGTACGTATCGATCGGGCCCGCCTTTTTACCCACGGAGATGGCCGCAGGTGCGGCGATCTTTTCCAATATGCCTGCTTCATCACCATAAACGATCACGCGATACTCGCCGCCAGCCAATCCGGTAACATCAACCGAGTGCGTGCCGGCGGGAACGATTCGCGTTTCAACAAGATTTCCTTGCGCGTCGATGATGTCGATGCGATACCCGCCGCTCGGCTCTTCTCCCGCAGGAGGAACCCATGAAATCGTTGCGGATCCTTGGCCTTGGGAAACGGATGCCTGCAATGTGGTTGCGGGGGCGGTTACGGGAGTAACCGGGGAATCTTCCGTTTGCTCGCTGGGCGTGGTATATGATCCCGAAGTAAATAAGATGACCTGCGACGCCACCACGCCGCTCTCATCACGTGAAGAGATCGTAGCATAATAATCGGCATTGGCGGTGATACCTCTGCCCGTCGAAAGCGCATGTACCAGCTCATAGGTGCCGTCCGTCACATTCGCGACGATCTGCGTACCCGAAGGATCCAAGCTGATGACCATGGCGCTATTGGCGGCTCTGTCGGTATCCCATGTAATATAAACAGACGAATACGTAACGGACGCAACATGTGCGTTGCTGATCACAAGCGGATCGGTAGATGCCTCGGGAGAATCGTCGGAAGGAGTCGGCGCGGTGGAGCTCCAGCTATCAAATGTCCCATCCACATAGGATTCATTGCCCCAGCTATCCCGCACGGTCAGCCGATAGGCGTAGGAGGTGTCCCGCTGGACATCGATAAGCATAGAACACGTGAACACGCCTTCGAAACAGATCGAATAATTGTCGACATAATCCACAGTAGAAACATTGCCCGAACCGATAGGCGTATAGGACAGCTTGCGGTCAACGAGCTCGCTTGCGTTGTATGCCACCTCGACCGTATCTGCGCCAAAAATGGTTCCGCGCGCATTGGTTATGATGGGCCCCTCGGTATCTATTTCCTCATAGAGCGCAAATTTGAAGGCGACCAATTGCGCCTCCCCGTCAACCGTAGACCCGCCGACTGCGTCGACAATCGTGGCCGGCGCATTATGTTCGATGAATTGTATCCGTTGGATGCCATAGAGTCGCAATTGCGGAACACTGCTGGTGAGCCGTATCTTGTACTGCGAACCGGACGCAATGGCAACGGTATCCGGAAAGGTCACATGCAACCGCTGGCCCGTATAAAACGCGGTGGCATGGGCCGCGGTAACCGTTTTGGAAGTAAGTACAGTATTGAATGCATTCAGCAACGCAACGGTCACGCTGCCGGAAGAACCCGCATTGTCGTACCACAGATCGACCGCGTCGATGAAGTCGTTATAGATTGTTACTTCCTGCACGGCAACCGACCCGCTTGGCACCTCGACGGGCACGCCCGCATCGGTCGCGAATTCATAAAACTTTTCCTCGGCCGCAAAGGAAGCCGATGGCATCAGCAACACTATTCCTATGACAATGAAGATCGAAAGTTTTTTCATGATACAATTCCATAAAGTTTGTCATTCCCGCGAAGGCGGGAATCCACTTCATCTGCATAGATTCCCGCCTTCGCGGGAATGACAGAATTAACTAAGGCGTCAACGTCGCCTTATATTGCTGCCAATCGCCGCTGATGGAAACCGCTTCATCGGCAAAGGTCTGGAATCCCGTCTTGCTCACCGTAATGGTGTGGGTTCCGGGACCAAGATCGTTAAACAATGCCTGCCCGGTCGGCGTACAGCTCGCGTTGAAATCGATCGCGATATCTTTGAACGACGTCACGGTCGTTTCCCCGTCGAGATAAAAATATATCTTATATTTCAAATACCGCCTGCCGTCGAGCGATGTGGGTAGTAACGTATTGCTCGCAGTGAAGTAGGTACCTTCCGTTCCATCGGGCCCGACGAAATTCCACGTAGCATTGTCGTTGTTGGTCGCTATTTGAATGCGCACCGCATCGGGACTCGGATGCGCCGGCTGCAGCTGCGCATCAAAGCGCAAATGATAAAAGGTCGTATTGGCCGAACCCATGTCATAGGTATTGGAAATAAGCCATTCACTACTGGTCGCCCCGCCGCCCGCGGCCTGTATCTGCAGTTCGGTGGTCGGACTACTGTAGCCCACATTGCCGCTTTGCGAATCGTAATTCGCCCCGCCCCAATCGGTCTGCCCGATGGTCCGGCGCGCCGTATAGCGGGTCTGATCGTACGAACCCGTCTTTACCAGTCGCACGATCGCATGATCTACCGGTTGGCCGATATTGTCGACTACGGTTACCATTAATGATTTGGGCACCTTTGGTTCAAATAAAAGCCTTACATCAACCGTCGAAGCGGGGTTAAGCACGAACGGCATGAACGGCATGATGCCGGTAAACTCCAGAGATCCTACGCTTGCAACGCTGTAGCTATCCCACTCGAGATTGGAAATGGTCTTTCGCCCCGCGCTATCGGTGGTAAAGGTGGTCGCGGGATATTTCAATACATCAGGATTGACACCGATCAGCTTGGAACCGGAAAGCGCAAAGCCAAGGCCGGGAATCGGCGCACACTGCGCGTCGGTGGCAAGCACGTTGACCGTTCCCGTGCGGTCGATAAAGAAGCTAACGGAAGTGACCTGCTGGGTTGCGACGGTCGCATGCGGTTGCAGCGGGCTTGGGTTGCCCGGCACATCAAGATCGGCGGTCCCATCGGTGGAATAGCCAGCTTTGGTAACGGTGATCTCGTACCCATTCACGCTCGGCGGAATATCTACTAATTGCAAAGCGCCGTCATTGTTCGTTTCGTCGTCGATGGTAATGTCGGGGCTCAAGGCGGTATTGACCACATGCACGTTCGCATTCGGCACCGGCGCACCGCTCGCGTCGAACACATTGATAAATAGCGAACCGTTCGTACTCGCGCTTTCAAGCCCTTTCGCGGAAATGGTGGTGGTCATGGCGATTGGAACGAACGTTCCGCATGTGGTGCATGCGATCTCGAACTCCACGATTTTGTAATCAGCCGGTGCGGTATCGTTTGGCGAGCCGCCCAGCGTTCCGTCAAACGGATCGTCGATATTGCGCACCGTAGTGGTTAATGCAAATGTATTACTCTCATAGGAAAGATCTTTGCTTGCCGCCAGTTTCCCTGCCGGGTAGCCACCCAAAATACCCACGTCAACATAAGGCATGTTGCGCACCGTTTCTATTTCTCCTTTCACAAGCGCTATGGCATCGCTCCGCACCTGACTGCGCGAAATAGCCTCGAGCACGTTTTGAAATGCAAAGTATGTCGATGTACCAATGACCACGAACAACGACGCCGAAATAAGCATTTCAATTAAGGTAAAGCCGCTATTATTTTTTGAAGAAGTAGGAGATAACTGCATACATTGTATTGTCATTCCGGCGAAAGTGGGAATTTATATGTAAGGAACTGGATTCCCGCCTTCGCGGGAATGACATGCACACTATGAGTAAAAGAATGTGTGCGGTTGAGTGAAGCGCAAGGCGCGGGGAGATCGGCAAGGGAGCTGTATTTACTGATACAGTGACCGAGCCGATGGGGCCCCGCAACACAGCGATTCGCCAACCCCACGCATTCTTTTTTATTTGGTTTTTAATCCTTGCGTAATTCCGTAGATGGGCGTAATAATCGCCAACGCCACAAACCCCACTGCCACACCCATGACCACCAACAAGAGCGGCTCAAGAATGCCCGACAGGTTCTTGGTCACCTCGTCGACCTCGTTTTCGTAAAACTCGGCAAGGTAGGCAAGGTTGTTATCAAGGTTACCCGTCTTCTCACCTACTTCGATCATGCGCCCGACCGTAGGCGGAAACAGATGTTCATGTTCTTCGAAATAGGCATACAGTGTTTTTCCTTTTTGGATCTCGATGACCGCTTCCTGCAACGCCTTGCGATAGACCATATTGGATGAAGCATCTGCGGTAATGGAAACGGCCTGCACGATCTTTTCTCCGCTCTTCAGCAACATACCCAAAACGCGCGTCATATTCGCCATATTGAAACCGATGGATATGTTTCCAAAGATAGGCAACGAAAGCAATATGCGATGCAATATATACCGCGTAACAGGGATGCGACGCAAGACAAGCATTATTACGATGACCGCAATAAGAATGAACCCGATAAGAATAGTGTGCGACCGCAACGCGTCGGACACGGCCATCAACGCGCGCGTCGTGAACGGAAGCGTCACCTTGAGGCTTTTGAATATCGGCAGGATCTTCGGGAGGATAAAGAAAATCAACCCGCCGACCACGCCGATAGTGGCTGCAAAGATGACCGCCGGATAAATAAGCGCGCCGCGCACCTTCGAGCGAAGCGACTGGCTCTTTCTCATTTCAAGTGCAAGGTAGTCGAGGTTTTCCGATAGCGTTCCACTCAGCTCGCCTATTTTTATGATGTTGACGAACAGGTCCCCGAACACACGGTTATATCGCGCAAGCGCGGTGGAAAGCGCCTGTCCGTTTTCAACACTCATGATGATGTCGTCAAGTATGGTCAAAAATCCCTTATTCCTTATCTGACTGCGAATGAGCCGCAAGCTCTCCACCTCGGTCATGCCCGAATGGATCATCATAGACATGTGCTTCACAAACATAATACGCTCAGCAAGCGAAACGCGCGTGAATGCATTGGTAAACGATTGGTTAAGCGAAGCGATGAAGTTAGCCATGAATAACGCGAAGAATTTCTTCAAGTGTCGTAAGTCCTTGTACCGACTTGCGAATGCCGTCTTGCAGCATGGTGGTCATGCCTTCATGCACGGCGATCTTTTTCAGCTCATCGGCACTTACGCGACCGATGATCGCCTCACGAACGGCATCGGACACATCCATGACCTCATAGATAGGAAGTCGGCCAAGGTAGCCCGTGTTGTTACACGTCTTACAGCCCTTTCCTTTGAAAAAGTTCATATCTGCGGTAATGGTACCGGCCGGGAAAGCGGCGCCGAGCGTTTCCAGTGCGGAAACGGAGTATTTTTCTTCTTGCTTGCAGACCGGGCATATTTTGCGGACCAAACGCTGGGCAATGGCGATGTTGACGGTGGAAGCGATTAGAAACGGTTCGATGCCCATATCAAGCAATCGAGGCAGTGTAGTGGCGGCATCATTTGTATGCAAGGTAGACAGCAACAAGTGCCCCGTAAGTGCGGCGTTCACGGCAATGGATGCGGTTTCTTCATCGCGGATCTCACCCACCATGATGATGTTCGGATCTTGGCGTAAAATAGCGCGTAATCCATTCGCAAAGGTAAGGCCGGTTTGGGCATTTACCTGTATTTGATCAACACCCTCAAGTGAAAACTCCACCGGATCTTCGATGGTAATAATGGAAACATCGGGCTGGTTCAACTTTTTCAACATCGTGTACAACGTTGTTGTCTTGCCCGAGCCGGTCGGTCCGGTGATCAACAGCATGCCGTACGGCTTTGCGATGGCGTTTCGCACAATGCCAAGATCGCGCTCGGAAAACCCGAGTGTTTCAAGTTCACGCGCCGCTTGTCCCTCTTGGATCAAAAGTCGCATGACGGTGTTTTCTTCGTGGTAGGTCGGTACGATGGAAACGCGAATGTCAAACTTTACCGCATCGGATGTAATGAATTGCAAACGACCGTCCTGTGGGATTTGATGCTCGTCCGTACGCAGACCGGACAGCACCTTGATACGACTGATGACCTCGGGGTGGATATTTTTGGGAATATGAAAAATATCGTGCATTACGCCGTCGATGCGAAACCGCACGATCAATTTATCCTCGGACGGGTCGAGATGGATATCGGATGCGCGGGACGCGTAGGCGAATTCAATAATCCCCTTCACCAGCTCGATGATGGAAATTGCCTCCTCCGGCTGTTTTAACAATTTGTCGATCGAATCTTTGTCTATTGCGGCCATACTGTAATAGTATAGCAAAGAATGTGATCCTATTCCATGTAAAAACGGCGCAGAACATACGAGTTCCTATGGTATAATAAATTGTATATCCCATACCTTATACCTTATACCTTATACCCCATACGCCAATGCACCCCCCCTACTTCATCTATATTCTCGAATGCTCGGACGGGTCCCTCTACACGGGCATCGCAACCGACGTCGCGCGCCGCTTTGCCGAGCACTCGGCAGGAAAAGGCTCTAAATACGTCCGAGCTCGTGGCGCAAAGCGCATAGCATACACGGAAGAAGCATCCTCGCGCAACGAAGCACTTAAACGGGAGCTGGTCATAAAGCGACTATCGAAATCGGCAAAATTAGCCCTTATAAACACCTGAACATCAGCATATATAGCCCAAAACAGGCACTGTATGGTACAATGCATACATTATGGACCATAAACTATTCCCCAGAACGAGTCTTTTTGATCAAATCAGCTTTCTCATGGTCGGCGCAATAGCGACGATCATTACCGTATTGGACGTGGCATACATGTTTACCATGCCGCTTCCCGTGATCGATCTCGGATCGGCGTTGGCTTGGCTGGCTATCGCCTACTTCGCCGGGCACCTGATACAGATCCTATCCAACGCGATCCGCGACATCCCGCTAATCCCCTTGCTCGACTGGGAAGCGACGCCGAGCTACCTGCCGCACGAAAAAAAGCTATTCGAAGAAGCAAGGGTTTATTTCAAGCAGAACGATCAGGAACACAAAGCCGACTACCTGTGGAACATCTGCTATATGTTTGCAATAGGAAAGGACGCAACGGGCCAGGTGGAAACCTTTAGCGCATATTACAATCTGTACCGCGGTTGGTTTACCACACTCCTCTTGGAAGCAATCTTGCTTGGCTACCTGTCGGTTGTTGCCTATACGCCGACGGTCTTGGCATTCTTTCTGCTTTCCCTATTGGGCTCCTTCCTATTCTATCGGCGCGCAAAACGCTTTTGGCAATATTTGAACGATAAGGTATTCGGCATATTTACCATCATCAAAGCGGAAACGGCACGACAATGAACGACTCTACCCATAACACGACAATGCTACAAGAATTCTATAAAAAACCTATCCTCTCGGGCATCGTAATCGCGGCGATCATCCATAGTATTGCGATCCTCACGCGCGAACTGTCGCCTACTCCCGTGTTTCCCGTCATCATCAACGCGCTCGCATTTAACGGTTCGTGGATCTATATGGCATGCGTCGGATTGATGCTCATCATCAATGCAAAAAAGGTAGGGGATTTCTTCACGTGCATACCGCAAAGGGTGGGCGCGAAAACGATCGAAGGACAGAAGCTGGTGCTCGGATACGAATTCATATCCTTGTTCATATTACTATTCGCATTTCCGGCAATCACCTATTTCTACGGGCAGGTCGAACACTATTTCGCCGCACAACATCCCGAGTTGCACCGTTTTATCGATTACATGCCGTTTACCGATCTGATCAACCGTGCCATGACGTCGTTTCCGTTCTTTATCACACTGTTTGTCCTTGTGAGTCTGATTTGTGTCATTGCCCCGCACACCTACTTCGCATACAAATGTGCAAAACGATCGACCGATCCGCTCCATTCGGCAATCGGGTTCAGCATCCTACTGTCGACGATCGTAATGGGAATCGTATTCGAATTAGTGTTCTTGAATATCGAATCATGGATGGCCATTGCGCTCATCGCAACCGGCCCGGTGGTTCTCATATCGCTCATCATCATAAACATCATGATGTTGCGCTATCACAACAAATTCATCCTCTGCGATGAACTGAGCGATTAAAAAACCGTACGTCCGTCCGCCAGTTGGCGGACGGACGTACGGTTTTTTATTTATTGGGCCATGCCGATGCCCTTTAACAACGTCTGCAATTCGGCACCTTTCAGTTGGCGGAACTCGCCCGCCCGCAGATCGCGCAAGCGCACGTTCATGATGCGAATGCGCAACAGGTCGGTCACCGCATAACCCAACGCTTCGCACATGCGACGGATCTGCCGCTTTTTACCCTCGGTCAAAACGATACGAAATTGTTTCGCCCCCGTGGATTCCACGGTGCATTTTTTTGTCACATACCCATCATCGAGTTTTACGCGGTTGCCCATCTTTTCGATGAACTCAGGATTGACCGGCTTGTCGACGCGCACAAGATATTCCTTTTCATGCTCGCCTTCGGGGTTCAGCAGCTTATCGGTAATGCGTCCGTCGTTGGTCAATATGATCAGCCCGCGGGAATCCTTATCGAGCCGCCCGATCGGAAACAGGCGCTCCCCGAAATCAAAGATGTCGGCAATGCTTTTTTGGCCCCGCTCCGGACTATGGGTCACGATGCCTTCCGGCTTGCAGAACGCAAGATACACGCGTTTCTTCGCGAGCGCCTTTACCCCGCTGCCCACCGTTACCTTGTCTCCTTTTTGAACCTTATCACCCACCACGGCAATGTTACCGTTGATGCGCACCTGCTTGTCGGCAATAAGCCGGTCGGCCTCGCGGCGACTGGCGTACTGCTGCAACGCAAGATAGCGGTTTATGCGGATGGGATATTCGATCGGTTCCATGTATTGAGCATACGTATTTACGACCATTATGCAACCCCCCGCATCCCGTCATCGGTCATCAGTCATCAGTTATCCCCCCCCCCCCCCCCCCCC
>Ga0208958_1000692_pt1 | contig 39242 bp, 37 predicted proteins | sample RifOxyB1_FD_184032 | JGI IMG/M metagenome (GOLD analysis project Ga0208958, IMG submission 184032) | Soil microbial communities from Rifle, Colorado - Rifle Oxygen_injection B1 (SPAdes) | ecosystem: Environmental > Terrestrial > Deep subsurface > Rock core/Sediment | place: Rifle, Colorado...
TAAAAATGGTTTCTCAGGCACAAAGAAGCCGTGCCCCTATACAAAAGCTGGCAGACACTGTTTCAGCTTATTTTGTTCCGGCCGTAGTTTTAACTGCGCTTGTTACTGCTATACTTTGGATCTTATGGGGCCCCAAACCGGTTCTGACTTATGCTATTTTAAATTCAGTGGCCGTTTTAATCATTGCTTGTCCCTGCGCTTTAGGGCTTGCTACTCCCATGTCTATCATGGTTGGAACTGGCAAAGGGGCCACCCACGGAGTCTTAATTAAAAACGCTGAAGCCTTAGAGATTATGGGAAAAATTACTACATTGGTAGTCGATAAAACCGGTACTTTAACACAAGGAAAACCAAAGCTATCGGTAGTGAAAACGGTAGGAGAATTTACCCAAGATCAAATTTTAAATCTCTGTGCTTCCCTGGAAAATGCCAGTGAACATCCGTTAGCGCAAGCGATAGTTGAAGATGCTAAAGAAAAAAAGATGAAAATTGAAGATGTGACAAATTTTGAATCTATGACTGGTATGGGTTTAAAAGGCATGGTCAGTGGAAAAGAGGTTTTAGTTGGAAATGAAAAACTGATGAATAAATTTAATATTGATAGTAGCGAGATAGCGTCTTGGGCAAAAGAGCTGCAAGAACAAGGTCAGGGGGTGATCCTTATCGCTGTTAATAGAGTGCCAGCAGGGATGATTGCTGTGCAAGATCCAATTAAAGAGACCAGTATTGAGGCCATAGCTTATTTTCATCACAAAAATATAGAAGTTATCATGCTCACTGGGGATAACCATCTGACAGCAAAGTATGTGGCCTTAAAAACGGGAATTGATCGCTTCGAAGCGGAGGTACTACCTGAAAAGAAAAATGAAATTATTCGAAGTCTGCAGGCCCAAGGGAAAATTGTAGCTATGGCAGGCGATGGCATTAACGATGCACCAGCACTCGCCCAGGCTCACGTTGGTATCGCCATGGGAACCGGAACTGATGTGGCCATGGAAAGTGCGGGAGTTACTTTAGTTAAGGGTGATCTTTTAGGAATAGTACGTGCACATAAGCTCTCCCAAGCTACTATGAAAAATATCAGACAAAATTTATTTTTTGCCTTCTTTTATAATGCCCTCGGAGTGCCTATTGCTGCCGGTCTGCTGTATCCCTTTTTTGGATTTTTACTTAGTCCAATGTTTGCTAGTTTAGCAATGAGCCTAAGCTCAGTTTCGGTTATAGGAAATGCCCTAAGGCTCAGAGGAACTAAGCTTAATTAATAGGACCACAAGAATGGGAATGAAATAAATACAGTCTTGCAAAATTTTTGTATGACAACCACTTAAAAGATAATATATTGCGTTAAGAATTTAACCAAAAGGGTATTTATGAAAAAGATAATTTTTTTGCTGTTTGTATCATGTCTCTATAGCTCAGTTTTTGCGAATACGAGCAGGTCAATGAAAGTGTTTGAATGTTCTGCAGATAACCAAGATTTGGTCGAAGGTTATCTAAATATTGATACTACTGACCAGCAAAAACCAATGATAAATTACACGATTAAAATTACCGGGTCGAATATTTATTATGGTACCCAAGATCATGAAGCAGACTGTGTAAAAAGATTTGCACAAAGTAATGTATACATAATTAAAGGCCTGTATCATCCAGTAAATCGCAACGTATTGGTTTCCGCTCCCAATTGCCCAACAGCAAAATTTTCACTTATCGGAGATGAATTGGAAATTAAATATAATAGAACGAAACCAGATGGATCTGGCAGAGCTGAACATTACCTGACCGCAAATTATAAGGGATGCTACGCTATACGGAATTATGATAATGAGTCTGAAGAAACTCTTGATTAGTACTAATCAACTGATTAAATAAAGCTTTACTTGGTAAGGCTTTTTTTTACTAGATCGACAAATATATTAACATAATCACTGCGAATTTTTCTATCCATGGTGATAGCGTAATAAATTAATTCCTTATTGATAGTTTCAAATTTTTTAATTTTATATCTTTGCCAAAGATCAAATTCAACTGCTGCCGTTTCACACATTAAACCATGTCCCTTGCTTACTAAGAGTTTTAGCAGGGCACTATCTTCAACTTCGGCTACCACCGTATGATTTAGGTTTTGTTCTTCAGCCCATTTTTCAAAAATGTTTCTGACGCCCGAGTTATTAATAGGTAAAATAAAAGGCATGATTTTATTTTTTTGCAGTGGTGCCTGATTTGGATGCCCATAAATGGCGAGTTTGGTTTTGCCTAACAGGTGCGAGTGTACTTTAATTTTAACGTAAGTTGGAGAACGAGTGTCCGCGAGGATCAGATCAAGTTTACCTTCCACTAAAAGTGATAAAAGATATTCAAGTGAACCTTCCCGGCAATAAGCTCGGTTATCGGGTGAAAGTTTTAAAAAATTTGAAACGACATTTGACACTAGAACTTTTGGGATAGAATCAATTACTCCTATCGATAAGAAACTACCTCCTTGGGTAACCCCTTCTTTCATTTTTCTTATAACTTCTGAACCTAAATAAAATATTTTTTCGGCATCGGCAAAGAGCAGTTTCCCAAAGTCACTCATAATGAGACCACGGCCTTTTTTAACAAAGAGTTGCTGCCCAGAAGTTTCTTCAAAGGTTTTAATCTGGGCACTTATGGAGGGTTGGGAAACACGAAGCTTTTCAGCTGCACGAGAAACGCTTCCTTCTTTGGCAACCGTGTAAAAGTAAAATAAATGGTGATAATTGAGCCATTCCATATATAGATTTATCCTATAGTTAGTATATATATTATATATTTTAATTAATTATGTAAAGCTGTTAACCTCAAAATGCAAACAACAACCAGGAGGGATAATATGCTGGATGAAAAGGAAATCACGGTATTAAAAAGCTTACTTAGATTTATGAAAAAAAAATTATCTGTTAAAAAAGTTCGTCTTTTTCTGTCTAGAAATAACCAGATTTTGATCGGCAAATTGACAGTAAAAAGAGGGAACTTAAGCCTTTCAATCGATGCTCACGCTGCTAACGTCTTTCAGTTAAAAAAACGATTTCAAAAAATGGCAGATCTTATGTCAGCTTGAAACCAAGGAGAATCTAATGACTATTATTATTTCATTTAAAAACAAACCAGTAAACAAAGGAATTGCAAAACAAATCAGCGAGCTGATACATACAAAACTTTCCAGATTTAAAAATCAATTTCGGATTTTAAGACTGGTATTTGATGATATTAATGGGCCCAAGGGAGGGATAGATACTACTTGCACATTATCACTGTCGGGGCCGCGTTTATCGCAAAAGGTGTATAAGGCGCTGGGACGAAATGAAATTGAGAGTTTGCAAGTGGCACTAAAAAAATTTAAAAATGCAATTCACTCCAGCGAATTAAATTATTAGAGGAATGAATGATCTTTGTTGGCAATACTGGAGTTGATTGGTCTGATAATGCTTGAATATATTATGTCTACAGCATCTCATTAGGCAAAATTACAAAATGAGAGTAGCATTATTGGTAGTCCTTACCATTTGTATGACAAGGTTTGATTATGCAAATTGAAAACAAAGAATCATTTATTCCAGATAATCCCAAAATTGCTATTGTTACGGTGATATCGCCTCAGATTCCAGGACACAAGTCGGTCGAAGAGACGAATCATTCCCTTTATGAACTTAAACAATTACTAAAGACTTTGCATTTTGACTCCATAAAAGAATATATCCAAAGCATAAAAAAAATAGATGCCGGTCATGTGATCGGGGATGGGAAAATTCAAGAGATTCAAAATGACATTGATAAAATTGGTTTTAACCTTTTGGTCTTTGATATTGAATTATCAGCTTCCCAGCATCGAAATATTCAAGAGGCCACTGGACTGACCGTTGTGGATCGAAACATGATTATTCTGGAAATCTTTGCCAGACATGCCAGATCCAAAGATGCCAAGATGCAAATAGAAATTGCCAAATTAGAGTATGTTCTCCCTCGGATTCATTCGGTTTGGTATCACCAAGATCGAGGCGGTGGAGGGCCTGGCATGCGATCAGGTCAAGGCGAGACCGCCAAGGAATTGGAAAAGCGGGCGATTAAAGAGCGGATTGCTCATTATAAAAAAGAAAGTGGCGCAATTGCAACTAACTTGACTGAGCAGCGAAAAAAACGTGATGAAAATACCTATCTGGCGGCACTGGTTGGTTATACCAACGCCGGTAAATCTTCCTTGATGAATAGATTATGTCATGAGGAAGTATTGGAAGAAGATAAACTTTTTGCGACAGTTGATGCCGTTTATAGAGCAATGTCAATTCACTTTAAACCTCCCATTTTGCTGATTGATACCGTTGGTTTTATCTCCAATCTTCCCACTCAATTGGTGAAAGGTTTTAGAACCACGCTGGCTTCTGTGCTTGAAGCGCACTATCTCATCATCGTTTCTGATATCTCTCATGTTAATTGCAAAGAACAACTGATGGTAACTTTAGAAGTTCTTAAAGATTTAAAAGCAATGGATAGACCTTCTATTATCGTTTTTAATAAAAAAGATAGAATGCATGAAAATGAGCGGGCAAAAGATATTTTAAAAGAATTTCCAAACCATCTCTTGGTTTCCAGTTTTGATGAAGACGATGTTGAGCGGATTAAGCAGCAGGTGGTGCAATATTTTCAAACAGTCCAAAAAAATTATCATTTAATGATTCCTTATACTGATGGTTATGCTCATGCTAAAATTATGGAGCTAGGTAATATTATTGGTTCTGAAAACTGCGAGGATGGGATTAAATACCACGTCTCGGTAAAACCTAGTTTGGTAAATTGTGAAATTGTCAGTAAATATAAGATTGGAATCAACTAAAATTTTCAAAATAACAAAAGCAGTTTTAATACTTACGTAAAAATAGTTTAGAATCGATCATGTTTTAGGTTCTTTTAATGTAATTTGTAATTATAATATATTTGTAATATACGTTCGATTTAAGAATGGTTAGCTTAATTATGCCCATGCTGTTTAGATTTTCGCTCTACGGATTTTTGAAAAACTTAAGATTTTTTGAAGCGTTTTTGCTTCTTTTTATGAGAGAAAAAGGACTGAGTTTTACGGAAATTGGAGTGATGTTTGCCTTTCGAGAAGTTTGTGTCAATTTATTCAATATTCCAACTGGTGCCGTAGCAGATTTATATGGCCGCAAAAAATCTTTGATCCTTGGTTTGGTGGCGTACATGATTTCCTTTGTTATTTTTTCCTACGCTAAATCTATTGTCGGATTATATGTTGCTATGTTTTTATTTGGTATAGGGGAGTCGTTTAGGAGTGGAACTCACAAGGCCATGATTTTTGATTACCTTCGGATGAATAATATGACCAGTGAGAAAACTAGAATTTACGGCATTACCCGTTCATGGTCACAAAGAGGAAGTGCATCATCAGTGCTGATTGGAGCTTTGATTGTGTATTTAGGTAGTGGATATCAAAATATTTTTATCTATAGTATTTTTCCATACCTGTTTGGTATCTTAAATATATTATCTTATCCCACTTATCTAGATAGAAAAAAAGAGACAGGGACCAACGTATGTGAAATTTTTCATCACCTTTTAATAACAGCAAAAAAATGTTGGCAGTCAAAGGGGCTGCGTCAATTGCTTTTTCAGTCCACTATTTATGAGGGATCTTTTCGATCAGTTAAAGATTATTTACAGGTCCTTATTCAAACCATGGCGTTAACCCTGCCTTTGCTTGGCACGATTATGCCAACCCAAAAGATTGCTATATATTCAGCTTTAATCTATTTTGTGTTGTATTTAGTTTCTAGTTATGCTTCCAAAAGTTCCCATCTGTTTGTGAAATTAATGGGTAACGATGAACTTAAATCTATTTATGCGATTATGTTTTTATCTACTATCTTTTTTGGACTAAGTGCTTTGGGTTTTATTTTAGGTATGTCGTATGTGTCAATACTGTTTTTAGTCTTGATTTTCAATTTGCAAAATATTATGAGACCGATTATGACCGCTAGATATGATGACTTATCTAGCAGTGAGGAACAAGCAACTATTTTATCCATAGAATCCCAAGCTAATTCCGTGGGCATTTTTTTTATTGCCCCTATCCTTGGATATCTAGCTGACCACCAACATCTGGCAGGAGTATTTTTATTTTGTGGGATGATTCTGGGGCTTTATCTTGTATATGTAAAAATGGTATGCCTTTTTAAAAAATCAAAATTACCTCATTAAATTTGCTTTTTTTTACCTATGTAATAATCATAGTTTCCCGGATAGATGATTATTTCATTGTGAGAAACCTCATATACTTTTTGGGAGAGGGCATGTAAAAAATGTCTATCGTGACTAACTAAGATAACCGTTCCTTCAAATCGTTTAAGCGCATTCAGTAAAATCTCTCTTGATTTTAAGTCTAAATGGTTAGTTGGTTCATCAAGTACCAGTAAATTATTATGTTGTGATAAAATGGTGGCCAAGATCAAGCGACTTTTTTCACCGCCGGAGAGATGCTTAACTTTTTTAAAGACATCATCTCCTTTAAACAATAAAGCGGCCAGAAGGTTGCGAAGGTACCCGTCAGAGGCAATGGGTAGGGCCGCGCGGACTTCATCAAGGGCGGTATTTTCAGGTTTTAATAAATCCAGGGAAAACTGGCTGAAATAACCTAGTTTGATACTAGGCCCTAATTTAATTTCACCCGAGGTTGCTTCGGTTTGTCCGGCAATAATTTTGAGTAGTGTTGACTTTCCTGCTCCGTTAACTCCGACTACTGCAATTTTTTCAGTGCGCTTTATAGTGCCACTAAGGTTGGAAAATACTAGCTGGTTGCCCCCGTTTGATTGGTTCCAGGATTTGGATAAGTTTTTAAAAACAATAACATCATCGCCGCCCCGAGGAGCAACGGGAAATTCAAAATCTATGACTGCTTGATCTTCAGGGATTTCTACTCTTTCAATTTTATCTATCATTTTAATTCTGGATTGAACTTGAGCGGCGTGAGAGGCCCGGGCCTTAAAACGAGCAATGAATTCTTCCTCTTTTTGCAGCATACTTTGTTGCCTGGAATGTTCTGATTTAATTTTTTCGAGACGAACATCCCGCTCTTGTTCATAAAAATCGTAATTACCTGAGAATATTGTCACTTTCTTGTTGGAGATTTCGGCAATTCGATTGCAAACGTTATTCATAAAATCACGATCGTGCGTGGTCATAAAAATTGAACCTTTAAAATTTTTAAGCCACTCCTCGAGCCAAAGGATTGTTTCCATATCCAGATAGTTAGTGGGTTCATCCATAACGATTAGGTCAGGTTTCGTAACCAAAACTTTGGCCAAAGCAATCCGCATTTTCCATCCGCCACTAAATTCATCGGTTTTTTTAGCATGGTCTTTGGGGCCTATACCAAGACCGGTTAAAATTTGTTCAGCACGAACTTCCAAATCGTAGCCACCAACTTTTTCAAATTCAATTTGAGCGTGGCCCATTTTATCCAGAATGATACTGGCTTGATCTTCAGATAGTTCATCATATTTTTCTAAGGCTTCTTCATACTCTTTTAGTTGTTTTTTCAGTAAGCAAGTCAGCTTATCTCCCTCAACTACTTCTTGAAGCGCGCTTCTTCCTTGCATTTCGCCGACACTTTGAGAAAAATACGAAATTCTATATCGACTGGGAAAGCTGATTTGACCAAAGTCAGGTTTGTCTTCATTCATTATGATTCTAAAAAGTGTGGTTTTCCCGGTACCATTAGCACCCACAAAACCAAATTTTTCACCAGGATTTATTTGAAAGGTAACATTTTGGTAAAGATAAACCCCTCCGTAGGATTTAGAAATATTAGACAGATTCAGCATGAGCATTTTCCTTTGGCAATATAAGTGTTGCATGCTTTGTACAATAAAAGGAAGTTATGGACAAGTCATACTTAACCAATGAATGTCATTATAATAAATTCAAAAAGTTAAAAATACTGACAGCTTTAGGCATGAATCAATTGCTCATTTAAGAAATGTAAAATAATATTTGATTTTAACTTCATGGAAGAAATTATGAAACGGACAACCTTTATTTTTTTTATATTATTATTAGGCGGGCCACTCCTTGGGGTAGAATGGAAAAAATACCCGTACCATGAACCGGGGTCATCCATCATTTTTCCCAGGGATGAGGGGAGTCATCGAGCGGTCGCCAATCTTGAGTGGTGGTATGTTATTTTTCACGCCAAGGGAAAGATTACTGGACACGACTATTCAATTTTAGTGACTCACTTTAATAACACTTTTCGGTTTTTTACGATTACAGATTTAACGGAAAAAACTCATGAGAGCGGTACGACTAGGGGCAAGTTAGAGACTCATTCTCAGCATATGGATGTTAACCAGTATACTCGTTATGGACATGATTTTTTCCGCGTCAAAAAAGATACCAAAGGAACCTTGATACCTTTTGAATATGAACTTGAAACTCACTATACGGATATGTATTTAAAAGCTGATTTAGTAGCGCTTAGGCCTCCTATGATGGTTATGAAAAATGGACATTTCCAGGTAGGTAAAAGTGGCAAAACTTATTACTATTCGTTAACCCGTTTAAAAGCTCAAGGCATCTTAACTTATCATGGTATCACGGAACCGTTTGAAGCATCAGCATGGATAGATCATCAATGGGGACCATTTTTTGTTTCTCCCATTGAAGTTGGAAAACTTTTTGAATCATATGAATGGTTTTGCATGCAACTAGATGATGGAAGCGATATTATGTTAATTAATATTTATGACCGAAATTTTCGATTACCTCAAACGTCTAATTATGGTGCAGTTGAGATCCTTGATGTAAATAACCTTAACCAGCACACCTCTGATAGAAAATTTAAACGCCAGGGGTACTGGCAAGATCCTGTAAGTGGTCACATTATGTCCATGGGATGGACGCTGGATGTAGTTGATTGGGATTTGTCTCTAAATTTGGAACCGGATTTTTATGAACAAATGGTAAAGATGCCATTGAATGGTGATTTTTGGGAAGGCAGCATTTCGGTTAAGGGATATCATAAGGGACAATATGTGACGGGGAGGGCCTTTGGGGAGCTTATTCATCGCTTTCAAATCCCCGTTGTAAAAATTACTACGCTCAAAAAAAATTATCATTTAAACGAAATGATTAAACTAAAGTTTAAAATTATCAATCCAGATGAAGGCAATCCTTTGAAGTTTCGGATTTACAGCTTCGATGGAAATAATCAACACCTTTTAAAAGAGATTAATCAAGTCGAAGAAGTACATATTATGGCGAGCGATTTAATAGCAGTGGCCCATAAAAAATCGTACCAATTGAAAGTGGAAGCTTTGTCGGTCGATGAATCTATTGTGGGCGTAGGGTTAAGCCAAAATTTTAAAATAGAATAAACTAATATAGTCGGTTATTAGGCATAATAGACCGCTATTGTTTCTAAAGATTACCAAAGTTACAATTAATTATAAATTGTTTACAGGAATACGTACTTTGAATGCGTTGATAGCATATGTAAAAAATATTCTAATAAAAAATAACCTCGCTACCCAGGACCAGTTTGCGACTGCCCTTGAATTTCTGGAAAAAAATCCTGATTCTAATATATTAAAAGTACTACTTAAGCTTGAGATTCTTAATAAAGATCAGGCAATAAAAATAAAAAATGGCTTTGAAGCACACCAGGCCCGTAAAAAAAATCACATTGAAGGGGAAATGGGGGAAAGGCCGTTTATCCCTCAAGAAGAGCAAGAAGAGAATGCAAAGAACATTCCTCCAAGTACCTCTGAGCTAAACCAGGCCCATCAAGATATAACCACTTGTGGTAGTGGATCAATACTGGAAAAATACTTGAAGGACGCTAGAAGCCAAGGGGCATCCGATTTCCATATTGTGTCTGGGGCAAGTCCTATGATACGGGTAGATGGAGTGTTAAGGCCTATAAGTGATCAAGTACTCAGTCATGATGAAGCTAAGAAAATTATATATAGCGGGTTGATGGATGCGCAGAAAAAATATTTTGAGGCCAATAATTTCTTAGAATGCTGCCTAGTCTTTTCTCAAAATGAACGATATCGGACCTGTATAGTTAATCAACATAGAGGTATTGATGGATCATTTCGGATTATTTCAACCACTATACCAACCCTGGAAAATTTGGGTTTACCAGGGGATTTAAAAAAATTAACTTCTTTTGCTACGGGAATTATATTTTTAACGGGACCAAGCGGTACCGGAAAATCGTCAACTCTGGCAGCTTTGGCAGAATTAATTAACCAGGAAAGAGAAGATCATATTATTACGCTCGAAGATCCCATTGAATTTGTTTATCAATCCAAGAAGTGTCATATCAGTCAAAGACAACTGATCGATCATACAGAATCTTTCTCGACGGCACTTAGAGGTGCCTTAAGGGAAGACCCTGATATTATCATCCTGGGTGAAATGAGAGATTATGAAACCGCTTCTTTAGCATTGACTGCCGCGGAAACCGGCCATTTGGTTATGACCACATTGCATACCACTAATGCGGTACGAACTATTGAAAGAGTTTTGGATATGTTTCCGCCTGATAAAGTCTCCCAAATCAGGGCCATGCTGTCAAAATCGTTAAGGGCCGTGATTTGTCAAAAATTGATACCCAAAGCAGATGGGAAAGGAAGAGTCGCAGCTTTGGAAATCATGTACAACAACAATGCTATTTCCAATCTTATTTCAACCGATAAAATGATTGCAGTATCAGCTACCATTCAAACCAGTAAAAGCGATGGTATGGTCCTCATGGATGTTTATATTCAAGACTTACTCGCTAAAGGCATTATTAAGCCAGAAGATGCACATAAAGCAGTGGAAGATAAAAAAAGAATAACAATGAAAAAATCTATAAGAGGTTAAATGGCAAAAATAGATTACTTATTTGAGGAAATGTTAAAAAATGGGGGTTCTGATCTTCATTTATCCGAAGGATTTAGGCCTAAGATTAGAGAACATGGATCAATTAGGGAACTTGCCAATGAAAAAATATTAACTGTTAATACGTTGGAAGAATATTTATCAGAAATTTGTCCGAAAGATAAATGGCAAAAGTATAAAAAAACTAATGATATTGATTTTGCTTACGCCAAAGATAAAAATTCAAGATTTCGCGCCAATTATTTTCGCCAAATTCATGGAATGGGTGCCGTCTTTAGGATTATTCCAAACGAAATATTAACGATTGAGCAACTGAATGTTCCTAAAGTTATAACTAGCTTTGCAGAATTGTCCGGTGGATTGGTGTTAGTTACAGGCCCTACGGGATCAGGAAAATCGACGACCTTGGCGGCCATTATTAATCATATTAATGAAAATTCTCATAGATATATTTTAACGATTGAAGAACCTATTGAATTTGTGCATAAAAATAAAAAAAGTATTTTTTGTCATAGGGAAGTTGGGATACATGTTAAGTCTTTTGCTGAAGGCCTAAAAGTGTCAACGCGCCAGGATTTGGATGTGGTGCTAGTTGGTGAAATGAGAGATTATGAAACTATCTCACTAGCATTGACTGCAGCCTCTATGGGATCGTTGGTCTTTGGTACACTTCACACTAATTCCGCAATTAAAACCATTAACCGGATTATCGATGTCTTTCCTTCTGAACTGCAAAAACAAGCCCGAGGAATGTTAGCCAACTCATTAAAGGGAGTCTGTGCCCAATTGCTTATGAAGCGAATTGATAAGCCCGGGAGAGTGGCGGTGAATGAAGTACTCCTTGATATTCAAGGGCTCGCCACTTCAATTAGAGAAAGTAATCTATCAAACATTGGCAATTTAATGTTATCAGGGAAATCAATGGGAATGGTGAATATGGATGATTCCATTAAGGAAAAGTTAGATGCTGGAATTGTTTCAGCAAAAGAGGCGTATCAAAAAGCTGAGAATAAAGAAATATTTGAGGCCCAAATGAAGCACGAAGAAAGTAAAAAATAATTTAAATTCTAATCCTGGTTAATTTATTTTAAATTGTAAGGAAGCACAAAATAAAACATTACGACAAAAAACGAAAGATTACCCAGTAGTACAAATAAATGCCAGATTTCATGATTACCAAAATAAGGGGGGAATGGATTAGGTCGTCCTTTTTGAAAAATAATAGCTCCAACGGTGAAAAATAAACCCCCTGTCAGCATAAGAATTAAGGCGGTCAGGGGAAGTTTTTGATATAAAGTGTGAATAAAAAAAAGGGCCAACCATCCCATGGAAAGGTACGTAAGATTGGATAGAACCTCTGACATTTTTTTAAAAAAAATCGATTTAATAGTTATATAGAAAATGGCCATGCCCCAAGTAATTCCAAATAATAGCCAGCCCACCCAACCTCCAAGAATAATTAGGCAGATCGGTGTATAAGTTCCTGCTATAAGCAAATAAATGGCACAGTGATCAAGGATTCCGAGCACCACTTTGTATTTGTTAAAAAGTAAAAAGAAGTGAAGCAGAGTGCTAAAGAGAAAAGACAATAAAAGCGTGGTGCCGTAAATGGAAAAACTAATGATGTGGAGTGCTCCTTGCTCCAGAGAGGCAAAAACCACTAAAATAGTTAGCGCTGCTAGAGATAATATTGCACCAATAAGATGACTAATTGAGTTGAAATATTCGTTGCTATCCAAGGATGAAATCATGGGATCCATATCTAATTTACTTTTAGTCATAGTGCATACCCCTTTGCCATTTTGTGTACTTACTTGTATGATGGCCACAAAACGACTTACTACAGTAATTTATCAATGAATTAACTAAAAAAATAGGGGAATAATTATGATGCAAAAGATTTTATTGTTAACTGTAATGTTACTAGTTACCTCTTTCAACGCCTTTGCTTATACAATTGAGATGAAAACCAAAAATAGTAATACTCGTCTATCTCTCGCTAATTCCACTCATCCAACCATACTTGCCTCCTTTGGCAAAACTCTGCTTGGTGACCGCTATGGTGTGGTAGTACATGTAGAGGGCCATGGACAAGGTGTACTTAACTATGACGCTGTTTTTTATCCAACCCAAGGCACTTTAATTAAACAAGATAAACAATTATATTACCAAATGGATGAAGCTTCTGAGCCAGTTCTTCTTGCCAGAAAAGGATTTTTAGGAAGATGGGTACCTGTAGAAGGTATAGAACTCCAAGCAGATTTGATTCTCCGTGGTTCTGCTTACCATGCTCAAGTACTAGTGCATATTGACTAGAAGATGTCATAAAAAATTTCTGGAGCGTAATGATTGCTTTAAAAGAAATTTATAAAAAAGACATATTCATTTTTGACTGTGATGGCGTTGTTTTGGATTCTAACCAATTCAAAACTGACGCCTATTATGAAATTCTAAAAAATTTTGACGAAAAAAAAGCCTTGGATTTTGCCCAGTACCATAGAGAAAATGGGGGGATTTCACGATTTGTGAAATTTGAACTTTTCTTTCAAAAATATTTAGGAATGGAAAATTATAAAGTCTTGGCCCAGGAAGCTTCCAAACAATATGCTATTCTTACCATTCAAAAACTTAAAGAAGCAAAAGTTAATGAAGGTTTTTTTGACTTTTTAAAAAAAATTAATGGTAAAAAATATATTGTTTCAGGTGGGGCGCAAGATGATCTGATCCAAGTTTTCAAACATAGGAAAATGATCCAATTATTCGATGGCATTTATGGAAGTCCACCTGACAAATATCAGATTTTTGAGAGTTTAAATCTTGATGTTAAAAGGGCTATTTATTTTGGAGACAGTCGTTTCGATTATCAAGTGGCCAATTCCTTTAAGGTGGACTTTGTTTTTATGAAAAAGCTCACCGAGTTTTCTCAATGGAAAGAATATTTCGCACAAAAAGATGTATTAATACTTGATGATTTTGCTGATATTTTAAAAGTAGAAAGCGAAAATTAAAATAACCTTGATCAAGCAGCATGGTGGATAATTTTGTTTGGGAATTAGTTTCCTGATTTTTTAATCTCTGTATTTTCACAAAGTTGTAGTATAAAATTATTAAGATGGTTTTTTTATTTAGGAGAAAGGGATGTTATCTCGAGAAATAAATATTCTAGTCGTAGATGATGTAAAGGCCATGCGTAAATATATTATTAGAAAATTAACCGGCTTAGGTTTTCAAAATTTTGATGAAGCGGAAAATGGTGAAGAGGCGTGGGGGAAAATCAATACAGGTAAATTTCATCTAATTTTATCTGACGTAAATATGCCTATTATGAGTGGTATTGAATGTTTAAGAAACGTTAGAAATAGTGTTCCACATCGAGATATGCCGTTTATTTTGATTACTGCGGAAATGGAAGAAAAAACTAAAAGAGAAGCAGAAGAGGCAAAAGCTACGGCTTATTTGGTGAAGCCATTTAATGATGAAGATCTTGCCTTTGAATTAGAAAAAATTGCCGAAGGTGTGGTTCATCTAGCAGAAGGTACTTTAGTAAGTAAAAATAAAGAAAAACCTGAAATAAAAAAAGTAGGAGATGAGGTTTTCTTGGATACTATTTTAGAGGGAGTTGAGGATGTGCTCTCTGATCAGTGTGGAGTTACTTTAAAAAGTGGTATGACTCAACGAGTGGCTCCCGGAAAAGCGTGGGGGGTGCAAAGCAATGCCCAGATTTCTTCAGTCTCATATTTGATTTCCGATGCAAAGGAATTTTCAATTATTATTTATTTTGATGAAAAAGTATATCTGGCCTATGCTTCTAGGATGTTTGGCAAGCAATTCGAAAACATTGATGAAGCAGGTGATGATCTGGTTAGTGAGTGGTTAAACATTGCATTGGGATCTATTAAAAAAGTATGCAATGACGATTTTGGATGGAGCTTTTCTAATTTGATTCCGATCACCATCAAGGGTAAGCAACTTATAATTGGCAGCCAGGAAAAATCGATTGTCGTATGCCCTTTTGAATCATCCGTTGGGACGTTTCATTTAATTTTAAGTATGGGGGCAGAAAAAATAACTCCCTGGGATAATGCAGCTAATGCTTTTTAATTAAAAAGAACAATCATGAACAAATTAAAAGCAGTGCTTTTTGATCTGGATGGAACGATTATTAATACGGAACCAATACATGCCAAAGCTATTTTGGATGCCTTCAAATATTTTAACATTGTGCTTGATGAAACAAAATTTCAAGATGATTTTCTTGGTGCCAGTGATTATGATGTTTGGACAGCAATCCTAAAAGACAATCCTTCAAAAATTAAGTTTAAGGATTTAATAGAGATCAAAAATAAAAATTTTTTGGCCTTTCTAACTGAGTCTACTGCCGTCAGTATCAACCGGTTACTAACAAGTGGCGTGGTGGATTTTATCCAGAGGCTGGTGCATCAAAATATTAAATTAGGATTGGTTACCGCCAGTGATTTAGTGCAGACCACGGCAGTATTAAAAAAAATTGGTTTTGAACAATATTTTAATGTCATTTGTACAGCTACCGATACTTTCTTTTCAAAACCTAAAACCTCTCCTTATTTTTATACAATGAGACAATTACGTGTCAAAACGCATGAAGTGGTTATTTTTGAGGATTCATATTTTGGATTAAGTGCAGCCATGCAAACCGGAGCAAAAGTCATTGGACTGGCCACCAACGCTAAGGAAAAAGTAAATAAGAAATTTCAGCATATAAAATTTATTGGCGATTTTAAGGATGTAATATGTCAAAACTTTGTTTAATTTTTGGAATGGTAATAGTTTTTTTGGGATGGGGAGATGATAGTGCTTACGCCTTTGATAAAAATGGGCATCGGATTGTCGCGCAAATTGCATCCTTCCACTTGACCTTAGGAAGTAAACAAAAGTTAAAAGAATTAATGGGTGATAAGTCATTGGAGGAAGTTAGTAATTGGCCGGATGAAATAAAATCCGTGAATGAATTAGCTTCCCCTCAGGAAAATTGGCATTATATAAATTTAATGGAAAAAAACTATCAAAAATTAAAATCAGTAGAAACTTATGAAAAGTATTTCGCTCAATACCCGTCTTTAAGCTATGTCGAAATTCAAAAACAAATAAAACCTGATACTAAACTATTGAAAGGTGATTTAATTTGGGCCATCGATATTTTTAGAAATATATTAAATAATAAAAAGAAGAATAAAAATCAAAGATTGGAAGCTTTAGGCTTTTTAGTTCATTTTATAGGAGATTTGCATCAACCCCTGCATTGTGGATACGCACACGATAGAGGTGGAAATGACATAAGTGTTTTGTGGTATCAACAAAACACTAATTTGCATGCAGTGTGGGATAAAGAAATGCTTGAAATGAATAAACTGTCTTATACTGAGTATGTTCGTTTTATATACAAAAAAGGTGAAATTAATAGCGCAGAAATCTTAAAAGGTGATGTGATTGATTGGGTATACGAATCTGTAGATTTAAGGGATTCTCTCTATGAATTGGTTAAAAATGAAAAATACCAAGGTAAATACAAAGAGTTTAAATATCATTATGACTTTGTTAACATCTTGAATAAAAGGTTGGTTTGGGCCGGTATCAGACTATCTAAAATCCTTAATGAGTCGCTTTAAGTACACTCTATCAAAGAAAGAATTGCCGCTTTAATTTATATTTATTGGGAATTCTTGGGTGCCTTTAACTGATTGCCGATACTCATTGGTGAGTTTATGTCTACCAAAGGGTAAAAGTGATGAATAACCACCAAATCATAATAAATAATTGGGATGAATTATTAAATGAACTTTATAAAAACTCCTGGAATGAGGGGTTGGAGAGATATCGATCAAGTTTTGTCTTTAGAGGATTAAATGATGCAAGTTATGATTTGCAAACCTCCCTCATGCGGCTGGGAGGCAACTATCCAGCTTTGGAAAAGCATATTATTCGAAACTTTTGCAAATATGCTCACGGTAGCTTGGTGGAGTTTGACTCCATATGGAACTGGCTCTCGCTGGCCCAACACCATGGACTGCCAACGCGTATGCTTGATTGGACTTATTCTCCATTGATTGCGGCCCATTTTGCCACAGCAAATCTTTATAAGTTTAACGAAGATTCCGCGATTTGGGCGGTTGATTATTATGAATTACGTAATTTCTTACCCAAAAAATTAAAGAAGGTTTTAAAAGATGAAGGAGCTAATGTTTTTACTGCGAAAATGCTTTCCAAAACAGTGGATTCACTTGAAGACTTTATGAATATTTCAGATAGTAATTTTTTAGTATTTATGGAACCTCCTTCGATAGATCAAAGAATTACTAACCAATTTGCTTTATTTTCTCTCATGAGTGATCAATCTCAGACTGTAGATCAATGGCTTGTAAATCATCCCAATATATGGAAGAAGATCATCATTAAATCTCATGCTAAATGGGAAATACGTGACAAATTAGATCAGGCAAATATTACTGAACGGGTCCTTTTCCCTGGTTTGGATGGACTGGGTAATTGGTTAAAAAGAGTTTATACCCCTAAAGCTAGCTGGCTAAAAATGATCGAATCCAAGGCAGCTTGATTTATATACAATTTCATTAAATGTTTTTACAATAATCGAAATATCATTTTAATAATAAAAGGAGTCGGTATGAAAAAAATAATTTCGGTAGTCTTAGTGCTTTGCTTTTGTGGATCATGTGCTTCAGGGCCAACTATCATGACAAAAAAAGGCAAAGAGGTACAAATTGTTCATAAATCGAACGTATCCAATTGTGATATTGTCGGAAAAGTATTTGGTAAAGACGAATCCGGCAGCGAAGAGATTGCTAAAATTGACTTGCAAAATGCTGCTGCTGATATGAAAGTTGATACTGTCGTAATTACCGAAACTATTCAAAACGGCAAAGTTGTGGTACTTCATGCCATGGGATATAGATGCAATCAAGAAGAATAAATGAATAGTGAAAATTACCGTTCAATGTGCCACAAATGCCTTCGCCCTACGAAGGCATGCTTTTGTGAAAACATAGTTCCTTTTACCACCTTGTTTGAGTTTTGTATTTTAATGCATCCTAAAGAGGCCAAACATTCTCATATTGGTACAGGACGTATGGCAAATATAGCTTTAAGTAATTGCCAAATTATTATAGGAGAAAACTTTGATAATAACGAAAAGGTCCAAAAGTTCCTTCAAGATGTTACTTATTTTCCTATGATGCTCTATCCTGGAGAACATTCCTTTAATATTTCAAAACATGTGTTTGCCAAAGATTACTTTCAAAATAGAAAACCGCTTGTTTTTATTTTAGATGGAACTTGGCCTTGTGCTAAGTCCATGATGAGGGATAGCAAAACCTTACATGGAATACCTCGCATAAGTTTTGATGCGGTCATTGAGTCAAAATTTTCTATTCGGCATCAACCTGCGAAGTTTTGTTTATCTACTATCGAATCTATTTATCAAGTGCTTTCTAATTTGGAAAGCCAGGGTCTTGAAAATTTGGGTGAAAAAAAAGAAGTGCTATTGACTTGTCTGCAAAAGTTAGTCGACTTTCAGAAAAAATGTGCAGATGATCCTAATTTAAAAACTGTTTATCGCAGAGGTTATTCTTATAAAGATCCGTCTTTAAGAAAAGTATCTAAAAAATGGCAAGATCGAAAAATTTGTTTTGAAGATCGCAATTATTAAAAGCAAACAAACCTTAAACTAAAATCCATATGCCTTGGCAATCAGTTCAATGGGATGAAAATGTGGTTTAGAAGGACATAAGTGTTTTAGTTGCATTAAACAACTTCCGCAATCGGATATTCCAAAATCAAATGATAGTTGAGATAATTCCTGGAGCTTTTTTTCTCCGATTGTATTGGAGATATATGAATGATCTTTAGTCAATCCAAAAGTACCTGAGAGTCCACAACAACCTGATTGCAATTTATAAACTTTTAAACCATTAATCATATGGAGTAAATGATTTGAGGAATATGGGGCAGGTAACTTTTTTTGGTGACAGGCCAAATGAAAAACTCCCTTAAAATCAAGAGTCGTATTGAAAGGACGAAGCTTGCCTGCTTGGTTAAGCGTAAGTAGATAGTCAGCATAAAACAGGCAGTGCTCTTTAAAGAGTTTCATTTCACTCGCGCTAATAAATTGACTGTATTCGTTGGTGAGCATGAGTTGCGCTGAAGGTTCGCTGACTATAATTTGTGCTCCTTCTTGGATTAGAGGAAGTAGAATTTCTCGGTTGGTGTGTATGATATCTTTTACTTTTTTGGTGTTAGCATAGGTGTATTCTATGACTCCAGCATTGAGAATTTTTGGAATACAGACTTCAATATTGTTGTATTTTAAAATGTTAATGAGCTGATCAGTTATATGAGTGTTGACCGTGCCGCTATAGATATCACTGAAAAAAACAATTTTTCCCTGATTGATGCGTTTGTTAATCTTTTTATGAATTGCTGGTAGGGCCCGGGTTGTATCAAGTCCTAAAAGTGTTGATTGAATTTTCTTGGTAATGGTAAATCTGTTGAGGGCATTGGCAATTCTTGGAAAATAACCAAGCTTTAAAATTAAAGACGAAAGATTATTAATAAACATTTGGGAGAGATTAGGAGAGGTTTTGTGGTTAATTAGCGCCCTCATTTCATAGATGAGCTTTCTTACAGATACATTGCTGGGACAATTGTCTTCGCACCGTCCACATCCTACACAATAACTAAAGATTAATTTGAGTTCTTGGTAATTAGGTTTCTTTAACACTCCTTGCATGAGGGCTTTGATAGTATTAATCTTGGCCCGAGGAGTATGGAATTCATAACCAGTGGATTTAAAGACCGGGCACATGTCTACATCATCCAGTTGAGATCGGCAGGCCCCACATCCATTACATTTATCGGCTTCTGCCATAAAAAGTTCACTGTTCCAATTTAAATTTAAGGAAAAATCTGGTCTGATTTTATATTCTATGAATTTTATAAATTCATTCCAGGTTTCGACTTGAGGGGCACCGGTTTTTTTATCGGGGTTTAAAAGATTGCCAGAGTCTAAGCGTTGTTTGATAGTTTTAAAAAGCTCAAACATTTCTGGCCCATATTGTTTTTGAATAAAGGGACCACGTAGATAGCCATCGCCATGTTCTCCGCTAATTGTGCCTTTTATTTTAAGGGTATGGTTGTAAACTTCATCGCAAATAAGCGGAAGTAATTTGAGCGTGCTTTTATCCTTCATGTTTAAAAAGGGACGCAAATGGACAGTACCATCCCCAGCATGGCCATAAGTCAAATATTTCAAATTATATTTCTTTAGAATATTTTCAACGCCTAAGACATATTCTTTTAAATTTGCTGGATGAACACAAACATCTTCAATCATAGGAAGTGGTTGATATTTACCGGGAATGCGATTGATAAGACCGGCAACTTGTTTTCGCAAATTCCATGCTTGATCTCTTAATTGGGGGTCTAGATATTCTTTGAGTGTATGTTTTAATTGATAATCATTTAATTTGTTTGAAATTTGCTGGATGGTATTGGTGGCTACAATATCTGGATTAACTGGTAATTCCACCAGCAGCAAAGATGAGATGTCTTCAGGAAATAATTCTTTGTAAATTTTGTTTTCTCTGGCCATTTTTAAACAAACATCGTCAATAATTTCAACCGCGCTAGGGGCAAATTCTAATAATAGATGAGCAGCAGACAAGGCATCGAAACGGTTAGCAAAATGAATACTGATAAGCGTGGTATCACTGATGGTGCCAAGACCTAAAGTGGCTTCAAGAATAATTCCCAGTGTTCCTTCGGAGGCCAAAAACAATTGTTCAATATCGAAGCGATTTTCTTTGATGACGTTATAAAGTAGGTAACCGTGACGGTTTCGAGGGGTGCTAGGCCAAGTTTGTTTTATGATATCAGCGTTGTTTTGGATTAAGGTTTGGATATCTCCGGGTAGGGTGTCATTTTTAGTATTTATAATTTTGCCATCAGCTAACATTATTTTTAAATTTTTAACCCATCTGGAGGTCATACCGTATTTCAGTGAGTGGGCACCGGTGGAATTATTGGCAATCATTCCACCCAACGTACAGCGGTTACTAGTAGCAGGGTCTGGGCCAAAAACCAGGCGGTCAGGTGCTAAAAAATTATTGAGTACGCCATGAATAACTCCTGGCAAAAGTACAACGGTTTGGGCAGAGGAGTTATATTCCACAATCTTATTAAAATACTTTGAAAAGTCTATCACGATACCAGACGTTAAAGATTCTCCTGCCAATCCGGTGCCACCTCCACGTGGGGCAATGGTTAAATTATTGGTCTTCGCAAACTCTAGAAGCAGTGAAACGTCCTCCTCCGTCTTTGGACAAGCTACCAAAGTAGGAGTGCGTTTAAACATCGATGAATCCGTTGAATAAATCGAGCGTATTATCTCCGAGTCATAAATATCACCTTGAACTTTTTGCTTTAATTTATCTATTTGTGGCCTATTTAATTTCACAACAACTTCCTTCCTTAAACAGCCTAACATTTGAAAATAATATTGAAAACAGGTCTTAATCAAAATTAGTTTTAAAAAAATAAAACTTGATAAAGTGTTTGGCTTGATAGATAACATTAATGAAAAAAAGTCACAAAATTAACTATAGTAGGAGGAGTTATGGCCTATAAAATTTCAGATGAATGTACTATGTGTGGAGCATGTGCTTCCGAGTGTCCAGTTGATGCGATTAGCGAAGGTGATGATAAATACCTTATTGATGCTGATACCTGTACAGATTGCGGAGCTTGTGCAGAAGTATGCCCAATGGAGGCCATTGCGCAAGGTTAATTAACACTCAATGGATAAAAATGAAAAAGCACTCTTAATTAAGAGTGCTTTTTTTTTGGTGCGTTTTAAAAAGATTTATATACGGGTAGCTCATGCAGCCTGAGTCGCCTTGGACGGCTTGTAGGAGGGATCATATAATAGCGTTCATCTAGCATATTTTCATATTTAGTGGAATCTTGAAATAAATTATTGGCCTGGATAAAGGCCACCATATCTCTTAGCTCTTTAGAGTAAAAATTTATTTTTCTCCACACTGGTTGTTCTAGCGATTGTCCAATATACCTTTTTCCAGAAGCAATTAAGATGGGGAATATTTTATTCAAATCATTTGAGTTTCCGATACTTTCAAAAGTCATTTTAAAAACAGAATTATCTTCCATTAACCCATCAGATTCTTTGTATTTAATCAGATCAATGCCTTCGATCGTAACATATCTTTTATAAAGAAAAGAGGTGATTGTATTAGTGTGAAAATTCAAAACTTCTCTGATGCCATCTTTTTCTCTTATAATGGGCAAGTCATAAGGATTGTTTTTTTGATTATAGGCTAAAAGATCTCGAGTACCATCATCGCTTTGCCGCGTAAATGATTTGGTTTGTTCGATAGGCTGACTTACATAAAAATCCAATAGTATACCTAATTCGGCTTTTTGCGGGTGAGCGGCCCTGCTAAATCCTTTTTCACTGAAAGCGGCATAGATAAAGTCAGCATAATATTTAAACCAAGGATTATCTATTGAGATGGAAGCGTTATTAGGGAAAACATAAATTTTTTTAGATGAATAAGTAAAGTCTTGATTAAAATAAGAATTAACTTTTACATGCACAATCTTTTCTAAGTCAAAATTGGCCACGATATTGTCATAATCAAAATCAAAGGTTGATTGAGCGCAAGCCGACAATATTAAAAGAGGAATGATAAAAAGATTACGCATATCACTTGTTCGATATTTATGAAAAATAGATGAATGAAAACCATTTGATTTTAGAGGAAGGAAAAAAATGCTTAAAAACTACGAATAAGTCCGACTAAAACACCCGCAATTTGAAATTCAGATTCTTTGGGGTTAACTATGATCGGCTTCATGGTTTCATTTTTAGGTCGCAATTCTATAGTGGAGCGATTTGCATAAAATTGTTTTATTGTAGCATCTCCGTCAATTATTGCCACCACCGTCTGGCCTTGCTCAGCGGTTTTTTGATATTTAATGATCGCAATATCCCCATCACAGATATGATCCTCAATCATAGAATTTCCATGAATGGTGAGTGCATAATGTTTAAAACCTTTGGTTAACATAAAACTGGGAACTTCTAGTGTAGTGGTGGGGTTTTCTATGGCCTCAATCGGAATACCGGCAGCCACGTCTCCAAGCAGAGGAATTTCGGTTAAGTGAGTATTGTCGTTATGATTTTTTACAATTTTTAGACCTTGCCGTTTGTTCCAGTCTCTTTCTAAATAATTGGCATCTTCCAGATAGCTAAGATAGCGTTGAACTGAGCCAAAAGATTTTAGCCCAAAGTGTTCTTTGATTTCTTTTTGAGTGGGGGCCATCTGGTTGTTATTGGTGTATTCCAATATGTAGTTAAAGACGTCTTTTTGTTTTTTAGTAATAGTCATACACACTCCTAAATTATAGAAATTGTATGCGTAAATAAAGCGTAAGTCAAGTTGTCATGCTTTTTAAATAGAAAAAAGTACTCCTAGACCCACACCGTAATTATGGATGTGAAATTTGTGTTGAGAATGATCTACGTAAAAACCATCAAAAGAAGTGTAGTCATTATTTATTTTTAAATTACGGTAGGTATAATCAAGAGTTGAGTAGACTCCAAACCAAGTATTAAACTCGTACAGAGCTTCAACCAGGTAACCCACTTCAAAACCTTTGGCGGTGTGAGAATGTTCTGATTGTTCAAGTAGATAAGCTAAATTTATTTCATTCATGATCTTGAATTTTTCACGAGCGAAGAAGACATAATTTAGAGTCGAACTGAGAGTTGGATTCGAAATATTGGTAAAGTTATAGTATGGGCCATAGCTGTTACCAGTTGCATAGGGAGTTTCAGTTTCTCCAAAACCTAGCTTTATATAGGTTTTAGGATTTAAAAAAATTGATGCAAAAAGGAAACGTCGTGCCCAAGTATATTTAGAATTATCATCTTTGCAGTCTGGTCCGGTACACATTTGCTTTGCTAATTTAAATTTTCGATCTCCCTCATTAATACTGATACCAGCGGCCATGGATTGTATAAAACGCCAGGTGTATTCTAAGCGAAAATCACCTTTGGGTTTAGTATAATATGTTTCGCTTTTCTTCATGTAGGGGTTGGCGTAGCGGTAAGCAGTATTACCAGGAACAATTCCAAATTGAATATGATGGTGTCCAACTTTGTATTTATTATCTGGATTGAGTGGACCATTTAACCAAAAACTGACAGTGGTATCTTCTTTTTCTTCTTCTACTGGTTTTTGATTAGATTGGTCGATATTTTTATTGAGTTCATCTTTAGTTTTTGCCGTTTGCTCGTCGATTTTAGCAACTTCCACAAATCCTTTTTTAGCATCGAGTTTGAGCCCCTTTGGTGCCACATATTCACCAGTATCTTTTGCAATTCCTCCAATGTCTTGGGATGGAATAAATAGTTTGGATTGAGCATCGAATTTGGCGTCAGATTCTGGAGGAATGTAAATGCCGGAGTTAACATCGATAAATCCTCCCGCTTTGGGAGCAAATTCATTTTTTGCTATGTTGGTGTAACCTTCGGCCGGAGGATCATACTTTTCGATTTTGATATTTTCAGATTTTTGGGCTATTTGGGTTTCTCTTTCCAGATTTTCAATCTTTTTTTGATTTCCTTCTTGGAGGGTGGTGTTTTCCTTCATGACCTTAAATTGTGCTGGCGAAATTCGCACTGGCACGGATGGTTTAGATACGTTAGTGGCGGTAGTTGAAAAACGTCCAGGATTAATTTCAACTGCTTCCTGACTATCAAGTAAGTTATCAAACTCAGCAAAATCATCAGCTATTTTTGATTTTGCGGTAACATTCCTGACCCAGTCAAAATGCGTATTTTCATCGTCTGGAGTTAGCGAAGGAAGTTTAGCGGCAAGGTTAAATTTAGTGGGGGTTACTTTTGCCATGGCAACTCTTCCTGAGTAAGTGACTAGGGAAGTAATATGGATTTCGGGATTATAAATTGCCTGAAAATCGGTCCCACGAACGCCTAGAGCGGCGGTACGGGTTTGAATGAATAATTTTTTGTTATCACTTTTATTCAGTTGCGTTCGGATAGTACCTTTTAAAAGGCCTAGAATACTGCCTTTAGAAGGATCTGATTTTTTTATTATAAATTTAGAATTGGGACCTAAAGTAGTTTGTGAGCCATCAAAAAAATGAATTTTTAAAACACTTTTTTCTTGAGTCAATACGGAACTATCTTCTTGAAGAGTTTGGTTTTTAATGATGGGAGTAGCTTTGCTTTGACCTGGTTTCAATTCAGTGGCGGTACCTTTTATAAAAATAACTTTTGCTACATCCTGTTTTGCAAAAACTGGTAAACTAAACAAGACAATGATGCCTAAAAAGACCAAAGACTTCATAGAATATCCTCTAACTAGTTAAAATATTAATACTTCATTCTAGTGGATAATGTAAAAATGTGACAAGCAAAAGTGTTAAAAAAAAATGAACGTATTTATAACATTTTCAAACAACCGTTTCAAAATGTTGACATAGGTAAAAATGAAACTTACATTCACACAACACAGTAATCTTTTTTTTAAGAGGGGTTAAGTATGAATAGAATGCTCATTACACTAACTTTAGGTATGGTCGCTTCATGGTCACTAAATATAGGTTTGTTAGCTAGTGATGTTATTCCTTTTGAACAATTTGATACAATCACAGTTAATGTTGACAAAGATATAGATAACTCTCTTGACCCTGATTATTTTACAATAGCTTCAGTGGAGATCAGGAATGTTGAGAATGATGACTCGGTGGATAAGAGTGATGTTAGCCTATTACAAGGTTTTGGCGATATCGTTTTAGTAGTGGATAAACTGATGGCCCTCGGAAAAAAAATATGGACGGTGGTCGAAGCAGGCAAACCAGTGGTTAATGCTAGATTCAAACCTATCTCAGTATTACCTTACTTGGCAGAATCTAATATGTCCTTTTTAAAGATGAGTAATTGGTCGATACCTAAAACCCAAACATATGAAGTTATTTATAAGAATTTGTATGGGGTTACTATGGTTAATTTTACCTTCATGATCACATTTCAACATGATGGAACTTTTAAAGGCGTAGGGAAATATTTAACAGGTGTTAATATCATTCCATCTAACATTTCCGTGGCCTGGGGATATAAGTTTGATTGTAAATCCGAGTTAATGGCCATTTCCAATATGGGAACCATGGAAAATCCTGTGGCGGCAGCCACCATTCAACTTGATTATACTACCTCTACTCCCATTAAGGAATCCCGAAGTAGTATTCTTTTCCATGTAATAGGCGATGGACGAATCATCAAATTATAGTATTTCATTTATTGAATTTTAAAATCTGAAACTTAATTTAACTTCACAATTGATCTAGTAACAAACTGATGCTGACAAAGAATCTAAAGGATGTTAAAAAACTGCGTAACATTCTTTGGTATGGGGAGTTTATTAATGAGCGAAAATATTTATGACAATGAGAATGTCCTAAGAAAAGAAAAGAGACGAAAACTACATGAGATGAGAAAAAATGGAATAAATCCCTATCCCTACAAGTATGATCGGACTTGTTCGCTAGAAGAAATTAGAAAGAAGTTTGAAAATATTGAACCAGGTGAAAAAAAAGAAGATCAAATTTTTAAGTTGTGCGGAAGACTGATGGCCCAAAGAACGATGGGCAAGGCCACTTTTTTAAATATTATGGACCAATATGCCTCTATCCAGGTCTATATTCAAAACGGTGAATTGGATGAACTTGGCCAGAAAAGTTTTGATTTAATCGATATTGGAGACTTTGTCGGTATCAGTGGCTTTATTTTTAAAACGAAAAAAGGTGAGTTATCTTTATTCGCTAAAAGCTTTGAAGTGCTTTGTAAAACGCTAGAACCTCTACCTGAAAAATTTCATGGCATAAGTGATCCTGAAATTAAATATCGCTATCGTCATCTTGATTTGATAATGGACCCTCAATCGCGCAAGGTTTTTGAAACCAGTTCAAAAATTATTAGAGAAATTAGAAGCTATCTTGATGAAGCAGGCTTTCTAGAAGTGGAAACACCGACCTTACAACCGATTTATGGTGGAGCAGCGGCGGAACCTTTTCAGACTCATCATCGTGCTTTAGATATGACCCTCTATATGAAAATATCTCCAGAGTTGTATTTAAAAAGATTAATTGTTGGTGGTTATGAAAAAGTCTATGATCTGGGAAAGAATTTTCGAAATGAAGGCGTTGATCGCACTCATAACCCAGAATTTACCATGCTTGAATGGTATGAAGCCTGGACTGATTATAACGACCAGATGATTCGTTTTGAGCAATTAGTTGAAAGGCTTGCACTCAGAATTACCGGGAGCACTAAAATATCCTATCAAGGCAAAGAAATTGAATTAAAAGCTCCTTGGAAAAGATTAACGGTGTATGACGGGCTTAGAGAATATGCCCAAATTGATCCGGAAAAAATTAGTGATGATGAATTATTTACTATACTAAAAAAATATGATGAAGGCATGAAAGAACCTCTTGTCAGAGGAAAGATGCTGATGAATCTTTTTGAATTCACAGTAGAACCTCATCTTTGGCAACCTACTTTTGTCATGGATCATCCGAAAGAAATTTCTCCGCTTACCAAAGTTCATCGTAAAAATTCCAATTTAGTTGAGCGCTTTGAACCATTTTGTGCGGGGATGGAGATCGGTAATGCCTACTCAGAGCTAAATGATCCAGAAGACCAGCTAAACCGTTTGCTAGAGCAACAAAAACAAAGATCTAAAGATAAGGAAGCTCATCCAATGGATGATAATTTTATCCATGCGATTGATGTTGGCATGCCTCCTACGGGGGGAGTAGGCCTTGGGGTCGGACGAATTGTCATGTTACTTACGGATTCAACATCTATCAGGGACGTTATTCTTTTTCCCACTATGAAACAAAAAAATTAAATTATTTTCGAAGAAGCATTAGCAGTTTGTTGCGGTCAAGATATTTGACAAAAGAAGAAAAAGTCGGACCTTCATTTTTGCTGATTAAATGTCGGTAGAGGACGGTTTTAGCGTGGGAAAAATCCAGGCCTTTTTCCTTGGAAAACATTTCAAATCTTTTTCCAATTTCATCCAAATCTTCAAATTCCACTTCATCTTCGTAACTTTTGATAAAATTGAAAACGTTTTTCATAAAAGAGAGTTCTTTTTCATTAAGACTGATTTCAATTGGATGTTTATTAACTGAAAATTTACAGGTAACGGGTGCAAAGGAACGTAGCCAATTATATATTTTTTCCGATCTTTTGGAAAAACAGGATTTATCTAAATCATTTTTTAAAAGGTGTATGTGGTAGGCGTAAGCGCTGGAGATATCGAGATCATACATCTGTAAGAGTGTAGCGAGTTTTAAAAAATCAGGACGAAAAGGCTTACTGGGGGGAAGCGAGTCATGAATATATGAGTACTTATAGGCGATATTTTCGTATGGCAAATCCGCATTTTCGTTGGGCATCTGCTCATAATAACGGGCCTCATTTTCATCAAAGAGTTTATAGAGTTTGGTAATTTCTTCATCAAAATGGAAAGTGATAGAAGTCCTTAATGATTGGTGTGAAATAAGCCATCTGATAAGATCGGTTTCAAAACAATCTAGGATGGCATGAATTGGTAATGTACTATTCTTTGGGTCTAAACCCTTGATGCGTACTTGTACGTCAGGCAGCAGGATAGTGTTGTTTTGTTCAATGATATGTTGGCAATTTTCATCATTGTTAAATTTGATGATAATGGCATCATTTAACTCATAGTTGGAGGTTGACTCAGGGGAAATAAAGCTCGAGAGCTTAGTGACGATGTTTTTGCAATGTAATTCATCGCTTTCCGGAGCACCAATGAAGCAAATATGTGGGTTTAAGGCATTCATCCCAATTTTTTTTAGAGCTTTAACCAGGAGCTCAAAGGTAACAATTTTTCTAATGACTGAGGGATTTTTATTGTCATCAATCCATAAGCCAATTAAGGAAAGATGAGTAAGATTTTTCTGTCTCAAATAGCCAAACACACTAGTTGCTAAAATATCTGCCCAGTGCGGCAATTTGTTGTCATTATTCATTAAATAACCTCTTAATTAAAATTGTTATATGATTATCATTTTTTATGTAAAATGACCAAATGAAAAACTTTTTTTAATCATAGACCAAAGGCCTTGGTCTTGTTAAAATTTGCCTCCGGGAAGGCGTATGTTAAGTAAAATATTTTTAGCATTTTTTCTATATTGTGTTTTTGTGATGTTAAGAGGCATGTGGAGAACATATAAGATCATTAAACATCATCAAAAAAATCAATCAGAGTCGTTAAAGGACTCTCGCTTTAATCATAAAGACAAGTCACCTGTTATCGAAGCTGATTTTAAAGTTATTAAATAATTTAAGAGAGGAATATATGTTGTCAAATTTCAAAGTACCAAAAAATTTAATCCCCACTGACCCCCGATTTGGCTCTGGACCATCACTGGTTCCCATGGAATACGTTAAAAAATTATATGATACAAATTATGAATTACTTGGTACTAGCCATCGAAAACTACCAATAAGAAATTTAGTGAAAGAGGTTCAAGACGGGTTTAGAAAATATTTTCAAATACCTTCTGATTACTCGGTGGTGCTTGGCAATGGTGGCGCTACCTTTCTATTTGATGCTATCGCACTGGGGATTGTAGAGGAGAAAGTCACTCATTTTACTTGCGGTGAATTTTCGGAAAAATGGTTTAAGGCGAGTAAGCTTTGTCCATATATAAAAGCAGAACAAGTTAAAGTAGAATATGGTGAAGGTATAAATGGAAAGGATGTTTCTGATAGTGACTTGATTTGTGTGACTTTGAATGAAACGTCCACGGGAGTCCAACTTTCTGAATTGCCAAGCGTTCATGAAGGGGCCTTATTGGCCGTAGATGCTACCAGCGGCGCTGGACAAGTTCCTTGTGATATCAGTAAAACGGATATTTTTTATTTTTCACCGCAGAAAGTTTTTGCCAGCGATGGAGGTCTTTGGATTGCCTTTTTAAGTAAAAAGGCCAGAGAGCGCGCCCTTAAGATCGCAGAAAATAAATCTAGGTATGTACCTGTGATTATGAATTGGAAACAGGCCATTGAGAATTCTGATAAAAACCAAACTTATAATACACCTGCCATCACGACCATTTTTTATTTGAATGAACAACTTAAAAACATGAATGAGTTGGGGTATCAAAAAATTCAAGAGATGGCTGCGCAAAAAGCGGACTACATTTATAAATGGGCGCAAGAAAAACCTTATTTAAGCTGCTATATCAAGGAGCAAAAGTTTAGATCAAGTGCGGTTGCCACGATTGATCTGGATGATAAATACAGCGCTAAAGAAATTATTAAAATTTTAGAAGATCAAAAAGTTGCTTATAATATTGATGGATATAGAAATCTGGGGCGAAACCAGTTAAGAATCGCTCTTTTTCATAATATAACATTGGATAATATTAAAAGGCTGACCCAGGCCATATCTATGTTGATAGAAAGTTAAACTTATAATTGATGTCTTTATAAGTAGTTAGAGGGGTATTGATTTGCAGACAAATCTAACTGATCAAATATTACATAGTTTTTGGTGTGCAATTTTATATTCATATAAAGTTGAGGTATAAGCACATTATGGAAGTACTTAATAAAGTTTTCGAACATTTTAATCAAATTTCACCTATACCTCCTACTGAATGGGAAAAAGCATTAAGCATTTTTAGACCAGTTAAATTACAGAAAGGTCATTTCTTTGAAGGACAGGGGCAAGTTGCATTTAAATTTGCCTTTGTGGTTAAAGGATTACTTAGGGAATATTACGCTCTCAATAACGGTAAAGAATTTATTAAAAATTTTAAGAGTGAGTTTCAATTTCCTTGTCATTTTCGCTCCCTCCTTTTAGGAGAACCATCTAGGCATGAAGTACAGGCCATTGAAGATACTTTTTTGTTGGTTGCTAATTATGCTGATTACAAAAACCTGGTGGATAATCACATGTGCTGGCATAAAATTGCGGTTTCGGTTTTGGAAGAACTGCTTCTCGAAAAAGAAAACCGTGAATTTGAGTTTTTAACTATGCAAGCAGGTGAGCGATATAAATTATTTATTAAAAAATATGCTCATATTGTAGACCGTATACCGCAATATTACATTGCCTCTTATTTAGGTATTGATCCTGCTTCTTTAAATAGGGTTATTCGAAAGCTTACCAAGCAAACCGGGCCTCAACAATTGTAATAAAAAATTAATCAAGTAAATGTATGATAAGCCCACTGCGCAGTTTGGGTTCAAACCAAGTTGATTTTGGTGGCATGATACTGCCAGCGTCGGCCACATCCATCAGTTGATTAACGGAGGTGGGAAACAATTTAAAGGCCACTTGGCATTCCCCAGAATCAACTCTTCTTTCCAATTCAAGGTGTCCTCTAATGCCTCCTACAAAATCAATATTGTTATCGGTGCGGGGATCACCAATTCCCAGTATGGGTGCTAACAGATTGTTTTGTAGTATTGATACATCAAGACTTAAGACAGGGTCATTTATTGGGTATGTTCCATCCTTAGCCCTCAGTTGGTACCAGCAATGATCAAGATACATACCAAATTCGCATGGTTGGCTGGGATGAGGAGTGGTATCTTTAGTGATTTCAAATTTGGTTTTAACTTTAGTTAAAAATTCTTCTTTGGATAAATTGTTTAGTGTAAATAAAACGCGGTTGTAATCCATGATTTTTAGTTGTGTGGCCGGAAAAAAGACGGATAAAAAATAGTTATATTCTTTATCATCACTTGGGTGGGGATCGGTTTTAAGTCTTTCCGCTTTTGCCCTAGCGGCGGAAGCACTTCGGTGATGCCCATCGGCCACATAAAGGTAATTAATACTTTTGAAAAGTTCCGTGATTTGGTTAATTAACTGAGTATCTTTGATCACCCAAATGGTGTGGGTGATTTTGTCAGTCGCCGTGAAGTCCACTTCAGGAGTGTTGCTTTGAGTAAAATGATTGACAATTTTATCAATATTTTTATTGTCTCGGTAGGTTAGAAAAACCGGCCCTGCGTTGGCATTTAAAGTGATGACATGCCGGGTGCGATCGTCTTCTTTATTTTTTCGGGTTAGTTCATGTTTTTTGATTATATTATTGTTATATTCATCAGCACTAGCACAGCCGACAATTCCATATTGTTCATGGTCACCCATTTTTTGTTTGTAAATATATAAATAAGGTTTCGGATCTTGCATAAAAGTTTTATTTTTAAAAAGGTTTTCAAAATTTTCCTTTGCTTTCGCGTAAACTTGATCATCATAGAGATTAATGGATTCGGGTAAATCAATTTCAGCTTTGGACACATGTAAAAAAGAAAGGGGATTACCTTTGGCAATTTCTCTGGCTTCTTTTGAGTTGATAACATCATACGGGTAAGCAGCTACTTGAGGTGCTAATTTATTTTGCGGACGTACTCCTTTAAGAGGTCTAATGGTTGCCATAAATATCTCCAATTAAGTGTGGTATTCATCTGATTACGATGATGAAAAGCTGACAAAACTCTAACATAAAACAAATATTTTTAACAGAAATAATGGCGAGAAAAAAATTATTTGTAAATCAAGATGGTGTCTCTTTTTTCTAGATAAGTAGATTGGCCATTTAATTCTAGTTCAAATAATTTTTTGGTGCTGCCGTAGGAATTGACCCATTCTTTTAGGTGTTGGCAGCCATTGATGATATCAATAGGATCATGGTCGTGAACATATTCATAGGGTGGTGCTTTATATTGAAAGGAAGTACCTAAATATTTTTTTATTTCGCGAAGCAGAATTTGTAAAAGTGCCCAAGAATTAAGTTTTTCTCTGTCGGTTACTTTTAAAAGAAAGCCTCCACATGAAGTATTGGCATGTTTTTGAAATGTTGGTCGAAATACCGTGGGAATGAGTTTACACCCATGAATTACATTAAGCACTCCACTTTTTAATACGTCATCAAGAAAATGATAGGGCTCAATTTGGGGGTGACCCAAGATTTGTAAGCTCGTGGTGGTACCCCTTCCTTCAGAAATATTGGTACCTTCTAAAATAACCGTGCCAGGAAAAAAGATGGCTGCTTCTAACGATGCCATATTGGGTGAGGGGTTTATCCAAGGTAGATTCGTCTGGTCAAAATACATTCGGCGATTCCATCCTTGCATTTCAATAACAGTAAGATTGGCATTTATTTTATCATATTCATTAAAATACTTTGCCACTTCCCCCATAGTCATAGCGTGTCTGACAGGAATTTCACTTACACCTACAAATGATTTATACGGACTCTCAAGAATATTGCCTTGTACTTGATAACCACCAATTGGGTTGGGTCGATCGAGTACAAAAACATGAATGTTCTTCTTTTTACATTCTTCTAAGATGTATTTTAAAGTAGAAATGTAGGTGTAAATACGACAGCCAACATCTTGGAGATCAAAAATAATACTATCTACGTTTTTCAGCATTTCGTTGGTTGGTCGCCTGGTTTCGCTATAGAGGCTGAAAATGGGAATCTTAAAATAGGGGTGAATAAAGTGGGTGGTCTCCACCATATTGTCTTGAACGTCACAGACGAAGCCGTGTTGCGGGCCAATGATCGATACAAGTCTTTCTTTAAAGATAGTTTGTAAGGCCATAATTCCAAGAGTTAGATCACTCGTGACCGAGGCATTATGGCAAACATAGCAAATGTTTCCATGTATTTGCTTTTGGAGTGAGGTATCGCTAATTAATCTGTCTAATCCGGTTTGAACTTTCATATAAAAATCCTTTTAAAATATATTGCCATAATGGGTATCTAGATACAAGCAGCTAAAATAGGAATCCTTATTCGTAGGATAAAACGATAGGTCGCAAATTTGCGGCGGTTTTGTAAAATTAAGACCTGTTTTTACATCTTAACCATAAAATTTCGATTTTTAAAAAATTGAGATAATCAACTATTCTTTTGATAAAAAACTGACAACTTCTATTTTGTGAATTATATGTTTGGTAACTTATGAAAATATCACTTATCGTTGCCATAGGGTTAAATAATCAAATAGGCTTAAATGGAAAACTACCTTGGTACTCCAAGGAGGATCTTCAATATTTTAAAGATAAAACCATGAAGCATATGGTGGTGATGGGAAGAAAAACCTTTGAAGGGCTTCCTAACAAGTTAGTTGGTAGGACGATCATTGTATTAAGTAAGACTTTAAAAAACATAGAGGATGTTTTAATTGCTAGCAGTATCCAAGAAGTAATGGATATGGCCAAACAAGGAAATGAATCCGAGCTTTTTATTTCTGGAGGGGAGAGTATTTATAAGCAGTTTATAGATATGGCAGACAAAATATATCTTTCAAAAATTAATTATGATGGACTAGCTGATACATATTTTCCCATAGTTGATGATACCAAGTGGCAGAAAGGTGAGGAGAATAAATTCAAGGATGGTATTTGGATAAATTACGTGAAGAAAACAGATGATGGTTTGTTTTAATGGGGCTAATTTTTTAGGTTATCATTTCGTTTAAGCTAATCCTTTCAGGGGTAAAGATGGAACATGCCCAATCAAACAGTATGACAAAAGTGTTTTGCTTAGGAAGTTTTTAATAAGAATAAATGGTCAAGCCATGTTCCAAAATTTCCTGTGTGAAGGCTTTCATCATTACCTACTATGTTAACACTTACATTATAAGAATAATATTTAAACGAACCATTTCCTTGATTTGTAAAATATCCTATCCCCGCAACATCAAAGCTGCATCCATAAGGATAGTGGTTATCATCAAAAAAACGATGATGTGAGTGTAAAGTAGTCATCCTTGCTTTATCTGGTAAATTGGCTTTAAAGATGTCATGAGTAGTTATTTCATTGACCTTGGAATATGCACTTACCGTTAGTGATAATACCATTATGACAAAAATTAAATTTTTATAAGTCATAGAATCTCTTGTCTATTTTAAATTTAGGCCGTTCTAAGATGGTTTTGTTAAAAAAGTAAATTGTTATTTAAAGAAAAAAATTAAATAGACATTTGCTCCAAAAATAAGTTCAATACCAATAATAACAAATGTTTGTGATAATTTAAGAACCTAGCGTTCTAATATCCGCTATAACCACCGATCTGAAAATACCGTGACAAAATTGTTTTTTTCTAATGTCAATTAGTGAAATTGATTGAAATATTTTTCAAGCATGTAGTTCTTTCAAAAGACCTAAGAGAAATTGCAGTTTTATAACTGACTCCTAAGGCATGTTCTCAATAACTTTTTAAATGAAAATCTACTGGGTGATTCAAATAGATTTGGAAACTTGTCATGCAAAGATTTTTTGCTTTGATCTCCAAACTCATTATACATTTTTTGTATTTGCTTTTGTGCTTCAATATCTGCAACTAACTCATTGTTGACCCATGCAAGAAGATCCATTGGTAAATGTTCACCATATGCTTGACGAATAACAAACTCTGCAACCGCTGATCTAACTAAAGGTGAGCTATCAGCTTTTGCTGCTCTGGCAATTTCAAAAACACTATCAATAGAAGTAGCAGGTAAATTACGAAATGTGGCACCAATTGTTGCATTTACCTCATGCGAAATTGAATTAAGTATAGTTACAAACTTCTTATCATCTAGTTTACCATCCTTATACATTTTTAGAATATTTACATAGGAATCGCTTTCCCATTTAGCAAATTGAGCTACTATACTTGAAAGCTCTTTCACTTCGGCTTGATCACTTGCTAAAAGTATTCGGTTTTGTATTCCTAAAAGATACTCTCTCAAATGCTTGGGGGGATTATCTTTCTCCATGCGAGCAAGCATGTTTCCAAAACGATTCAAGCTTTGTACTCGATCTTTTAAAGGTAAGTCTGCAAGACCTTCAAACATATATTTCACAGCTTCAATGGGTGGATTGTCCCATCTACAAATAGAGAAAGAAAATCTATGTTTTAATTTAGGGTCCTTGAGTAATGAAAATTCTTGAAATACATAGTCTTGCATTTTCTTATTGTTTTGTGCAACCGCAAGAATTGATTTTATAGACACGTCATTTAACTCTGCATTATTATTTACTTTATAAAACTTCCAAATGGTATCAACAACCTCAGGATTCTCAATCCGACTTAAGCCTGAAGAAATACTTCCTACCTCGCTTTGGTACGATGTATCAGTAATATTACTTTTAAATTGTTCCATTAAAGGGACAATTTCTTTTTCCCAGAGTTTAGAATCATTAAGTATCTCTGAATTTCTATAAAGTTCATACCAAGGTGTAGCAAAAACAATTGCAGAACTGGTCAACAAACATAGTGTTAAAAATAATCTAAAGATGGCAATACCCCTATGTACTAGTTGGTTATAACTTTTACTTATTTTCTTTTCGGTCTAAAATATTATGTCTTTAATAAACAACAATTAAATCAATCAGAGTCTTATTAAAAAGGTTTAATACCAGTAATAACAAATGATTGTGTTAATTAAAAGACCAAGCGTTCTAACATCTGCTATAACCAACAGCCTGAAAATACCGTTCAAAAATTAGTTTTTTTTAATGTCTCATCTAGAAATTGAGTAAAAGATTTTTAGTTGGTGGAATTCTATCAAAAGAATTTCTATGAGGAGTGATTACAAATTATTTTATTTTATCAAACTTTGATCTGGAAATTAGTAGCCTCAACGTAGTACTTAGTCTGATCTGATTAGTTTGGTGGCCAACTGTGGTATTCATTATGAAATACGCATTCTGTTTCGCAAGTCGCATTTTGATCGTCATATTGGCCATTATCAGAAAAAATCCAATCCCAAACATAACCAGTTAAATTATTTAGACCAGACGCTTTAATAGCACCGACATAATCTCCTTGTGAATTCATAAATCGAACTTCAATGTGATTTTGTGTTATATCTCCAAAGGCATTATAAACTGGATGCTCTGGCTGGTTTGGTTGCCTGAAATCTTCTGGTGAATCACAGAAGTATTCTTTTTTTATGGTTATAAGAATAGATGTGTATACTGTTTCATTTTTATAAATACCAAAAGTTTGTACTGCGTGACCGGGTGTTGTTTCCCCAGTGCTTACGTTGTAACATGAGCGATTAATTTTACAACTGCATACTGCTAATAGATTTTCACCTTTTGCAAAAGTAGTTGAGGTAATAAAAACCAAAAATAACAAAAAAACATGCTGTTTCATAAAATTTCCATATAACATTTAAAATAGATATTTAAAGAATTCTAGCAAAGACCCGTGCAAGTTGTCCATCAAGGTAATGTTAAAAGTCTCAAATGATATTAATTTAATTTCTATTTTTCATAATATAACCTCATATACATGGACTAGATATTATGAATTAAAAGAGAAAATATTAAATATCCAGCTTCGACAACCAAAATTATCACTTGATGGTAGTTCAATTACTAAACACCTGTAATTGTTTACTGGACTGATTTAAAGTCCACTTATTCTCGACTAATTTTATAAAAAACTTTTCAAATCCTTGATAAGTCTTTTCAGGCCATCTATCATTGCCTACCTTCCACCTCAATAAAAAATCAAATTTGCCTTGGGTTTTTTTAAGGATGAAATCAGAGACTAGATGCATTTTTTTTAATTACGAACAGACAATAGTCGAGAAAGTGTTCTAAGCACGATGGGTTCCTTGGGAGAAATGTTATCCAGCTCATCAAAAAGAGCGAAACATATTTCATCATAAGATTTAGTCACTCCGTGGTCTTTTAATAGATGGGTAACGTAGCGAATGGCCCGGTCAATTAACTTATTGCAACTGGGTTTGACAAAAGTCATAAGGTTGCCTTCGTAGCGATTCATTTTTCCCATGATCAGGGTTGAGTGGATATTGAGTAACATTTTTAATAGTAGGTGCTTTTCTAACAGAGTTAGTCCTTGGCAGGAAGTGACCGCTTGCTGCTTATTTAAAGACCATGTGATATTTTCCCCGTCCTCTAAAACATTAAAGGAGACGCATTTTGATTTTTTTATCAGTTTTTTTCTTCTTTCAAGATTTTTAATGGAGATATCAAAACCATAGAAGTAGTCGAGATGGGTGATTGGAAATTCCTTCCAGTTTAAGCAACGGGGATTTCTTTTTAAAAGATTATTCCAAGCTTCTTTTGAAGTATGTGTATTTTGTAGACATAGATTACTAAGAGCAGGACGGTCATCTTGGTTTAAATGGTTTTCAAAAGGTATAAGATTAAAAGTTGGTGCTCTTTCAGTAGTGTCAGTCAAAATGGTGATGCCTAGATTGTTGGTATGATAATTGATGAAGTCACCTTGTTCATAGCACTGAAATTCCTCCTCGATAAAAGGTTTTAAAAATCCATAATCGAGATTAGTCATTGTATTTTTTAGATTGGAGAGACTTTTTAAAATAGCTGACTTGTCCGGGCAAAGTAGAGCAAGACCTAATGCGTACAAAATCACTGTAGATGCCTGCATTCTAGTGCTGCCAGAAATTGCCATGGGGCCAACAGTTAGATTGAATTTCTTTACGCTTGAGTTACTTATAATATCTTTTGAGCGGGTGGTGGTTTTTAAGAGTTCACAATCAGGATTGCAGTAAACAAACCAAGGTTTGATCTTGGAGTGTTTTAGTGCATATTCCACCGACCCAATAACAAAAGGAGTTTCTCCTCCTTCACTTGAACCAACTAGTAAATCTCCGTCCTTAAAACCAAGATCTATTAAATGGCGATGAGCATATTCGGGATGATCTTCAAAATCTTCAATGGCCTTGATAAGAGCACTATCTCCTCCGGCCATAAGTCCAATCACACTTTCTTTATGTGAGTGACGAGACTGCCTCCAAAGAAATTCTAAAGTTAAAGATAATCTTCCGGTGGAACCACAACCGCTAAAAAAAATGCGGTTGCCACTATCAACGGTTTGTAAGAAAAGTTCTTTTAATTCTAGAATGGTATCAACTTTTTTTTCTAGGACCTCAAAGACGGCTAAATCGATATTTTTAAGGATGTTGATAGCTTTGGCCAAATCAGTTTGAGATAATGTTGATAGATTCATAGTGAGAGGGTGTCTACTTTCAGTAGTAAGTTCTCCGAGTTTGAATTCATCAGCAATTTGTAAAAAATCGTTTGCTCGCTCTATGGAATTTTGCATGAGAAGAATTATATTCTTACAAAATCTAAGTAACAAGAATTTGCAAAAAATAATCTTAATGCGCATATTCCGAAAA
>Ga0208958_1000694_pt1 | contig 39163 bp, 62 predicted proteins | sample RifOxyB1_FD_184032 | JGI IMG/M metagenome (GOLD analysis project Ga0208958, IMG submission 184032) | Soil microbial communities from Rifle, Colorado - Rifle Oxygen_injection B1 (SPAdes) | ecosystem: Environmental > Terrestrial > Deep subsurface > Rock core/Sediment | place: Rifle, Colorado...
CTTTACGACCAGCTTGACGGCCAGCTTCACGGCCAGCTTGACGGCCAGCTTTACGACCAGCTTCACGGCCAGCTTCACGGCCAGCTTCGCGGCCAGCTTGACGGCCAGCTTTACGACCAGCTTGACGGCCAGCTTCACGGCCAGCTTGACGGCCAGCTTTACGACCAGCTTGACGGCCAGCTTCACGGCCAGCTTGGGAGTTTTTATTTATCATATTTTTGGTATGATTGGGCAGGGTTATATGACTACGGCAAATATATTGGAGTTAAATATAACAATAAAAAAATGGATTTATTTTTTAATTTTATTGTCGAATGTCACTTCGTCCTAGCTTACAAAGGTGTCGCTTTTATCTCCGAAAAACCACAGATTAACTTTTTTAATAGACGATTACATTCTTTAACGGGCAAGTCAATCGAATACCCAGACGGTTGGGGTTTATATAATATTAATGGCGTTAAGTTTGACAAAGAGTTGTGGAAGAAAATTACAAATAAAATTATTACCCCGGAGGAAGCAATAAAATTACCGAATGTCGAGCAAAGAATCATCGCTATACAATATATTGGTGGCGAAAGATTATTAAAAGAATTATCCGGTAAAATAATAAGCCAAGATGAATATGGCGAGATTTGGGAATTGGAAAAACTACAAGACACTAACAAAAAGAATTATCGCTATTATGTTGCTAATGACCCGAGCAAAAACGAAAAGGTATATTTACGCACTCACCCGGACGTAACCACCCCGAAAGAAGCCATGACTAGAGCATACCGTTTGCACGAATTTAAAATCGAGTATAATCCCATTAAAAGAACTTAATAATTTAAAATAATTCTATGGAAAAAATAACAATCAAGCAATTTTATCAAGGGGACATTTCCATCCTTAAAGGAGTATCTAAGTTGGATGTCGAGTTGAAGCATTTAGACAAAGAATTAGTTGTCGCTGAGGGGGAAACCACCGGCCACGCTCATCGGTTAGTTGCGGAAAAGGGCGCGGTCATAGATTATACCGAATACCTAAACGGCTGGTATTTGGATATTAAAAAGGGCCAAGCGAAATTAACCCATGAAGAGCATGAGGTTTATACCTTTGCTCCTGGCAAATATTATTTCGGCCATCAGTATGAGTATGACGAATTGACCGAAAGGCGCGTGCAAGATTAATTAAATAAAATAAACACTATGCAAAAACAAAAAATCACCAGAAGGGATATTGCTTATATCCTTATCGCGCTCACTCTTTTCGGCTTAGGCTTTCACGCCCTCCTCGGGTATGCCGGCCAAGCGGGTATTAAGCTCAGGCAATTCATCGAAGACCCGGTGAACATGTCGGCCATTAATCAGAGCTTGCTCGTGGTGCCGCAGAGAGCGGAGGCGAAAGAAATTGTTAAAGTTTATTTAGGCTCTAAAGAATGGATAAAATCCGAATGGGTTAAAGCCGGTATGTGGGAACAGGCATATAGCGTAATAAATTGTGAAAGCCGTTTTGATCCGTGGAGTATTGGCGACGAAGGAAATTCAAGGGGACTTTATCAAATACATAAAAAATATCACCCCGAAGTATCAAACGAATGTGCATTTTCTCCAGTATGTAGCACTGAATGGACGATTAAATATGTTGAGAAAAACGGCTGGAAAGCGTGGACTTGCGGGCGATTATTGGGATTCAACTAATTTGACCAGTAAAAAAAATTGTGCTGGCACGCCCAAAACAAAAACGAAGTCATCGACTTTCTTCATTCAATAATTTGTAAATAATATGCCAAAAGAGAAAAGCATAATAGAGGATTGGAGAAAGGAGGTGGGCAGGATAGAAGGATTAATATGCCCGGAGTGCAGGACTTGTTATCCGTTTTCCCGGAATTCATTCAACTTATGCGTTTGTTCTCAACACCCAGATACGGTTTGCATGAATAGCGAAACGTGGATCTTACATCAGACGGAGCAATTCCTCCTTACCAAACTCCAAGCCTTGAAGGAGGAAGTAGCGGGCAAGGAAAAAGAATACCCCAGAGAAGACATGTTCAACACCAAGGAAGAATATTTTAACGCTTGTGATAATGTTGACCAATGGAATGCCCACCGCCAGCACACCATTGATATGTTTGAAAAGTGGGGAGTTAAATAAAACAGTAAAATTGTAAAGGTATGAAATATAATCTGTTTAAAACAGAAACAACAGAAGCTGAAACTATAAAACATTTATTAACAGTACTCGCTTGTTATATTAGAGAGGCTGACGAATTAAAATTTGATAAAGCAGAGAGCCGTTGGCAAGACGCTGAAAAATATCTAAAAGGATATATAAAAGAACTTTTTAAACAAAACAAACATTCTAAGATTTAATAACCTAAGGCGGTAACGCCGTAAAGATATGACCAAACAACAATACGACAAACTGCCACTAGACCAACAAATGGCATTCATGAATAAGGTTTACAAAGGCGAGGCTAAGTTCGATAAGACCGAGGACGATTTTTTAAAGGGGTTTGCTAGAGATTTAGGAATAAAATAATATGCGGAAAGAAGAAAAACAACTTGAAAAACTAAAAAAGGAGCTTGATTTTTTATATCTTTATCCACTAGCGCATCCATCTAAAATAGAAAAATTGGAGAACGAAATTAAATTGAAAGAATGTAAATTTATAGACAACCACAAGCTATGCAGATACAACTGCCAACTGACAGAGAACCGAGGCGTTTGCGATAGGAATACTAAATGTAAAAATTATAAACCAAAGTTATGAAATACATCCTCATCACCCTAGCCATAATAATCATCTTTCTACTCGGCTCCATGTTTTACGCCAAGGCTGACGAGGAAATGACGGACGGTCAGCTTACTTTGGAACTGAATGAACAGGCGGCTAACTTCCATTATGAATGGGAGACGACGGTTACGGCCTCTGTCGGTAATAATTTTTGCAACAACTGTATCGCTCAGGCCGAGGATCGAAAGACGAGAGAAATGTGTTATGCGTTGTTTTGTAAATAAAAACACGTAAAACGAAAAATAAGCCATGAGAGGCTCCAGAATAAAAAGCGGTAACGCCGTAAAGATATGAAACAAATAACATGGATATGTATTGGCTGCGGACTGAAACATTGCCCCGATCCTAAGCGGATTTATGGCGTATCTACTTTTCATAAAGGCAAATGCGATGCTTGCGGAAAGACAAAGTCAGTAACGCAGGGCAGGGATTATGGAGTTTATGAAATTAATTGATATGAAAATTTTCCTTATCGCAATCATCCTCCTATCCCTATTCAGCTACTTCATTGCGTCAGCTAAGGAAGTGGAGATGACCGCAATAGAAGTCTTCGAAAAATATGGCATTAAATAATCAAGATATTAAAAACTAACGGCTCGACTTTCCATGCTTAACGAGTCCAAGCCGCATGTGCATCCAACAAAAAACGCTCAAGGATTTGAAGTTGCGCCAATGTCAGATTTCAGACAACAAGAAAGCCGAGTGCCGGAAATGCCCATTCAATTTTAGTTATAAATACCGAAGCAAATGAAACTAATCTTATTCATTGTTTTGCTCCTGCTCATCATCGTGGTAGAGTTCTTCATCATAGTCTGGGATTACCAAAAAACCCGTCTGTATGACGAGCTTTTAGGTGAGATGCAGGAGAAGTATTTGCGGATCGTTAATACTAGAATTGATTATCCGTATATTTATAAAGATATTTGCCAATGATTAATATATCGGAACAGATTTCTTATTTTTCGGTTCTACTGGCGGGATAGTGTTTAAACTGCCCCCGAATAAAGCACCAATTGCCATTAGCGCTTTTACGAATGAGCCGTTACTATCATCTTTTATTTCTTCATATATAGAATTTAAAAACATCGGCCTGAATCTGTCTATTACGGATTGGGTCGGTGTTTTTTCTTCACCAATCGCGTTGGCGCCGGATAACAAATCCACAATCAACGAGGTGTTGGGTGAAAGTTTATATCTAATCCCCTGACTGATTAAATCGGAAGCCGACGTTTCACCAATCTTATTTCCAAGCGGTTTAACTTCGCCTTTTTGCGTTTTGGTTTTGCCAGACAACAAGCGAGATAATAAGGTTGCATAGGTAGCATTGCCGCCAGATACGTCTAGATAAGAATTCCCAACTTTTATTTTTCCGATTTTACTGCTTCTCGGGTCGGTTTCCGGCTCATCGCTTCCCAGCAATTTTGCTAATTCAATTAATGTTATACTGATAGCCGTACTGCCAATTAAATTGCGCAAAGCGGCTTTTTTTGCCGTCTTACTAATTTTAGGGTCAATATAATTCCAGGGATTCAACATGTTAATAGTGGACGCTATTTTACGGCCTGAAAAGAAAACCATGTTCACTTCGGGGGCGGCACCCTCTAACGCCCCTGGTAATTTCGCTCCGCCAGTAAAATTATTAACAGTCTTGGCTATATCCTCGCTTACCTTAGAACCGATATTTATATCTTCTCCGGCTAAATTAGCCTTTTCCAGCAAGTCCTTGAAAACATCATATCTTAGCTTGTTTAAAAATCCAGTATAAGCTCGCTGTGATGGTCGAACGCCTGGTATTTTATCTAATAGGGTGGTCATAAACACCTCTTCTCTTTTATTTAAATTTTGGCCTAACTCGGTTATCCTTAAACCAGCTTTTTTAGCCGTCTTATACATCGGATCGGTAATAATATCAGCTTGCAAGTTTTTAAATGCTTCCTCGCTCTTAAAATATTTAAACATGTTAGCAAAAGAAGTATAAAACTGTTTTCGGCTCAACATCCCCCACCCCTGGTTTAGGGGGGCGGATAAATCGATGGTGGTCATAGCGGCTCTCGGCACTCCGGCCACATTGACTATAATGTTTGCTTTTTTCGGATTAAGTGAATTTACATAATCGGTTAAATCCATCTTCGCCCTGCCCAAAAGCGTATCTGATTTAGTCTTATCGGTTTTAACCTCCATCTCTTGCACCTTACCGGATAATTCCGCAATCTTATTTGCTTCTCCGATAGTAATATCTAAACCAAGACGCTTAGACGCCAAGTCTTGTAAAAAAGCTTGTTCAGTTTTCGGGCTCAAAACTTCTTTCATGCTCATTATTTTATCTACCAAAGTATTCTTTAACTCAGGTTTCATACCGGTTATCTGCTTCGCCCAGTTCACTAGCCCTCGCTGTTGATTTTTAAGCAACAGTTTGCTTTCAAATAAAGCGTTAACTTCAAAAGCGTTCTTTTCACCCATGATTTCAGCGAAAAAAGCTCGGCGCTGTTCGCTCGACATATTGCTTAACTTATCAATATTAATTTCGCCCGATCTAATCAAGTCTTTAAAACGTTCAGCGATTTTAGGTAATAAACAAAAAGCCATTTATTTGCATTTAATGGACTCCACAAAAGCCTGCCAATCGCTTTTCGTGGGTGTCTCTTTTTTAATTTCTTCTTTCATTTTCTTAACTTCTTTTTTCTTGGCTTCGCTTACTTTCTTGCCGGTCTTCGTCTCATACGCTTTTTCCCGTTTTTTTATCACTTCCCGCATAGCCGTGACCGCTGACGCTTGCTCTCTCATCCGAGATAGGCTTAATTCAGAGGCTGATTCGCTCAATTTGGTTGCTAATGGTGATTTAGCTAAATCCGCCATTAATTGCGTGTCTTTGTTGGTCTTAGCGAAATCCTCGGCAATAGATAGGGCTGTACCCGGCTTCATTTCTTTCGGCAACGGCGCTTTCCCTGTAGCAATATCATTAATCTGTTCCGGCGTATATTTTTCAGCTATCTTGGACTGTTCTTTTATAGTGGATGAACTGTAGTCAGCTAATTCCGTATAACCATTTTTAACCATACCTTGTTCGACGGCTTTAGCTGAAATGCTTTTAGCTACGCCGCTGATTTTTCCAGTTGATTTCACAATAACCTCGCTTTCTAAACCAATATATTTTTCTAAAGATTCTTTGCCTATGCCAGAGAATAAATTTTTTGCTTTGGGGTCAGTCAGATCTATCAAGATTTCTTCCGGTTTAAATGTTTTAGAGATTGGGTTGTCTCCAATGGCAGGATTTTTACTCCAGCTTTGCGGCTTAGTAACATCAACCTCGCCATCTCGATATAATTTTATTTCTTTGGTCGGCTTAATAGCTAATTCATCAATTTTGTTTAAAACCTCTGGTGTTAAAGATTTTCTTTTATTGTAGAAGACGTAATCCTCAATAGCCTTGGTAACCATCGGTTCTTCTTTCTTGACAAACTTATTAAACTCTATTTTCGGTTTCTGTTCCGTCAGCTCAGCTACTTTGGCTTTTAATTCAGACGTAGCTCGTTCTTCGGCTTTTTTTATAATCGTCTCAGCATCGGTTTTGCCATATTTAGTTTCCAATTCCTTAACCTTGACCTCTTTACCTTTAAACATCTTGCCACCAGCATAAATCTGTCCAGCTAAAGACGCGACTTCATTTACGCCCTGCCGAATATTCTCGGCATCTTCTTTTTTAATCTTCTTGGATGCTATCAAGGCGTTCAACCCCTCATTGGTTAAGTTAGTAAGCTCATCACCTATTACCGCTAACGGCAAGCTAATAATACTAGCGATAGACCCGATTATCGGGATATTTTTACTAGCAGAAAAGGCCGCCGTAATCGGCGAAAAAATCACCCCCGCTGTTCCGGCGACAGCCTCTAAAACTTGCCCGGCTTTTTCGCTTTTAGTCCCCGGCGTAACAAACACATCGGCTATTCTTTCTCCGCCTTGCTTTTCGGCGTCTACAATGGCTTGCGCAAAATCGGTTACAGTCTTTTTAATATTAGGCTGAACAACCTTAGTGCTTTCCGCCACGTCTTTAACTGCTTGCGTAGTTTGTGGATTAACGTTGATTGCCTCTTTGACACTTTTAATCGGGTGTAAAAACGTATCTTTCAAGCCAGACAAAAAGTTTGCGGCTGTTCCCTGTTTTACCCCTTGCTGAGCGTCCAGTTCTTTTTGCAACAGCCCCATTATTTTAGTTCTAGCTTGCCCGAGTGTAATCGCCTTGGAATTATAGTCCTTGGAAATTTGCCTTTCCGCTTCTGTTATGCGTTTGTGGGCGTCTATTGGCAAGGCTAAAATATTCTTGTCGGTTTCACTTGACCCGCCAAACTCCACCGGAATAATGTGGTGGCGTTCCGTGGTCTCATCATCATCTGCCCCGTTCTTTCTTGGTGTTTTGAATAGCTCATTAGCATTGCCAACCACTTGATTGTAAGCACCCCCACCTAAAAATGACGGCAGATATTTAGTTTCTACTTTACTGGCGGGTTTAGATATAATAAATTTACCAAAGTCTATTTTGGTCGGCGTAGTAGTAAATTTGGAAAAATCAATGCTCATTTAGGGTAGTATTTAGATTTATTTAAAATCTCATCCAATTGGTCAGTGGTTAAACCCTTATCACCGTATTTGTTCATCAAATAGTTCCATGAATCTCCCCAATCACCACCTTTAGCTAATTTATTGAGTTCAGCGGTTACTTCTTTTTGAAATGCTTTTTCTTCCGGAGTATAATCATCTTCTCCTTTAGTTAAAGCGTTTTTTTCTTCGGTCGTAGCCGCCCGCCACTTGCCGTCAACACCGGCGACTAGAAAAGAGGAGCCGCTTTGCACTATATCGCCTTCGTTATACCCGCTAGATGGTTTTCCGACTTTAATTGAAGCGGCTGGTGTTCCTCCGCCCCCTCCACCGGAATAATTCCCCTGATTCAAAGCTACCGCCACTGCGTCTCTAATATCGGCCGGGACGTTTGTAAGCTTAATATTTCCGGCTTGGATTTGCGCCACATAAGCATCCACTTCCGGCGTATTACCAGCCTGCCCCGGTTTCAAATAAATTCTGTCATCCGGCATTTTCACGAAGAAGTCATTAAAGTTTCCGGCATTAACGCCGAAGTCTTTGACCACTTTGTTATAGACCTCAGTGTTTTCCATATAGACATACCCCTGCAATCTCAGGTTTTCCTCTTTGGCTATATCGGCTTCATGATAAGCCCGTTCTTCTTTTTCGAGCTGTCCCATTTCCTGTAAGAGGTCTAACTGCATACCCTGCCATTCTGTCCAGTCAGCTACCGTATCCTTGACGTTCTGCATGGCCATCTGGTATTGGCCTTGAATAAGCTGAACCTGCCTTTGCGATGAATTGGCGGCATTAACCGCAGTATTAATGGCGTAAATATCGTATAATCTATCCAGTCTTTGGCTTTGGGTTAAGGTTTCCATGCCTTTTGCTAATAACTTATTAGTATAGCTCATTAACATGGATTTTTTTTCTATTCCCTCTTTCAAGGCAACTTGTTCTTCTTCATCCAAAATATTCTGCAGATCATAGTCTGCTTTCATTTTTTCCACCAATTCTAACGCTTTGTTACTTGCTTCCTGCGCTTTGGTCATTTCCGCTTGGATAACGGATACACCCTCGTCATCTTTAGCTTTATCCGTAGTATTTTGCTTATTAGCAAACCAGTTTTCAATCTTTTCCTGCTTTTGCTCTAAAGCTGTTTTAGGGGGTTCTGCGGGTAAAATTTCGCCCTCTAGGGCATTATTACCCGTTACGGTATTTCCGCTAGCCACGGGGCTTGCAGAGGCTGTGGCACGCCCGCTTAAGCCGGTTGTAATGGCGTCAAACACGTCTTTAACTCCTTTGCCAGTAAACTCCAAAAGTTCGCCCTGATTAGCGTCCCTTTTCCCGTAAGCCCTAAAAACAGCATTAACATATTCCTTGTTAGCCAAGGAATTATTACCGAGGTTTTGAGCAGAGTCAAAGACTTTTTTTTGTAAATCGTCAGATACACTTGGCTGTTCTGGCGTCAGATTAACCCCGAACCTTTCCCCAGCACCCGCCAGGTTGCTGTCCGGTTGTGTCGGTTGTATCTCAAAAGAGTTTTTCGGCTCAACCGTTACGTTTGCTTGCGTATTGCCCACATTAACCACGCCGGAAACAGGAGCGGCATCAACCGGGTTATAACCGCTAAAAAGCGATTGGCTTTTAGCCCAATCAACCGCTTCTTGTCCCTGAAGATTGGTATATTTTGACGTATCCAAAGTTTGTCCCGCTTGATTTTTAAAAATGGCCATAAAAATTATAACAATTTAGATTAAGCAAACCAGCCGCCGATCAAGAATGATACATTAGTAAAGGTGGTAGGAAATTTATATTCAATAATAAGATCATCACCGACAGGAACAAGCAAGGTGTGATAAGTGTAACTGTTGGCAATTTGTTGCATTCTGGCCTCCACGTTAAACACGTTAGAATTGCCGTTTTTACGAAAATACATAATCGCGTCAGCGGCTGTTGCCCTAGTGCTGATAACTACTCTAACTAGCTTGGTTCCGGCGGGAACAATCGCGGACAAATCCCAGTCGTGCCAATCGTTGTCTATCGTCGGGCTGTCTATATCAAAAGCAGAACTATCCCCTCTGTCTGTGTGGGTAAACGAAGATACGGTTGGCAAATTATCAAGATTATTGTAATCTAGTTTTTGCGAATTTCTGCCATCATGGTTATGCGATTGCTCAAAATTCTCCTTTTGGGAAAAATCTAAATTTTCCCTATTAATAGGGAGTATTTTATTTTCCAGAAAACTCTCACCTTGATTAAATTGGTTTTTTAGTTGGTTCATATTCGACCGCAATGCGCGCCACTTGTTTAGCAACCGCCGACCAATGGATGCGTACTTGCATACTGGTCATATTTAAATTTATGTTATTAATCTCCTTCGACCTGATTGCCCCGTCTGCCGCATGAGTCATGCTTCCAACCGTAGTTGACGTGCCGTTGTGGTCAAGCACCATGATATTCATAACTGACCCGGAAGCCAAAGGCTCAGCCAATTCTACGGTAATTTTCTTAATTATCACGTTCTGGTCAAAAAAACTTCGGCGACTACGCCAATAACCAGTTCCTACTTTGGCCGTGCCGTTAGAATCAGCATTTTCAAAATAACTTAAACTGATCTTGCCGTTACTGTGCAGTAACAGACTAACATCAGAAGAACTGAACAAAGCATTAATGTTGTTTTCCAACACCAAAAGATAACTGAATCTTTGCCCGTCATATACCAATATCGCCTTGCTTTGCACGATATACAATCTATCCCTAAACTGCGTAATCATGTACTTAAAAACTTGATGGTCTAAATCGTGTAAATGAGTGAAATTTAAGCCGTTCCAATAAGCCATGTAACGGGAGGTAAAGATTAGCAACATGCCCTGGAATACATACATGCAGTCAATTCGATCGTTCAAATAATGCACATCTTCATAATCAGTCGTGTCCAAACCATCCCAGATAAAAATCGCGCTTTTAACATGGTTTGACCCGGAAAAATTAAGAGCAGAAGTTTCCGCGGCAATATAGATTTTATTACGGTATTCCACGATTGCGGTAATCGTCCAGCCATCCGGCATGGTAAAAGCGGCGGCCGTAGCTGTCGTACCATTCCATGAAGCAATTTTAGTCCCATTGGTGATAAACGCCAATTCACCGCCAGAAGCACCGTAATTGATCATTTGGTGAACATTGTTAGCGCCTAGTGCCCCGGCGCTCCTATCCACCGCCCACCAATCATAATTTGCACTGGCCATATCTTCCGAAAATTGAGCGACATCCGTGGTTGAACTAACTAATATAGATTCTTGACCATTAAACGGAAAATACAAAATATCTGATTTTTTAGCATGATAATCATGCCCGGTATCTTCAGAAACTTCCGCTACTACGCCAGCGGCTGTTACTGTATAAAAATGGCCGTCCGCACCACTATCTATTCCGAAAGCTCGAATAGGCGCGCCTAAAGCTGACCATTTCGTACACCAACCGGCGATCGATTCCACTGCTCCACTATTTTCTGTAACCAAAGGCGGCGGTGCCAATACACCCTTTTTTACGTAAATATTGCCCGATTTATCTTCGGGAGAATAACCGCCGTTATTTTGGAAGTCATTTTCAGCCGCACCTCTTAAAAAATCCTCCTGATTTATAACAAATTTTGCCATGTTATTTAAACAATGAAATTATACCCTGCATAAAACCTTGCTCGGTCGGAAAAAACTCTTCCGTCAGCTCAAAATTCTTCAAATCTTCATCCTTAAGCGTAACAGCGTTTTCTTTCCGCATTAAATGCGTGATAGCCACTAGCCCGGCATTAAAAGCAGTAACCGCTTGCGCTTTATTAGTTCCTCCCTTGACCCAATAAATCGCGCCGTTAGCTAAACGAAAAAAATAATCCATAATTTTTATGATTAAAGGTTTATTATCGTTGACGTACCAGGTGTAACCGTAACTCATGAACACGTAATTATCGGCCAGTTGCTTGATGTAGGGCGAATAAGTATCAAACACCATCCAGGGGCAATCGTTATAGAGCATAGTGGCGTGGATAATACCGCCGTTCGGAATATAGTAATTGCCCTGTTTCAGCCAATTTGATACCGCTACCTGTAACGGTCCGAAATTAAGAGCGGAGTGAAAGTCTTTTTCATACACCACTTCGTAATTAATGCTGAACCGTTGCAAAAATTCTTCGCCTAATTTATAAAGTCCAGCGGGGACAGCTTGATTGTAATCCTCTAAATCATTCTCATAATCACCCATTTTAAACGGTGATTGCAGTTGTGGTGTCAGCCCATAATGGCGCGCGGCATCGCCCACCGCTTTCAAGGAATTGCCCTTGCCGGGTACAGTGTTGGAAACCCGCGCCAGAAACCAGTCATCAAAATTCACCTTACCATTCTCATCAATATACCAATTGTCATATAGCCATTGGGTGTTTTCTTTGGATAATAGGCCGTGCGCTATTTTGTAATTAAAAATTGTTTCAATAACATTTAGGGCTGAACCGGACACGCACCACCACGGATCAAAAGACTGGAACCGCTGAGATTCATAAGTCGGCAAATAACCGCCCATGCGGGTCAAAATCGGTTTAGAAATACCGTTGTTAGCTCCAAATTTCCAATCCTCTTGTACGATTGGCTCAATTATTAGGTTTTTCATACTTTTTAATGATTTTACCTATTAAACCCCACACGTCCGCCATATCCAAATCGCAAGACATCACGCTTTTTTTTAAATCTTTTAATTCCTTTAAGCACCTTTCAAAATCTTTGTCGCGCACCATATTGTAAAACTTAGTTAGTTTAGAGGGCTACGGTTGTAGCCCGGTTAGGAGGTTTTAGGCATCTTCATCTTCACGGCAGTCCGGGCAGAACTCGGTGTCTTCCTCGACGTGAGGCACCATCTTACCGCGGATCGGGCAAATGTATTCCTTGCAGGTGGCGCACTTCCTGTCTTCCAGGATGTTGCACCCGAAAACGATACTGCACTTGGGGCAAACGGATATACGGCTCATTTCTTCACCTCTCGTTTCCGGCACAGAAAGCCGGGTAACATCAGGATGATTTTCATGTGATAAGCGCAACAGTGGCCGCTCCGATTATGGACGCAAGTTTCGCATTTCTTCACAGCGTTTTTTCACCCCTTTCTTTAGCCAATTGCCGACGGCAATCTTCAATGACGTTCAGGACGATTGCCCAAAGCTGTCCGGTTTGTTCGTAGCTGAGGTTGGGGTTAAGCCAGGACAGTTCCGCGTCTTCCGGGCGGCAATCAGCCACCAAGAGAGCGGTACCGTTCATGTCGGCAGTCATGAGGCCGTGGATAGCGTTGTCTTTGACGGCGAAGCAGAACACCAGGCCAGCGGGAGAGGGCACGCAGATAGCCTCGCAGTCAGCGTCGAACTGTTCGATTGCCTGGGTAAAGCCCTTGTCGCTCGTTCCGAATGTCGGGACGGGTACGTCCTGGCCGTAAGCCAGAACGGAAACGAAGAATAACGCGATGAACAAACAAAGCTTTTTCATTTCCTTTTTCCTTTCTTGCGCGTCTGTTTGCCCGCGGGGGTAAGTGCAAAACACCTTAGACAGAGCTGTCCGCTTTCGAGCGAATCGCGGAAAGACGTGAGGGACACGTATGGTCCGGTAATGTCTTCGCAACAGTAACTACAAGAAATAAGTCTTCTCCTTGTAGTAGGCGTCGCAACACTTGTTTTCGCAGTGCGCCCTGACAAGTTTCGCGCTCCTTTCTTGGTTTTGCCATTTCTTCGCCCGGGGGCGGAACGAGTGGACGGCCATTCGTGAATGACAGCACTCGCACTCCCGGCAAAAGGACTCAATGGCTTGTTCCAAACTATCAATCATCCTTCGCCTCCTTCATTTCCGCCGCCCGAATAAGGACAGCGGCGGCCTCCCGGAAAGTTCTGGTGCCAAATAAAAGATGATACGCGGCATGACGGTTTTCGTCTAAAAGGATAAGGTTGGATGGCTTTCTAGTACCGCCGCGATGTTTCGCGAGTACGTGGTGGCGGTTTTTCCGCCCGGCACGCTCGTAAAAGGTACGACTTCCCTGCTTGCTCATCTTTTACCTCCTTGTGTTTTAAAAGAACTTATGAAAATGAATGGTAGGTAAGGATTACTCCCCCTACCGCTACAGCAATTTTAAACAAAATATCTGATATGCGTTTCAGCCAATCGTATGTGCGTTCCTCACGCTGGTCTGAGGCATGACGTATGGCGGCCTCTACCCACTTGCCCGCGAACTTCTTATCCATTTCATCAATCAAAACCTTATTATTTTTCAGTATGGCAATCTCGAACCCTTGGTTGAGGTCATTTTTCAGGTTTTTTATTTGCTCGGCCATTTCTGTTTTTGTCATTAATTCGCTCATAGTTTCCGGACTATACACCTTGCCGTTGTGTTCGGCTATCATCTGTAAGAATTAACATACTTTCGGACCATACCGACGATTACAACCACTATGGCCGTAATAGCCGCAATGCCGTTAATCAGCTGAACTAAGTCGGCCTCTACTATTTCCAGCCCAGCATACCGCCCTAGAGCGATAAAAAACGGTATTAAGGCAATCAATACGCCCTTGATAGTGAGCGAAAGATTATCAGGGTTTCCGCTCGATCCCAAGACGGGATATTTTCTTACAATTTTCATACTCGTATGTTATTAATTAATCGAACCATTCAGAGGAGTAGTAGGGGGCAGAGGCGGGCGGCTCGGCGGCAGTATAAGTGATTTCCAAATAAGGCAGTTGGGCAGACGTAGCCAATTCTCTCGGTTTGTAACCTGCATAATATTGCGTGCCTCCTTCTGTTTCGTATTTTACAATAATATCGAATGAATCTTCCCAATCAAGCGTCAGGGCATTATCTGCGCCCGCGCCCAGGACGGCGAACGTGTCATAACCGTTGGTTGTTCTGGCGGTGTAATGGTCAATTACAGTGGCTGAATAATCACCGCCGGCAGTCGTCCAATTATTGCTAGTCTTATAAACATTCCAAGTTATTTGATCTTCTACCCAGTCGGAACGCGTTACGCTGTGGACACGGATATTTGGCTGAGTCGCTCCTCTGGAACTATTATATAAATTAGCGGTGATGGCTGAAATTGTGCCGGAACCAGCGGGGAGAGCGAATTTCCAAAAGCCTCTTTGAACTCCGGAATTAGTTTGAATCCATATAACAGTTTGAGCGTTTTGGTTGACGGTTGGAACATTACTAGCGACCGAAGTGTCCTGGGATGGTCCAGATGTCGCCGTGTCCGCCGAAGCATATTTTATAAAATCATTCCAAAAACTTATTTCGGCAGTCGTAGTGGCGTCTTTTGTCTTATACCACGTATCGTTTTTCTTAGAAAAAATTTGACCAAAAGAATATTTTAAAATCCATTCATCTGGTTTGTCGGTCTTAAAATATTGTAATGTGCTGTTATTCTCGGCTTTGCGTTTCGATATGTCTTCAAGAAAACCCTTAAATGTTTCGGCAGTAGATTCTTCTTCCGAAGCGTAGGAAATTTGTTTTACATCTTTAAATTCTTGACACTCGCCGACACACCCAGGACTGTCATCAATACTTTTACATTTAGATCCTTTTTTCCAAGTTACGCACTCGGAAATAACAACTTCACTTATTTTATTTTGTTCGGCATATTCTAACGCCATTTGGCCTAAAATATCTTCTTCTGATTTACCGCAAGCCGTTAAAATAAAGACCAATGCTACAAATATTATACCTAATTTTAGTCCTGGACTTTTCATTTTATGAAAAATAAGCTATAATGAAAATATAATTAACTAAACCAATCCTATGAAAAAATTACTACTGTTACCGCTTAATATTATCGCCTGGGGAGGGGTTTTCTTTCTATTTAGTATGACTTGGCTTTCCCACCAGTGCGTTAAACTTGCGAAATAATCCGAACAATAAAGCGCATATTTTTTCAATAACCGTTTGATCGTTTAATTCTTCTAGTTCGTATGGATGAAAACACATATCGTTAAGCCGTCCGCAAGGGCGGTTTTTTAATCATCATAAGTCCCGCACACGTGCAGTCTGGTTTTATAAGGACTGCCGTTGATTGCGTCCACGTCCACATTGATTAAAGCTCCGGCCGCGATCCCGGCATTGGCGAAGCTGGTCGTATTCTGATTGTCGGTATCGCATACTAGAGCCGCACTCAAGATGTCCGTCCCGCCAGTGTTCGGGGTAGTTTTTACGCGCTCGTCAATCATGATAGTAGATGAGCCTTGATCGGTTGAACAGTCAACGGACGTAACCGTGAAAGCAGACGGCAATTCTTTTTGCGCCGCCGAAGAAGTGGCGGACACGCCGGTAATGGCCAGGGAGAAACAGGCGGTATAAAGTTCGGCGTCAACGTCAAAATCCGTCCCTGTAAGAGTTATGTGATCGCCGGCGGTGTAGGTAGTATTGGCGTCATCCTCCCAAGCGGGATAACCGCTAGAACTGATTTTTAAAACCTTGCCTGGTGTAGAAGAAGCAAGCGCTGACCAGGTATTAGCGGCAGAAGCATAAAGAATGGAGCCATTAGTAAAAGACGTTAGCCCTGTTCCTCCATTAGTCCCGGTTGGTAGTGAAAATGCGCCGCTTCCATCTAAAAATGATGTGGCCACGCCGGAGGCCGCCAGCCAGGAAATCGCGCCACCAGCATTTTTTAAAAATCTAGTGCCAGTGGTGCTATTAACCGCTGTCAGGGTATTAGCTGTATTAGCCGCCAAAATGGAACCCTCGGCGATTGAAGTTAAACCGGTGCCGCCGCGAATAACGGGGGTGGTAGTTGAGTAGTGGTCAGCTAAAGTCAGATAAGTAGAGGAAGCGTAAGCCTGCGTTATATCCCCGGTCGGCCAGGTTGACCGGCAAGTATCGGCGTTCAGGCAAAGCACGTTCAAGCTAGACGTGCCAGTAACGGCGAAATTGTCCGTTATGGTGGTGGTGGCGGTGCCTTTGGTGTCAACGGTTAAATTGACATTAGTATCACTCCCGGCAGTCGAAATTATCGGTGCGATATTTGCGTTAGCGGCCTTAAAGTCAATCCAATTAGCGGCCGATACGCCGCCAGTCGTAAAAGTAACAATCGTATTAGGGCTTGTCCAAGTATCTAAAATCTGACTTGTAACAATGCCGCTAGGCGCTTGCGCCAAAGTTGATCCGTCGTAAACAATCGGATAAAGCCTGTCAGTCCAGGCGGTTTTGCCGGTACCACCCTTATTGACCGCGATAGTGGTGCCGTTCCAGGTTCCCGAGGTGATGGTGCCGACAGTGGCGAGATTGGGTAGAGAGGTAACAAGCCCCATTGTGGTGGTGGCCTCTAAATTACTAACCGAGGTCTCTAAAGCACTTATCTTGTAATCATGCGAAGAAGAAACCGCCGAACTATCAGCCCCGATTTTCGCTTCCAAGGCGTTTGCCCAAGCGCTTGAAATTGTTTCTCCGGCACTCCAAGTATTTAAAGAAGTAGGAAAAGTATTAGCTCCTAAAAATCCAGCTTCCGGGTCTTGCAAGGTTAAGACTTTTTCTGTTACGATTTTCGTCTGAATGCCAGGTAAAAACAAACCGAAACAAGCGACAATGCCGATAAAAACCGTTAATGGAAATAGAAGTCTGTTAATCATATTTATGGTTTACTCTCTTTAATAAAAGAGGTGATTGGCTCAATTTTTTTAGTGAAATCAGTCATATTAATTGCTTAGTATTACAAGCAATTTAGCCTTTTTCCCGTCTAAATAACGTAATAGTGCTTCCATATTTGTAAATAATTATTCGCTTTCCTCAAACCAATCCGCCACCTTGCAAAAAAGAGCTAAGGGGAGGAATAGGATGTTGATTAGTAATTGCATAGTTATTGTATTTGAGTGCGGGTTGCGCCTACTTCTTCAAGGGTCATTGAATTAACGTCAAACCAATTAGATTCTATTGCCCCTGCATTTGTTTGGTGTCTTATTACAACTCCTGTATCGCTAGCACCGGTGACTAAAGTTCCGCTTCCTAGTACCCATCCGTCAGTAGTTCCAACTGCTGAAATAAGATTCTTAATGGCTGTTCTTGTATTTCTGTTATAGGTCATTACTATCCCTATGTACCCAGACGTTTTATTAATTGTCTTGTAATAGAATGAAAGTTTATAAGTTGTTGATGGCTTGACTTTTATTAAGTTGCCTATTTCAGAGATGGCTATAGTACTTGCGGCATTCGGCACAGGATAATCTATGTGACAACGACCCGATGTGTCTAAGTTCTCTAACTTTAATGTTTTGGCTCCAGTCCTAGTGACAGCTGTATCGAATTCAGCGGAGGTGTAATTAACATCCTCCGTAAAAAACCAACCTAAAGAACGATTATCCTCTATCCACCCACTCATAGTCCTTGCCACATCACCAGTCGCTTCATCAATTCTTGACCTGAATAATTGTCCGACAGGAAGTCTTGAAAGGGTTGTCGTACTCCTCAACCTCGAAGCCACATCAGTCGTATAAGTTGCTCCTGAAATAGTGCCGTCATTGCCGTTGCCGGAAGTGTCAAGGGCGGTAGTGCCGGAGGCTTCGTTAAAGAGGTATTGGGCTACTAGGCCGGAGGTGGGGACGATGTTGTTGTAGTAGAGGTCAGAGACTTCAGTAGCGGTTAAGGCTCGGTTCCAGATATGAGGGGAGTCGATGATGCCGTTAAAAGAGCGTATGGTATCTACTGAATAATTACCGATACGGAGCGGATTGGTTGTGGTTATGCCAGATATAGAAGTAGACTTTGCGGGTGTACCCGATTGAACCCCATTAATATAAAGAGTTATTGTGCCATCACTCGCTACTACGGCGGAAACATTTGTCCAGTTAAGGGGGTAGCGTATAGAATTTATTTGAGTTGATACGGCGCTACCGCCACTTGTTCTTACTGCTATATTATTAGTTTGCATAGTGAACGTAAACCCATCGTTGCCTGATGTCCCAGTACTTTTATCGAATATTCTACCGCCTATTTCCCCCAGACTCTTAGGATTTATCCAAGCGCTCAAAGTAAAACCACCCGTAAATGTGCTTGCTGGTAAATTAGCGTCTGGGATTTCTACATAGTCATCCGCCCCGTCAAAACTCAAAGCTGTTCCCATGTCTCTAAGGGCTACTCTTTGCGGGGTTGATACTTGGGTTCTTGCGGCTATGGCAATGTTGAGACTACCGACTAAAAGGCATATTGCTATAAAGCCTATAAGAAGTTTTTTCTTCATAAAATTTATTTTGCTATTACTTCTATTGTTTTGATTGCGGCGTCAGCTTTTAAAGCGTCGATTAATATTTGAGCCTCAGCCAGTTTGTCTGTTTTTTCCTGTTCTTCTGTTACCTTGACAGCCATTTCCTCAACTGGTGCAGAGTCTGAAATAAGTTTTTCAGCGTCTTCGACTTTAGTAAGCCTGGGAATAATCAAGGTCTTTTCGATCTTGACATCTCCTTCGGCGTATTCAACTTTGACGGCGACATCGAAATTAGCGTCAGTGTCAACTACAAGTTTTTTGTATTGCATAAAATTATAAGTTATTCGTAAATAAAGGTTACGTTCGTGGCGGCAGTTATATCACTGCTGATACCAGTGGCAAAATATAAATTAAATTCATAAGTACCAACAGGCCAGTCTGCTAAATAAAGTTTTACCGCACCATCTCCGTCCGAAGCGTGGTCGGATATTTCAATAATATCGGTGGCGGTTGAAGAAGCCGTGCCAATAACAATCCCCTTAAGATAACCAGCCGAAGCCTTTACTACCACGTTAGCGGCGGCAGTGTCTTGGTAGGCGTAAGAATAATTAGCTTCTCTAGTTGAGATTGAGTCAATATCCTTGCTCATTGCATACATATTCTGAATGGGCAAATACCCATTTGAATCCACCCTCAAGGGAATAGTCCCTCCGACTGCGACTGTGCCGGTGGCGTAAGTACCGATACTGGTTGTTTTTAAATTACCGGCAGAATCAAGCTGTAAAAGCTCTTGTTCCCCGTTGGTTAGTGTTACCCCGTTCTCGTTGTATTTGCCAGCAGAATTGTATCTATCGTGCTGAACAGCCCCTAATTGCTCATTTTTGTTTCCGAGTGCATAAAATGAAACAGCTATTAAGCTGAACAATATTACTCCCGATAAATAGATTTTTTTGTTCATAATTTTATTATTAATTAGATTTAGTTTCCTTCTGAAAAATAGTAATAGGTTTAGTTTCCTTGATAAATTGCGTTTGCGGTTTTCCGTCAAAAACAGCATCATCAAAAACAGCAAAATCAAATCCCTCGCTTGCTGAGTGTTTTGTTTCCTTCGTAAAAACAGTAGTCGGTTTTGTTTCTTTGGTAAAATCGGTCATAAGTTTAAATTACTGCCCTAAAAGGGCAGAATATCTATACTCAACCTTCGCAAACACCAGCCGTAGCAGTTAGGAATTCGCTTGAGAGTGGCACCCATTTGCTTCCGGTTGATATTACTTCTACGAAATCACCTATATTTTCATCCGATTCCGAAATAGCAATATAATCAGAGGCGTTACAGTCAACGACCGCACCAGCCACGATAATTGAGCCTTCAATATCATCTCCGGCCGCTGATGTTATCGAAGAGCTGGCAGTATCTAATGCGCCCCCGATAATAAAACCAAGTTTACAACCAGTATTGCTAACAGCCGGAAGCACTATTGAGGTGCCGCTCGCTGATATTGAGAAATATTTTCCGCAATCAGCCGCGACTAAAGTGGTTGTAGCATATTGGTTAGTGGCAGCAATCGGTGTGACCATCGCATCGCCGACGATAGTGCCTGTAACTGTCAAATCACCTGACAATGTTGGCGTGGCGTCCTCTTCGGCATAACCGAGAGAATTACCGACCAAAAGAGCGCCTTCCGCTAAAACGATGTTACTTTCCACGGTTGCGCCCATCGGCTCATCCGTAAGCGAGTTAATGTTTATTCCGACAACGACCGCCAGCGCGACTGCCAGGAATATCACTACTCCGATTAAATATTTCATTTGTTTAAAAGCCCGCCGTTTTATTTAATTAGGTAATTCTACCCTGTTGGATTTATTCACCTCCCGGATGTCTCTCATTCTGAAATCACGATTCATCTCACGGGCGGCGATTTTACGCCTCATTTTTTGGATACCAGCCTCGTATTGATTGTAAAGCCGGTCGGCAACCGCAAAGTTTTCAAATTTTTCTGTGGCTCTTGCCGCTATCCTAACCGCGATTAAGTCATGATATTCTGTCGGTATCAACGGCGTATCGCCGGTATTGGTCAAAGCTGATGGCCGGGCAATATAATAAAGTTCTCCCCCGCTGGTAACATCCGATTCAGGGGTCGGCTTTACCCGCATGTAATTATTAGTAATATCGACTATCGGCGTGCTAACTGGCACGCTTTCTTCATCAGAACTGACTACATTTACTTCAGCCGGGTCATAGCTGTAAGCAATTTTATAATCACTCTCACTGATCGGCGTAGTATAGGCCAGTCGCACCTGTTTGACTTTAATACAATCAGTCGGTAAGGAATACAGAGAAGAATTGGCCGCTAAATTGAACTTAACTTTTTGTTCTTCGAAAAAATCCTCGTTGGCGTCCGCTATTTCCGAACAAACGTCATAATAAGCATAATTCGCCTCGGACAAGATTTCAGCGTTAGTCAAAACCGCCGAATTGGTGATGTTCGACTTGAACCTGACTGCCGCTCTGATATTTATGATATTCATATCGTCTCAATAAATTCCCGCCAGCTATGTAAATTCTTGTCTATGTTTTGTTCATTTACTACATCATCATAAGCTGATTGCACTATTTCATCCCGCAAATCCTTGCTTTCAATCAATCTGCTTAACTTCTCAACCCACTCATCTTCCGTGTCCGCGGTAAACCCGTTCACGCCATCCCTAACCGCTGTTTTGTAAAACCAGCCGCTGTAAACCCCCGGTATCTTATTTACGCTGTATTCAAGATATTTGCAGGTTGATTTAAAGCTGTTAAAATAATTATTCTCTAAGGGGGCGATAGCTATGTCAGCCAGTAAGCCGGCCAGGGTGTAGGGATAAAGATTAGCGGTCATGGGTAAAAGCATTTCCCGGCTATCCGGCAAGCCCTCGAAAATATCCTTACCATAAATGAACTTAGCGTTTAGGTCTTTGGACTTTATCCCTCCAGTGCCGATATAAACAAATTTAACGTTTTTGTATTTATCCAATATCCGCTTTAGCACTGGTTTAATCATCTGCAAATCGCCGGTATGAGACGTAGAGCCAGCCCATAAAAGCCGTATCGTGTCCGAGGTGTTGTCTTTCTTTTCTTTTAACCAGTGGGGCAAATCACAGTAATTATGAAAGACCAAAGACTTTTTTGCCATCCAACCGTATTTATTAACCAGCTTTTCATTTGTGCCAATAAAGCCATCGCATTTCGAAATAGTGGTATAAAGTCGATGCCACCATTTCAATCTGTTCTTGATTCCCTGGGTGTTCTTATACTCGTAGTGAGTTTTAGGAACAATGTGAATTAGGTCATCGCACTCGAATATCACTTTTTTACCATGTTTTTTGGCATGGGCGATGTATTCGGGCGACAACACCATTTGCAGGATAACCACGTCCGCCCATTCAATATGCTGTAAAGCGTAAGGGTCATCATGCTTTTCCAAAATGACTTTATGGCCGTGTTTTTGCAGGTCTTTAAGCTGTGGTATCAGCCGGTAAAACCTAGAACCGGTATTGTTATGTATGGCAAAAATTTTCATACCCCGCCTTTTGTTTAGTTATTTAATTTCGGGAACTCATTGCAATCGTCGTTCAGATTAAAAGCGTTCGTACCAACTTGTTTTAGAGCCGCTCCGCAAGCATCGCAATAAAGGTCAGGCGCTACGTCGGACTGATTCTCTTTCTTCATGCCGTTATTCAAAACATTGTCTTCGCCCGCACCTAGTTTAATGTTTTTAATTTCCACCGCCTTTTCGACCTGCTCGGTCTTCTTGCTGATTTTTTTCATATTCTTCTTCTTCCTTGACGTATTCGGATATGAACCCGAATGGAGCGTCATTAGGAATCTTATTTAGTATATTTAAATAGCATTGTGATAATCCGTTGCGAACACCTCGCGGAGTAGTATGGCCATGGCCGACTATCTTCTGCCTGGCCGACAGGACCGGCTCTTCGTAACTCCAGTTATAAATGAAAGTCTTGACTCCCTGCGGTACTGGCCGAGGATAGTTCCTATCCATACCGATTACATAACCTCTATCCCGTAAAGCCACAAAAGCGTCATAGGAATACTGCCAATAAGGGGCGACAAATATCTTTTTATACTTCAACCCCACTTCTTTAAACAAATTCTCGAAAGCGTCAATGGTCATTATCGCCTTATCATACGGCACGTCCATTTCATAAGGTGAATGAGAGAAGCCGTGAACAGCGACCTCTAACCAGTCATAGGAATTGATGATTTGCGCCCATTCCTTGTATTTATCAACCTTAAAGTGCTTTTTATTGTCCTTGTCAAAAAACTCTTGCGGAAAAGGGATAGTAAAACAGGTGATTTTAAAGTTAGGATAGATTTCTTTAAGCCGTAAAATATCATCCAAGCCCGGTAATAAATAACCAAAATCATGGACTTCCAGATAAAACTTCTTGCCTAACTGCGAGCGGTGCTGTTTTAAAAGTTGTTTAGTTAGTAGGGATTTTGGCATACTGGCTGATAATTTTGTTTATTAACGGTTCGTTTTTGGGATTATTGGCGGTCGCCTTGTGCCAGTGGTGGTAAACGATCAGATCGGGAATAGACCAGAACAGATAACCCTTGTAATAGAGCCTAGCCATCAGCTCTGTGTCATCGCCGCCGTAGCCTTTTATCTTTTCACACCAACCGCCGTATTTCCGTAATGCCTCCGTGGGTACGATCAAACCGTTGCCCGTAAAGACATTATAAGGCTCTTGCATTACCACCATCGGGTATTGAGGTATCCGGCCTTTCTTTAACCGCCAGTCGATGTCTACCGCTTTGCCATTGTCTATGTGGTGACGGACACCGCAGACTAAGAAATCGGGATGGACGTATTCGTCCAATTTTTCCAGAAAGTTAAGCTCCGGAAAACTGTCGCCCATAATGAACACACAATAATCGCCCTGGGCTACCTTTATACCCTGATTAATATTCTTAGATAAGCGCATACCCCGATTCTTTTGCCGTTTGTACTGCCACTTAAAAGGAAAGTCAGCGGTCTGGAAATACTCCTTACTGCCGTCGTTAGAGCCATCATCGCAGAAAATTACCTCAAAATCCTGTATGCTTTGTCCAGCCAGCGATTCCACCAGGTTGTCCAGGTATTTACGATGGTTATAATACCCAATAATTATTGAGTATTTAGGCTTTGAGCTTACCGTGTCCATAAATCCAAATATTATTTTGACAATATATCTCAATATCGTAATACCGGGAAAAAAAGGCTACTATGTCGCCCACTTCTTTAAAGTCATACTTGTGCCATTTACTAATGGACAAGGAAGCTGTCGGCACGGAAAACACGATTTCGGGATAACCGAATTTAAGGATTCGCTCCGGGTTGTCAAGGTGCTCTAAAAACTCTATCGCCACCAATACATCGCCGTCTGGCATATCGTCTTTCTCCATGTCCAGTTTCAGGAACTCCACGTTTTTAACTGGAAACAGCTTGGCGTAATCAATCGCCCCCTGGCTGTAATCTATAGCTACGACCTTACTGGCCACTAAGGAATAAAGATAAGTTCCTAATCCGATGCCGCAACCCATATCAACCACATTCTTGTCCTTGCAGAATTGCATGGCGTAATAATATCTTTCCAGATTTAGTATCGGCTCGTTCTTGTTTTCACTTGTATAAGGTGTAAATCTTTCCCCGCTGTTCATACGTTATATAGTTTTTTAAAATAATCAGGATAACGCTTATGTTGTCCATCCGTCCCCTCCATGTGCGCTACACGGTACTCTTCCATGTACATAAGGGCGTAACCCTGCTGTTGGGCGTATTTAGACAAATAGTAATCCTTATTGCCTTTTAGATCGTCCGGAAATTTAAATCCGTCGTACAGCTCTATCGGCGAGGCGAAACAGATTCCTCCTAAATTTGGCACTAAGCCGAATACTCGGTCATTAATCAGGATATAAGGACTTGAACCGTCCTGCCTTTGCCTCAATACACCGCCGGGAAGACTGTCTAAACCCTCCACGTAAGGGCTTAAAATAACTCTCCGGTTCCTTTCAAAAATATCAATCATATCTTTCAGCCAGCCCTTAGTAAGCATTTCAGCGTCATTGTCCAGTTTAACTACAACATCATATTTATCGGTTGCCCTTATTTTCTCAATCAACCTGTCCCAGCCTTTAGCAATGCCGATATTTTTATCTTCTAGAATCGTGATGGCTTTTTCATAAAGCCACTCTCTAGTGCTGTCCTTGCTCCCCTGGTCTAGCACAAACCAATCAAAGTTATAACCAGCAGTCCTGTTCATCGCCTCGTACATCTTTTTGGTATATTCCAACCGATCCAAAGTTAAAGTAAAAATTGCGGCTTTTAGAGGCGGCTTTTCGCCAAAAATGGTCTTTTCCGCATATATCTTGCAGTCTGCCGGGTTAAAATGTTTAGGCTTGTAACCGCCGCCCTCTTGCATTTCTAGGGGATTCTTTTCGCTGATAGAATCGCCGTGATGAAACACCTCAGTAATGAATATCGGCACATGCACAAAAGCGGCATTATTCTTTTGCATCCGTAACCATAGATTCCAGTCCTTGAATTGCGGGATATTCTCGTCAAAGCCGCCAACAGCCACAACTGACTTTCGTTTGACCATAGCTACGCACATTGAGATATAATTCATCCTAGTCAAGGTCTGGACATCGAAGTGCAAAGACCAGCCGGGCTTTTTCTTGCCGCCGATATTGTTCAGGTAATCACCGTAAATCACGTCCGCATCCGTATGAATGGCATATTTGTATAAGATTTTAAGAGCATCTTCGTAGTAAATATCGTCATCATCAAGAAAGGTTACATAATCGCCCTTAGCGTGCAAAATTCCCTCGTTCTTCGGCCGCCCGTCATGGCCGAAGTTCTCCTCCCGGTTGATTACCCTGACCCGTTCATCCAGGATATTATTCAAGACTTTTTTGGTGTCATCATTTGAGGCGTCATTGACAATGATATATTCAAAGTCTTTAAATGACTGATTCAAAACCGATTGAATGGTTTTCTTCAAAGTCTTCGCTCGGTTATAGGTAGTTGTGATGACTGTTACTTTTGGCATATTCCCCGCAATTAATTATTAAACCGATTCTACGGATGAGTTTCTGACGGGCGAATGGGCGGGGCTTTCATCGCCCGCCGTCCCTCTCGTCCGTAGAATCGGGGAGCCAAAGTCGCCCTTGGCTCCCGAATATCTTACGCTAAAGTCGCGTTTGATTCCAAACGGACACCCCTCGCGTTGTGCAAAATCTCTGTAGCCATAACGAAGCGGAATCCGTAAGTATTGAACTGCCGCAGTTCTGAGTTTCGGCCTGGTTCGTTGATAACGATTTCCAGACCGCCCATTTCAGACTGACCGATAAAGTTCTTACCGAAGATCGGCGTCCGGTAAATATCGGTGTTAGCTGAACCGGAGTTGAGAAGCACCTGAATGGTCGGGTCTTCCACGAAGCGTACGCCATACAAGCGTCCGACCTCGCCGGGGATGTCATATTTTACAGAATCCCGGTACTTGGAAATATCCAGCCATTTGGAATCGCTCATAAGGTCATAAGCGACATCCGGGTGGACTAAAGCCACAAAGTAGCCATCCTCGAAAGGCTCGGCCGACGACAGCTTCAGCAAGCGCACGCACTTCCTAACCTCGTCTATAGTAGCTGTGTTGGCTTCTACAACGTCAGACCTGATAACTTTGCCTCCTGCGTAAACCACGTTCGTACCGCCCAGGGCTTTGCCCAACACGGTATCGTTTAACAGTTTACCTGCGTCCATCGCCAAATCCTTCATGATTTGTTCTCTCGTTCCCTGAATAGCGGTATCCATCAACAGCCGCGAGTTTTTGACCAGCTTGCCGTATTCGGCCAGCGTACCAGACACTCTGCGCGCCGCGGACGAAGTTGCCGCCGGGTCTGCCCCTTCACTTAAAGCCGCTCCTGCCGGAGAAACTTTAGTAATGCCGTACCACCAAACGACTTTGCCTTGCCCTTTACCGACAGTCGTCTTCTTGGTTAAACCTTTAAGGGTGAAAGCCGCATAAAGGTTTTCCAGGAAGAAATCATGCCAATATTGGCGAAGAGCTGAGGCGGTCGTAGTAGTTGTTCCGACTCCTGCCATCTTTTTTTAATCTTTTCCCGTCTAAAGATCGTTTATAATATTAAGTCTCCCTTAGCCAGGATTTTTTCCAACCTCTTTTTGCGTTCCGATAACGGAAGCTTGTTTAAGGCTTGTAAATCCAGGTCTTCATCGGGAGAGGCAGTTGACCCCTTGCCCGTTTCCGGTTGGGTGGTCTTTTTCTCGGCTTGTTTACTGCCGTATTGAGCGGCCCCGGCTTCCATTATCGGTTTGACTATGTCTGACCATATCTGACCGTATGAAAGGTTAGGGTTCGCCCTGCCGAGCTTGCGTAGAACCTCTTTTTGTTCCTTGGGGGCTTCGGAATTTTCCGCCAGGAAGGCATTAAGAGCTGTTTCTTCTTTTTGTACCACTAGGTCTCGCTTAATGGTTTCCAGCTCTCTTTTAGTCTGCATGACATCGTACTCTTCCGGTTTCTCTTCCTTGAATCTATTTTCAAGGTCTGCTTTTTCGGCTTCAAGCCGTTCGAGGCGGGTTCGGTCAGCCTCTACTTTAGCTTGGAGGTCTTTCTGCTCTTGTGCCAGTCTTTGCGCCTCTTTGGCTGAAGCGGTGAACTTTTCTTTGTAGTCCACTTCCGGCTCTTTAGCAGGCGGCGTTTCCTCGTTCGCCTCCGTTCCCTCAGGTTCCGTACCCTCAATGTTCATCTCAACATTGATCTCCGAAGTTTCTTCGGGAGTTTGGATTTCGTCCATAATATATGTTTAATTATTAAGGTTGTCTTCTATCGTGGCGATAAAGTCTTTAATGGTCTTGTATTTCCTTAAATTATCAACCACGTTATCCTCAGTGCTATTAAGGAACATTTCTTTGTATCTATCAACTTCTTCCTTTACGCATTGCCAGCCCCTGCTCGCAAGCATTACAAGGATGTCGTTTAGCTTTTCGTCTCGAATATCTCGATTGTCTTGCCCTGTTTCCATTCGTTTTCTTCTTCACTTAATTTTTTAGCGTGCGCGATGGCTTCGTTCTTATCCCTTGAGCGCAGAAATACCTGATTATCTACATCCCGCTGGACGAAAAACATATTTTCTTTTTTGGTTACTTTGAATGTCATATATTGGTTTGCGGATTAATCATCGGGCTATTAGCTGACTGTCCGATTGCTCCCGGCGTAAGCCCGGCGCCCCTGTTTTCGCCTCCGCCGGGCATTAGACCGAACGGATCAGATTGCGCCTGTTCTTGCTTTTCAAAGAAGTAATCAATGTCGCTAAACCCCGCCTGAGTAAGCCACTCTTTATATATTTTAATGGTTAAATCCGGATATGTTTGCATGACCACTGGGTCATTTCTTACTATCGCTAAGAAATCTAACAGTTGCTTTTGCCGGACCGCTTTTGACTCAGAAGCCGGACGATCGGCGGAGATAGTTACATCAAACTTGCCTTTGATAGTTTCCGGTTCCACATCCATGAACATGGTCTGTTTATCGTCGTCCAATATTTTGATAGTGGTCTTGCTCGTTAGGTTAGCAATGTTCAAATCCATGAGCATTTGCCCTAGTTGATGGAAAGCATCCTTAATATTCGAGTCCACCAAATCAAGCATAGTCTGGACATTCTGCTGGCCGATAGCGGCTTCGGTAGCCGTGTCAGCGCTAGCAATACCTTTTAAAAGGTTAATGACCATGGAGGCCTGCTGAAATTCGTTATCAAGGAACTGAATCATATCAAACATGGAAGCCTTAATATCCCCCACCTCTTCGCTTCTAATGTCAGCATTGATGTCGTCAGTCTTAATGATAAAGCCCGGTTTTCTTACCAAGTCTTTCGGTGAAATCCCAGCGGTCTTTCTCACAATCCAGCCCTTATTGTTAATCAGCATGGCATTGTCCAAAAACTCCCGGACTGCGTCATTAAAGGCTTTCTGAATGTGCAAGGCTGGTTCAATCCCGCCCGTATCGTACATGCGGTTCGGCAAGGGATTGGTCTTAAACTTCATCTTGACGAATGGCTTGAATTGTTTGTTGTCCTGGTCTTTGTTGGGATTAAGGATGTTCCTTAACTCCACCCATCCCAGGTCGGTTTGGCCGATGGTAATTATCTTCTTGTTGTCAGCTGTCCAGTATTCCAACAGTTCGCCCCGGTTGCCCTGCGGTTTTTCCGAATAAACAGTATCATCAGAATTGGAAAATTTGGTTTCATCTTCCTCAATGTCGCTGTCAGTTAATGGAATTAGTTTTTTTCGGTTGTCATTATAGCGCGTGTCCTCCTTAATGCAGTCCAGGTCTTTCACAATACGATGGATTACCGGGCTTTCCTGTAGATTGTCCGTATAATAGTCAGCAAATAACTGGTCAATACCGATAACCTGCATGAAAGGCTCATCCTTGTCCCCTTCCATGTTCCAACCTACTTTCATAAAGCCGTTGCCGAATAATATCGCCTGTTTGACCCATTTGACTATCTTGTCATGGGCATACAGCACCTTGTGCCATTGGAAAGTCAATAACTTTTCAGCCACCTTAGCTTTCATCGTATCACCTCGTCCATCCGGGGACACGGTGATATTTTGGTTTTTGCCCGCTAAAAAAGCGGCCAGTAATTCTACCGCTTCATGGCATTTAGGGATATAAAGATTAGAGAGAAAAGGATTATCTGCACTTGAGTCCTTAGAATTGTAAGCCTCGTAATAATCGCGCCAATTCGCCCGCTTGGTTTGCGAACAGTTAATAAAATACTCTTTTTCGCTAAGTATTTTATTTACGATTTCCGATTGTGTTTTTTCCATTTATATAAGCCCCCGCCTATATAATTTCCTCGTGGACCGGTTTGAAATCGAGGTCATTACAACCATGACTACCTCTAGGCGCCCAGTCCCCCTTATGTTGGATACCTAAAGAAAAATAAATCTTAGGTTTTTCCAAACTGCAATAACTGTCTTTTTTCATGTGTATGCAAGCTCTTTGTTTTTGAGGACACTGTACAGATTGCATATATTTAATATCTAAACCTTGTTTTAACCGGTTCTTCGCGGCCAAACTCGCTGTTGAAATTGCTGACCCTTGGTTCATACTGATTTATCTTGTCATCCAAAGCGTATCTAATCGCATCCATTAAATGATTAAAAATATCTTCCGGGATGTTTAATATCCGACCGTCCTTGTCCTCTTTCCAGAGATAACTCATGTATTCTTTCCAGAGATTCTGGCTTCTCTTGGTTACGAAACATTTCTGGCCTTGCACGAACTGAATGCCCTTATTGACACTCCCTTGTCCCTTAATGGACGGAAAGATAGAAACGCCGTAATTTCTGATTTCATCAATGCTCTTTGGTTCGGCGCTGTCCGCCTTAGTAAGAACGCTCGCTTTTTCTTCAGCTTTCAAAATATCCGCTATCTGCTTGTTGCTCAATCCTTTCAGATAACACACCTCATCGAATATCCAGCCGCCGTTATAGTAATAAACATCCACGATAGCAGTCGGATCGTTGGAATAACCAAAGTCCAAACCTCTCACTTCCAGCCGGGCTTCATGCGGCACGGTGTCTATCTGTTGCCAGTTTTTAAATATCTTTCTTTCTGTACTGCTCGGCTCGCCGAGCCATTTATGTTTGTAAAGAGATGGTCGATTCTGTTTATCATCTTCAATCTCTTTTTTAATTACTTCCGGCATCCAGTCGTATTTTTCCGCTATATCGTAATTGACGTTGATTTTCAATGTGTCCGGCCTGCCCTCGATTACCAAGCGTTGATGAACGGGGTCGTCTTCCAGCAAACGGTTATAAGTATAGATTATTTTAGACCCTTTCTTTCTGACTGTCGGTGCTAAGACCTCCAAACTTTTGGACGATACTGTTTGTGCTTCCTCTACCCAGGCGAGGTCGATGCCCTCAATGGACTTAATGCTTTGTTCATTGTGATAAAGTCCTTTAAAAAGAAAATCTGAGCCGTTATATTTATTGATTATCGAATTGTTAGTTACATCGAAATCACTCAAACGGTATGTCCTGATTAAATCCACTAAAAGCTGATAAGAACTTTCCGCAATGGAGTTTTGAAATTCCCTTAAACAGGCTATCCGGTTTTTGTCTTGCCTAGCCCTTATCAAAAGAAAGCGAGCTACTGTATGGGACTTAAGGCTATATCTGCCGCCCCAAATTGCCGCTTCTCGCCAGTCGTTATCAAACAGTCTCTTGAACTCGATTGGTATCTGAATCTTGTTTTCCATTTACAAATTCAACTAATAGGGGTTTTAATTCCACTCCCCCTCCATCTGGTCCAGTTACTGGTTGCGGTGCTTTACCGTAAATCTGCTCTAACATAAATTTCATCAATACGCTATCGTCTTTTTCCATGGCCATTTTATAAGCTTTTTCAGTCAGCTTATCTATCCTATCCTGTCCGAGATAGTCTCTTATTTTGGGTAAATTGGTACTGCCTAACGGACGTGCCATTGTTTTATATTTAATTTATTTTATTATTTAACCTTAGAAAATATTTATTATTTCCCTTAACGCCAAAAATATAAATATCTCCGCAACTACTCCCAAAAATAAAGTTATATAAACGTAAGCTGTCAATAATGCTTTTATAAATCTCATATGAATCTTCTTTTCATAAAAAATTTAAGCCTAATCCACAAATTCAACAAAAAACACTCTTTAAATTCTTCATAAAGTAATCCATCTCTAAATTCATGGGCTACTCCTGTTTTAAACATTCTGGCTTTCCAGTAAAACTTTCTGTCATCGTTGGCGGGGTTGTTTATTTGCCATTGAAATGGACTTGTCCACCTGTGCGGAAAAAAAGAAAATGTTTTAATATATTCTCGGTTTTGTAAATGCATGTATACTGTCATCTGTTCCGTCCGTCTTTAAAATGTTTTTCAAAATATTCCTTGATTTCTGCCTTATTATTCAAATTAAAAGTTACCGGCCGTTTCGGTTTTGTTGTTTTCAGTTTTACATCACCTGTTTGATTCATTTCTATCTCTCCCGGATTCTTCATCCGGGCAACGCTATTGCCAGCAGAACAAGTCCCCGGCTTAGCCATCACTTTGTCAGCTCTCTAGCGTTTATGATTCAGAACGCGGCGAGCCAACCCGGGAGAATTAAAAAAACTCGTATCCAGCTTCAAGCAGTTATTAAAAAGCACCGGCCCATGACGGCTATGCAATTAACACTGCTATGAAACCAGATACGAGCTTTCATTAGCATAAGGGATTAAAAAAGTTATGCCTTAACTATAGCATAAAAAAGCCTTATGCGCAACATCTAATTAGTTTTTAATGAGCCTTTAGTGTTTGCTAAGATTAAACTATTTATTTAATTGTTCACAATTAAAAAAGTTATGCACAGCTTAAAATATTTTTTTCAATTTTATTTTTCGTTTTTAGAGCAAACTTATAAATTATGCCTTATTTGTTAAGCTTTTATTAAACCTAAAAAAGTGCTATACTGGAAATATAAAAATACTTATGCCAAAATCATTGCCAGATAATACCTTTATTTTGTTAGACGGGTTGGAAACTTCCCGTTTCGGGGTTTGCCTGGCAGTGAACCTTGGCGCCCGTCTAACAAAGTGAAGGTATTTTTTGTTTGCGCCGAATTTTTTAAGAGATTTAATTGGCCACCTCTTTAAACGCCAATTCCGCCGAATTTTTTAATAGAAATTCAAATAGGGGAGCGGACTACCCGTCTCGTAAGAGCTTAACAATGCCGCAGTGGGATACTTCCGAAAGGGAGTTCAAAGGATATCCCACCTAGGGACTACTTGAAGATGTTAAAGATGTTAAAGATGTTAAAGATGTTAAAGTAATGCGTAATAATGAAACAAGCGAATACACAAAGACTGTAGGGATTAAACCGGAAAATTTGGAGTGGATAAAAAAGAATAAAGGAAAAAAATCGGCCGCCGGACATTTAGACATGATAATTAATTATTATAAACTGCATGAAACTAAGACCTCTCGACATCTTAAAACTTAAACTCATGGCCGAAAATCCTCGCTGGGGACAAGGCGGCCTTGCCCGTTATTTCAAAGTTGATCGGGCTACAATCAGATACCATTTAAGAAAAAAAATATGACACAATTAGAATTTATCAAAAACCAATTGCTGACCGAAGGCCGGATAACCCGCAATGAAATGCTTAGAAATTTTATTTCTCGCGGTGCGGCGAGAATAGCGGACCTAGAAAAAGAAGGAATGCTTATCAAGGGCGAGATTTTGAAGACCGAACACGGCACGGATTATGTTTATAAACTTATTAAGCCGGAACAGGTGAGGTTAATATGAACTACAAGTGGAAATTAGCTAGTCTAAAGAATATAAAACCGAATGGATTAAAAGTTTTTAGCTGTTTTGCTTGTGGGGGGGGGTCTTCAATGGGGTATAAACTTGCTGGCTTTACTGTTTTAGGATGCAATGAAATAGACCCTAAGATGATGGAGGCTTATAAAACCAACCTTAATCCAAAATATTCTTTTTTAGAACCGATACAACAATTTAAAGAAAGAAATGATCTACCAAAAGAATTATTTGATTTAGATATTCTTGATGGCTCACCTCCTTGCAGTAATTTTTCGATGGCTGGAAATAGGGAAAAAGATTGGGGAAAAGAAAAAAAATTTAGAGAGGGGCAAGTAAACCAAGTTTTAGACACTCTTTTCTTTGATTTTATTGACTTAGCCAAAAAATTACAGCCCAAAGTTATAATTGCTGAAAACGTGAAAGGTATTTTGATTGGAGGAGCAATTAAGTATGTTCAAAGGATTATTAAAGGGTTTGAAAATGTGGGGTATTACACGGAATACTGGGTTTTAAATTCCAAAACAATGGGAATCCCACAGAGTAGGGAAAGGGTTTTTTTCATAAGTATAAGAAAGGACATAGCAGAAAGAATAAAAGGGGTAAGAGAAAATTTATTAACTAGAATGCCGTCTTTAAAATTATATTTTAATGAAAGAGAAATAGCCTACAAAGAAATAGAACAAGAAGATGGAAGTAAGGGAAGACACATTCCTGCTGGCATACTGCCATATTGGGAAAAAATTTTACCTGGCAGAAGCTGTGCAGATGTACATGAAAAAGGCCACTATTTTCAAGAAATAAAACTTGATCCGGATAAACCACTTCCAACATTAAGAGCAGGAAGTAATACTTATTATCACTACAAAAAACCAAGAAGGCTACATGATATAGAAATAATATTAGGTGGCTCATTCCCCACTGATTATATTTTTGTTAAAAATCAACCAATATATATTATTGGCATGTCTGTTCCCCCGCTAATGATCGCTAAAATAGCAAAAGAGATAAAAGAACAGTGGTTTGATAAAATTTAGCCCCTACAATTCCCCAGGACGCTAACCAATCTTTAAAACGCCCCCCAAGCCATAATCTGGGATAAAATCGAAATTATGTCGCTTAGAATCATTTTTTTAACGCTTACAATATGACTTCGCAACAACGCAAAGCACGATTGAGAAACAAGGCCGATAAAGTCTTGCAAGAGACTTGCCGCCTGCTTTATAAAAAATGCCTTATTTGTGGTGGTGAATATTCTTGTGGTCATCACTTCTATCCAAAAAGTACAGCGGCTAGCTTGCGGTATAATCTGAAAAACATTATTCCGATTTGCATAAAATGCCATTGCCGGATTCATTCAAGCGATGACCCCAGCCTAAACCTTAGAATTATTGAGCTTAAAGGCCAAGAGTGGATTGAAGAATTAAAAATCATTAAACGCAACACCTTTATCAAGGACACAATTGAATATTACGAAACAGTTATTAACAATCTGGAAAAAATAAAGCCGTATAAAGTTTAGTTGTGGAAAACTTCACATATAGACGATTTTATTTTTTGTATATGTCGATAAAACCCAATAAATACAGGCGCTTGACTTTCCCCGTAGATATGATATGATATTAACATAACTAATAACACAACGATATGCAAACAGAATATTACGCCTTAAGGTTCGCGGGTACAAAAGCAGACCTAAAAATACAGCTTGATAAATGGTGCAAAGAAAACAGACAATCATTCAATAGCACTGTTATCGAACTAATACAAAAACATTTAAAAAATAAACAAAAGCAAAATGAAAAACACATTCGCCAAAACTAAAGCCGAACAATTTAAACAGCCTTTCATCTTCTTCTACTGGAGGGGCAAGGCCAAGAAGTTAAAAAAGTTACTTAACTAAAATGGCAAATAAAACATCAAAACAAGATTTAGAAAAAATGACGTTATTGGTTGCAGAAAGTTTAATTAATTATTTAATAAGTTTATTTGCACAATGCGGCCAAACAATCACACGACAGCAAGCAGAAACCTTCATATCGAACATAGGACTAAAGCTGTTAGAGAAGAACAAAGAAATAATACTTAAATAATATGGACTTATCACTAAACCAAATCTACAGCGTCATCAAGTTAATTCAAGACCGCCATCTGAAAATCCAGCCGGACATCACCGACCAAATGGTTGACATAATAAAAGGAATTTCCACCCCGCAGTACAAGCGTATCCTCGCCCTCATCTTCAACGACAAGGACAAGGAGCTGAAAGAAATGCTTATAAGTGTGGGGTTTAATACGAGGTTATGACTAATGAAAAACGAAAATATGTAGTTGCTAATTTATCAGGAATAAGATTTGGTAAGCTAGTCATAATTAAATATATCAAATATAAAGGCTGGTTGAGTAAATGTGATTGTGGAAATGAAACGATAGCAAAAACAAGTTGTCTAAATAATGGCAAAAAACGGTCATGCGGCTGTCTAATAGGTAAAAGTGCAATAGGAAAGAAGGCATCATTAGAAACAAAAATAAAATTAAGTCTAGCAAAAGCGGGGAAGCAATATAGGGAAAATAATCCCTATTGGAAGGGTGATAATATTAGTTATCACGGAATGCATAGAAGGATTGTTGCCATTAAAGGAAAAGCAATAAAGTGTATTGCGTGCAATGAACAAAATCAAAGAATAAATTGGGCAAATATAGACCACAAGTATAGATATAATCAGGATGAGTATATATCTCTTTGCCCCAAATGTCATAAAGAATTTGACTTATTATTCAATTTCAAATTAATAAATCCTTATATCAAATTGTGAAAATCCGCCTTACAATTAAAAACCTGGACAACAATCAAGAGCTGAGCCGGGACTACCAATTCGAGAACCCAGAAGATATGGACTGGAATAATATTTGCACTGAAATGTGCCACGTTACCGAAGAAAATGAAGATAAATTTTAATAATTAAGCCAACAGTACGGATTAACCGTCAACGGCAACAAACAACATGGAAAACTCATTTCTCCCGGATTCTTACGAGAAACCGGCTGGTACTGGAAAGTACTACAAGCTCCAACAGGGAGACAATCGCTTTAGAATCGTAAGTTCGGCCATAGTCGGTTGGGAGGATTGGAGCGAAGAAAACGACAACGGGAAAATCGTCAGAACGCCAATCAGAACGAAAGAAAAACCGGCGCAATTAATCGATCCGAAAAAACCGGCAAAACATTTCTGGGCGTTTGTGATTTGGGATTACGCTGACAGCAGTCTGAAAATCATGGAGGTAACGCAATCCACAATCCAGGACGCAATTTTTAATCTGCACTCTGACGCTAACTGGGGCGACCCGAAAAACTACGATTTGAACATCAAAAAGACCGGCGAGAAAATGGAGACCAAATACAGCGTCATGCCCGCGCCGCCGCGCCCGTTAGCCCCGGAAGCGACTAAGGCAATCGCCGAAACGAAAATCGACCTGAATAAACTTTACGAGAACGGCGATCCATTCGAGGGAGAATCGATTAACAACGACATGCCGCCCGTTATTGATGAGCAGACGCTAGATGATTCTATCAACAGCGTAGTTTTTTAACTCTTAGTCTTAACTAGCCAGTCCGCCGGTGAGCGGCTGGCTACAAGGAAATGGAAAACCACTTGAAAAGAATAAAAAACAGAATTTCCATTATGCGGGCAGGAGGAATCGAAATCACGCCGGGAATGGAAATGATAATTTTGAAAGAAGCAGAACTGGCTTATAAATCAGGATATGCGGACGGACTGAACTATAAATCCGATAATTTAAAATAGTATGCCCGGACTATGCCAATGTTGCGGCCGGCCGATCAAAAAAAGCCGGACGACCCAACAAAACAAAAGTTTACATAAATATTTCTCTGAACTTTCCCTAGCTTTTAACGAAGCCGGACTGGACGTTAAAAAAGTCCTAAGCCAAAACATCGAACACCCCTGGACGCCTAACCTGGTAAAAGAATTAATCTGGCGACAAGTGCAAATAAGCTATCTCAACAAAAAAAGCACGACTGAACTAACCACCAAAGAGGTAACGGAAATTTACGACATCATCAACAAATATCTAGGCGAAAAATTTTGCTTGCACGTTGAATGGCCGTGCGTTGATACTTTAATGCTTGAAAACTTAAATTAACCCTCCCTGAGCCGTTCCTGATTTCTGGAATCAAGACGGCAGAGCATAAATATGCAACAAATTAAAATATTTAATAATTTATGCGAATTGCACATAAAATATAAAGAAGAAATAGTGAAAACATTTATTTCTATTGATGATTTAAAGCTGATAATCAATTATAAATGGTGGATTTGGCAGAAGAACAAAGGAAGACATCGTTATGTTGCCACTAAAATATGGAACGGCAAAAAACAGTTAACGTGTTATTTGCATAGTTTAATAATTAACAAACCGGGGAAGACAAATCTTGTAGTTGACCATATGAACAGAAATACACTAGATAATAGAAGGGAAAATTTACGTTTAGTATCTAGGAGGGTGAACGTATTAAACTCGGATAAGCCCCCGAAAGATTATCAAAGAAAATAGCGCAAGCCGTCCCGGTCCACCCTGAACTCGGATCGGGACCGGCTCTGGATAAGATTAATAAATCGGTGCTTAGTTGGGCAGTGGCGTGGTAGCCTGAAGATAAAACTGGAGTTGAGGTCTTTCCCGAGACTGAAAGAGGGGTTCGATTCCCCCATAATCTTTGCAGACCAACTGCCTGCCCAACTAAGCACCGATTAATTAATAATCCCCGAACCGCTCCTGATAGTTTCTAGGACTATCTGGCGGTAGCATGGGAATTACTGCCCCCTTTATCGGGGGCGGTTCGGGGATTATTAATAAATCGGTCTTTAGCTGGGCAGTGGTGGAATAAGACACAGTCATTGGCCGCACAATGATGACGGTTTGCGGAAAAAGTCGTGCAGGGGAGTTGGAAAATAGGGTTCGTCTAATGGCAGGACGCCGGTGCAATTAAGCCGGAAATGGGAGTTCAAGTCTTCCACCTAAAAAGCTAACGATTACCTGCCTGCCCAACTAAGCACCGATTAAGCCTTATAAGAAATAATATGAAAAAAGACAATTCAAAATACGAAATACTATCAACAAAATGCTTAAGCGGTAAACATACAGCCTTCATTGAAGGCATTATAAAAGGTTTATGCGAGTGCGGTAATTGCAAAATTATGATTAGGCAACATAGGAAATTATCTAAAACCGCTTGGCACGAAATACCAAAATATCACGATTATTGCTTTGACTCCGAAGAAGTAATGGCTATCAAAACTAAGCTGTTAAAAAATATAAGCACCAATTAATAAGTAGCAAATGTATGAGCTTTTTTGATGAAATAAAAAATACTGTTCAATTTGTAGATGACTTCATATTGGAATGTCCTAAATGTGGTAATGAAAAATTAGAACAATGTAGAATAAGCATGAGAGGTACAGGGCAAGATGACAAGGGCGGTTTATATTGCGGTAAATGTAGAATGCTATATCAGCTAAAAAATTAGATGTTTAATAACTAGCTATATGAAAAACTACTTACGCAAAAGCGAGCTAAAACAAATCATGATTTTTGACCTTTCGCCGTTATCGAATAAGTTTGTGAAAATTTTACGAGCCTGGCGGTGGGAGATGAAAACGGGGAGAGCTTATAATAAATAATATATTTTTATGAAAAAAATATCTAAATTAACAGAAAAGCAAAAATCTCAAATTCCAGTATTTATTGATAAATGGGTTAAACTAGCATCTCGTCCTGTTGATAAAAATAAAGCGAAGAAAGCTATCGAGGATATGTATAAAGCCATGGGGGAGAATAATCCCATAGTTATTATTGGTAATTCCCCTGCTAATGCTTTTTTATTGAATATTTTATTTTTTACTTTAATTAAAAATATAAAATCCGACCAGCTTCACGGCCAGCTTTACGACCAGCTTCACGGCCAGCTTTACGGCCAGCTTCGCGGCCAGCTTTACGGCCAGCTTTACGACCAGCTTGACGGCCAGCTTCGCGGCCAGCTTGACGGCCAGCTTTACGACCAGCTTCACGGCCAGCTTCACGGCCAGCTTGACGGCCAGCTTTACGGCCAGCTTGACGGCCAGCTTTACGACCAGCTTCGCGGCCAGCTTGACGGCCAGCTTTACGACCAGCTTGACGGCCAGCTT